>Ga0066652_100001011_pt1 | contig 14101 bp, 13 predicted proteins | sample GraSoiAngelo_101_FD_71413 | JGI IMG/M metagenome (GOLD analysis project Ga0066652, IMG submission 71413) | Grasslands soil microbial communities from the Angelo Coastal Reserve, California, USA - 14_0903_02_30cm | ecosystem: Environmental > Terrestrial > Soil > Grasslands | place: USA...
GAGGCGTGGGTGAGCGAGCTCGCGCAGGCCGGCGGTATCATCACCATCGAGGACCTGCGCCGCTACGAGCCGCAGTGGCGTACGCCGATCCGTTCCTCGTACCGTGGCCGCACGCTGCTCACGATGCCGCCGTCGTCCTCGGGGGGCATCACGATGACGGAGTCACTCAACATCCTCGAGGGGTTCGACACGCTGCCGCCATTCGGCAGCACGCGGTGGGCGCACCTCGTCGGCTCCACCTTCCAGCGCGCCTTCGTCGACCGCAACGCGAAGCTCGGCGACCCGGCGTTCGTCAAGGTTCCACTCACGCAACTGACCGACAAGCGCTACGCCGCGACGCTGCGCGCGACGATCGGTGCGACGCGCGCCACGCCGACGTCGTCGCTCGCCGCGATCAAGGAAGGCACGCAGACGACGCACGTCTCCGTCGCCGACGCGCGCGGAAATGCCGTCGCGATGACGACGACGTTGAACGAGCTGTATGGCTCGGGGGTCTATGTCGCCTCGGCGGGATTCTTCCTCAACGACGAGATGGACGACTTCACGTCGCAGCCCGGCGTGCCGAACATGTTCGGCCTCGTCCAGGGCGAGGCGAACGCGATCCAGCCGGGCAAGCGCATGCTGAGCGCGATGTCGCCGACGATCGTGCTCGACTCGCGGGGCCGGGTGCTGCTCGTCGTCGGAAGTCGCGGCGGACCACGCATCATCACGAGCACGACGCAGGTGGTGCTGAACGTCCTCGACCACCGCATGACGCTCGCCGACGCGATGAGCGCGCCGCGGCTGCATCATCAGGCCCTGCCCGATACGCTGCGCCTGGAGCCGAACGGCTTCACACCCGCCGTGAACGACTCGCTCCAGGCGATGGGCTACGCCACGTCCGTCGGCGGCGCGGTGGGCCAGGTGAACGCGATCATGCGAGTCCCCGGCGGCTTCGAGGGTGTGGCCGATCCACGGGGGAGCGGCCGGCCGGTCGGTTACTGACGGGCCGAGTCGCCGCGCATGCCGCGGTCGCCACCGCCGCGGTAGCCGTCGCGCGGGGGACGCCCTGGAGCGCGCCCCGGGGGAGCCATCTTGGCGAACGTCTCGCGCTGCGCCGGATCGAGCCGAGCGTTCATCTCCTCCTTCGAGCGCTCGAAGATCTGCTGGATGCGCGGCTGCGTCTCGCGCCGGATCGCGCGCAGCGACGAGTCGGTGCGCTGGAAGATGGAGTCGAGCCCCGCGCGCTGCGCCGCGGTGAGCGAGAGCTCCTTCGTCATCCGATCGAGCATCTGGTTGCGGCGGGGCAGCTCACCGCCACCCGGAGCACGGCGCCCGAAGTCGCCGCGCGGCGCGGGCAGCCTGCGTGTGACCAGCGATCGGTCGATGGCTGCGCCGGCGATCCCGCTCGCGATCGCCACGGCGCCGATCACCAGCCCCGCGCGCAGCCGGGGTGGGATCACTCCGAGCCCGCCGTGCTGAGCGCCTCGTCGGCCGTCATCGTCCGCGCGAACGTGCGCGCGGCGTCCTCGATCGACACTCCCTGCACGACGTCGGCGACGACGTCGCTCGTCGCCGCCTGTGCGACGACGACGGCCGAGGCGTCGTCCGCGGTCCACAGCGTCGCGGCGCCGATCAGGCTCGCCGCGAGCGCGATCGGGAGGATCCGCCGCGACCAGCGCTCGGTGTAGCTCCACCACTCCACGCTCGCGCGCGTCGGCAGTGCGCGCGTGATGCGCGCCGCGAGCGAGTCCCAGTCCACCGTCGCCGGGACGTCGCCCACCGACTGGCGCAGCAGCGCCGCGAGCTGCTCGTCGCGCGGCGGATCCCCGGGCGCGAAGGGATTGAACGTGCCGTCGTCACGCATCGAATCGTCGCTCCGCATCGTCGTCACCCAAGAAGCGTCCGAGTACGCCGCGAAGCTGCCGGCGCGCCTCGTGAAGGTGCCACCGCACCGTGCCTGGCGCGAGCTCCATCAGCTCGCCGATCTCCGCGCTCGTCATCCCATCGACGTCGAACAGCGTCACGATCAGCCGCTGACGCTCGGACAGCGTTCCGAGCGCGTCCTGGAGGACGCGACCCATGTCGCGCCGCTCGCTCTCCTCGAGCGCGGAGGGCGCCTCGCTCACACCCTCCGTCTCCGGCTCGGTGCTCCGGCGTGCGCGCGATCGCCGAAGGTTGGCGCCGCGGTTGACGACGATGCGCATCAACCACGGACCGAACGGGCGTCCCACCTCGAACGAATCGAGGTACTGGTACGCGGCGAGGAAGGCCTCCTGCACCAGATCCTCGGCGTCCTCGCGATGCCCGACGACGCGAAAGGCGACGCGGAACGCCTGCTCCATGTACGTTCGCACCAGCGCGTCGAACGCGGAGGCGTCACCGGCGCGGGCACGGGCGACGAGTGCGCCATCGCGCTCCGTTGCGGCCAGTCGCTCGGGCGACGCGGAGGGCTCGGCCGGAACGTTCGCGCTCACGGAGAGCGTGACGCTCGGACGTGCGCGCCGTTCAGCCCAGCGGCGCGCGGCCTGTCCCATCCCGAATCTCTCCCCGGCGCCGGCCAGCGTTCTCCATCTGCTGCCGCGGACCCTCGAGCTCCTTCCTGGCGAGGTCTTCGGCGCGCTTCCGCTCGTTCTTCTCGAGCTTGGCCGCGCGATCGCGCTGCTCCGGGCGGAGCACCGCCATCACCTGCTCGCGCGCCTTGGCGAACGTCGGCGTGAGCGAGTCGATCACCGCGACCTGCCCGTTGCGCATCGCGACGAGCTGGTCGCGCTGCTCGCGGCTCAGGTCATTGATGCCACCCGCGGGATGCCACGTCGGCTTCAGCGAATCCAGCTTCTTGAGCAGCGGCGCCGCCGTGGAGTCGAGCCGATGCTGGATGGCCACGATCTGCGTGCGCTGACTGTCGGTGAGCGCCATGTCCGATTCGTGCTCGATCACGGCGCGCGCGACGTTCACTGGAGCGATCGGGGTGGGCTTCCCGGCAAACGGGTTGTTGTCGCGATGCAGGTACTGCCCCATCGCGAGCGACGGCAGCAGAGCGAGCGCGAGCGTGACGACGGTGATACTCCGGTTCGAGCGGCGCATCTTGGAGCACTCCATGAGCAATGGAAACGGCCGGGTGGGGACGCGAGCCGTCACCACCAATGCACCCGGCCGGGGCAAAGTGTTGGTCCCCCCGCTGAAGACGCAACAGGGGGGCGCCGGAGATACCCCGGCGCCCCCCTGACGTTCAGCGGAAAGGTGGAGGTCAGGAGGTCACGCGTACCTGGAGCGGCGCCGAGAGGTTCACCGCGATCGAGCCGCCGTCGGGGACGCAGCCCTCGTAATTCGCCGTGGCCGCGGCCGTGGCCGCACCGCCCGCCGCACCCGCCGCCGCGCCGATGATCGTCGACTTGGTGCTCTTGCCGAGGATCTGGCCGGCGATGGCGCCGATCGCCGCGCCCGTCGCCACCTTCTGAACGTCCTTGTTCTTCGGCTGGTTGCGCACCCGCTCGACGTCGGCGTCGGCCACCGTGCCCGTCACGGGATAGCTGCGACCGTTGATCGAGACCGAGCGCACGGCGAACTCCATGATGATCTTGTCGTTCGCGTTCTCGCTGCGCTTGAGCTGCGTGACCTCGAGCGTCACCGTGGAACCCGCCGGGATCGAGGCGCCGTTGGAGCCGCTCACCGCGTTCGCCACCGTCGCCGTGAAGGTCTGGCCGACGGTATAGGTGTTCGTGCAGACGCGCGCGTTGGAGCGGAGACTGAGCGAGGAGCCCGACGCGATCGTTCCGACGGCGCCGCCGCCGTTGGAGGCCGCGGTCCCGGGCGCGTTGCGCGTCTCGGTGTTTCCGGAGGCCGTCGTTCTGGTCGTTGGCGCCGGGGGCGGCGGCGTGACGGGACGCGTGGGACGCGCGGCCGGCTTCGTCACCGGCTTGGGTGGCGTCGTCGTGCGCGTCGGCGCGGGCGCGGGTGCTTCCGCGGCTGGCGTCGCCGGCACGTCCTTGAGCTGCGGCTGCACGGCGCTGTCGCGGTTGGCCAGCTCGAGGTCGCGATTCAGCGCGGTGTCGCGCGCGAGCGAGGTGTCGCTCTTGCTATCCGAGACCGTGCAGGCCCCGAATGACAGCGCGGCAAGGAGCACGAACGGCGCGCCGAGACGACGGGTATACTTGGACATGCGGGACCTCGCTTGGGGGATGCAGCTTCGAACGGAACGAGTGACGAAGCTACTGTAGTTCAACGACTTGACGATTAGGCTCTAAAAAAGTTCGCGTGGCAAGCCACATGCCGGCCGCGTCCGCCTTGCGACGCCTGATTCCCTACTATCGGCCGTACCCGAAGCTGCTCTTCGGCGGGCTCGCGCTGGTGGTGATCTCCTCCGCGCTCGGAGCAGTCGTGCCATGGCTGCTCCGCATCGGCATTGACGATTTGAAAGCCGGAGCGCCACTTCGCGACGTATGGTCGGTCGCGGCCGGCATCGTCGCTGTCGCCCTGTTCGGCGGCGTGCTCCGCTTCTGGATGCGCGAGATGTTGAACGGGCTGAGCCGCTACATCGAATATGATCTCCGGCAGGCTCTGTTCGTACACCTCACCCGCCTGGATGGTGCCTATTTCGGCCGGATGCGCACCGGCGACCTCATGGCGCGGCTCACGAACGACCTGAGCGCCGTCCGCATGGCCGCCGGCCCGGCGATCATGTACCTCACGAATACGATCTTCGGCGGCGCGTTCGCGCTCGTCTTCATGCTGCGGATCGACGTGAGGCTCACGCTGCTCGCGCTGGTGCCGATGATCCTGCTCCCCATCGGCACGATCAAGCTCGGCTCGGCGATCCACCGCCGCTTCGAGGCCGTGCAGGAGGAGTTCAGCGCGCTCACTACCCTCGCCCAGGAGAACTTCGCCGGCGTGCGCATCGTGCGGGCGTATCGCCAGGAGCGCGCCGAGATCGGCCGCTTCTCGTCGCTGAATGCGAGCTATCTCGAGAAGAACATGCGGCTCGCGCGGCTGTACGGCGTGATGCATCCGATGTTCGGGCTGCTCGCGGGGCTGAGCGGAGTCGCCGTGCTCGGCCTCGGGGGGAGCCTCGCCGTGCGCGGCACGATCAGCGTGGGCGCGTTCGTGGCGTTCGGCCTGTACCTCGGCATGCTCACCTGGCCGCTCATCGCGCTGGGCTGGGTGGTGAATCTCTTCCAGCGCGGCGCGGCGTCGATGGGGCGGCTGCTCGACGTCTTCGACGCCGAACCGGCGATTCGCTCGCCCGGCGCGCCGGTTCCGCTGCCTCCCGCGACTGGAGGACGCACGGTCGAGTTCCGCGACGTCGGCTTCCACTTCCCCGCACCCGAGGGCCACGAGCCACGCTGGGTGCTGCGCCACGTCTCGTTCACCGTGCCGGCGGGCGACACGCTCGCCGTCGTCGGTGCGACGGCGAGCGGCAAGAGCGCGTTGATCGATCTGATCCCGCGGCTCGCCGATCCGCAGGAGGGAGAGATCCTGCTGGATGGCGTACCGCTGCGCGCGCTCTCGCTCGAGGCGCTGCGCGCGGAGATCGGCTACGTGCCGCAGGAGAGCTTCCTGTTCAGCGACACGATCGTCGCGAACCTCGCCTACGGTGACGCCGCGCATCCGCTCGTCGAGCATCACGCCGGCGACGAGCGTGCGCGCGAAGGCTCGCGCGAGGCCGGCGACCGCGACGCGGCGGCGCATCGCTGGGCGGCCGAAGTCGCGCAGCTCGACGAGACCGTGCGCGAGTTCCCGCATGGGTACGGCACCGTACTCGGCGAGCGCGGGATCAATCTGTCGGGAGGACAGAAGCAACGCCTGGCACTGGCGCGCGCGCTCGCGCGGCGTCCGCGGCTCGTGCTGCTCGACGACGCGCTCTCGGCGGTCGACACGCACACCGAGGCGGAGATTCTACGCGGGCTGCGCGGCGCGCTCGCGGGCAGGACAGCGGTGATCGCGTCGCATCGCGTGAGCGCCGTGCGCGACGCCAATCAGGTGATCGTGCTGCACGAAGGACACATCGTCGAGCGGGGCACGCACGCGACGCTCATCTCCGCCGGCGGTCGCTACTCCGCGCTCCTGCAGCGCCAACAACTGGAGGAATTGATCGAGAGAGAGGATGCGGAGCTGGGCGAGCCGGGTGTGACCGCCGGCACTGGAAGTGGCGCGGGACTAACGTAAACTTCTGTCACATGAACCGCGCGGATGCGTCCGTGCCTCAGCCGCTCACGCAGCCGTCCAGCTCCGACGGACGCGTGCTGGCGCTCGAGGCGCAGCTCAAGCAGGCCCTTCAGCACATCGCGGATCTCGAGGCGCGGGATGCGCTGAAGACGCAGTTCCTCGCGAACATCTCGCACGATCTGCGCACCCCGCTGACCGCGGTGATCACGCACGCCGAGATCCTGCGCGACGGCATCCTCGGTCCGCTGAGCGAGCGCCAGCTCGAGAGCATCACGGGAATCATCAATGGTGGCCGACAGCTCCTCGAGCAGGTCGGCGAGATCCTCACCTATGCGCGCGGCGCGGCGAATCAGCTCACCCTCACGCGCAGCACGTTCGAGTTCGCGGAGGTGCTGTCGCAGCTCAGCGCATTGAACGACGCGCTCGTGAGCCGCAAGGGACTGACGCTCGTGACGGAAGTACCGGCCGACCTCGCGCCGCTCTGCGCGGACCGGGAGAAGGTCTCGCACATCGTCGGCAACCTGCTCGGCAACGCGATCGACTTCACGCCTCCTGGCGGTCGCGTATGGGTGCGCGCCTTCGCCGTCGAGTCCAAGGGTGTGGCGGAGTGCGTAGTCGAAGTCGGCGACACGGGCATCGGCATCTCGGCGGAACATCACGACCTCGTGTTCCGCGAGTTCGCGCAGGTGGACGCCAGCGCATCGCGACAGCACCACGGCACGGGGCTCGGGCTCACCATCGCGCGCAAGCTCGTCGAGTTGCACGGCGGTCGGATCTGGCTGGAGAGCGAGCTGGGACGAGGGAGCCGCTTCTACTTCACCATCCCCTACCCCGCCGGCTGACTCGTGCCGACCCCGCTGCCGCACGTGCTCATCGCCGAGGACAACACGCTGGTGGCCGATGCGATGCGGCTTCTGTTCGAGGAGACGGGACATCGCGTGACCACCGCGGGAACGATCGTCGACGTCGTGCAGGCTGCGGCGTCCGACCCGGTGGATCTCCTGCTGCTGGACCTCGGCCTCTCGGACGGCGACGGCCTGCAAGCGCTCGAGCAGCTCGCCGCGCGCGCCCTGCTGCCGCGCGTGACGGTCGCCCTGACGGGGCGCGACGAGCCGGAGGTGATCGAGCGATGCAAAGCCGCAGGCTGTCGCGACGTGTTGCTCAAGCCGGTGCCCGTCGCCGAGCTGCTACGGAAGTCGCGCGAGTGGTTGAACGGCGTGGCGGCGCACTGACGTTCGCACGGCGTTCTCTCACGGCGTTCTTCAACTGCGACTGCGATTCTGTCGTTCGGGCTTTTGCGCGGGGCGTTCGGTCGCGTGTAAGCGCAAGGGCGACGACGAGTGGAACGCTCTCGGCCCAGGACGCGACGATGCCACAAGGCCCAGGCGCTCCGCGAAGCCCGAACGAGCCACAGAGACTGGTGCACGCACGCACCGGCGCAACTACAACCGGCTCCGAATCGCCTCGGGCGTCGCGGCCTGGAGATACACGCCGATCGTCGTGAAGTAGTCGAGCGTCATCATCACGCCCACGATGATCAGCAGCACACCGCTGATCTGCGACACACGCGCCAGGTACGGTCGCATCCGCGTCATCGCCGCGAGGAATCGCTCCACGGCCACCGCGGCGAGCAGGAAGGGCAGCGCGAGGCCGATCGAATAGGCGAGGAGGAGCGGTAGTCCGCGCGCCAGATCCGCCGTCGCCGCGGTGTACGTGAGGATCGCGCCGAGGATCGGGCCGAGACATGGCGTCCACCCCGCGCCGAACGCGACGCCGACGAGCGCCGTGCCGAGGTAGCCGACCGGCTTGTTCGTCAGATGCACGCGGCGCTCCCGGTCGAACGCCGCGACGCGCACCACGCCGAGCAGATAGAGCCCGAACAGCACGACGAGTGCGCCGCCGATGCGCGTGATCCAGATGCGGTACGCGCCGAGCAGCCGGCCGAGCACCGTGGCCGACGCGCCGAGGGCGACGAAGATCAGCGTGAAGCCGAGCACGAACAGCAGCGCGTGGATGAGCGCCGAACGGCGCGCCGTCCCCAGATCGTCGAGCCCCACCCCGGTGACGAAGGTGAGATAGCTCGGGATGAGCGGGAGCACGCACGGAGAGAGAAAGCTCAGCAGTCCGGCGCTGAAGGCGAGCGCGAGACCGATCGAGGCGGGTTCGGCCATCCGATGATCGTGGCGGCGCGCGTGGATGGCGCCTGGTCCGGCGAGTAGGTTCACGACGCGGCGCGAGCGCGCCGCATCCGACCCTGCGAAATGTATCGTCGCGTCCCGTTCCCCGCGCGTCCGCACCCCCTGCGCGCGTACTTCCTCAGGCTCGGCGCGATCGCCGCACTGCTCCTACTCGCGCTGCCGCGCCTCGGCGCCGCGCAGGGCACGCCGCTCGGCACAGTCGCCGGCTCGGTCGTCGACGATGCGACCAGCGCGCCGATCCCGCGCGTCACCGTGCTCGTCGTCGGCACGACGCGCGGCACGATCACCGACGATCAGGGGCACTTCGTGATCGCCGACCTTCCGCCCGGTACGCACACGCTGCGCGCCCGAATCCTCAGCCATCGCCCGCGCGACGTCATCGTGGTCGTCGTCGCCGGCACCACCGTCGCGACGACGATCCGGCTCACCGTCGCACCCGTCACCCTCGGCGCGGTGCGGGCGCGCGCGCGTCCCCCCGAGCGCGACCGGTTCGAGCTCGCCCCGAACGTCGGCACGGTGACGCTCACGCCGAGCGCGATCAGCGCCGTGCCCGCGCTCGGCGAGCCGGACATCCTGCGCACGGTACAGCTGCTGCCCGGCGTCAACGCGCGCAACGACTTCTCGTCCGGCTACAACGTGCGCGGCGGGGAGAGCGACCAGAATCTCATCCTGCTCGACGGCTACCCGATCCTCAATCCGTTCCACCTCGGTGGGCTGTTCAGCACCTTCCTCGACGAGACGGTGGGCGAGATCGAGCTGCTCACGGGCGGCTTCGGCGCGCGCCACGGCGGACGGCTTTCGAGTGTGCTCGACGTCCGGTCGGCCGAGCCGGTACGTCCCGGCATTCATGGATCGGCCGGCATCTCGGTGATCGCGTCGAGCCTGAGCATCGGGAGCGCGACGAAGGACGGCCGCGGATCGTGGATGCTCTCAGGGCGGCGCACGTACGCCGACAAGCTCGTGTCGACGCTGTCGGACCGCACGTTTCCCTACCACTTCTCGGACGCGCAGCTTCACGCCGCACGAGCGATCGGGCGTGGCAACGCGCGCATCGAGCTCACGGCGTACGCCGGCGCCGACGTGCTCGACGGCGACTTCACCCAGTTCGGCGACTCGTCGCGTGCCGGTGGTGGCACGTTCGACTTCGACTGGTCCAACCAGGTCGTGGGGCTGTCGCTCACCGACGTGTGGCGCGAAGGAGCGCGGCTGCCGCTGCTCGGTCGCGCCGACAGTGTCGGCGCCGAGCAGCGCGTGTCGTACACGCGCTTCGCCACGGCGCTCGACCTCGGCGCCGGCGCGCTCACGCTCACCAACTCCCTGAACGAGCTCCGCGCCGCGGGCGACGTACACTGGCATCGTGGAGGACACGAACGGCGCCTGGGCTACGAGCTGTCGTCGTACGACATCGCCTACGACGTCGGATCCGCGTCTACCCGCACGCAGCTCTTCGACCTGCGCCAGCACCCGATCGCGGAGGCGGCGTACTACCAGGAGAGCTGGCGCCCGACGCGCCGCTTCCTCACCGAGGCCGGGCTGCGCGCCGAGCACGTGACCGGGCGCGGGTGGTCGGGACTGTCGCCACGCGTGTCGGTGAAGTGGTTCGCCACGCCGGACTTCGCGGTGAGCGCCGCCGCAGGTACCTACGCGCAGTGGCTGCACTCGCTCAACCGGGAGGACATCCCGGTGCGCGTGTTCGACTTCTGGGTGGCGAGCGACGAGTTCGTCGAGGTGTCGCGCGCGACACACCTCGTGCTGGGCGCAGAGCGCTGGCTCGGACCGCAGCGATTCGCCCGCCTCGAGGGCTGGGTCAAGCGCTACGACCATCTGCTCGAGCAGAACACGGCGGACGATCCGGCGCGCCGCGGCGACGAGTTCCTCGATGCGGAGGGCATGTCGTACGGCTTCGACCTGCTCCTGCGCCAGCTCGACGTGGGTCCGTTGAGCGGATGGCTGTCGTACACCTACGCGCTCAGCCAGCGCACCGAGGGCGGCACCGGCTACTGGCCCGGCCACGACCGACGCCACAACCTGAACCTCGTCGGCACGTGGCGCGCCGGACGGAAGTACACCTTCGGCGCGCGCCTGGGGATCGCGAGCGGTACGCCGTTCACCGACATCGTCGGTCAGGTCGTGCGCCGCGCCTACGACCCGGCGACCCACGGATTCACCACGGGCGGCCTCACGGGAGAGCACGAGCCGCTCGGCGGCCTGCGGAACGCGGAGCGCTATCCACTGTTTCAGCGACTCGACCTCAGCGTGTCGCGTGCGGGGACGTGGCGCGGGATGCAGGTCGTCCCGTACTTCAGCCTCGTCAACGCCTATAACGCGCGCAACGTGTTCATCTACACCTTCGACTACACGCGCAATCCACCGACGCGCGAGGCATCATCGCAGTTCCCACTCCTGCCGAGCCTCGGGCTCACGATCGGATTCTGATGCGGCGCGCGTCGCTCGCCCGGCTCGGCGTCGTCGCACTGTGTGTCGCTGCCGCGTGCACCTTCGACGAGAAGGCCGTCGCGGTGCAGGCGCCGCAGGTGGTCGTGCACGCCGTGCTCGATCCCGGAACGCAGGAGCAGGAGGTGCTCGTCGAGCGCACACTCTCCGGGGCGGTCGACATCAGGACCGATCTGCGGTTCGACCCCCAGGATCCGATCAACACCGGAGGCGGCGTTCCGATCTCCGGTGCCGACGTGACCATCACGGGTCCCGACGGGACGGTGAAGGGATTCGAGGCCCCCGTGCAGGGCCGGCCGTCGACGTACTCGAGCGGCCGCTATCTGGTCATCTTCGGTGCCGGCACGGGGTCCGGCTCGCCGGCGCTCAGGCGCGGCGTACCGTATCAGCTGCGCGTGCGCACACCCGACGGCACCGTCGTCACCGGCACCACGGTGATCCCCGACATCACCCCCGTCGGCACCGGCTCGCGGATCGATCTGTTCAACCGCGATCGCGATTCGGTGCGCATCACGTGGCGCAGCGTCGTCGGCGCCCGGAGCTACCTGCTGCGCGTCGAGACGCCGTTCGGCCCCTTCCTCCAGTTCACCGACTCCACCCACATCACGCTCGACGGCGACGTGCGGAACTACTTCGCCACCAGCCTCGAGCGCGTGTTCATCCCCGGGTTCCGACAGCGCGTGTCGATCGCCGCCGTGGACTCCAACTACTTCGACTACTACCGAACGCGCAACGACCCCTTCACCGGTTCGGGAATCATCAGCAGCCTCGATGGCGGCATCGGGCTGTTCGGCGCGGCGGTGAACATCAGCTCGCGCACCGTCGACGTCGTGCAGGACGTGCGCGAGCCGGCGTTCGAGGGATTGTGGGACCTCGCCGTCGCGCCGCGTCCTGTCGTCGAAGTCTTCCGGCTGTACGTCGAGACCCCTGGCGAGCCGGCGGCGCTCAGCGGATGGTTCGCTCGGAGCCGTGCCGGAGGCACTCCGCTCGAGGGATTGATCGGCACGCGGACGAAAGGGCGCGTCGTGCTCGAGTTCCTCTCCAATCAGGCGGCGGTGGATACCGCCGCGGTGTTCAGCGGCGAGCAGCGGGGCGATTCGCTCATCGGCACGTTCGTCGGCGTGTCGGGCCGCGTCGTGTTTCTCAAGCGCCCGTCGCAATCGAGCTGAGAGGACATATGGGCTGTGGATCGAATTGCTGCGGAACGGCCGACTTCTTCGGCGAGCGCATCGCGCGCCGCAACCTGCGGAAGTATCGCCGCGGTGGACCGTACGGTACGACGAAGCGGCTGCTCGCCGCGCTGCGTGAAGCGCCCGGGCCCAAGGACACGTTGCTCGACGTCGGCGGCGGCGTCGGCGTGATCGCCCACGAGCTGCTCGCCGCCGGGACCTCGCATGCGGTGATCGTCGACGCCAGTCCCGCCTTTCTCGCCGCGGCCGAGGAGGAGAGCGAGCGCCGTCTGACCTCGGAGCGCCTGCGCCTCCAGCTCGGTGACGCCGTTGAGCTGCGCGACGACGTGCCCGCCGCGGACGTCGTGACGCTCGACAAGGTCGTCTGCTGCTACGTCGACATGGAGTCGCTGCTCGCCATCACGGCGTCGCGCGCCCGACGGTTGATGGCGCTGGCCTATCCACGCGACGACTGGTGGGTGCGCGCGATGGTGGCCGTCGGGAACCGCGTGCTGCAGCTGCGCGGGAGCGCCTTCCGCAGCTACGTGCACCGCAACGCGGCGATCGAGCAGGCACTCCGTCGCGCCGGTCTGACGCCGCGAACGATCCGACGCGGGCCGCTCTGGATCGTCGCGCTATTCGAGCGGCCGGCGACGGCTTGAAGTCGATGGTGACGAATCTCTCCGCGTGGAATCCGCGGCACGACGATGCCAGCCATCGTCACCCCGAGCGAGCGCAGCGAGTCGAGGGCTCTGCACCCACGCCGAGCGTCAGGGCGCCGCGATCGCCGGGATCGCGGCGCGGACCTCGTCGGTCGTCAGCCGCACGATCTCGTCGACGTCCCCCGAGCGGCGCTGCACGCCGCGCACGACCGCGTCCACGGTGAGAAGCGGTGCGTCGGCCTCCTCGGTCACGCTCGTCTCCCACTTGCCGCGATCGGGCCCCTTGAGCGTGTGGCGGTAGCGTGCGCTGAACACGGTGTACCGACGTGGCGAGGACGACGTCGCGACCTCCGGTTCGACATCCACCGCGTCTCCGGCGCTCTCCACGCTCGCGGCGGCCGGCGGCGGCTCGACCGCGACCACGGCGACGCCGCTCTCCATTCCGCCCTGCCGGATCGCCGGAAAGAGATGCACCTCGACGATCCGCTCGACCGGCAGCTGGGCGGCGATCGCGGTGAGGAAGCGTGTCCGCGTCTCGTCGTTCACCGTGCGGCCGCCACGGCGCGATCGGCCGGAAGCGCTGCCTTGGCGGCACGCCGCTGATCGATCTCTCGCTCGACGTAGAGCCGCAGGATGTGCATGAAGTCCTGCGCGTTGGTGACGACGCCGAACGCCTGGTGCGTGCCGCGGTCCTTCAGCTTGCTGACGACGAACTCCGCCGAGTCGACGCAGATCGTCGCCAGCTCGCGGAGTGAGCCGTCCGGCTGCATGACGAACGCGGGAAGCATGTTCCCCGTGGCGATCGCGTGGAGCGCGGTGGCGATGAGGATCGCCATCGTCGACTTGATGGCGTGTGCGCGCATCGCGTCCTGCCCGGCGACGGCGTCGGTGATCACCTCGGGGAGCGGACCGTCGTCGCGGATCGAGCCGGTGAGGACGAACGGCGTCTTCGTCGTCACGCAGGCGTGCATGATGCCGTCGCGGATCGTGCCATTCGCGACCGCGGCGGCGATCGAGCCCGCCGCGCGCACCTTGTTGATCGCGCGCATGTGCAGCCCGTGGCCGCCCTGCGTCGCCTTGCCCTCCCCGCTCATGCCCAGCGTCGTGCCGAAGATCGACGCCTCGATGTCGTGCACCGCGACGGCGTTCCCCGCCAGCAGCGCGCCGACGAATCCGTTCTGGATGAACCAGACCATGTCGTTGCGCGCGCGCGAGTGCACGAGCGCGGGCCCCGCCACCCAGATCGGGTAGCCGCCGCCGTCGCGCTCGTCGACGAGGATCCTGGCCATCAGCGCGTAGTCGGTCGGCTTCTCGCGCGAGACCTCGCTGACCATGAACTTGAACTCGCCGTCGCTCCCGACCTCCTCCATGAAGGCGGTCGCGTGGACGTAGATCCCCTCGCGCCCGTCCTCCGCCTCACCGATGGCGACCTGCTCCCCTCTCCGCACCCGACGCCCCTCGCGCACCCACAGGC
>Ga0066652_100001012_pt1 | contig 14087 bp, 15 predicted proteins | sample GraSoiAngelo_101_FD_71413 | JGI IMG/M metagenome (GOLD analysis project Ga0066652, IMG submission 71413) | Grasslands soil microbial communities from the Angelo Coastal Reserve, California, USA - 14_0903_02_30cm | ecosystem: Environmental > Terrestrial > Soil > Grasslands | place: USA...
GGGGGCCCCCCACGTTCATTGACTCCTCAGACTGAGGCCGAGAAGGCCGAGCCAGATCGCAAGCGCGGCGTCCGCGGAGGCCGACGCCACCACCGCGAGCGCGAGCATGGCGACGCTGAGCATGCGGCCCGCGATGCTTGCCAGCGTGGCGCCGAACGCCTCACGTCCGCTCAGCGCCCACAGCACCGCGTGGAGCGCTCGCCCGCCATCGAGCGGTAGTGCCGGAATGCAGTTGAAGACCGCGATCAGGATGTTCGCGAGCGCAACCGCGGCGGCCGCCGTCGCGAACAGCGGGTCCATCTCCACGGCGACGAAGAGCACGTGGGCGAGAGTGGCCGCGAGGGCGAGCATCCCACTCGCGATGGGGCCCGCGAGCGCTACGCGCAGCTCGACGCCGGGCGTCGGCGGCGTGTCCGCGAGCTCGAGCGCACCGCCGACGAACGACAGCGTGATGCGTCGCACGCTCAGCCCGCCCCGCCGTGCCACCGCGGCGTGCGCGGCCTCATGCAGGGCCAGCGTGAACGCGAGTGCGGCGGCGGTGGCGATGGCGGCGATGGTATAAGCCGCCGTCGAGCGCCCGGGCACCGCATCCGGCAGCAGTGCATCGCCCACGGTCCACGCCGTGAGCGCGATCCCCAAGGGCCATGACGGCGCGACGCTGACAGGGACCCCGGACGGTGCCCAGAGCGTGCGCGCATGCGCGCGCCTGAGGTGCAGCGCCGCAACCTGGGTCAGCGAGGTCATGTCAGGAGGCGAGATGGGCGACGACGTCGCCGACTTCGCGAAGCGCGTCCGGAACCGGCAGCACAGCGAGCTCTGGGACGCGTTCCAGAAACTCGCGCGAGAGGCTCGCGTACGGCATGCACTCGTACACGGCCTCGCAGAGCAGCGTCGCCTCCGGCGCGTCGGCCACGCCCTCGAGCGGCTCGAGCGTCTCCAGCACCTCGGGGATGTAGCGCCGACCGAGCGCGACCAGCGCGCGGGCCCGGGCTGCCAGCGCCGCCGGCGCCAGCAGGTCGCGGCCCGCGAGCCCGCGCGGCGGCTCGTACACGAAGCGCCGCACGGCCAAGAGCGAGAGATCCTCGAGGCCGGGCCAGGGCGCCCCGGGTTCGATGAGTCCATCGGGAAGGCGAGTGGCTCGCGGTCGCGCGCCGACGAGCACCGTGAGATCCGGACGCAGCGCAACGGCATTCACCGCGCGTGTCAGGCATGGCGCGACCGGCCCGTCGTGCGCCTCGTCGGCGCGGAGCGCGACGATCATCGCGTCGGGATCGCGACGCGCGACGAGCAGCGCCGGCAAGAAGAGTTCCGCCGCGCTGCCGCGATATGTGGGCTGCACGAGCGTGGCGACACCTGGCGTCTCGCTGAGCGTCGCATCGTAGTGTGGCGCTGACTCGCGCGAAACGACGACGACGACCCGCTGCGGCGGCGCCAGTCGGGTGGCACGATCGAGCGCCCGCTGGAGGGCCAACGGCCGCTGGCGGGGGACTGCACCGGCGAGAACGAAGCACCAGACCGACGGCGCGGTGCGCGAGCCGATGGAGGCGCCGTGACGAAAGAGTCGAACGTCGGCGATCATTGAGGTACCCTCCGTCGGCGGTCCATCGCTCGCGTTGCGTGTGGATTGCAGCGCACGTGCCACGGGCGACCAAACGCAACCGCGCGCTATATAAGAGCAGCAGTGGTTGGCGGCCGCGCCGTGATTGTAAGGGCTACAAGAACGCGCTTACCGATGTAATCCTTACATGAGTAGGAGGCGAGCGGTGTTCGACCTGAAGGCGCGCGTAGCGATCGTCACCGGCGGCAACGGAGGGATCGGCCTCGGGATGGCGCGGGGACTCGCGGCGGCCGGCGCCGGCGTCGTCGTCGCCGCGCGGAATGCGGAGAAGTCGAAGCGGGCCGTTGCCGAGCTCGAGGCCCTGGGCGCGATCGCGCTGGCCGTGAGCGTCGACGTGACCGACGAAGCCGCAGTGCGCGGGCTCGTGAGCACGACGCAAGCGCGGTTCGGCCGCCTAGACATCCTCATCAACAACGCCGGCACGAACATCCGAAAGCCGATCCACGAGTACACGCTGGCCGAGTGGCACCGCGTGCTCGATACCAACCTGACCTCGGCGTTTCTCTGCTCACACGCCGCGTATCCGCTGATGAAGCAGGCGGGGGGCGGCAAGGTGATCAACATCGGCTCGATGATGTCGATCTTCGGCGCCTCGTTCGCGCCGGCGTACGCAGCGTCGAAGGGCGGCATCGTGCAGCTGACGAAATCGATGGCCACCGCCTGGGCGGCCGACAACATCCAGGTCAATGCCGTCCTGCCCGGGTGGATCGAGACCGACCTCACCGCCGACGCCAAGCGCGAGGTGCCCGGCCTCAACGAGAACGTGCTGCGCCGCACGCCGGCCAAGCGCTGGGGCACGATCGAGGACATGGCTGGCATCGCGGTCTTTCTGGCGAGCTCCGCGTCGGATTTCGTGACCGGCGCCGCCATTCCCGTTGACGGCGGCTACTCGATCCAGGGCTGACGTGCGCACGATCGTGATCGATGCCATCGCGCCGGAGGGCATCGCCTACCTGCGCGAGCACGGCTTCGACGTCCGCCAGCTCATGAAGCCGGCGCCCGAGGCGTTGACGGAGGCGCTCATAGACTGCGAGGCACTCGTCACGCGATCGTCGACGGCCGTGACGACCGCGCTGCTGGACCGCGCGCCGCGGCTGCGCATCATCGGGCGCGCCGGTGTCGGCGTGGACAACATCGACGTCGATGCGTGCTCGCGCCGCGGCGTCGTCGTGGTCAACGCGCCGCAGGGCAACGTCGTCTCGGCGGCAGAGCACACGATCGGCATGCTGCTTGCTCTCGTGCGACGCATTCCCGACGCCCACGCCCGCCTGAAGACGCTCGAGTGGGATCGCTCGATCTACGCGGCCGAGCTCTACCGAAAAACGCTCGGTGTCGTGGGCCTGGGCAAGGTCGGCAGCCGCGTGGCCGCACGCCTGCGCGGCTTCGAGCCGGCGCGACTGCTCGTCTACGATCCCTACATTCCGGAGGCGCGCGCGCGCGACCTCGGCGCGCGGCTGGTGCCGGACTTCGACGCGCTGCTGCGCGAGGCCGATGTCGTGACCTTCCACGTCCCGCTGACGCCGGAGACGGAGGGCATGGCGGGCGCGCGGGAGCTGGCGGTGCTGAAACCGGGCGCGCGCATCGTCAATTGCGCACGCGGTGGCATCGTCGTGGAGGCGGACCTGCTCGCCGCGCTCGAGAGCGGCCACGTGGCCGGCGCTGCCATCGACGTGTGGAGTGAAGAGCCGCCGCGCTCGGAGACGCTCCGGCGCCTCATCGCGCATCCGCGCGTGGTGGTCACGCCGCATCTGGGCGCGAACTCCGCCGAGGCGCAGGTCAATGTCGCCGTCGACGTCGCGCGCCAGCTCGTGGCGTTTCGCGAGGGCGCGCTCGTCGAGCACGCCGTGAACATCCCGGTGGCCGATGCGACGACGGTCGAGGCGTTGCGTCCGTTCGTCGCACTCGCGGACGTGCTCGGGCGCTTCTGCATCCAGCTCGATCCCGAGCATCTCGCGCGCGTGGAGGTGACCGTGGCCGGCGCCATCGCCGACACGGATCCGGAGCTGCTGGCGCGCGCGGTGCTGGCCGGTCTGCTCGATCCGGTCACCGCGGGCCCCGTCAATCTGGTCAACGCGCACCTCGTCGCGCGCGAGCGCGGCGTGGAGGTCGCCATCGAGCGCACGGAGTCGACGGGCGCGTACAAGAGCATGCTGACGGTCTGCACGCAGACGGCCGAGGGCAAGAAGCTGATCGCCGGCACCGTCTTCGACGGGCAGCCGCGCATCGTGCAGCTCCGCGACCTGCACATCGAGTTCACACCCGAAGGCTACATCCTCGTGCTGTCGTACGAGGACCGCCCCGGCATGGTCGGCCGCATCGGTTCGATCCTCGGGCGCCTCAACGTCAACATCGCGTCGATGCACGTCGGCCGCCGGACCAAGCGCGGCCGCGCCATCGTCGTCCTCTTGCTCGATGAGGACCTCCCGCCCGAGCAGGTGAGCGAGGTCGCGCGCGCGGTGGAGGCCGACTTCGCACGTCTGATCCGGCTGCGCTGAGCCCTGTTTTCCTTGGTTGCTGACGGGACGCCTTGCTAGGATCGTCGCATGAATTTCACCCGCATCGTCATCGTCGCGGCCACCGCGCTCGCGTTGAGCGCCTGCGCCACCAATCCTCCGCGGCCCGTGAAGAGCCAGTTCGAGGACATCCCCGTGGCGAAAGGCATGAGCTATGTCGCGGGCGACTCGATGGCCATCGAAACGCCGACCGTGCAGGCGGCGCGCGAAGTCTATCGCGGCCGCATCGAGCTCGAGAGCCTGTCCGCCGCCACGCGCGCCACGCTCGAAGCCAACGGCTGGCGGCACATCAGCACCAGCAAGACAGCGCAGCACGGCATCAGTCAGGTCTACGAAAAGCAGGGGACCTCGCTGCAGGTCCTGCTCTGGGAGAGCTGGATCTACACGTACGCGGAGTACACCACCGCGCGGGTGCTGCAAGCGCCGAAGTAGCCGCGGCGCGACGACGTCTCGCGTGCCGCGTCCAGCCGACTGCTAACGCGATCCTGAACGCGGCTGACGCGGCGCACGCGTGTCGATCAGCTGCAGACGATCGTTGCGCCAGACGTAATATTTCGCGATCGGGACGCCGGCCGGGGGATCGGCGGCCGTGAACCGGCCGACGGTGTTCACGAGGAGCAGCAGACTGTTGAGCTGATACTCGAGGCTGAAGGCCGGCTCCGGAGAGTCGTGGATGCGGCCCGTCTTCGTGTTGACGATCATCCAGCGTCGGCAGCTCGCCCCGCAGCTCCACTCGACCACGCGGAGGTAACCCGCGAAGTTCGGGCCGCGACGCACGCCTTCGCGAAGCTCGGCGGCGAAAGGGTCCGCGGCGGGATTGCGCTTGAAGTCGGGCGCCGCCGGCGTACCGCGATATGCGGTGGCGGCTGGATAGTCGGAGAATCGCGGCGCGTGCGTGCCGCCCGACGGATCGCGACCGGTCGCGGTCGCCGTCGCGGTCACGACGACGACCAGAGCGATGCCAGTCGCGACCGCAGTACGGTGCCGGCGTCGCGCGGACTCCGCGAGGCGCCTCAGCGCGTCAGGGCCGGCGCCAGCCACCGCCGTCGCGCGCGATGAACGCATCGGCCTCGAGCGGCCCCCACGAGCCGGCCTCGTAGGTGGCGAGCGCCGCCGGCGTTCGGCTCCATGCCTCGAGGACCGGCTGGAGCAGCGCCCACGCCTGCTCGACCCAGTCGCCGCGCGCGTACAGCGTCGCGTCGCCGTGGATGGCGTCGAGCAGCAGTCGCTCGTACGCCTCGGGTGGCTCACCGCCGAAGACCTCGCCGTACTTGAAGTCGAGCGTGACCGGCGCGAGCTTGAGATCCGGCCCTGGCTCCTTCGCGACGACGGTGAGCGAGATGCCCTCGTCGGGCTGGATGCGAATGGCGAGCAGGTCCGGCTCGACGCCGGCGGGATCGCGCCGGAAGATCATGTGCGGCGTGCGGCGGAAGCGGATCGCGATCTCGCTCACGCGCTTCGCCAGCCGCTTGCCGGTGCGCAGATAGAACGGCACGCCGGCCCAGCGCCAGTTGTCGATTTCGAGCCGCATGGCGACATAGGTCTCCGTCGTCGAGTCGGGCTTGACGCCCTTTTCCTGCCGGTAGCCCGGGACGGCCTTGCCCTCGACGTAGCCGGGGCCGTATTGCGAGCGCAGCGCGACCTCGTCCACTTTCGCAGGATCGATCGGATGCATCGCGTGCATGACCTTGTTCTTCTCGTCGCGCACCGGGCCGGCGTCGAAGGTCACAGGTGGCTCCATGGCGATCAGGCAGAGCAGTTGCAGCATGTGGTTCTGAACCATGTCACGCAGCGCGCCGGACTCCTCGTAATACGAGCCGCGGCCCTCGACGCCGATCGTCTCCGCCACCGTGATCTGCACCTCGGCCACGTGATTGCGGTTCCAGACGGGCTCGAAGATGCCGTTGGCGAACCGGAACACGAGGATGTTCTGGACGGTCTCTTTGCCGAGGTAGTGATCGATCCGGTAGACCTGCTCTTCCTGGAAGACGCTCATGAGCTGCCGGTTCAGTGCCCGCGCGCTTTCCAGATCGCGGCCGAACGGTTTCTCCACGATGATGCGCGTCCAGCCGCCGTCGACGCGGGCGAGGCTGGCGGCGCCGAGGCCCGCCACGATATCGTCGTAGAGACTGGGCGGTGTCGCGCAGTAGAAGATCCGGTTGCGCGCGCCGCCCCGCGCGGTCTCGATCTGCTCGAGGCGCTGCTTCAGCCGGGTGTACAGCTCCGGCGCGTTCGGGTCGCCGGCGACATAGAAGAGGCTGCCCGCAAAGCGATCCCACACGTGCTGCGAGGGGATCTTGAGTCGCGCGAAGCGCGTGACGCCCTCGCGCATGCGTCCGCGGAAGGCCTCGTTCGACATCTCGCTGCGAGCCGTCCCGATGATGGCGAACGGCTCGGGCAGCGTCCGCGCCGCGTAGAGGCTCCACAGCGCAGGCACCAGCTTGCGGTACGTCAGGTCTCCGGAGGCGCCGAAGATGACGAGCGAGAACGGCTCATCGGCGTACGGCATGGCCCCCGAACTGATTGCGGAGCGCCGCGAGCAGCCGGTCCGCGAAGGAGTTGTCACGCCGCGAGCGGAAGCGCGCGAACAGCGACGCCGTGATCGTGGGCAGCGGCACGGCTTTCTCGATGGCGTCCTCGACCGTCCAGCGCCCTTCGCCGGAGTCCTCGACGTAGCCCTTCAGACCCTCGAGCCTGGGGTCGTCCGCCAGTGCCGCCGCGGTGAGCTCGAGCAGCCACGAGCGGACGACGGAGCCCTGATTCCAGAGCTCGGCGATCTTCGGCAGGTCGAGTCCGTACTCCGAGGCCGACATCAGCTCGAAGCCTTCGGCGTAGCCCTGCATCATCGCGTACTCGATGCCGTTGTGAACCATCTTCACGTAGTGCCCGGCGCCCACACCGCCGACGTGCAGCCAGCCGTTCGGCGGCGCGAGTGTCGTGAAGATCGGCGCGAGGCGATCGACGGCGCTCTTGTCGCCGCCGACCATCAGACAGTAGCCATTCTGCAAGCCCCAGACGCCGCCGCTCGTTCCCGCATCGACATAGTGCAGGCCGCGGGACGCGAGCTCACGGCCACGTCGGACGTCGTCCGTCCACTTCGTGTTGCCGCCGTCGATGACCGTGTCGCCGCGCTCGAGCACGCCCGCCAGCGCCTGGATCGTCGACTCCGTCGCCTCGCCCGCCGGCACCATCACCCACACCGCCCGCGGCGGCTTGAGCGCTTTGGGCAGCTGGGCGAGCGAGCCGGCCAGCTCGGCGCCGTTGTCGCGCGCGCGCGCCGCGGCGTCGGCCGCGCGGTCCCAGGCGACGATCCGGTGGCCGCCGCGCGCCAGCCGCGTCACCATGTTGCCGCCCATCCGGCCGAGGCCGACGAACCCGAGTTCCATCAGGATGTCCTCCCTGCCGGTAGCAATGCGGCGGCCGCGCGGTCGAGGATCCAGAGCAGCCGTCCGTCGGTCGGTCGCACCATCGCCGCCGGCACTGCGCCGCCCCGGTCTCCGAGCGCCGCCCTGACGACTTTGGCCTTCTCCGCGCCGGACACCAGATAGATGACGCAGGCGGCGGCGTTGAAGATGGGGTAGGTGAGCGTGATGCGCTCGGGAATGCTGGCGGCGGCCGCATGGACGGCCGTGACGATGCGGAAGGTTTCCTTCAGGACGGGCGAGCCGGGAAACAGCGACGCCGTGTGACCGTCGATGCCCAGCCCGAGCAGGATCAGATCGAGCCGGGGCACCTCGCCGCGCCGCACGCGAAACACCTCGCCGAGCGTTCGCGCGTATTCGGCGGCGACGGCGTCGGTATCAGGGGCGTCGCCCTGGATCGGGAAGATCTGGTCCGACGGGATCGGCACGTGCGAGAGCAGCGCCGCGCGCGCCATGCCGTAGTTGGACTCCGGGTGGTCGGGCGGCACGCCGCGCTCGTCGCCGAAGAACACGAGCGTGCGGTCCCACGGCATCTCCGCGGCGAGCGGAGGCTCGGCGAGCCGCCGGTAGCTCTCGCGGGGCGTGGAGCCGCCCGCCAGCGCGATCGTAAAACGGCCGCGCGCGGCGACCGCGGCGCGGGCGACGGCGACGACCTCGCGCGCGGCGGCCTCGGCGAGCGCGTTGGGATCGGCGGCGACACGAATCTCGGGGGCGGGCTCCATGGCCACGATCATACCCTCTCGTCGAATCCGCGCTGGCGTTCGAGCGCCTCGCGATAGCGCGCGTGGCGTGCGGGATCCGGCTCGAATGTCTCGCCCAGCGGCGCGTGCACGCTGCTGAGATCGGGCACGTCACCGAGTGCGTTAAGTGCGAGCAGCGCGGCGCCGCGGCTGGTGGCTTCCGGCTCGTGTGACCACGTGACCGCGTGGCCGAGCGCGTCGGCCAAGATCCGCGTCCACGCGCGGGAGCGCGTCACCGCGCCGCCCGAGGCGATGATGCGATGCTCGCGCGCGGCGTGTGGTGCGAGCAGACGGTACACGAGCGCGAGGCGCAGCGCGATGGCCTCGAGCGTCGCGCGCACGATGTCGATCGGCTGCGTATCGAGCGACAGTCCGGCCACCGCGCCGCGACGGTGGCCGCGCCAGCCCGGCGCACGCTCGCCCGCGAGGAACGGCAGGACGGTGAGGCCGTGGGTGTCGGGCGGCATCGCGTCCAGCCGCTGTTCGAGGACGGCATGGTCGGGAAGTCGCAGCGTCTCACGGCACCAGGCATAGACGTTGCCGCCCTCCGACGTCGCGCCGCCGAGCAGCAGATGTTGGCGATCGACGCCGTAGCGCCAGAGGCCGCGCGGCGGCGGCCGAAATCCATCGGTCGCGACGCGCAACGCCGCGGAGGTGCCGACGTTGAGCGCGATGCGATCGGGGGCGATGCAGTCCGAGCCGACGTTGCTCGCCGCCCCGTCGCCGACGGCGGGGAACCATGGCACCGCGTGCAACGCCGGCCAGCGTGCCGCCCACTCCGGGCGGAGTCCGCGCCGACTCTCCGCGCGATCGACCACGCGAAAGAGGTGTGGCGGCTCGATGCCGGCGGCGGCGAGCGCTTCGGCGTCCCACGTTCCGGCGGCGATGTCGAACAGCCCGGTCGCCGAGGCCATCGAGACGCTCGTCGCCGCGTCGCCGAAGATCGTCAGCTCGAGATGCTCGCCGAACGAGCCCCACCGTGCAACGCGCTGCACCTCGGCCGGACGCTCGCGCGCGAGCCAGCGCAGCTTGGCCGGCCAGTAGGAGAAGTGCAGGTGACAGCCGGTGCGCTCGTGCAGCCCGGTCTCGTCGAGCGCGTCGCGCAGAAGGTCGGCGTCGCGCGCGCTTCGCGAGTCGCCCCACATATAGACGGGCGTCACCGCCTCGCCAGCGGCGTCAAAACCGCAGAGGCCGTGCCAGAACGTGGTGACGCCGACACCGCGCACGGCCGCGCGGCCGGCGCGCGCGCACACGGCATCGAGGCACGTCGCGACGGCGGCGAAGAGCACGCGGGGATCGTGCTCGACGCCGCCGTCACGGGTGAGATGCGGCTCGTAGGGCGCTTGATGATAGAGGCCGGCGACGGGCCGCCCGTCGGCGTCGTAGGCGCCCGCGCGGGCCGACGACGTGCCGACGTCCACGGCAATGACCATGGGGCCGCTATTGTAAGATGGCCGCCATGGCGGACACGTGGGAGTTCCTGCAGTTGCGCGGGCTCGCGGCCGCCGACGAGCGCGCGCAGGAATTCACCGGCACCCTCGTCATCCACAAGATCGGCAGCTCCGAGCCCGTCGAATCCGTCACCATCCGCTTCAAGCGTTCGATGCTGACCGAATTGCACGAGACGATCGGACGCCTGCTCGCGCGCTCCACCGGCTTGAAGAAGAAATAGAGGAGAAGCTATGGGCCAGATCCGCGTGCTGAATCCGATCGGCGTCGTGAAAGCACAGACGGTCGCCGTGCCGTCGCTGCCGCAGAGCTGGAGCGGACGGACCGTGGGCTTTCTCGACAACACCAAGTCGAACTTCGATCGTCTCGCGGGCGACCTCGGCACGCTGCTGCGCGAGCGCTACGGCGTCGCCGCGGTCGTGCACCGCCGGAAGGCCAATGCGTCCACACCGGCGTCGCCGGAGCTGATCGCGGAGCTGGCGAAGGCGTGCGACGTCGTCTTCGCCGGCTCCGCTGACTGAGGGTCGTGCACGTCGTGGAGTCTCCACGACACGATCGCACTGGCGAAGCGCGGCACACCGGCCGGGCTCATCGGCACCACGGCGTTCCAGGGATTGGCCGTCAGCGAGATGGGCGCGCAGGGGGTCAGCGCGCTGCCGCTGCTCGTCGTCGAGCACCCGCTCGGTGGTGAGCGTCCCGAGGCGATCGCGCGCCGCGCTCAGCAAGCCTTCGAACAGCTGCACGCACTGATCGCGGGCTCCGGGACCAGTGACCGCACCGAACCGACAGACCGGGCGAGCGGAGCCACCGCCGCCTCGAACAGGCCACCCACGGCCGAAGCCGACCTCGCGGCCCCCGCTACAATAGACATTCCCGACGATCCCATCGCCATCCTCGACGCATTCACCGAGCGCAACTGGGCCGACGGTCTTCCGATCATTGCGCCGACCGCGGAGCGCGTGTCAGCGATGCTCGATGGCCGCGACGGCGCGAAGAACCTCGGCATCATGCCGCCCCTCTGGCGGCAGGTGACGCTGGAGAAGCTCGCGGTCAACGCGGTGATGGCGGGCTGTGAGCCGCGCGCCTTTCCGATCATCCTGGCCGCGGTCGAGGCGATGCTCGACCGCGCGTTCAATCTCTATGGCGTGCAGGCGACGACGCACCCTGTGGCCCCGTTGCTCGTCGTCAACGGCGCGTACGGGCGCCAGATCGGCCTGCACGGCGGCAGCGGCTGCTTCGGTCCGGGCTTTCGAGCCAACGCCACGATCGGTCGCGCGATCCGGTTGATCCTCCTGAACGTCGGCGGCGCGTGGCCGGGTCGGTACGACATGGCGACGCAGGGCAGTCCCGCGAAGTTCTCGTATTGCATCGCCGAGAACGAGGCGGCGTCTCCGTGGGGGCCGCTCGCCGAGGGCGACACGGTCACCGTGTACGGCGGCGAGCCGCCGCACAACGTCAACGACCACGTCTCGACGACCGCCTCCGGCATTCTCACTACTGTCTGCGACACGGCCGTGTCGCTCGGGTCCAACGTGGGCTGGTACTTTTCGCAGAGCCAGTTGCTCGTCGTGCTCGGTCCCGAGCACGCGCGCACGATCGCCGATGATGGGTTCACGCGCGCCGACGTGCAGCGCTTCGTGTACGAGCACGCGCGCCTGCCCCTCGGCCGGCTGAAGCTGGCCGGGATGTGGGGCATGCACGACTGGCCGGCGTGGATGAACGCGGTGGCGGACCCCGATGCGCTGATGCCTCAGGTCCCGTCACCGGACGACGTCTTCGTCGCCGTGGCCGGGGGCTCGGGCAAGCATTCCGCGGTCGTCCCGAACTGCACGTTCAGCCGGGCGGTGAGTCGGCCGATCAAGCCGGGCGGTGACTGACGATTTCCGGCAGTGTCTGCCAGAGTTGCAACGCGGAGGCGCGGAGGATTTCCCTGCCTGGCGAGCCGTAAATATCTGATTCGGAACGATCGGACGCTATGGCATCCTCTCTGCATTGTCACGATGCGACGACCGCCGAATATGGGCAGGTCGGGAGGGGGGACTCCAGTGCGACGCCGAGAATCGGGATTCACGCTCATCGAGCTGCTGATCGTGGTGGCCATCATCGGAATCCTGGCCGCCATCGCCGTGCCGATTTACGCGAACACGCAGCAGCGGGCGCGAATCGCGAAGGCGCAGGGTGACGCACGGGCGATGGCGTCTGCCGTCGTCATCTACGCTGCGCACATGACGGTCGTCCCCAACGCGCTCAGCGATCTGACGTCGATGTCGACGAACGGTCTGGGCCAGCTGGCCGGGCCCTTCCTGGCTGCGGTGCCGGCGCCGCCGTCCGGCTGGGGCGCGTACGCATATACGGCGGACACGTCCAGCGGGGTCTTCTCGATCACGACGAGCGGGGACGCGACAACCGTCTCGATGCCCTGAGGCCTACGCCCGGTAGGCCTCAGCGCGGCTCGCCTTCGACCAGCAGCGCGAGTCCAGCCAGCAGCAACGCCGCGCCGATCCATCCCAGGACACCGAAGCGCTCACCAAACAGCAGCACGCCCAGCAGCGTCGCGGTGAGTGGCTCGAGCAGCGAGGCCACGCCGGCCGCCGACGCCGAGACGTATCGCAGGCCGGCCGTGTACAGCGCGTACGCGCCCGCGGTCGTAACGGCCCCGAGATAGAGCAATCCCAGCCATCCCAACGCCAGCTGCGTCACGGCGCCCGGCATCAAAAGTGCCGGCGCCATCAGCACCGCGGCCACGGCGAAGGTCAGGGCGGCCAGCCGCAGCGGCGCCGTCCGCATCACCGCCGCTTTCGCGATCACGACGTAGAGCGCGTACGCGAGTCCCGCCGCGAGCGCGAGCAGGACACCGCTGAGCGGCCGCGGTGCGGTCGGGGTCGCCACGGGCGCGGCGACCAGCAGCGCGGTGCCGGCGACGCCGAGCACCAGCGCAACGACGAGGCCGCGGGTGGGACGTTCGCCGAGCAGCGCCGTCGCCAGCGCCGCGATCATGATCGGCGCCGAGCAGATCGCGACCAGCGCGGTGACCGCGATGCCGACGCGGGTCACCGCCGTGAAGTACGTGGCCTGAAAGAGGGCCATGCACGCGCCGAGAGCGAGGCAACGCCACGCCTCGCCCGGCGCTGGACGAATCGCGCCCTCCACGAGGCGCGCGGCGGCGAGCAGCAGCACGGCGCCGGTGAGCATGCGCGCCGCGCCGACGAGCAGCGGTGTCGCCGACGCGCGGCTCACGAGCAGCGTGGTCACCGATCCCGTCGTGCCCCAGGAGACGGCGGCAAGGGCGATGAGACCGAGACCGCGCAGACGCTCGGGACTTGACGCCGCGGACATGGGCCGTGATCATGCCTGACACCATTCGGCCGGCACAAGGAGATCAGCATGAACGTGGGTTTCGTCGGAACGGGAACGATGGGCGCGCCGATGCTCGGCAATCTCCTCAAGAAGGGCTTCGGCGTGATCGCCTACGACGTGGTGCCGGCCGCGCTGGCGAATGCCGAGAAGCGCGGCGCGACACGCGCGGAATCCGGCGCCGATGCCGCACGGCGCAGCGACCTCGTGATCACCATGCTGCCGTCGTCCTCCCACGTCGAGACGGCGTACCTCGGCAAGAACGGCATCGCGGAGGGCGTCATGGCCGGCCGGCTCTGCGTGGACATGTCGACGATCGATCCCGCCGTGTCGCGGCGCGTGGCCGCCGCGCTGAAGGCCAAGGGCGTGCGGTTCATCGACGCGCCGGTGTCCGGCGGCGTCCCGCGCGCAGAGGAGGGCACGCTGGCCATCATGGTCGGCGGTGAGACGCGCGACGTCGAAGAGGCGCGGCCGGCGCTGTCGGCCATGGGCGCTAACGTCATCCACGTCGGCGCGGTCGGCAGCGGTGAGGTGGCCAAGCTGTGCAACAACCTGATCGCAGGCGTGTCCGCGGTCGCCGTGTCGGAGGCGTTTCGAATCGCGGAGGGCTTCGGCGTCGATCCGAAGGTCCTGACCGACGTGATCTCGAAATCGTCGGGCAACACCTGGGTGATGCAGTTCATGCATCCGGTCCCCGGGCTCGTGCCGAAGTCGGCCTCGTCGAACGACTACGCGCCCGGCTTCATGACCGATCTGATGGCGAAGGACCTCGGTCTCGCCGTGAACGCCGCGCGTGAGCTGCGCGTGCCGGTCGTGGTCGCGCCCGCGGCTCAGCAGGTGCTACGGTTGGCGTCGTCGCACGGGTTCGGGCGGCGCGACTTCACGAGCGTCTATCAGTTTCTGAAGCCGTCGGCGGGAGAAGCGCCCGTTTAAATGGGGGCCCCGACATGGCCGGCTTTCTGAATGTGCGGGCCCCGACATGGCCCCCAAA
>Ga0066652_100001013_pt1 | contig 14081 bp, 12 predicted proteins | sample GraSoiAngelo_101_FD_71413 | JGI IMG/M metagenome (GOLD analysis project Ga0066652, IMG submission 71413) | Grasslands soil microbial communities from the Angelo Coastal Reserve, California, USA - 14_0903_02_30cm | ecosystem: Environmental > Terrestrial > Soil > Grasslands | place: USA...
CCGCCGAAGCGCGCCTTGACCTTCGAATAGACGAGCCGGTCGGCGAGCCGGTGCTGCAGCGCGAGCGCGCGCGGCACGGGCTTCTGCTGCCGTCGCAACTCGCCGACACGCCGGCCGACGCCGACCGCCCAGCGCGCCAGCCGGCGCTTGGGTCCCGACGCTTCCTCGAGCCGGGCGACCACCGCCGCGTGAGCCTTCTCGTACACGCGCGGAACGCTCGGCAAAAGCGTGGGGCGGACCTGCGGGAGCACGTCCGCGACCGCATAAGGATCAGGACAGAACGCAATCGTGAAGCCGGCGTAGGCGCCCCAGAGCGACATCAGCCGCCCGAAGTTGTGCGCGAGCGGCAGATAGAGCAGCATCAGATCGTGGCCGAGGGCAAGATCCTCGATCTGCTCGATGCATGCCGTCATCGAGTAGTAATTGCGGTGGCGGATCATGCAGCCCTTCGGGGGGCCGGTCGTTCCAGACGTGTAGATGTAGGTGTAGAGGTCGTCCTCGCCGATCGCAGCCTCCGCCTCGGCGAGCGCCTCAGGGTTCTCCTGGGCAAAAGCGAGCCCCTCGGCGCGGAACTCGTTCAGCGAGCCGAGCGTGAGGACGTGGGCAAGCCGCAGCGGCTCGACCTTCTCGCGCTGAGCCTCGTCCTCGACCAGCGCGCCGACGGCCTCCGAGTGCTCGAGCACGTAAGCGGCCTCCTTGGCCGAGCTGCTCGGATAGACAGGCGCCGTGATCGCGCCGACGCGGGCGAGCGCGAAGTCGAAGAGGGTCCATTCCAGCCGCGTGCGGCTGACGATGCCGAACGCGTCGCCTTTTCGGATCCCCCGCGCGAGTAGGCCGTTCGCGAGCTCGTCGACCGAGCGTGCGGCCTCGTCCCAGGAAACCTCGCGCCAGCGGCCGGGCTCGGACTCGACGAGGTATGCGGCGCCGGTGCGGTTGGCCTCGACGGCTTCCCTCCACAGCCTCGGAATCGTCCTCGCTGCCACGATCGAGACTTTAGGGCAGGGATCGCCCCGGTTTCGGCGAAAGCCCTGCATCCCACTACACTTCGTTGGCTGCCCCTATGAGAACTATCTGGAACGGATCCATCAGTTTCGGCCTGGTCAACATCCCGGTCGGGATGGCCCTGGCCACCAAGCCGGCCGCCCGCCAGTCGGACGTCTCGTTCCGGATGCTGCACCGCGAGTGCGGCACGCCCATCAAGAACAAGCGCTGGTGCCCCCAGCACGACCGCGAGGTTACGAACGATGAGATCGTGAAGGGTTGGGAGGTCGCGAAGGGGCAATTCGTGATCGTCGAGGACGCGGACCTCGAGGCCCTTGAGACCGCAGACGACACGCGCACGATCGCGATCACCCGGTTCGTCGAGCTCGACCAGGTCGACCCGATCTTCTTCGACCGAACCTACTTCCTCGCACCGGCCGACGCGGCGGCGCAGCGCCGCCCCTACGTCCTCCTGCTCGAGGCGATGAAGGAGACGAACACGGCCGCAGTCGGCAGGTTCGTCCGCCAGGGCGCCGAGCACTTCTGCCTGATCCGGCCAAAGGGCAACGCGCTGGCGCTCGAGACACTCTTCCTCGCGGAAGACGTCCGCTCGCAGGCCGAGATCGAGGAGGCCGTCGGCGAGATCGACGTCAAGGACGCGGAGCTCGAGCTCGCCCGCCAGGTGATCGGAAGCCTCGCGGACGATTTCGACGAGGACGAGCTCGTGAGCGACTACCGCCGAGATCTGAAGGCGCTGCTCGAGGCGAAGCTGGACGGCAAGGAGATCGCCGCGCCGGAGCCAGTCGAGGAAGAGGCGGCGCCGGTGGTCGATCTGATGGCCGCCCTGAAGGCGAGCGTCGCCGAAGCTCAGTCGAAGAAGCCGGCCAAGGCCTCGAAGAAGACGAAAGCCGCCTCTGCCGGCGGCTCTCGTCGCAAGGTTGCTGCTCGTAAGTAGCGGCTAATGCTGCTGGGGCATCGCGCCTAGCGCCTGGAGCTGCGCCGCGAAAAGTGTCTTGTCGATCTTGCCCTGGTAGATCGGGATCGACTCCTGGACGCAGACCTTGATCACCTCCTGGCGATCGATCCCGAGCTCCTTCGACAGCTCCTCCGGCGTCAGGTGGTTCGCCATCTAGTCCTCCTTGGACTTTCCGCGCAAAATGCTGCGCATTCTCCGCGGAACTAGTTTGTCCATCGCTCCGCTCGGAGCACAAAAAAAGCCCGTCGGCCGAATGGCAGACGAGCTCACTCTCGCTCCGATTGTCTTGCCGGCAGGAATCAAAGTTCCTGCCCTCCCAAATCCTCCATCGATCGAAGAATAGTTTGCCGACGTGACGGACGCAAAGTCGATCCCGGGCTTCGAGGAGCGGTTCGCCGCCGTGAAGTCGTGTCGGCTCCGCTACTTCGTCGGCGGGCAGGGCCCGCCGGTGGTGCTCGTCCACGGGCTCGGCGGCTGCGCCGCCAACTGGGTGGACGTCGCGCCGCTGCTCGCGAGATCGCGCCGCGTGCTCGTCCCGGAGCTGCCCGGCCACGGCCGCTCAGAGCAGCTCGCGGCGGTGCCGAACCTCGCCGTTTTCGCGGACCGGATCGGCAGCGTGGCGGAGCGCGAGGGGATGCTCCCGGCCGCGTACGTCGGCCATTCGCTCGGTGCGGTGGTAGCGCTGCGGTTGGCGTTCCGCCGTCCGCAGGCCGTCAGCGCCCTCGTGCTTGCCGCGGCGGCCGGAATCTCGTCGACCAGCCGGCGCGCGAAGTGGGGCCTCCGCATCCTCGGGATCATCGGTCCGCGCCGGTTCGTCGCGCCGTGGGCCGATTCGGTGGCGGAAAGCGCTTTCCTTCGCTATCTCGTCTTCGGCCGCTGGGGTGCGTCCGATCCGCTGATCCTCTCGGGCGCGGGCGTGGACGGCTTCCTCGAAGGGACGCGGCTGACCACCGACGCAGTCAGCGCGGCGCGCGCCGTCGTCGTGGACGACGTCCGGCATGACCTCGGAGAGCTGCGCTGCCCGACGCTCGTGCTGTGGGGCGCACGGGACAACCAGCTCCCGGTCGCCGATGCTTTCGAGTTCGCGCGACGCCTGGACGCGCCCGTGCGCGTGATCGGCGACTGCGGCCACCTGCTGATCGGCGAGCGCCCCGACCTTTGCGCGCAAGCTATCGAGGCGTTCCTGGAGGGCATCCGATAGCGGCCGCAGCGGGATTCATTCCCGCGGAGGCCAAGACCCGTCTGCGTCGCCCCCAAGAAGGGGGCTCACGGGGGAAACATGGTTTCCCCCGTGCTGATCGGGGTGCCCAGATTTGAACTGGGGACCTCTCCGACCCGAACGGAGCGCGCTACCAGGCTGCGCCACACCCCGAGGTGGGACAGGTTAGCGCAGCGCGGGAGCCGCTCGGCTCCCCCGCTGGAACTCAGGCCGGGACCTCCCGCAGGCGTTCGCGGCGGCGGAGGACGGTCAAGGTAACTGCCGAGATGGCCAGTGCCACGCCGGCCACGCCGACTCCCCACCACAGGCCGCTGATGTTGTCGTCCCAGCCGATCAGCCGATCGATCGAGAAACGGCCGGGTCCCGTCGCGGCAAGCGCGACGGCGACGCTCGCAAGCGCGAGCGGGAACTCGATGCCCCCGTCGCCGTTGAAGAACCCGTTCTTCAGATGGACGACGAAGATCGCGTTCAAAAGGACCACCGTGATCCCGAGAGCGGCGAGCGGGGTCAGGAAACCGGCCGCGAGTGCCAGGCCGCTCGTCTCGGCGAGCCCGGCGAGGAACGCCATCGCGAGCGGTGCGCGCCAGCCGAGCGAGCCGAAGAAGCCCGCCGTCCCGCGCAGGCCGTGCCCGCCGAAGCAGCCGAAGAGCTTCTGCGCGCCGTGCGAGAACATGGTCCCGCCGACGACAACACGCAGCAACAAGAGTCCGTACGACATGGATTTCCTTCCTGTTTCGAATCTGGGTTACCTGCTCCAGAAGAGCGAAACTTGCTAGGTCAACTATTTCCGGCGGAACCAGGCGGTGAGCCGCGAGAGCAGCGGCGGGGACGGCTGCTTGCGCAGGGCCGCCTCGCGGCGCGCCTGCTGCTTCACCCACGCCCGATGCCGCTGGCCGCGCGTCGCATACCTAGGCTTCCAGTAGATCGGGCTCATCACTGCACCGCCCGCAGCCAGGGACGTGTCAGCACGACCGTGATCATGCCCGCGGAGACGACTGCGCCGGCGGCGATCATCGGTCCCGGCGGGGCGATCCCCGCGATCGCGCCCCAGAGCGCCAGGCCGACTGGCATCAGGCCGAAGCTGCCGAAGAAGTCGAGGCTGACCACCCGGCCGAGCAACCGCGCGGGCACGATCTCCTGGAGCATCGTCTCCCAGACCGCGACCCCGAAGCCGATGCAGCCGCCGCGCAGAAGCGCGAGCGCACCCGCAACCGGGTACCACGGCGACAATGCCATCCCGGCGATCGCCAGGCTGTTGATCAACCAGAGCCAGTACGAGAGAACGCCGCGCCGGCGTCTCGGCTGGAAGTGGCCGAAGAGCAGCGTCCCGCACACGGTTCCGACGCCGACCATCGCGGACAGCGCCGCATAGGCGCCGACGCCGCGCTCGAAGTGGTCCCTGACGAGCTTCGGCAGCAACACCTGTTGCGGCGCGAGCTGGAGCATCAGGATCACCGCGAATAGGGTGATCGTCACCCAGAGCCACGGGACGCGCGAGACGTAGCGTGCGCCGTCGAGGATCTCCCTCGCCGTCCCGACGCTCGGCTCGACCTCGACGGCTCGCGGCCTCGCCAGCAGCATCAGCGCCGCCGAGACCAGGAACGACAGGGCGTCGATCGCGAACACCCACGCCGAGCCGGCGCCGTGGTACAGGAAGCCCGCCAGCGCCGGGCCGACGACGAAGCCGCCCCAGCGCGCCACGCCCATCAGCGAGTTCGCCGAGGGTAGGTGCGAAGGCTCGACGACGAGCGGGATGATCCCGCCGACCGCGGGGTAGAAGAGGCCGTCGCCGAGGCCGTTGGCTCCGGCGAGGAGGACGAGTGAGGTCAAATCCAGGTGCCCGCTCGCATCGAGCACGGCGATCGCGCCGACCGCGAAGAAGCGCCAGACGTCGGAGAGAATCATCATCCGGCGGCGCTCGTAGCGATCTGCGAGGGCGCCGCCGATCAGCAGCGTCGTGAGCAGCCCGGCGCTCTCAACCGAGAGGACGAGGCCGATCTTGCCTGCGCCGGCGATCGTGAACGTCTTCCAGCCGAGCGCCGTCAGGAAGGCGGCGTCCCCGATCAGCGAGACGGCTTGGCCGCTGAAGAGCAGCCGGAAGTCGCGGTGGCGTAGCGCCTGGAAGGCTCGCGCGCGATCGGCTGTCTGCGAGATCCCCTCCACGTAGGCAACCTATCGCCCTGCTACAAGCAGGCTGATATGCCGCTCCGAGCAGTGCTCTTCGACGTCGATTTCACGATCGCCAAGCCGGGCCCGGACCTCGGACCCGAGGGCTACCAGCGCCTCGGTGAACGATTCGGCTTGAGTCTCGATCCCGAGCGCTACGCCGAGGCGCGAGCCCGCGCCGTCGGGACGCTCGAGCGTCACCCGGAGCTCGATCACGACGAGGAGGTCTGGGTGCTGTTCACGGAGCAGATCATCCGCGGCATGGGCGGCGACTCCGACCGCGCCTACGAGTGCGCGGTCGAGATGACGCGCGCGTGGGAGCACGCCCACAACTTCCAGATCTTCGAGGACGTCCTGCCGGTGCTCTCCGACCTGCGCGCGCGTGGGCTCAAGCTCGGCCTCGTCTCGAACACGGGCCGGGATCTGGGCGCGTTCGTCGCCCACCACGGGCTCGACGTCGATGCGTTCGTCAGCTCCGGCGTCCACGGCAAGACGAAGCCGCACCCGACAATCTTCCTCGCCGTGCTCGAGCTGCTCGACATCGAGCCCGGGGACGCCGTCATGATCGGCGACTCGCTCGAGGACGACGTCGAGGGCGCGCAAGCGGCCGGGATCCACGCGCTCCTGCTCGACCGGGAGAACCGCTATCCGGAGGTCGAGGACAAGCTGACCGACCTGCGTGCGCTCCCGGCGGCCCTGGGACTGGCGGCAGCGTGAGCTTGGCCAGGATCCGCGCCGTCTCCTAGACTCACCGGGCTGTGGCCGACGGCTCGAAGATCCAGGCGGAGCGTCGCAGGCAGATCCTGCAAGCGGCCGTTCGGACCTTCGCGGCGAAGGGCTACCACGCCGCGCGGGTGAGCGACATCGCCAAAGAGGCCGGGGTCGCCTACGGCCTCGTCTACCACTACTACGAATCGAAGGAGACGCTGCTCGAGGCGATCTTCAGGGAGACCTGGGGCGCGATGCTCGAGACGGTCCGGTCGGTCGAGCAGCTCGACGAGCCGGCGCGGGAACGCGTCCGGAAGGTGAGCGAGATCGTCCTGCGCACATGGAAGCGGGACCCCGACCTGGTTCGCGTCCTCGTCCGCGAGGTCACGCGCAGCGCCCAGGTCCAGGACGAGACCGAGGAGATCGAGCTCGCCCATCAGGCTCTGCAACGGATCGTCGAGCACGGCCAGGAGAGCGGCGAGTTCCGTGCCGACCTGGACGCGCGCCTGACGGCGACGATCTGGTACGGGGCTCTCGAGGAGATCTTGACGGGCTGGGCCTTCGGGCAGCTCCCCGACCAGGACGAGGACGTCGCGCGTGCCGAGCTGGCCGTCGTCGAGATCGTCACGGACGGGCTCGCCTCAGATCGGACGGCGGCTCCGGCGTAGGCAACCAGGTGGCGACCCAAACCGCTTCGCACGAGCTGCCCACGCTTGCTCCGGTTCAGCGTCGGCTGCTCTGGACGCTCGGCCTCGGCGCGTTCGGCTTGGCCTTTTCGATCACGACCATCTCCGTCGCGCTCCCGCCGCTTCTGCACACCTTCACGACCTCCGGCTCCCTGATCGGGCTCGTGATCGGCGCCGAAGGCTTCTTCGCACTGACCCTGTCCCCGGTGGTGGGGCCCTGGAGCGACACGTTCCACACGCCGCTCGGCCGCCGCCGCCCGTTCATGCTCGTCGGCCTCGGCCCGATGGCGTTCTGCCTGCTCCTCGTCCCGTTCATGCCGAACCTCTGGACGACGACGCTGCTCGTCCTTGCGTTCTACTTCGCCTACTACCTGTACGAGCCGCCGTACCGTGGGCTCTACCCGGACGTCCTGGCGCCGGAGGCGTACGGGCGCGCGCAGGGAGTGCAACACGTGCTCCGGGGAATCGCGCTCGGCATCGCGCTGATAGGCAGCAACTTCCTGCTCAAGGTCTGGTCACCGGCGCCGTTCTTGGCGGCCGCGGTCGTGACGAGTGCTGCGTGCGGGCTGACGATTCTCCTCGTCCGCGAGGACGGCGGGCACGGCCGGGTCTTCGAGGGCGTGTTCACCTACGTGAAGCGCAGCTGGGAGATCTTCTGGCACGACGGCGACGTCCGCCGCTTTCTGATCGCGAACTCCGCATGGGAGGGGACGTTCGCCGCGGCGCGAAGCTTCGTCATCCTCTACGTGATCGAGGGCCTCCACGAGTCGAAGACCGTCTCGGGGGAGATCCTCGCCGGGGTCGCGGTCGGCTACGTGATCGCGGCCGTGTTTGCCGGGCGCCTTGGCGACCGGTTCGGGCTTGCGCGCGTGATCTTCTTTGCGTCGTTCGTGTACGGCACCGGCCTGCTGGTCGGTGGGCTCGCCGAGCAGTGGCACCCGTGGTACTTCGCCCTGATCATTCCGGTCGCGATCGCCGGCGGCACGGTGATGACCCTTGCCTGGGGCCTGCTCTACAAGATCGTCCCCGCCGAGCACCGCGGCGCGGTCTCGGGGCTCGCAACGACCACCAAGGGGATCGGGCTCCTGATCGGAGCACCTGTTGCCGGGCTGGCGATCGACCTCGCGAAGCCGCACCTCGACGCCACGAGCGGCTACCAGATCCTGTGGCCGGTCTGCGCGCTGCCGATCCTCGGCGTGATCCCGCTGCTCGTGCGGCTCATGCAGGTGGAAGACGCGCAGGCGCCGGTGCAGCCGTCCGGAGCAGCGACCCCGCTGCCGTAGGGACTGATCCCGAAGGGGGCTGTCCCATCAACCGTTTATCGGGACAGTCCCCGTTCGGGGACAGTCCCTTCGCTCTCACGCCCCGGCGGTGACGGGCGGCTCGCGGTGCGCCGGCGCGAGCGCCGGAGCCCACGAGCAGAGCGGCGAGACCTCGCCGTCCCGGCCGTTCAGGCTGCGATATCCGAGCGCGTGCTCGGCCTGCATCAGCTTGTGGATCTGCGTCGTGCCTTCGTAGATGATCGGCGCCCGCGCGTTCCGGAAGTAGCGCTCGATCCCGTACTCGGCCGAGTAGCCGTAGGCGCCGTGCACCTGGATTGCGAGGTGCGCCGCGCGGAACGCGGACTCCGTCGCGTGCCATTTCGCCAGTGAGGTCTCGCGGGTGTTGCGGCGGCCCTCGTTCTTCATCCACGCGGCCTGCATGACCAGGAGCTTCGACGTCTCGTAGCCGAGCACCATCTCCGCGACCATGTCCTGGACGAACTGGTACTTGCCGATCGGCTGACCGAACGTCTCTCGCTCGCGCGCGTACTCGACCGAGCGCTCCAGGCAGGCACGCGTGACGCCGCAAGCCCCCGCGGCGACCGTGAAGCGGCCCTGGTCGAGCCCGTACATCGCGATCTCGAAGCCCTGGCCCTCCTCGCCGATCAGGTTGTCGGCCGGGACCTCGACGTTCTGGAAGAAGAGCTCGCCGGTGGAGCCGGCCCAGACGCCGAGCTTGTGCTCGGTGTCGGCGGCACTGAAGCCCGGCATCCCTTTCTCCAGCACGAAGGCCGAGATCCCCTTGTGTTTCGCCGCAGGGTCGGTCTTCGCGAAGACGAGCGCGTGATCGGCGACGGTCGCGTAGGAGATCCAGTTCTTGGAGCCGTTCAGGACGTAGACGTCGCCCTCGCGACGCGCGGTCGTCTTCATAGACGCGACGTCCGAGCCGGCGGCCGGCTCCGTCAGGCCGAAGCAGGCGAGCTTCTCCCCGCGGGCCTGTGGGACAAGCCAGCGCTGCTTCTGCTCCTCGCTCGCATAGCGGAGCAGTGCGAGCGAGTTGAGCCCGACGTGGACGGAGATCAGCGTCCGGAACGCCGCCTCGCCTCGCTCGATCTCCTCGCAGGAGAGCGCTTCGGCGACGAAGTCGAGCCCAGAGCCGCCGTACTCGTCCGGAATCACGATGCCCAGCAGGCCGAGCTCCGCCATCCCTTCGATCACCGACAGGTCGAGGCGATGCTCGATGTCGTTGTCGACCGCGTTCGGTAACACGCGCTCGTCTACGAAGGCTCGTACCGTTTCCTGGATGAGCCGCTGTTCGTCCGTGAGCTCGAAGTCCACCGCGCAAGTGTACGGTCGCGCCCGCAAGCTCGGCCCCGCGCTCCTGCCGTTCCTGCTCGTCGGAAAGACGAATCCGTGGGTGGAGATCACGATCTCTCAGAACGCGCTGCCGGCGCACCTGGCCCACCACGACGGCGACTTTGTCGTCACACCGACGCAACCGTGCCCGCCGACGACCCTCGCCGGCCCGCGACGAGCAAGCATCAGGGCAAGCACCTCCGCAAGGGCAAGAAAGGGTCGACGAGCAAAGTGGCCAAGTTCATGCATGACGCGGCCGTCAAAGGCAAGGGGCACCGCACGAAGTAAGTTCGGGCACGCGTCCGCAGGATTTGCGCAAGAGCCCCGGCCTGCCGGGGCCCTTCGCTTCTGTAGGGTCGATCGCGTGAGTCGCCTCACCGCTGGGACGTACGCCCGTGTCGCCGAGCTTCCGCTCGCGATCGATTCATTCGAGCTCGAGCGCCTTGAGCTGGACGTCTCGCCCGAGTTCAAGCGCGTAACAACCGTCATCCACCTGCACGGCGCCGGACAGGAGGGTCTCGGCGAGGACGTGACTTACGGCACTCCTGAGCAGGACGCCTTTCAGCGGGAGGGACCGCGGCTGGCCCTTGCCGGCAGCCGCACGCTCGGGGAGTTCTCGCGGCTGCTCGACACGCTCGAGCTTTTCCCAGAGGAGCCGGCGATTCCGGCCTACCGCGACTACCGTCGTTGGGCGCTCGAGAGCTCTGCGCTCGATCTCGCCCTGCGGCAGGCGGGCATCTCGCTCGCGGATGCGCTCGACCGCGAGGCGCGGCCGGTCCGCTACGTCGCGTCGATGCGGCTAGGCGAGCCGGCGTCTCTGGAGCCGCTGCAGCGGTGGCTCGAGCTCTACCCCGAGCTGCGCTTCAAGCTCGATCCGACCGGCTCGTGGACCGAGGAGGTCGTGGCCGGTCTGGCCGCGCTCGACCGGGTCGAGGTCGTCGACTTGAAGGGGCAGTACAAGGGCACGGTCGTCGATCAGCCGCCGGATCCCGCGCTCTACACCCGCGTCGCGGAGGGGTTCCCGGATGCGTGGATCGAGGATCCAGCCCTCACGCCCGAGACCGACATCGTGCTCGAGACGCACCGCGCACGGGTCACGTGGGACGCGCCGATCCACTCGGTCGACGACGTGCGGGCGCTGCCGTTCCCGCCCCGGATGCTGAACGTCAAGCCGTCTCGTTTCGGGCCCCTGCACCGGTTGTTCGACTTCTACGACTGGTGCGCGGAGAACGGCGTCCGCAACTACGGCGGCGGGCAGTTCGAGCTCGGGCCGGGCCGGGGCCAGATCCAGTACCTGGCCTCGCTGTTCCACGCGGACGCGCCGAACGACGTCGCGCCCGGCGGCTTCAACGCCGGCGTACAGGCGGGGCTCCCGGCGAGCCCGCTCGAGCCGCCGAGCCCTGGCGAGCCGGGCTTTCGCCTATATTGACTCGCGAGTCAACTTTGAGCGCGACCGGGATCTCAGCAGGCATTTCCTTCAGCCTGGGCGACGAACAGCGGGCGCTACGCGACCTCGCGCGTGAGTTCGCCGAGAGGGAGATCCGCCCCGTCGCGGCCGACTATGACGAGCGCTCGCAGCACCCGGCTGACGTGATCGCCAAGGCGCACGAGGTCGGGCTGATGAACCCGCACATCCCGGAGGAGCTCGGCGGGCCCGGATTGTCGGCGTTCGAGCAGATCCTGATCGGCGAGGAGCTGGCCTGGGGCTGCTCGGGCATCGCCACGTCGATCGTCGCCAACATCCTCGGCTCGCTGCCGGTCCTGCTCGCGGGCAGCGACGAGCAGCGGCGCGAATGGCTGTCGCCGCTCCTCGCCGAGCCGCTGCTCTGTTCATTCGGCCTGACCGAGCCCGGCGCCGGCTCGGACGTATCGGCGATCCAGTCCACCGCCACCCGGGACGGCGGCGACTACGTCCTCAACGGCTCGAAGATGTTCATCACGAACGCGGGGGAAGCGGCCTGGTTCGTCATCTTCGTCTCGACGGACCGCTCGGCCGGGCACCGTGGCTTGTCGGCCTTCGTCGTACCGGCCGACTCGAACGGCGTCGTCGTCGAGGAGCACCTCGACAAGCTCGGTCAACGGGCGACGGATACGTCTGCGCTCGCCTTCCAGGACGTCCGGGTGCCGACCACGAACCGCCTCGGGGAGGAGGGCGAGGGATTCAAGATCGCGATGAAGACGCTCGACTTCACCAGGCCTGGGACCGCGGCCGGCGCGGTGGGGGTCGCGCGTGCGGCCTTCGAGCACGCCGTCGAGTACGCGAAGACCCGCGTCCAGTTCGGCCAGCCGATCGCGATCAACCAGGGCGTCAACTTCCTCGTCGCCGACATGGCGGCAGAGATCGAGGCGGCGCGCCTGCTGACCTGGCAGGCGGCGTGGCTGATCGACCAGGGCGAGCGCGCGACGCTGCAGTCGTCTTACGCCAAGCGGTTCGCGGCCGACACCGCGATGAAGGTTGCGACCGACGCTGTCCAGATCTTCGGCGGCTACGGCTACATGAAGGAGTACCCCGTCGAGAAGCTGTTGCGAGACGCGAAGCTGTTCCAGATCTACGAGGGAACCTCGCAGATCCAGCGGCTTGTGATCGCGCGGGAAATCTTTTTGCCGCGCGATACGTAGCGCGCGGAACGGTGTCTTATCGCTGCGGCGGACCGAGCGGCCGCGCCGCACAGGTCGGCGCGGCCTTTTTGGTCGGCGTCGCAAGGCGACGCCTTCGTGCCGCACGATACCTAGCGCGGAGCGGTGTCTTATCGCGGCGGTGGGTCGAGCGGCCGCGCCGCACAGGTCGGCGCGGCCTTTTTTGGTCGGCGTCGCAAGGCGACGCCTTCGTGCCGCGCGACATTTGACCCGATTTTCGACCGCCAGTCTCGCGGCTAGACTGGCGCCTTCGTGGTCACCCGTACACGGGCCGTTTCCGCGCGCGCTCGGCGCCGGCGGAGGACCTCGACGCGCGTGCGCGTCCAGCGGGGCGTGGTCCTGTTCGTGTTCCTCGCCGTGACCGGCTCCGCGCTCGGGCTCGCCTTCGCCGGCTCGCCCGGGCGGATCGCCGACGGCGTCAGCATCGACGGCGTCGACGTCGGCGGGATGACGCCCGGCGCCGCGGAGCGCCTCCTCGAGAGCCGCGCGAAGAAGCTCGAGGGCGTTCCGGTCGTCTTCGTCGCCGGCAACCGCCGCTGGCGGCTGAGCCCGCGCCAGCTCGGCGTGACCGCGGACTGGCACGCGGCGGTGGAGGTCGCACGGCGCCACAGCGGCGGTTTCGGCCCGTTCCGCGGTTTCAGGCGGATCGGCGTGCGCGTTTTCGGAGCGGAGTTCGCGCCGCCGACACAGGTCTACGACCCGGCTCTCCAGTTCGAGCTCAACCGCTTCTCCCGGGCTCTCTACCGGCCGCACCGCGATGCGGAGCTGCAGCTACACGGGCTCGACCCCGTCGTCGTCCCTGGAACCGTTGGGCGGGCGCTGGCCCGTGCGGCGGCTGCGCGTGTCGTCGTGACGGCCCTGGCCGGCCTCGGCCGGGCGCCGGTGGCGCTGCCGGTCCGCAGCGAGCACCCTTCGATCTCCGCGGCTCAGCTCGACGCTGCGGCGGCGAAAGTACGGGTCGCGCTGTCGGCGCCCGTCCAGATGCGCTGGGGCACGTCGGCGTGGACGATCTCGCCGTGGCAGCTGCGGTCGATGCTCGCGCTGCCGGGGCACGGGAGGTCGAAGCTGCAGATCGGCGGTCCCGGGGCTGACCGGTACTTCGCCAGCCTCCGCCGAGCGCTCAACCGGCCTGCGCGAAACGCCGGCTTCGCGGTCTCGCCGGGAGGCGCCGTCGGGATCGTCCCGGCGCGGCAAGGACGGGTACTCAACGCGCCGAGCACGGCCGCCGGCCTATTCGCCGCCGCGCTCTCGCACGACGCGCGCAGCGCTCGAGTCGTGGTCGGGACGATCAAGCCGGGCCGCACGACGCGCGAGGCACGATCGCTCGGGATCCACGGGCTGGTGGGCAGCTACGAGACGATCTATGGGGGCGACGCGAACCGCGTCCACAACGTCCAGCTCGTCGCGCGCCTGCTCGACGGAAAGTTGATCGCCCCAGGAGCGACGTTCTCGTTCAACCGAGCGACCGGGGCCCGCACGGCCGCCAAGGGCTTTCGCGAGGCGCCCGTGATCATCAACGGCGAGCTCCAGACCGGGCTCGGCGGCGGCGTCTGCCAAGTTTCGACGACGGTGTTCAACGCCGCCTACGAGGCCGGCCTGAAGATGACGGCACGCACGAATCACGCCCTCTACATCAGCCACTACCCGCTCGGCCGGGACGCGACCGTCGACTACCCGGACGTCGACCTTCGCTTCGTCAACGACACGCCGCACTGGCTCCTGCTGAGGACCTTCGTCGGCTCGTACTCGTTGACGGTCGGCCTCTACGGCGCGCCGCAGCACCGCCGGGTCGTCACCGACACGCGCCCGCTCGTGGAGACCGGGCAGCCGCCGGTCGAGCACCAGCCCGACCCGAGCCTTACGGAGGGTCACACAGCCGTCATCGACGGCGGCGAGCCGTCGAGGTCGACGAGCGTGCGCCGCCGCGTGTACGTCCACGGGAAGCTTCTTTACGACAACACGTGGTACTCGTCGTACCGCGCCGAGCCGAAGATCGTCCTCGTGGGCACGAAGCCGAAGCCTCTCCCTGAGCCCAAGAAGAAGAAAAAGCCGCTCCCGACGACCACGACGACGACTACGACTACCACCAC
>Ga0066652_100001015_pt1 | contig 14074 bp, 14 predicted proteins | sample GraSoiAngelo_101_FD_71413 | JGI IMG/M metagenome (GOLD analysis project Ga0066652, IMG submission 71413) | Grasslands soil microbial communities from the Angelo Coastal Reserve, California, USA - 14_0903_02_30cm | ecosystem: Environmental > Terrestrial > Soil > Grasslands | place: USA...
CCTTTTATCAGCAGTTCTCCTCTATCATTTCGCAATGACAACAAACCAGCCACGCCATGACAGATTGCTCCTATCGGCTTACCTTCGGCATTAAAAGTTTCCAGTAGTCGCTTTACTATCCTGTCTGGAAAAATATCCCATAGGGGACCATGACCACCTGGCAGGAATACTGCATCATAATCATCTGCCTTTATTTCTTCGATCGGAACGGAACGAGATAAAAAATCCACCGCTTCCAAATCTGCCATGAAACGCTTTGTATTACCTGTCGTCATCATGATGGATTGACTCTTAGGATCCACCGGGACCGGCCCGCCATTGGGAGTCGCAAGCACCATATGTGCACCGGCCTCTTTAAAAATATAATAAGGAGTCGCCAGTTCATCCAGCCATACACCAGTTTTATCCCCAGTGCTGCCCATTTTATCATGTGAAGTGGCAATTAATAAAATTCTTCTTGATTTCATTATATATAGATTTAGTACAGAAGGAAATTCAACAGTAGCCTACTTAAAGAGACTTTCTTGGGGTAAAAGTATTTAATACAATAATTACGAGTGCAGTGATAAGCAGCACATGAATCGCCGCACCGTAATGAAAAACGAAGTATCCCAGCAACCATCCAATGAACAGAAGGAGGACAACGGCATACACTAGATTTTTCATAAATTATTTTTTTTATTATTAACGAAATCACCAGTAAGTAACCTCCGGCCTTCGTGTAAGACATCTAAAGAATTAATTACTGGCGATTGAGGAGCAATAGGCCCTATTTAGTGCCGGTGCTGATCGCCATTTCCGTGAGCCTGACTTTGTCTCCATTTATTATGCTCAGGATGGTTCCTGTTTTCAAAGTACCTTGAATCATGACTATTACGGATTATTTCCTGGTCATGACGCCCTTTATACGAAGCATATTTCACCCTGTAGGTTTCGGGATGACGATAAGGCGTACGCTCATTAATTACGACTTTGTAGCCTGTATTAATGTTATAATGATAACGGGAGGGTAAAGATGAAGCGAATATCCACCGGCCGCGTTGCAAATAAATATACTGGCGGGTAGGAACATAATAGTAAGCATCTATATCCGGCATATAATAATACTCAACATGATCATATCCTACGGGACCCCATACGGGCTGAGTAGCGATATTAACTTTAAAACTTACACGAAGCTGCGCAGAAGCCTTTTGGAACATTAATCCGCCGAGCAATAACGCAACAACGAGGATTGTCTTTTTCATTTTATTAAAATTTAGTTTGTTACTTGAAATTATTCGAGAAGCATTTATTTAGCTCACGGACAGCTACAGCGTCGTGATGATCATCTGTAGTTCTTCCCGGGTTTTACCCAATTTGATCTGCAGCCTGTCCAGCATTTCTTCTCTTTTGCCAGGCTCAAACAGGAAATCCTTATCTGTCAGCCATGCAAATTTTTGTTTAAGTTTTCCTTTTTGCTCAGCCCAGATGGTTTTTAAATCGGTAGTATTCATTTTTTTTATTTTATGGGGAAAGAATTTTTCTTTGGTAAAGGTGGGTCATTAAGCGCCTAAAAGCATTATACTATATTGAAAAAGAGTTACATCAATCACACTTTATGGCGGACATATGGCCCTGCTTTCAGGCTATTCTTTAACTTTCTTCTGCCATTAAAGCAAAAGCCCCTGTTTTTGACAGGGCTTTTCAAATTCATACATAGGGAGAAATAAACTTCGGTAGATCACCTCATGAAATGGCAATTCCTGTCATATTCGATCATCGTATTTAATACCTTGAGTTTGTCAATTATCTTCTTTTGCAGGTTGTTGTGAAACCGGATCTTCTTAACTTCTACCAGCGCAGATTCGTAAGTAGTAACTGCTTCTTCTAAGCGCCCATTGTTTTCATTTTTCAGTGCCAGGGAAAATAGGCTCACGGGTATATTCTTCTTCTTCAGGATAACAAAACGCACAAAAGGAATGAGAAGCAATAAAGTGATGGCCGGGAATAAGTAATAATAAAGTTGCATAACATTTTTTTAGTACCCTTAGAGGTATATACAAAGCTGTGTTTTTTTGCCGATTAAACTGTTACATGACTGAAGAAAAGACTTACATGATTCACACACGATGGCTACCCCGTTTTTAAGGATATGCCATCGACCCATTCGTCAGGAAACTTCCGTGAATGGAATTCCCGCTTTATACTCTCCCAATATGATCACGTCTTTATCTTTATAACTGCCATACAATGCAGCAGCATCTTCCATTTCCTTTTTATTTTCACTTCTTATCTTCATGGCATTTTTTCCCCCCTTATTGCGCACTTCGATGTAAAACCCGTTTTTTAGTTTTAGGGGGCGTGCCCAGTATCTTTCGCTATTTTTCATTAATTGGGTATTAAAGTTGATGAATCACTAAAAATTATCTGTAGCTATAATATACATCCCGGGAGACTGAGCATTCACATCATCTTCAGCGGTGATAAATATTTTGTATGGTTTAACAGGAGAAACTGTTTCAAAAGATGCCTTAAGGTTCTTAGAAAAGGTACCTGAAGAACTGTGAATTTGTCCAATGTTCTTTGTTACTTCCTGGCCCGACACCATCCAGACCACATAGGTCTGCCTGGCAGGCTGAAGCCTTTTAACCTCCGATAAATTGTCCAGCCGTACCTGTATAACGTAGTTATGATTTCTGTCTTTCTTAATTTTTACCGAACCCCGTGCTGCCGGAACCACTTGCGAGGTCATAAATGCCACTTTCGCGGTGCAAGAGTCAAATATGAGCGCCATCATTACTGCGCAAATACTCAGCGATACGATTTTTGTCAGTTTAGTTGAACTTTTTGTTTTCATAAAACTTATTTTATTTTTAAAATTGTTACGTTGATCATCTTTTACCTCCGGACGTTTGCAGGGGATCTTGGACTTTTAGCAGCCTTGCCGTCATCAAATAAGATAATTTTTCTTTAGCTCGTTATAGTGAGATTTGAGAGGCAGTATATGAGACAAAGGTCCGGCTAGTCTGGGAGTAAATCATTACATGACTGTGTAAATAAGTTATATCATTCACACGTCTTCGAGCATTGAGCGTCTTTTATCTCTTAATTGTTTGAAATGCGAGGGAGTCAGGCCGGTCACTTTTTTGAACTGGGCAGAAAGATGTGCCACACTGCTATAATGCATCTGGTAAGCAATTTCAGTAAGATTAAGCTCGTTGTAAACCAGTAATTCTTTTACCCGTTCAATTTTATGAGCTATAAGATATTTTTCGATTGTAGTACCGGTTACTTCAGAAAAAAGATTGGCGAGGTAAGTATAGTCCAGGTTTAATTTTTGGCTTAAGAATTCGGAGAATTTTAAAGTTAATGGTTCTTCTGAGTAATGAGTCAATTCAATAATAATGTTTTTGATTTTGCCGATCAGTACACTCCTTTTATCATCCATTAGTTCAAGACCTGATTTCAACAGAGCATCCCTGAACTGATCAAGCTGTTCTATTGAAAGATCCTCCATGATTTCCGCTTCTCCTAATTCTACTGCCACATAATGCAAACCCAATTTCTTAAGTTCCTCTTTCACTACCATCTTGCAGCGGATGCAAACCATATTTTTAATATACAATTTCAAAAACCAGGTGTTGACGATTCGGGAGAAGTAAGATGCCTGCAGCCGAACCACCTCAAATGTAATCAAAGATTCCCGGGTTCGTGCCGGCCAATGTGTGAATTGTGTAACTTCTCCCATAATCATATAACACTTTACCACGCAAAAGCACGGAACTTCACCCCTCTTTGTTACAAAGAACTTTTTTTGAAGATATATATCAAATACATGGTAAGTACCCGCTGTAAAATGGCGGTAAAAGAAGAGCTGGGAAAACTAGGGCTCCATTTCATCGTTGTTGACCTGGGCGAAATAGAGATCATGGAAGATATTTCTCAGCCGCAACGTGAGCAGCTGAAAATGGGGCTGCTTAATTTGGGACTTGAATTAATAGACGATAAGAGGGCCATATTAATTGACAAAATTAAGAACGTAATAATTGATATGGTTCATCATTCAGACGATGTTATTAAAACAAATTTCTCGGATTTTTTGAGTAGTAAACTGAACCATGATTATACTTACATGGCTAATCTCTTTTCCGAGGTGCAGGGAACTACGATCGCACAGTTCATTATCCACCATAAAATTGAAAGGATAAAAGAGCTTATCATGTATGACGAACTGAACATTACAGAAATTGCCTGGAAAATGAACTATAGTAGTGTGGCTCATTTATCTAATCAATTTAAAAAAGTTACCGGCCTCACCCCTTCCCACTTTAAAAAGCTGAGGGATAAAAGGCGGAGCCCGATTGAAGAAATCGGGATCCCGATCGTTGTCAGGACAACAAATGGAACAGGGAATAAAAATGAAATAGAAAAAGTTTATCCAGATAAAATATGGCCAAAAAAATAAAAATAAAATCGGATCTGGATGAGTTAGTCCTTGTTCGCAAGGAGCTCGCTTTTCAAAAAAAGGAGAAAGACAAGCTGGAGGCAGAGTTAAACATTGCACGCGAAGAACTCGTCTACCAGCACAAAGAAAAGGGAAAGCGGGCAGCAGAGTTGGGCATCGCTAACAAAGAACTTGTCTTCCAGGACGAAGAAAAAGAAAAACGGGCAGCAGAGTTAGGCATTGCTAATAAAGAACTCGTCTTCCAGGATGAAGAGAAAGGAAAGCGGGCAGCAGAGTTAGTCATTGCCAATGAGGAACTTGTTTTTCAAAACAGTGAAAAAGAAAAACGTGCAGCGGAATTAAGGATTGCCCACTATGCCCGTAGTCTTATTGAGGCGAGCCGCGATCCATTATTTACAATTAGCCCTGAAGGAAAAATCACCGACATGAATCAGGCAACGGTAAAAGTAACAGAACTATCGCCGGAGAAATTAGTCGGCACAGACTTCGTTAATTATTTCACTGAACCCGATAAGGCACGGCAAGGTTATCAACGGGTTTTTTCAACGGGCTTTGTGGTAGATTATCCATTAACCATAAAGGATGGTAAGTTAACAGAAGTATTATTTAATGGTTCCGTTTATAAAGACGACGAGGGAAATGTGCTTGGAGCCGTGGTAGTGGCAAGAGATATCACCGAGCAAAAAAAATTTGAAAAAGAGTTGACAGAAGCAATAGTCTTTGCGGAGTTGGCAACAGCGCTTGCGGAAGAAGCAAAAAAGAAGGCAGAAGGCGCTACACATATTGCAGAAGATGCGGTAAAAGCGAAGCAACAATTTTTGTCAAACATGAGTCACGAGATCCGTACACCCATGAATGCCATTATCGGGTTTACAAAAGTGCTGTTAAAAACGGATTTATCATCAAAACAAAAGGAATATTTGACTGCTATAAAAATGAGCGGTGATGCATTAATTGTTCTTATTAATGACATACTCGACCTGGCAAAAGTAGACGCAGGCAAAATGACATTTGAGCAAATGCCTTTTAAAATGGAACTATCCATAGCAGCCATGCTTCATATGTTTGAACCAAAGATCCAGGAAAAGAATTTAGAGCTTGTGAAAGAATACGACGACAGGATTCCTGAAGTGCTGCTCGGCGACCCGGTACGTTTGCACCAGATCATTTTAAATCTTGTGAGTAATGCCGTAAAGTTTACCTCAAAAGGAAAAATTTCGGTAAGCGTTCATTTGCTATATGAAGATGAGGAAAAAGTGACCATTGAATTTGCAGTGACCGATACCGGGATCGGGATAGCGGAAAATAAACTGGAGAAAATATTTGAAAAATTTCAGCAGGCATCAAGCCGCACTTCAAGGTTATATGGAGGAACAGGGTTGGGGCTATCGATTGTTAAACAACTGGTAGAGCCGCAGGGTGGAAGTATCAAAGTAAAAAGCAAAGTTGGTGAAGGCTCTGTTTTTAGTTTTATCCTGAATTTTCAAAAAACAAACGCAGAAGTCGAAGCGGAAACAGAGATGCTTGAGCTGAACACCGAGATAAAAAATATAAAAGTACTGGTAGTGGAAGATATTGCCCTCAACCAGTTACTGATGAAGACATTGCTTGATGATTTTGGGTTTGAACAGGATATTGCCGATAATGGGAAAATAGCAATCGAAAAACTAAAGAAAAAATCTTATGATATCATCCTGATGGACCTGCAGATGCCGGAAATGAACGGGTTTGAAGCTACAGAATACATCCGTAAAACCATGAATTCTAAAATCCCCATCATTGCTCTGACAGCTGATGTAACCACAGTTGATCTGGCAAAATGCAAAGCGGTCGGCATGAATGATTACATCGCAAAGCCGGTTGATGAAAGATTACTGTATAATAAAATGATCGGGCTGGTAATAAAACCGGCTCTTATAAAAGCTGATGAAAATGACAGGGTCAATAGCCCCGTTGAAAGGTCAAAATGCATTGACCTGGCTTATTTAATACACCGGACAAAATCCGATCCGAAACTGATGATGGAAATGATCTCTCTCTACCTGGAACAGACCCCGCCACTAATCAAGCTGATGAAACAGAGTTTACGGGATAAGGACTGGATTTCCCTGTATGCGGCAGTACATAAAATGATCCCTTCTTTTTCTATGGTGGGTATTAGTGCAGATTTCGAAAATATGGCTAAGAAGCTCCAGGTATACGCAAGCGCCCAGCAACACGCGGAGGAAATGCCTGAAATGGTTTTACAGCTTGAAACAGTGTGCACCCAGGCGTGCAATGAACTAAAACAAGAGCTTGATACGATTAAAAAAACTACCCCATGAAAAACGGAGATAAAATAAAGATTTTCCTGGTAGATGATGATGCAATGTTCCTGAAATCATTGGAAATTGAATTTATTCATCATACCGATTTCAGTGTTGAAACCTTTGCAACAGGCGAGCTTTGCCTGGAACATCTATCGACTTCTCCTGACATTATTATCCTGGATTATCATCTGAACGGGATAGATAAAAATGCAATGAACGGAATAGAAACATTAGATAAGATAAAGGCTTCTTACCCCGATATGCCCGTCGTAATGTTATCCGCACAGGATAAAATTGATGTGGCGATAAGCTGTATGCATCATCGGGCTTTTGATTACGTAGTAAAGAGCGAAACTGCCTTTATGCGTCTGCAAAAAAATATTACTGCGTTTTTCCACTACGAAAAAATAGAAAAGGAATTGAATTGGTATATGGCGAGGATGTGAAAGCCCGCCTTTGGGCGGGAGAACCTGTATCTGGAGTTTCGTCCGCATAATTGCGGGATTATACTATCCCCGTCCGACGGGCATTGGCCGGGGCGGGCATTGTGCTACGAGACCTTATTAAAATGAACTGTGTAGAAAGAAGCATTCTAAGCGTGAAACTGTGACCCGGCGAGTCTAAGTTCGAACTTTTGGACAGAAGATTTGGCGGCGATAATTAGGGTGGGGGTTGGTTCGTGAAATATATGCAGATAACACCAAAAAAATTACTTCTTCCGCTGGTGTTGATGTGTAAAGCAATATCGTTGCCCTGGGTTGCATAGCCAAACGCACTCGCCATATGACCTTACGGTTTTTCAAAAGTTTAGGAAAGTAGTCTCGACAAGAATGCCCGCCTCCGCTTTGCAGCCGGTATAAAACTAATGTTGGGCGAGGATAGTGAAGGCTAGATGTTGAACCCGGGATGGGTGGCAAATGCGTTGTCGATGACAAGATTGCCTCGTTGCCTTGCCCGTTCTCTCAGTGCAGAAGTAGTGCGGGCGCCCGCCGCAAAGAACCACCATAGGTATCCCGCTCCGAATGTCCATGCTCCCTGATAATCCCAATTGGAATCGGCGCCGCTTTTTCCTGCGCCAAATACAGATCCGGCTGGAAAATTGGCGTTGTGAGGTTTGTCGTAATGGCGCGCTTCATGGCAAAGTGTTTCTGCTCTGCCGGGTACATCCTTAGTGTAAAAAAATCCAAGATAAAGTTCGGTCCGGTCGCTGCCGAATGTCGCTGCAATAGCCGACCCGTCGCCACACATGGATCGGAGGTCGTCGATTTTTTCGCGGACAAAACGGCGTCCCCATTGCAGGATGTTCTGTGGAGCATCGTAGTTGTCGTTTAGATAATCGTCAGCCGAATACGTGAGGAGGTAACAGGCATTAAAAGTGCGGGCGAGAGGTTGATTGGTATTGCAGCAATCATCCCAGCCGAATCCGTCGTCCCAATAGTTCTTGTTTCCATTGAACCCATAGGTATTCCAGAAGTAGTCGACATAAACTTGTTTGCATATAAACTGTCCGTAAAAATTATCGCCGGTGGAGTTCTTATCCGGTACCGAGTAAGTGCATGAAGCCATAAATGTTGGTTTAGTTAAGTAAGGTTATTGTTTGCCAGGATTGCTATTATTACGAAAAGGGGGGTGGCATGCCTGGTTTATCGTTTAGTTTTGCCCTTGGCGTAGTCCGGTTGGCTTTGGGTTGAGAAATATTGCGGACGTCCTGCCTTTTGATGTTTAGAATGTACCTGTCGTTTTCATTGAGCAGTTTTTCGAGTCGTTCCCTGGCGTTATTTCCGCCTGCTTCGAGATAACCCTGGATACAAGCCCTTTTTACTGAGAAATTTTCATGAGTGATATGTTGCAATAGAAGCTGAGCGGCGGCATCATTATTTTCTTTGGTCATTCGAACGAGTCCTTCGACAGCCGTCGTGCGAATTATCACTTCTTCGCCGACAGATGAAGTAAATGAAGGATCAGAGAAGCGTTCGGGTGGTATGGGAGTTTGCAATAGTTTATCAAAGAATGGCAGCGATGAAGGATGTTTTAGGTCGATGAGTAATTGAACGACTGACCACCGGTCGAGGTATTGCTGTTCCGGCATGCCAGTATATTCTTTAAGGAGAATAACCGTTACTTTATCTGCGTTGGGTTTAAGTCTTTCGAGGCAATTTTGAAATTTTTCTTCGGCATCTTTCCCGGTAGCGCCCATTCGATTGACGGCTTCGACGATTTGATCGTTGAGAGGGTTGCCAGGATCGTCGCTGAAATTAAAAGGATGGGCGACAACCTGGATCTTCAGGCTGCTATCGTTTGTTGGCGATGGCCCGTCGGGTAGTTTTGAATCGGTGCGTCTCGATTTCAGGAACAATGCCAATGCGATCAGGCCGAGGATGATACTGATGATAATAAGGATAAATTGCAGGGCTTCCATATTGCTTGCGTTGTCGGTTAAGAGCTGCTATAATGTTACTGCCGGAGCTTTTTTTTCTCCAGATCAAAATTCAGGACGAGCATAAGTTTATTGAGGGCGCAGAAAATCGGACGGGATTGAATACAGAAAAACTGGAAAGAACTAAGGTAAGGGGTCGGTGGGAGGAAGTCAATACCACGAAGTGGGGTTTTTGAGAGGTTTGGTGTGTCTTGGGCAATTCATACCCACGATGTGTGAATGATATAACATATCTACCCAATCCTGTAACAACTATTGTTGCGCATTCACCTAGCTTCGCCTTCTTATTATTCTTTCAGTACCAAAGCACAGGTCTATTAGTCCAACATGTTCCTCCGGTGCAAATCCTGATCGACAATTATCAAAACAAAAAATATGAAACAAAATTCCTTCGCGGGAGGCGCCTTAGTGCGCCCACGCAAAACTTATTCTAAATTCTTCGACAACAAATGGGTGCTTCTGTTACTACTGGTTGCTTTTACAACCGGCTGCACAAAAGTTACAGAGGAGCGCGGGCTTACCGGGGTTTGTCCACTGGTGGTTTCAACAACTCCTGCAAATGAAACCTCAGGCATAAATATCAATACAGGCATTAATGCAACTTTTAACGAGGCGATGAATGCTTCTACAATTACTGCATCATCATTTACGGTAAGACAGGGATCAACACTTGTGCAGGGAATGGTTAGTTATGCGGGACTAACAGCAAGTTTTTCACCAACCAGCAACCTGGCTCTCAATACTGCCTACACTGCTACAATCAGCAAAGGCGTAAGGGATCCTGCAGGAAATGCGATGGTTGATGACTATACATGGACTTTTACCACAGGTTCTTCATCTGATGTTACGCGACCGACCGTAGTTTCTACAGATCCGGTTAATGGCGCCACCGGGGTAATGCTTAATAAAAAAGTTTCCGTCACGTTTAGCGAGGTGATGAAATCTTCCAGCATTATTAATCCTGCAACTTTTGTTTTAAAACAAGGAACAACAGCAGTGACCGGCATAATAACTTATGCTGGTGTGACAGCCGTTTTTTCCCCTTCAGCAGCCCTCGCTTCTAATACTGTTTATACTGCAACTATCACAACCGCAGCACAGGACCTGGCAGGTAATGCAATGCTAAATGATTATACCTGGAGCTTCACAACAGGAGTGGCTTCAGATAACATACTTCCAACAGTAATTTTTACAGATCCGGTGAACGGCGCCACAGGAGTAGTGCTCAATAAAAAAGTTACAGCAACTTTTAGCGAAGCGATGAATATACTAACCATTAACAATGGAACTTTTCTTTTAAAGCAGGGATCAACACCTGTTGCCGGTACAGTGACGCATACAGGCACAGCCGCAACTTTTTCACCTTCGGTTAATCTTACTATAAGCACTGTTTATACAGCGACTATCACAACCGGAGCACAGGACCTTTCAGGCAATGGGCTGGCAGCTAATTATGTTTGGAGTTTTACTACAGGAATAGCAACACCGCCGCCTTTCTTAGGCAGTGCTTCTATATTCGGAGCATTCGGTGGAAGTGCGGGTATAACCAACCAGGGAATAAATACGGTAGTTAATAATGGAAGCATCGGCACAACAGGCGCTTCTACTTTAGTAACAGGATTTCATGATGGAACTACCGGTGATGTTTATACAGAGACGCCTTTGAATATCGGGAATGTAACGGGAAGAATATATACTGCTCCTCCGTTTCCCGGAACAGCTACCTCATTTGGAATTGCTACGCAGGCTTTATTAGACGCGACCGCAGCATATAATAGTATCTCTCCTGCATCGCAACCAGGAGGCATTGATCCCGGCGCAGGAGAACTGGGCGGATTAACCTTGCCTCCCGGCGTGTACAAATCAGCAAGCGGAACTTTTAAGATAACTACAGGAAACCTTACGCTGAATGCAATGGGCGATCCCAATGCGAGATGGATATTTCAAACAGCCGCGGGGTTAACAGTAGGTATCCCCGGTCCTTCCGGAGCACGCAGTGTGATGCTGATAAATGGAGCACAGGCGGGAAATGTTTACTGGTATGTTGGAAGTGCCGCAACAATCAACGGAGCAGGCGGAGGTGTTATGACCGGTACTATCCTGTCTTCGGCCGGAGTTACGTTTTCTACTGCCGGCAACACAGTTCAAACTGTACTTAATGGCCGTGCAATTTCTTTGAATGCCTCGGTTACACTTGTAAATACAACCATTAATGTTCAATAACCAAATTCTCTGAACAATTACAATTACAATTACTAAACAAAAAAAAATTTATGTTACTATACAGAGCAAAACGACATTTAACGGTCCTCTTCATACTTCTGATCACCGTCGTTGCAGGACATGCACAAAATGCAAATCACTCGCAGCCTACATGGTGGTTCGGAGAATCAGTAGGAGCTAATTTTAATTTTTATCGCGGCACAACACAAAAACTGAATAATGAATTAACAACACCCACGGCATTTCACAAAGGAAAAGGTGTGAGACCATACGTTTCTTTGTTGACAGAGTATCGTCCTAACAAAACATGGGGTGGTATGTTAAACGTGGCTTATGATGGCCGCGGCGGAAAATTTGATGGTAATATAGCGCCGTGCAATTGCCCGGCTGAATTAAAAACCAACATTTCTTACCTGGCGATAGAACCGAGTTTAAGAATAGCGCCTTTTGCTTCCAGCTTCTACCTGTTCGCAGGGCCTGTTTTTAGTTTTAATCTTTCCAAAGAATTTACTTATAAACAAGAAAAACAAATTGACCGGACTGGGGATTGGAGTGATATACGTAAAACGACTTTTTCTGCGCAAGCGGGTGCTGGCATAGATCTTCCACTTTCTTCACCGACTAATGCAATGCAGATAATTTTATCTCCTTTTGCATCTTTTCAAACCGACATTGGTCATCAACCGCGTTCAATGGAATCATGGTCGTTCTATACGATCAGAGGAGGAGTAGCGCTTAAATTCGGCAGGTCACACAAACAGGCATCGACAACGGTGATAACAGAACCGGTAACTCCTGCCACGATCTTAGAAAAAGAAGTTGAATTTTCTGTGCGTGCGCCAAAAGCAGTTCCATCGAGCCGCCAGGTGAAAGAAACGTTTCCCTTCCGAAATTCTGTATTTTTTAATATGGGTTCGTCTGAAATACCCAGCCGTTACGTGATGTTAACAAAATCACAGGCAGATGCTTTCGAGGAAGAACTTTTACAGGAAGATCAACCCAACAATTTAAACAGCGGCCGCTCAGCCAGGCAAATGGCCATCTACTACAATATTTTAAATATTGCGGGTGACCGTATGCGCGACAATCCACAAAGCGCGATTGTTTTATCAGGAGCATCTGATAAAAACCCGGTAGAAGGAAAATTGATGGCTGAAAATATCAAACAATACCTTGTCAACGTTTTTGGAATTAACTCTTCAAGAATAACAACAGAAGGAAGAGATAAACCAGTCATTCCATCCGAGCAGCCTGGCGGCACAAAAGAACTCGCATTGCTACGCGAAGGTGATCGCAGGGTAGATATTGAAAGCCATTCTCCCGAATTACTTTTACAGGTAGGCGGAAATTCTTTTTTCAAACCTATATTGATCAAAGCAATTCAAACTGATCCCCTGGATAGCCATGTGATCTTTATTGTAAACCGAGCAACAGAAGTGTTGAGATCATGGTCTGTTGATCTCACCGACGAGCAGGGAAGAATCCAACATTATGGACCTTATACAAAAGACCAGGCATCGGTTCCCGGAAATACTATTTTGGGTCATAATAAAGAAGGTAATTATAAAGTAGTAATGAATGGTCAAACACAAAAGGGCCGTGAAGTAAGAAAAGAAAGTTACGTCAGCCTGGTAAAAACAATTGCTCCCCTCCAGGAAGGATTGCGTTACAGCATTCTTTTTGACTTCGACCAGTCGACATCGATTGCGGCCTATGAAAAATTCCTTACGGATATTGTAGCGCCTCTTATTTCAGAAAATGCCACTGTTATCATTCATGGCCATACAGACATTATCGGTGAAGAAAACTATAACCTCTCTTTGTCTTACGAAAGAGCAATGACGGTCCAGCATATTATGGAGCGTGCAGTTTCAAAAGCCGGCAAAAACGGTGTAAAGTTTGAATCTTATGGGTTTGGCGAAGATGAAAGCATGGCGCCATTTGGAAACGGTTATCCTGAAGAACGTTTTTATAACAGAACAGTGATCATCGATATCATTCCTGTTTTGAAATAATCAAAAAGAAAAAATATCACAGGACAAGGGGAATCTTCCTCTTGTCTTTTTTTATAAACCGTTGGCCCGAAAATGCCAATGAGACGTCGGCCCAGAGGTCTGTCTTACGGAGAACGAAGGGGCGGGTTGATGAAGGCTTTTTCAAATTTTTTTGTGGATGCCCTATTAGGAATCGCGACGCTTCGGTAGATTTTAGGTGTTGATTGATGTAGCCTCGACAGGAATCGAACCTGTATCTGGAGCTTCGGAAACTCTTATACTATCCATTGTACTACGAGGCCATGAAAAAAAGAACTATTTGAATCGAACCTGTATCTGGAGCTTCGTCCCGCCCACCGGCGGGATTATACTATCCTCCCGATAGCTATCGGGAGTACTACGAGGCCATAAAAAAAAGAACTATCTAAATCGAACCTGTATCTGGAGCTTCGTCCCGCCTACTGGCGGGATTATACTATCCTCCCGATAGCTATCGGGAGTACTACGAGGCCATAAAAAAAAGAACTATCTAAATCGAACCTGTATCTGGAACTTCGTCCCGCCCACTGGCGGGATTATACTATCCTCCCGATAGCTATCGGGAGTACTACGAGGCCATAAAAAAAAGAACTATCTAAATCGAACCTGTATCTGGAGCTTCGTC
>Ga0066652_100001016_pt1 | contig 14069 bp, 12 predicted proteins | sample GraSoiAngelo_101_FD_71413 | JGI IMG/M metagenome (GOLD analysis project Ga0066652, IMG submission 71413) | Grasslands soil microbial communities from the Angelo Coastal Reserve, California, USA - 14_0903_02_30cm | ecosystem: Environmental > Terrestrial > Soil > Grasslands | place: USA...
GAAATCATAGGAGATCGGCTGGACGAATTTGTTGTAGATGTAAACCGAATCCTACAAAGATTTGCTCGAGTCGACCTTGTCCAAACGCAAGTCCGATCGGTTCAGCGTGTTTACCAACGAATGGTACGACACATCCCACACTATCAAGATCGGGCACCTGAACAAGGATCGGCGTCCGCCCGGAAATCGAATTCATGATTTCATCGAGAAACTTGAGACGACGCGATTCTCACACGCAAATTGCCCTGTACGTCAGGATCAGTGCCGCCGAGCTTGCAGTATCGAGAGATCTGCCAACGGGGAAAGTGTTACAGTAAAGTGTTACAATCGGCTATTCAGCGATTGGATGAAATTGCGTAAATGCCTTTCATCGAAGGAGGAGAAGTGGTGCGCGATAGAGGGTTCGAACCTCTGACCCCTACCGTGTCAAGGTAGTGCTCTACCACTGAGCTAACCGCGCACGAATCAGTGACAAATGACGAGTGATACGTGAAGAGTCAAGAACCTTGATCTTTCGCAGTTTCAATTTGTTGAGTCGGATGGTTGGGGAGAGCAGATCGGATTTTCAGCGCCATCGCCAACACTTCAAGACTGGACAACACGGAGGGTCGGGACGACTATTCGCATCTCGTGAGTGTCTTGTTTTTCAAGCGTTTCCTACAGCGACCATTTCAGGTCGCCTCGATTGTCCCCAGCTCGAAAGCGCTCGTTGAACGCGTCGCCAGGAAGATGGACTTCAGCCAGCCACGCGTGATCGCCGAGTACGGGCCCGGTGAAGGCGTACACTCGCGCGAGATCGCGCGACGGATGAGTCCGGATTCGCATTTGCTCCTGTTTGAGCTCGACCCTGCGTTCTCACACGATCTCGAACGCCAATTTGCCAGAGATCGGCGCGTGCATGTCATCCACGGAGACGCCGCCCGTCTACCGGAGGAATTGGAGAAACGAGGCATCGGCTGTTGCGACTACATTCTTTCGGGGATTCCGTTCAGCATTCTTAAGATCAATAAGAAACGCGCGCTTTTACAAAAAACGCATGATGCGCTGGCGCCTGGCGGCAGTTTCATCATTTATCAGGTAACGAATGAACTGAAGCAGCACGCCAAATTTTTCGAGCATGCGGAGTCGGAATATTTCCTGCAAAACATACCGCCCATGTTTATTACCGTTTTTCAAAGGAGCCAATCGCTGAATGGCCGCGAGTATCCCGCCGCGCAGCGGACACTCGTCGGCGCACATCGCTCGGCATGACTGACGGGCGGACGCGCGTGGAAAAGGATTCGATGGGCGAGATGTCCCTTCCGGCATCCGCGCTCCACGGCGCCTCCACCCACCGCGCAGTCCTAAATTTTCCAGTCAGCGGTTATCGGTTTTCGCGGCCATTTATTCGCGCATTGGGTTTGATCAAGTGGGCCGCCGCCCAAGGTAATCACGATCTCGGTTTGCTTGATGCGGAACGCTCGGCCTTGATCGTGCAAGCAGGGGAGGAAGTGGTCGAAGGAAAGCTCGACGAGCATTTTCCGCTCGACATTTTTCAGACCGGTTCAGGCACGAGCACCAACACCAACGCGAACGAAGTCATCGCGAACCGTTGCGCACAGCTCGCTGGCAAAGCGATCGGGTCGCGCGAACTGGTCCATCCGAACGATCATGTCAACATGGGTCAGTCGAGCAACGATGTGATTCCATCTGCCATCCATATCAGCGCAGCGGAACAGTTAAAAAATTGTCTAATCCCGGCCCTTGAAAAATTGCGCGGCGCGCTCGAAGCCAAAGGGAAAGAGTTTTGGGAGATCATCAAGATCGGACGGACTCACTTGATGGACGCGACGCCGGTGCGGCTCGGGCAGGAATTTTCCGGCTACGCCCAGCAAGTTGCGTACGCCAAAGAACGCGCAGAAAAAGCGATCGAAGCTTTGCGCGAGCTTGCGCTTGGCGGAACGGCGGTGGGCACAGGCCTCAATCGCCATGTCGATCTTCCGGGAAAGATGATGCGCCATTTGGAGCAGCGCACCGGCATAGCCTTTTATGAGGCAAGGAATCATTTTGAGGCGCAAGGAGGAAAAGACGCGGTCGTTGAAGCGAGCGGTCATCTAAAAACAATCGCGGTCAGTTTATTCAAGATCGCAAACGATCTCCGCTGGCTTGGAAGCGGTCCGCGTTGTGGCATCGGCGAGATTCAACTCTCCGCCACGCAACCGGGCAGCTCGATCATGCCAGGCAAGGTAAACCCGGTGATGTGCGAGTCGGTGATGATGGTCTGCGCGCAGGTGATCGGCAACGACGCATGCATTACCTGGGCCGGCGCGAATGGCAATTTCGAGCTCAACGTGATGATGCCAGTGATGGCGCATAATCTTCTCGAGTCGATCCGGTTGCTTGCGAATGTTGTCGATGTTTTCTGCGACAAATGCGTGACGGGCATCGTTGCAGACCAAGAGCGCTGCCGCGAGTTGGTTGAGCTTTCCATGGCGATGGTGACCAGTCTCGCGCCTATAATTGGTTATGATCGCGCGGCTGAGATCGCGAAAGAGAGCGCGAAAACGGGACGCACTGTTCGTGAAATTGCCCGGGAGCAAAAAGTACTGCCGGAAAAAGAATTGGAGCGCGCGCTTGATCCGGTGGCAATGACGAAACCGTGCGGCAAGGAACGTTAGGGGTTCTTTCTTTAGAAGGGTGCCATGGTCGCCAACGTTCACGGACCTCAATTTTCAGGTGGTGCGAATATCGCAATCAAATGTCCGAGCCATACGTACGAGCAGACCGTTGTCTTCTACCGCGACACACTCGGACTGCCTGTGATTGAAGAAGAAAAGGACGGCTGCATTTTTCAATTCGGTCCGAACCGGCTGTGGATCGATAAGGTACCGAATCTGAGTCAACCCGACATTTGGCTCGAACTGGAAACGAACGATACCGAAGCGGCCGCGTCATTTCTAAAAGTGAACGGCGTAATGCGTCGCGATGAAGTCGAACAGTTACGGGAAGATTTCGACGGCTTTTTTATTTCCGCGCCAAACGGCGTGATCCATCTCGTCATCGGACACGAGGAAGCATAGAGCAAATTTAGAGGCGCTTGTGCCAAGCGCCTTTAGATGTGGCGACCCATGATGGTCAGATCGCGCTCGATTCCATCGAGCCGTGCAATTCGCGGCAGTAATCCCCAGCGCTCGAAACCGAGCCGCTCAAACAAGTTCAGGCTCGGTTCATTGTGGGCGAAGATCAGGCCAACCATGGCGTTGAGCGCGAGTGACGGCGCACGGGTGATTGCTTCCTCTAATAGCCGACGCGCTATGCCACGGCGCCGGAACTTTTCATCAACGTAAACGCTGATTTCGGCGGTGCCGCGATAGGCGCAGCGCGGCAGGAATTTTTTGAAATCCAGCCAGCCAGTCACGCGGCCTTCGCTTTCCGCCACCCAGAATGGATGTTGACCCGGCGAATGTTCGCGGAACCACGGCAGCCGCGCTTCAATCGTGGTCGGCTCAAGCTCGGCCGTCACCATGCGCGTCGGCACAGTAGCGTTGTAGATGTCGATGATGGCCGGAAGATCTGATTCCAGCGCGTCGCGGATCCTTATTTCTGTAGCGGCGGTCTGTGACCGCCGATCTTCTGATATCGCGGCAGTCATAGACAACCGCTACAGAGCCGCTGCGGCTTGGAAAAATCCATTTTCGAAAGTCGGCTGAAATGGGCCGGGTTCCGTCTCGCCGATGCGAAAGCGGGGACTGATCTCTGATTGGCTAGCGCAATGGACTTCCATGTCGATCTTGCCGCACTTTGCGAGCAACGCGTGCACTGCGCCTAAAGCGAGCTCGGGCGTGTTACAATCGCGGCTGAGATGCCCGAGCACGACACGCTCTATTTTTCCGCCCAGCAGTTCCTCAATCACACCTGTCGCTGCCGTGTTCGACAAGTGACCATGCCGCGACTGAATCCTTTGTTTTACCGGCCACGGTCGATGCGGATCGTTCTGCAAAAGTTTTTCGTCATGATTGGTTTCGATCACCAGCGTCTGCACTTGGCGCAATCGTTCGATCAGCATTTTCGTCGGATAACCGAGATCGGTGATGAAACCGAGACCACCCGAGCCCGCGTGAAAGACAAAGCCGAGCGGGTCTACCGCGTCATGCGGCACCGGGAAAGTTTGCACCGTGACGTCGTAAATGGAGAACGCCGACCCGGTCCGAAAGATTCGCCAGTTACGATGTCGCTCGAATAACCCGTCGCACCGAATCGCTTCCGCTGTCAGCGCGTTGCAATAAATCGGCACGTCAAATTTGCGGCAGAGGACTTCGAGCCCGCAAACGTGATCGCCGTGTTCGTGGGTGAGGAGCACGCCATCAAGCTGTTCGGGCGTAACGCCGCACTGCGCCAGACGCAACACCAACTGCCGCGCGCTCAGCCCGCCATCGACAAGAATTTTACAATAATCCGTCGCGACGAGTGCGCTGTTTCCCGCACTGCCGCTGCCGAGCATCGTCAAGCTGAACACGGCTCTTACGTTAGCTGATTTATTTAATCTTACGCAAACGGAAACGAATAAGTCAGCCAAAACTGAGGATTCTGGGTTACTTCATCGAATATCTCGTTGCCAATCATGTACCCAAAAATCGCCGGACGCTTGAAGGTGCTCTTTACGAGTTCCCTGTACTGCCTGAGGTAATCATTGAAGCCCGCGCGGCGAGGACTACATTCGCTCCGCTTGAGAACGCGCATATTCATGTTCGTCGCAGCGGCTAGCATGCTTTTTAGGAGCGTTGGTTATGGGCAGTCTGATCCGCCCGCTGCGAATAGTGGTGGTCTGGATTTCAAGCAATTCGGTTTACTTGCGATACAGGATGGGGGACGGCGTAAGCCGATTGATACGTTCGCGCGCGAAACGTTGATCCGGATTACTGGACGTTCGACATACACCGATAAGGCCGGCCGGAAATGGCAGCCGAACGATTTTGTTTTGTCGGCACTGCTCGACACGCGCGATTGGAAAAACGAGCCAATGGTGCTGATTTCGTTAGGCAAACTAATCGAGCAGCTCGGGCTCGATAAAACACAGCGAAGATTTTCGTTTGCGCAAATGACCGGGTCAGCGGAGTTGAAGCGGATCGCGAGCGAGGCGCGCGCTCTCAAGCGCGCGGAGAAAACGCTCGACCGGGTTCAGCAAGAGGCCCTCAGCGTAAATGACCGATTGGCGTTGCTTGGAAATGTGATGAATGGAAACGCGTTGCTCATCGTTCCATCGCCGCAAAGGGAAACGGATGCGTGGGTAGTGCCCGATCCGGCGGCAGTCGCGGCTTACTACAACGAAACGCAGCTCGCTCCGGCCTTCGCCGAACTGACAAAAATGATGCGCGCCTATACGGAGGCCGACGCATTCAATTTCAGCTCAGCCGCGCGTCAGTTGCAGGACAATTTACGAAAGTTCAGTCCGTCGATTTATCCGCGGGAACGACAACTGCGGCTCGAGTATTTCTACAACCATTTCGAAGGATTTTATCGCGCGATCTGGTGTTACGGGATCGCGCTCGTAATTTTAATCGCGGCACACCTGCGCAAACGCGGACGCGCGTTGCAGAACGTCGGCGTAGCGATTGCGCTTCTCGGTGTCGCATTTCAGGCCAGCGGAATTGTGATGCGTTGTCTAATCGCTGGCCGCCCGCCAGTCACGAACATGTATGAATCAATCATCTGGGTGTCATTCGCGGTGTCCTTCTTCGGGATGATCTTCTTCGCGCGTTATCGCACACCAGTATATCTTCTCGCGGCGTTGCCGGTGACGCTGATCGCGCTGCTGCTCGTTCATCAGATGCCAATCGCGATGCCCTCGAGCATCGATCCGCTCGTTCCCGTGTTGCGCGATAATTTTTGGCTCACCATTCATGTGCTCACGATCACGCTGAGCTATGCGGCATTCGCACTGGCGATGAGCTTTGGGCACATTCTGCTCTGGCGCTATGCACGCAATCCGGCGGCGGCGAGTGTGGACGCCCCAATGCATTTCTGGCTTTATCGCGTCCTCCAGCTCGGCGTGCTCTTGCTCGCCGCGGGAACGATCCTGGGCGGCGTCTGGGCGAATTACTCCTGGGGACGTTTTTGGGGCTGGGATCCGAAGGAAACTTGGGCGCTGATCGCGCTGCTCTGTTACATCCTCACCTTGCACGGCCGGCTGGCCGGTTGGTGGACCGAGTTCGGTTTGGTGGTCGCGAGCGTGGTCTGTTTTCTCGCGGTCTTGATGGCGTGGTACGGCGTGAATTTTGTCCTCGGAAAAGGTTTGCACAGCTATGGGTTCGGCATCGGCGGCGAGACCTACGTGGCAACATTTGTCATTCTCGATCTTTTATTCGTTGCGTTTACGATCTGGCGATACCGAATGAGCAAGCGCGCGATTGCTTCGGCGGGCGAAATCAAAGACGAGCCCGTGGCCGTGTAGCTGTAGCCTGGGTCGATGACTCCGGCCGGCTCCGAAAGCGTCGGGGCTACCACATGCGCTCTCTTGGCTGCTCAGTTTCGAATCTAAAGTATGGCGGGACGCAAGACAGTGCATCGGCGTCGATCGCTCGGGCCGCAAGCCCCGCCGTCTCGATCCGGGGGAAAATATTCAGACGGGCGGAACGAAGGTGGGCGTAAAAAAGCGGAGCGCAGAAATTTGCAACGAGTCGCGCGAAGCGTCGATCGGCAGGTGTCCGTTGATGGCCCACCCGTGGTCGGTGACACCGGCTACAACGTTTCCGCTGTGAGTGCATCCAGAAATTCACGCGGAGTTTCGGCACGAAGCAGCGTCGATCGCGTGGCATGATCTTTTACAATCCGCGCCAGCGTTCCGACACAGATCAGATAATCATTGACCAACAGCTGCGGCACGCCGATCACGAAAATCAGCCGCGCGCGTACTCCGTTTTCGCCAAATGGAATACCGGCCCGGCTGCGCCCGATGCCAAGAACGATTTCATCAACCAAGTCCGTGCGTGCATGCGGGAACACAACGCCATACTCCACTACGCTGGGATGTGCGTGCTCGCGCGCGAGCACTTGCTCGAGAAATTTTTCAGGATCCTCGATCTTCCCATTGTTCGCGAGCAACTGAACGATCTCGCGCAGCGCATTCCCCGGTTTTCGGGAACGCAATCGCAGGATTACCTGCTTTTCATCGACAAGATCGGGCAGCGCGATAGCCATTGGCGGCAGCGAGATTTATTGGATTATCCGGGCAAAGCCAGTTATCCAGTTAATCTGATAGCCGTGGCAACTGAAAAGATAGCAAACGAATCGAATGAGGAGGCGACGGTCTCGTTGCAGCGCAGCATTTATGATCCGGGATACGTTAACGCGATGTCGCATTTTTATCGCGGCGAGATGGGCCGGATCATGGTCTGGCGGCAGCGGCTCGACATCACCACTAATTGGGCGATCACCAGCAGCACCGCTATCATCACGATCGCCTTTACCACTCGCGAAGTGCCGCACATCATTTTCTTTTTTAATCTCGCCATCGTCTGGGCGATGCTCTGGATTGAGGCGCGCCGTTACCGCTTCTACGACGCGTTCCGCGCCCGCATCCGGATGCTGGAAGCGCATTTCCTGGTGCCCATGGTGATGGAAAATCGCGAGATGCTCCAAGGCGAATGGAAAAAGCTCGTTTGCGAAGATTTGATCTTGCCCTGCTTCAAAATCAGCAAACTGGAAGCGGTCGGGCGACGATTGAAGCGCAACTACGTTTTCATTTTCATTCTCATTATGATCGCGTGGGTGACGAAAATATTCTTGCACGCGAGCGCGCCGATTGACGACCTGCCCTCGTTTTACCACGCGCTACGCATCGGACACATTCCTTCCTGGCTAGTTGCCTTCGTTTTTGCTGGTACTCTCGTCAGCGTGACTGCAATCACGATTTACGTCAGCCGCAAATCTTCCGGCGAAATTTCAGAATTCGGCACGCACCGCTCGCTGTGGCGGATTTGAAGGAATGTCATTCCGAGCGAAAGTCTTGCCCTGAGCGAAGTCGAATGGGTGGAGGAATCCCGTGATGGAACTCAAAGGTAGCGCTGCGGGACTTCTTGACTCCGCGGCGCTCCGCTCGAAATGACCGCGTTTGAAAGACTCTGCGAGATCGTCGCGAAACTGCGGGCGCCGGGCGGTTGTCCCTGGGACCGCGAGCAGACGCATGAGTCGCTTCTGCCTGCTTTGATTGAAGAGGCTTACGAAGTAGCCGGAGCGGTGCGCGCGAATGACAGCGCAAATTTCCGCGAAGAATTGGGCGATCTTCTCCTGCTCATCGTGATGCACGCGGAAATCGCGCAGGAAGAGCAGCGATTCGATATCGACAATGTTCTCGGTGACGTGACGGAGAAACTCATCCGGCGTCACCCGCATGTCTTTGGCAAAAGCGATGTGCGCGACAGCGGCGCAGTGCTGAAACAATGGGAATCGATCAAGCGTTCGGAAAAAACAGGCAGACATTATCTCGATGGTTTGCCGGAGGCGTTGCCCGCCTTGATGCGCGCGCAAAAAGCGCAATCGAAAGTGGCCCGCGTCAATTTCGATTGGAGCGAGCTGCGCGATGTGATCGAAAAAGTTGAAGAAGAACTGGGCGAAACAAAATCAGCGATTGAGTCGTGGCATCAACATCCTGCCGATGCTTCACGGTCCGGAAGCCCGTGCGATGAGATTGAGGATGAGATCGGCGATTTGTTGTTCGCGGTCGTCAATCTAGCGCGCAAATGCAAACTCGATGCCGAGAGCGCTCTGCAAACCGCGACGGACAAGTTCGTCACGCGATTCAATCGGCTCGAGGACAAGCTGCAAGCACAAGGCAAACGGCTTGGTGATGTCGAGCTTGCCGAGCTGGACGCAATTTGGAACACGATTAAGGAAAAAACACCTAACATCGAACATCGAACGCCCAACGCCGAACTCCTCTGAGTTTGATGTTCGATGTTCAGTAGCGCCGCGTCCGTAGCTTTGCGAAGGCGGGTTGGACGTTTGCTTCCGCTCCACCTTCGGCAATATTCTTCGTCCGGATGAACCTCCTGATCAATATACTTCTAGTGCTCTATGTGCTCGTGGCGCTGCTCATGATGCTCGTAATTTTGATGCAGCGGCCGAAGAGCGAAGGCTTGGGCGCGGCATTTGGCGGGGGCGTTACGGAAAATATTTTTGGCGCACAAACCACAAACGTGCTGGTGAAGTTCACGGCCTGGATGGCTGGCATTTTTTTTGCGCTCACCTTTGCGTTGTCGATCCTTTATGCCCATAAGAGCACGGCAGGCGGCAGCGCATTTCGGCGCGAGCTGATGAAGACGCAAGCGGCACCGCAAATCTCTCCTGCGCCGACGGCCGCTCCTCAACTTTCGCCTAATTCCTCTCCAGCGCCGGTTCAGGCTCCACCCGGTTCTTCCGCATCGCCGGAGTCTGGCGCTGGCGTTTTGTCTCAGGGGAGTGCAAGTCCAGCGACCGCGTCATCGTCGGCTGCGCAGGCCGTCGCTTCGCCAACTGCAGCGCCGGTGGCAACAGCGACGAGTCCCACGGCAACGCCGAAGTAAAAACGCAGACCCCGACGTCTGATGCATCTGAAGGCTCTGGCAGCGTTAGGGTTTTCGGTTGCGTTGTTATGCGGGACTGCTGCCGCTGAAGAAGCGTACAAATTTCTCAATGAAATCCCAATCGGCGGCGAGGGCGGCTGGGATTATGTGACCGTCGATGCGGCGGGGCATCGTCTCTATCTCTCGCACGCGACGAAAGTCGTCGTTGTCGATCTTACGAAGAACGCCGTGATCGGCGAGATCGGCGACACGCCTGGCGTTCACGGGCTTATCGTCGTGCCGGATTTGGAGCGCGGTTTCTCGTCGAATGGCAAGGAATCGAAAGTGAGCGTTGTCGATCTAAAGACGCTTCGCACGATTTCGAAAATAGACACCGGCGCGAATCCCGACGCGCTCGTTTACGAGCCGCGTCACGGCGAAATTTACGTTTTCAACCACAGCGGAAATTCGGCGACTGTGATCAACGCAAAAACGACAGGCGTAGCCAACACGATCGCGCTCGGTGGCAACCCGGAGTTCGCGGCAGCCGACAGCGCGGCAGAACGTATTTACTGTAATGTGGAAGACAAAAGCGAAGTCGCCGTCATCGATGCGGCAAAGCACGAAGTGGTGGCGCGCTGGTCACTCGCGCCGGGCACCGAGCCAACTGGAATGGCGTTCGACGCGACGCATCACCGGTTGTTCGTCGGCTGTCATAACAAATTGATGGCGATGCTCGACACTGAAACTGGAAAAGTTGTTGCCACGGTGCCGATCGGCGACGGCGTTGATGGCTGCGCATTCGACGACGCGACGCAACTCGCGTTTGCATCATGCGGCGATGGAACCACGACGATCGCGAAAGAAGAAACTCCGCAGAGACTTACAACCATCCAAACGCTCAAGACGGAGCGCGGCGCGCGCACGATCGCGCTCGATCCGCAGACGCATCGGATCTATTTGCCCACGGCGCAATTTCATCCGCCGCCTTCGCCAGCGCCCGGTGCATCTCCAAGCCGGCCAATGATTGTGCCGAACACGTTGAAGCTCTTAGTTTACGGCCCGGCCGAGTCGGCGAAACCCTAACGAGCGTCATTCTGATGGGTTACCGGCTGCTCCCCTGTCTCGAAGATGGCGAGCAGTGCAGGCAGCACGATTAACACGAGTGGCAGCGAAAAGATCAGTCCCGAGATAATGGCGATCGCCAGCGGTTGCTGCATGGCGGAACCGTGACCGATGCCGAGCGCTAACGGCGATAGCGCCAGGATCGCTGCGAAAGTGGTCATCAAGATCGCGCGCATCCGATTGATTCCCGCGAGAATGAAACGGTCGCCGCTGGCAGGCAACGAAAGAAATTCAGAGTAATAGAAAATCGCGATCTCGGTTACGATACCGACGATCATGGTCATGCCCATCCGCGAGGTGATATTGAATTCGGTGCCGGTGGCCCAGAGGCCGATGAAGACTCCAGCGACGGCGAACAGCGGGATGAGCAACATCGCGATGGCGACCCCGAAATTTTCGTAGAGAAAAAGCAGGAGCAGAAAAACGAGGACGATTGCGGCGATCAAAATGATCGTTAGGCCACGGAAGGCGATTTGTTGTTGTTCGTAAAGGCCGCCGAAAGTGTAGAGCACGTTGTTGGGAATGACGCCGGATCTGGTGAGCGTCCGTTGCACATCGCTTACGGTCGAACCGAGATCCCGGCCGCTGATGCGCGCGGTCACTGCGACCATCCGTTTGAGATCGTCGCGCATGATCTCGGGCTCGCCGCTGACAGGGACGAGCGTGGCCACGCGTTTGAGCGGAAACAAATGGCCATCGGGCGCGCGCAAAAGGAGATTGTCGATGTTGCGCATGGTGTCGCGCGCGTCTCGCGGAATCCAAACGCGGACGCCGACCAACTTCGGCCCCTGTTGAATGTGGGTCGTCACATTGCCGGTCAAGAAATCATCCAGCGCTTTGGTGATCGCCTCCGGGTCCATGCCTTCGAGGCCGGCCTTTACGCGATCGACCTGAATGTTGAGCGCGTCGCCTGCCGGCACGATTCCGTTCTTAACCTCGACTACGCCGCGAACTTTCGAAATCGTGTCGGCCACTCGCGGCGGAAGCGTGCGCAGGAGTTGTTCGTCATCAGAATAAAGCTTGATCTCAATCGGCTGTGGCACGCTGGTGAGATCGCCGATCAAATCTTCCATCAATTGCAGCAGCTCCACCTGAAGACCGGGAATATGCTTTTCGATTTCACCGCGAACATCGTCCATCACTTCTTCAATTCCGCGGCGCGGGAACGGCTTTAAGCGAACGAGAAAGTCGCCCGTATTCGCCTCGGTGATACCGCCACCGAGTTGCAAGCCGGTGCGGCGCGAATAGGTCTGCACTTCCGGCGTCTCTTGCAGCACCGATTCGACCTGGCGAAGAAGGCGATCGGTTTCCTCGAGCGAAGTCCCCGCCGGGGAAATGTAATCGAGAATAAACCCGCCTTCGTCCATCACCGGCATGAAGCCGGAGCCGACGTTCTTGAATGCGATGAAACCAAGCAACAACAGCGGGACCAAAAACAAGGCGACGAAAAGCGGACGCCGGAGAAGGCGTTGCATCTTTTGGCGATAAACTTCGTGCACACGGCGCGTGAAAGTTCCGTGCTCCTCCAGCTCAGCGTCTTTTTGTTTCAGCAATGCCGCACACAGGATCGGCACGGCCAGCCACGCGACAACGAACGAGATGATGAGACTCGCGGCCATCGTCAGGGAAAGCGCTTTAAAAAATGCGCCGGTGACTCCAGTTAGAAATGCCAGGGGCGTGAAAATGATGATCGTTGCTGCAGAAGAACCGGCCAGCGGGTTGGTAAATTCGCTGGCCGCGCTCAACACGCGCGAGCGAGGATCGCCTTTACGCATGCCGCGCACGCGACGGACGATGTGTTCCACCATCACGATCGCGTCATCGATGATGAGTCCGACGGCAGCTGCCATGCCGCCGAGAGTCATGATATTGAAACTCATTTTCAGTGCGTAAAGAAGCACGATCGTAGCGGCCAGCACGACCGGCACAGTCATGGTCGCGATCAAAGTGACTTTCCAATCGCGGAGAAAGATAAGCAGGACGAACGCGGCAAGAGCGATGCCGATCAGCACTGCGTCGCGCGTGCTGTGTTCGGATGCGGTGATCAGGTCGCCTTGATCGTACCAGTCGGCGATCTTTACTCCTTCGGGAATTTGTTTCTTGATTTCGCGTAACTTCGCCTTGATGCCGCGCGCGATATCGACCGTGTTTCCAGACGGCTGCTGATAAACCTGGAAAAGCACGGCGTCGCGGCCATCGGCGGTTACGCGAATCCATTGCGGCTCGGTTGAGTGCTCAACCGCGGCGACGTCATCGAGCAGAACCACCCCGTCGGGATTTGAGCGCAGCACTGTGTGCTCGATTTCGTCGAACTTCTTGAAACGCGTGTCCGAAACGACAAGGTAAAGTTTGTCGTACTGTTCGAGGCGGCCGACCGCGACCAAAACATTCGACGCCGAGAGTGCGCTGGCGACTTCGGCCAGCGTCATCTTGTACGATTGCAATTTGTCTGGATCGACAGTCACCCGGTATTCTTCGACGCGACCCCCTTGAACGCCGACGCGGGCGACGCCTTGAACGGTGGAAAGTGCGGGCCGCAACGTGTACAGTGCCAGATCGCGCAGCTCGACCAGCGAATGCGAATCGGAAGTGAGACTGTAGGCGATCACCGGGAACACCGTCGGATCCATGCGCTCGATTTCGAATGAAGTGCCGGCTGGAAGAGTCGGCAGAATCTTATTCACTTGCGACTGGCATTGGAGCATGGCGGCCACCATGTCTTCGCCCCAATCAAAATTGATGGAAATTTCTGCCGTGCCGCGGCTGGTTGTCGATCTTATGCTGCGCACGCCCGGAATAGCGCGCACCGCTTCCTCGACCGGCGTCGTAACTTCAACGGTCATCCGCTCGGCCGGCCGGTCGCCGGCATCGAGCGTGACGCGAACGCGCGGAAAACTCACGCGCGGAAAAAGCGCAACCGGCAGAAAAAAACTGACTACTGCGCCAGCCAGTGCAAGCGCACCGAGCAAAAATAAAATGGAACGCGCATGGCCGTGCGCCCACGCACTGAGGCTCATTTTTTGATTTCCACGGCCATCCCGTCTTCCAGCTCGTAATTGCCCACAGTCACGACCAAGTCACCGGGGTGAAGATCGTCCGCGATCACCTGCATTTCCCTGGGATTTTCCGCACCGATCTTCACCGTGTGCATGACCGCCCTATTATGTGCGACCGTGAACACTCTGAATTCACGAGATTCGTTAGGCAAAACGGCGGAGCGCCGCACGACCAGCGCGTTTCCTTCCACGCGCTGGATTTCGCCGCGCACGTATTGGTCCAGCAACAGTTTTGTTCCCTCCGGCAGCGCGACATAAACATCGACCAGCCGCGTGGTCGGATCGATCCGGCGCGTCACGAGACGAATAGATCCCTCCACCTGGGCCTCCGTTGGATCGTTTACCGGAAAAATCGTGATGGGCGCGCCTT
>Ga0066652_100001019_pt1 | contig 14058 bp, 16 predicted proteins | sample GraSoiAngelo_101_FD_71413 | JGI IMG/M metagenome (GOLD analysis project Ga0066652, IMG submission 71413) | Grasslands soil microbial communities from the Angelo Coastal Reserve, California, USA - 14_0903_02_30cm | ecosystem: Environmental > Terrestrial > Soil > Grasslands | place: USA...
TGGAGAGTCTGGGACGTCTTCCCGAGTGCGGGCACCTCGGAAATCGGGCCCGAGGTATTCTCGGGCTCACTCCAGAACACCGCCTTCGCCAACGGTTGGCTGTGTTTCGAGTCCGAGCGCGAAAAGCGGCGTCTCGCGCCGATTCCGATGGGTTGGGAGCTCCACGAGCCGTCGTACCTGGACCACCTGCGGTTGCAGGCGACGCTCGTGCTGTCGCGGACGCAGCGACGCCAGCAGGCGGTCGTCGGCTCTCATCCGGGCGCGAACGGACGGTTGTAGTTACGGCGCCAGCTCGCCACCGCGATCGCCGCCATCCAGACTGCGACGATCAGCAGACCGTACATCTCGCGCGCTTCCTCCACGTGAATGTCCTTCATCTCCCACTGCGAGAAGAGCGACAGGAACGCGATGCCGTGCACGCGCTGTCCGATGTAGGCTGACCACGCGAGCGTGATATCCGGCTGCGCCGGCGTGCCGAGAATCGATTCCTCGATCCTCGGCGCCGCGAGCGTCTGAACCTCAGGGCATCTTCGTGCCTTCCGTGCGCAGCTGCAGTACGGAATCCGCGCCCGCTTTCGCGTAGTGCGCGGTCGTGCTGCCTACCAGCTTGCCATCCTGCAGGCGGAACGTCCCATTGGTGGACACCTTCACACCCTTGCGGCGCTGGCTCGCGAACGAACCCGTCGTGACGATGAGGCTGTCTCCCGATGGCGTGACCTTGAGCGGCACCTTCACGCCGGACGGGAACGTCATCACCCAGCCGGTGGTGTCGGCGGTTGCGGTGAGCACGTAGTTCGTGGCCGAGGTATCCGTACCGGAGGCGGGGACAGAGCGCACCTGCCATTTCCCGGCGGCTTCGGCCATCGAGAACGGCGCGGGAGCCGGCGGCGGCGCGGGCGTAGCGGCTGCGGCCGTGGCGGCGCTGTCGGTCGCGGCCTGATCTTTCTTTGCGCAACCAATCGTGAGCATTGCGGCACTGCATGCGACGGTAAAGCGGGTCGTGACGTTCATGGGAGCCTCGTAACGAAGAGAGAGGGAGATGGTCTGTCGGCAGCCGCGTGCCGACGCGGCTGACGATACCGAGCCTCTCCGTGCAGTCAAGCAGTCGAGGCCATGACGCGAGTCGTATCGCGTCCTCAGCGACCGCGCAGGGCCAGCTCGCGCACGCCGCCGTCGACCGCGGAGGAGTCGAGGGTGCGGACGCCAATGCCGTCGGACTTGCGCACCCAGTACCACGAGCGGCGGCCACGGCCCCAGTGCATCGCGAGCCGCCAGCACGCGAACTTGCCCGCGGGGACCACGACGGTCTCCTCCCCGTCGACGCGCATGTCCACCGACACGAACACGTCGTTGTCACGCACCGCCCAACCGAGCACAGACAGGCTTCCCGACCATCCAGCGCGCAGCGGCACCGCCATGTGATACAGCGGCGCGACTGCGTCGGATATGTACGGACCGAACTGCGACGGCAGCTGGCGATCGAACGTGCGATGCGCGGAAAGGGCGCCGGCCTTCCAGGCGCGCATCTCGCCGGTGAAGTGCGCGCCGTCGAGCCGCTGCTCGATGCGAATCCGCTCGTAGCTGCGATACGGAGTCTCCTCGGCGACGCGTCGCAGTGGCCGCAGATCCTTTTCGTCGAGCCACACGCTTTCGGCATCCACGACGCCGTCATGCGTCTTCGTGACCGCCGACACCCGCCATGCGCGTGCACCAGCGATCGAGTCGCGACGCAGCTCGATGCGCAAATCGGTCTCGGTGGATATCCCCGCCGCGCTCACGAATCGCCTCTCGTAGCGCAGTGTCTGGGGACGAAGACGATCAGGCCGGGACGCGACCGCTGGCGCGAAAGCGGGCCTGACCGGCGGCGTCGTCTGCGCGTAGGCGATGTCGCCAATCAGCCAGCTGTCGCGGGCGACGTCCAGTAGCGCGGTCTCGCGCCGCGCGTAGCGCGTCGCGACCATCACCACGACCGCCGCGGCAGCCACCGCGCTCATGTACAGCGCCAGGCGGCGCGGCCTCGCGGCATCGGCGGTGGGCAGAATGACCCGCGTTCCGCCGCGCCGCGACTCGAGCACGCGGGCGAGCAGTCGCTCGTCCGCCGGCGGAACCGGCATCTCGGTCAGCTCGTCGTGGATCGCGTCTGCGAAATCATCCAGCCGGCCGCGCCGCCAGAACGGAAGTCTCGGCATGGTCATCCCTCCTCGGAGAGCAGCGCTCGCATCTGCCGCAGCGCGCGGTGCAGCCTGACCTCGGATGCCGCGACGGAGATGCCGAGCATGGTGGCGATCTCCGCGTGGCTGAACCCTTCGATCTCGCGGAGGACGAGCACCGCGCGCAGGGATGGCGAGAGCGCGGAGAGCGCGCGCTCCATTGCCACTCTCGCCACGGGATCGCGCGTGATCGCAACCGGCTCGGGGACGGTATCGAGCATCACTTCCCTCCTCGCGCGCAACCGGCCGAGCGCCAGGCGCACGGTGATCTTCCGCAGCCAGTGTTCCATGCTTCCGCGCTCCTCGTACTTGTGCAGTGCCTCGGGCAACCCAACGAACAGGTCATGCACGACGTCCTCCGCGTCCGCGCGGGAGAGGAGCAGACGGTAGGCGACGGCCATGAGCGCGCCGGCATGGCGGCGATACAGGTCGGCGATGGCGTCGGTGTCGCTCAGCTTTTCAGCCGGCGTTGCCATTCGATGGCTCGCGTCTCACGGGGGTCGAGCTCCAGCGCACGCGCGAATGCTGTGCGCGCGGCGGTGGAGTCACCGGCGAGCGCCAGCGCGAGCCCGTAGGTCACGTGCGCGCGCGCGGTGCTTCCATATATGTCCGCGACGGCGCGGGCGAGGCCAACGGCCTCCGGCACGCGGCCCCACTCGAGCGCGGTCCGCGCGAGCTGATCGTTGTAATACCAGAAGTCGTCGACCTGCGGAAACTTCTCGGCGGTGTCCCTGACCGGCGCGCGAAACACCTCGCGCGCGTGCTGATACTGCCGCACCGCTCCACGCGGATCGCCGAACGCCGCGAGCGCGAAGCCGTGCACCAGCCAGGCGCTGGCGAGGTTCGGGAACAGCTCCGTGAGCCCGCGCGACAGCGTCACCGCCTCCGCGATCCGGCCGTCGGCGATGAGCGCGCGGACCACGAGGTCGCCGCCGTGAAAGTAGGGCGCGAAATCGGCATCGCTCTTGTCACCGCGCCGCTGCCGCAGTCGTTCGATCGACGCCGCGACGCCGCCTGTGCGGATCCGCTCCAGCGCCTCCACCAGACCCTGCGGCCGTTGGCTCCCCGCGTCCGGCAGGTATCCCTGGATCTCGAGGGAAACGTCGACGCTGTCGGCGACCGTGGCGTTCCGGGCGGCGGTGAACCAGGAGTTGTGTTTGCCGCCGCCGAGGATGCCGAAGTCCTTGCGGGCGAGGCGCAGCGAACCGATGACGTCGAGCTGCATCCACCCGGACTCCACGCTGCGCGCCGGCGGCGCGACGAAGTGAAAGGGGATCGCGACGGTTTTCGTCACCCCGTGCATCGTGAGCGGACCGCTCGCGACGAACGCATCGCCGGAGCGCTCGAGGTGGTCGCTCTGGAAGGTGATGTTGGGATAGCGCTCGACGTCGAAGAAATCGTCGGTGCGGAGATGCTCGTCACGGTGGGGCCAGCCGGTGTCGAGACTGCCGGATTCGATGACCACGGACACGGTCGAGCGCTCGGGTGCCGCGGGGTCGTAGATGATCGTGCCGTGCGTCTGCGGGAAGCGGCCTGCGATGCGCGTGAGCGCGAACCGGACAGAGAATTCGACGATGGTGTGCCCTGCGTCGATCGCGTATTCCTGGAGCGTGAGCTTCTGGGCGGGGCGCGATGCGGCGAGCACCTGCGCGAATGCCACGGCCACGGGTATGAGCATGAGATGGGGTTGGTTTCCATGTCAATGCACGGCCAGGGCAAAAGCTTACATGGAAGCCAGAGCTCGCCGGAGCGCGCGAGCCAGATCGCCCTTCCCCGCGACCTTCACTTGCTCCAGGGAGAGCCATGCCGCGACGGCTCGCAGCTCCTCCGCGAGCTCGGACGCCACCTCGCGCGCATCGCGTCCTTCTTCGATCCAGGCCGCGTGCACGATCAGCGTCGACGTCTTGCGGTCCGCCTTGAGGTCGACCCGGGCGGCAAAACGATCGCCGAGCAGGAACGGCAGGACGTAGTAGCCGTAGACGCGCTTCGGCGCGGGGACGTAGATCTCGATCTGGTAGTCGAAGTCGAAGATCGACTTCGTCCATCTCCGCTCCCACATGAGCGGATCGAAGGGCGATACGATGGCGCGCGCGTGTACGGACGCCGGAATCTTCGCCCCGGGAATCATGTATCCGGGTCGCTTCCATCCTTCGACGCGCACCTCCTGCAGGCGACGCTCCTCGACCAGCTCGTCGAACAATCCCTGCAGGTTCGCGGGCTTTCGCCTGCCCTTCACGATCATGCGGTCCCACCACGCGTCGACGTGGAAGTATTGCGCGATGTCCCTCGCCGTGCCGATGCCCATGGCTCTCGTCGCGCGCACGAACAGCTGCTTTCTTGCCTCGCGCGGCTCGATCGCCGGCGCCTCGAGCACCGCTTTCGGAAACACGCGCTCGGGCACGTCGTACAGGCGCTCGAAGTTGCGGCGTCCCGCGATCGCGAGCCGGCCGGCGCGGAACAGCAGCTCGACCGCCACCTTGCCCTCGGACCAGCCCCACCACGGCCCCTTGCTCTTCCCCGCAATCGAGATCTCGCTGGCACCGAGCGGGCCGCGCTCCGCGACTTCCTGATATACCGCTTCCATGAACTTCCGGCGCGGCTGCTCGAACATTCCCCACGTCTGAAACCGCAGGTCCATGCGCCAGCGCATCAACGGGTACATGTCGATGGGCAGAAAGCAGGCGGCATGGCCCCAGTACTCGAACAGCTCGCGCCTGCCATGCGCGAGGTCGTCGAGCGCAGTCATCGGATACGCGCCGTAACGCGAGAAGGTCGGCAGGTAATGCGCGCGTGCCAGCACGTTCACCGAGTCGATCTGGATGGCGCCCAATCGCTCCGCGGTGGCGCGCACATGCGCGGCGCCGGCACGCTTCGGTCGCCGCTGTCCAAACCCCAGCGAGTGAAGCGCGAGTCGCCGCGCTTCCGCGAGAGACAGTGTCGTTATTCCACCTTCCGGACGGTCGAGGACGCGTCAGTCGGGCTTCGCGTGGAATAGCGGAAGATGATGTAGATCGGGTCCCATGCGAGGAGCGCGGTGGCGAGCAGATACAGCGTGACCACGCCCATGGTGGTGTACCATGGCGGGCCCAGTCGCAGCCGGACGAACAGGAACCCTATTGTCGCCCCGGCGAGCAGGCGGCCGACGCGATCGGCGTCCCCGATGTTGGTGGTCACGCGCGCATCCGTGAAGTGTGAGCCGTGGAGCGGTGGAACGGTGGAGCGATCCGCAATCCTCATCGCCGTGCCGCGCCAAGTCAAGGAAGCGGGCGACCCGGCCCATGGGAGCTTCTGGCGCGGCGAGCTGATCGTGTGAATGTTAGGAAGTCCTCGCCTATCGGAGCCATCCCCATGCGCCCAGTCAGGACGTCCGCGGTGCTCACCGCCCTGCTGCTTGCGCCCATCGCCCTTCTCCCGCAGAAGGTGCCCAAGCGGCCGAAGATGGACGTGTCGAGCGACACCAACAGCGCACAGGCGTATTACGACCTCGGGCTGCTGCGTCTTCAGGGAGGAGCGTCCCAGGCGAAGGATGCGTTCTACTGGTCCGCTCGCCTGGATCCGCGCAACGGCAGCGCCTACATCGCCCGACGCATCGCCTGGTTCTGTGAGGATCCAGAACGCTTCTTCCGATTCGCGGCGAACCCGCGCTGGTTCTCGAAGGACGCCGAAGCCCAGGAGATGGACTCGCTGGTGATGAAAGGGATGCTGCGCGATCCGTTCTCCCCGCCGCGTCTGTATCCGCTGTTGATGCGCATGATCCGTCGGGAAGCCTTTTCGGCCGGTGTGAACATGATGCCGAACCGAATGGATCCGTCGGAAGTCGCGTGGTATGCCCTCCTGGACGGAGACTACCCGACCGCGGCGCAGAACTACGCCAAGGTCGTCAAGAAGTACCCGAAAAGCCCGTACCCGCACGTCCAGCGCGCCAACGCGATGTACTACCTGGGACAGTACGACAGCACCGCCGCGGAGCTCGCCGAGGCCGTCAAGCTCATGTCGGACCAGGAGGAGAAGAAGATCGTGATCGTGTACGAGTCGAAGGCGATGTTCGAGTATCTGGCCGGGTTTGCGCTGCTCTCCGGCAGCGACATGGCCGGGGCGAAGGCGGCGTTTCAGCGCGCCGTTGCGGAAGACATGTCGTTCTACATGGCGCACGCGCGTCTCGCGGCGATCGCCGATGAGGAGAAGGACACCACCACGGCATTGAGCGAATACGAGACGGCGGTGCAGCTGCGCGGCGACGACCCGATCCTGCGCTTCGATTACGCGAGGATGCTCATCGCGGTCGGCCGCTACGACGACGCCAAGGTCGAGCTGACCAAATCCGAAGAGGCCGAGCCGCTGTACGCCGCGACACACCTGCTCCGCGCGATTCTGGCCGAGACGGACGGCGATTCCGTTGCCGCCAGGGAGCACTACGGCCGGTACGTGACGCTCGCGCCGCGCGCCGATCCGTCGCTCGCAAAGGTAAGAGCGCGCCTCGCCGAGCTCGGAGGCTCCAAGTGAGACGGATAGCGATCGTAGTATCGTGCGTCGCGCTGACAGCCGCGGCGTCCGCGGGCGCGCAGGTGAAGAAACGGACCACCTACGAGGACATGCAGCTGTTCTCGCAGGTCTTCAATCAGCTCCGAGTGAACCATCCGGATTCGCTGGACACGCACGAGCTGATCATCGCGGCCATCCGCGGCATGCTGAGCGAAGCGGACCCGCATTCGTACGTGGTGTCGGCGACGTCGCTCGTGCCGGAGAAGGAGGAGGCGTTCCGGAACGGAAAGCTGTATCCCGTGCCGATCGAGTTCGCGATGCTGCAGGGCGCGCCGGTGGTGGTATCGGTCGCCGCTGGCAGCTCGGCCGCGCGCGAGGACATCCTGCCGGGCGACGAGCTCGTCGCGATCGACAGCGCCGCGGTGGATGTGCAGAGCACCTCCGAGCTGGCCGCCGTGCTCGCGGGACCGAAGCGGAGCAGGACGCGGCTGCGCCTCGAGCGCCGCCGGTCTGACGGCACGTATGCCACCTTCGAGCGGATGATCACGCGGGAAAAAGTGGCCGAAGCCTCCGGCGTCCCGGCCGCATTCATGCTCGACGGCCGCACCGGCTACGTCCGCGTCACCACGTTCGAGAACGAGAAGGTCGCCGACGATCTTCACGCGGCGCTCGGCCGGCTCGAGAAGTCGGGATTGGAGCGACTCGTGCTCGACCTGCGGGACAATGGCGGCGGTCTGGTGACGCAGGCGTCGAAGATCGCCGGCGAGTTCCTGCCGAAAGGCGACGTGGTCTACACGGCAAGCGGTCGCAAGGCCGACATCCTCGACACGGGGCGCGTGTCGCGCTCCTTCTTCAGCAGCCAGCGCCGCTACCCGATTGTGGTGCTGATCAACCGGGGCACTGCCAGCGCCGCGGAGCTGGTCGCGGGTGCGTTGCAGGACCACGACCGCGCGCTGATCGTCGGTCAGCGCAGCTTCGGCAAGTCACTCCTCATGCGACCGTTCCCGCTCACGGAAGGCTCGACGGTCATCATGGTGATCGGCCAGCTGCAGACGCCCTGCGGACGCGCCGTGCAGCGCCAGTATCGCGGCCGCTACCGCCAGTCGTACTATCGTCTCGCCGGCGCCGACCGCGATACGGCCTCGCGTCCGTCATGCAAGAGCAGTGGAGGCCGAACGCTGTACGGCGGCGGTGGCATCGAGCCCGACCTCGTACTCGACGCGGCCGGCCCGTCGCCCGCATGGGCCAGTCGCATCGGCGAGGAAGCGCTCTTCCTGAAATGGACCGGTGGCCATGTGAGTGCATCCCCAGCGGCCTACCCGTCGCTGGCCACGCTGGCGGCTCATCCCGCGGCAGCGCCCGGAGCCGTGAAGGACTTCCGCACGTTCGCCTCGAAGCAGGGCGTCGAGATCCCCGAGGGCTCGGGCATCGACGCATGGCTGGAACACGTCATCGCCGAGCGGGTGGCGCTGCTGAAGTGGGGAGACGAGGGGTACTACCGGATGGCGGCGGTGCTCGACGACGACGTTCAGGAGGCCGTGCGCGCGTTCGACAAGGCCGGTGCCCTGCTCGCACTGCACCAATGAAGATCGTGTCGGCAGCGCTTCGTGTCGGTCTGGCAATTGTTCTCCTCGCATCGCTCTCCTGCGGCGACTCGACCATCGTGCCCGAGTCGACCCTGCAATTCACGCTCGTCAGGATCGACGGGAAGGCGCTCCCGACGACGGACATCACAGGCCACATGATCACCGGCGGTACGCTCACGCTGTTCACTGATCGCAGGTTCGAGGAGCAGGACACGTTCTGCATCCCGAACTCGTGCTCAGGCACCTCCACCTTTGACGGTCACTTCCGGATCGAGGGCGGCGAAGCCGTGTTCACGCTGACTGCCAGCACTCCTGAGTATACCGCCAGCGTTGGGCCTGACACGCTCACCGTCGGTTGGCCGCAGGGCGTGTACAAGTATCTCCGCTGAGCGCGTCGCTACACCCAGACCGCGCGCAATAACCTGACCCAGTTCGCGCCGATGATCTTCTCGACGCGCGCAGGAGAGTGTCCTGCCTTCGCCAGGGCGTCCGCGATCTGCTCCATGCGACGAGGCGTGTTGAACTCGGGCACGTAGTTGAACACGTCCGCGCTCTCCCCCGGCGCGGAGATGCCGAGCGCGACGCGCTGGCGCACGAAGCCGGCGTGCTTGGCGCGGAACTCGGCTGTCAGCTCGAGCGGCGTGATGGACAGGTCGCTGCCGACGCCGACGTGGTCCTCCCCGCAGACGTCCACCGCGTGCGTCACGTGTCGCACGAAGTCGTCGGCAGCGGGCTGACCCTGCGCGCGGAGGAAGGGCATCAGATAGATCCCCACCACGCCGCCCTTGTCCGCGATGGCCTTGAGGATGTTGTCCGGCTTGTTGCGCGGAACGTCGTTGAGCGCGGTGCAACCGGTGTGCGTTGCCGCCACGGGCTTCGTCGACAGCGTCACGGCATCCATCGTCGTCTGGCGACCCACGTGACTGAGGTCGACCAGCATGCCGAGCTCATTCATGCGCGTCACCACCGCGCGTCCGAACGCGCTGAGGCCCCCGTTCGCGCGCTCGAGGCATCCATCCCCCAGCAGGTTGCGGATGTTGTAGGTGAGCTGGACGATCCGCACGCCGAGGTTGTAGAACGTGTCGACGCGGGAGATGTCTGATTCGAGCATCGTGGCGTCCTGGAACCCGAGGATGACGCCGACGCGATTCGTCCGCTTGGCCTCGCTGAGATCGGCCACCGAACGCACCTTGAGCAGAACGTCCGGATGCGTCAGGAACTCGCGCTCCCAGAAGCCGATGTTGTTCACGGTGTCGGCGAACGCGGCCGCGCCATTCGGTCCCGAGCCGCTACACGTGGCATTCACGGCGGTGATCCCCGAGCGGCGCGCGTTCTCGACCATGTCCGCCGTGAGCGGCCGGGCGTACATGTCGGGCACGTTGAACGGCGTCACCGACGCAAGCATGTCCAGCACCATCGCCCGGTCGTAGCCGGGCCAGCGGTCGGCGGCGGCCTGGTAAGCCGGCGCCAGCCCCGCAAGCATGGATGGGGTGATCGCCGCGGCGGCGGCAACACGGGAGAATTCGCGGCGGGACAGCAAGCGCTCGTCGAGCATGCGGGTGGGGTGGCGGGTAGGGCTAACCTGCGTCGCGGATACGCATCTTGTCGAGATGCCGTTCGGGCGGAACATTCGACAGACGATGCCAGGGTCCGTCTCCTTCGATCGCGTGCACAAGCTGGGCGGCAAGCTGCCCCGGGTGAGCGTCGGGACGATGTGGAACACCCCCGCGCTCAAGGTGGATGGACGCATGCTCTGCTGCATCGCGACCAACAAGCAGGCGGAGCCGGGTACTCTCGTGGTGATGGTGGATTTCTTCGAGCGCGACCTGCGCATCCAGAACGAGCCCGACGTCTACTACGTCAAGCCGCACTACCTGAACCATCCCTGCGTGCTCGCTCGGCTCTCCCGCATCACCGATACCGCGCTCCAGGAGCTGCTCGAAAGCGGCTGGCAGTACGTGGTGAAGCACGGCGCGAAGAAGCGATCGACAACCCGCAAACGATGACGCACTCCGACGACGACCGGCTGGGCCTGGACGCGCCGATCTCACGCCGCGATTTTCTCAACGGAACGCTCGTCGCCGGCGCAGGAGCGCTGCTGCACACGCACCTGCCGTCTATCGAGGCCGACGACAGCTGGACCGGCTACGGCGGCGTCGGCGAGTATCGCCACTCGAACGGCAACACGTACGACGTGATGAACGTGGCGCACATGATGCGCGACGGGATGTTCGAGCGCCGCATCGCGCGCGCGACGGATACGGGCGAGGTGTATGACCTCGTCGTGGTCGGCGGAGGGCTCAGCGGGCTGGCAGCGGCCGTCTTCTTCCAGAAGGACAAGGGCGGCCGCTGCCTGGTGCTCGACAACCACGCGATCTTCGGCGGCGAGGCGCGCCGGAACGAGTTTCTCGTCGACGGACAGCGCGTCGTCGCGCACCAGGGCTCGGCGATCTTCCTGGTTCCCGGCAAGGGCGGATACACCCACCGCTTCTATGAGATGATCGGCATGGACCGGCGCTTCTTCGAGTACCAGAAGTGGCAGGGCCCGTCCCCCGAGATGCGTCTCAACCACAGTCCCTACGGATCGCCGGCGAACTACGGCTTCTACTTCACGCCGCAGTTCACTCGTGGCCGCGGTGTGTGGGTTTTGGATCCATGGGGACGCCAGCTCGACGGCGCGCCGATCAGCGCGGAGCAGCGCGCAGAGCTGCTGCGCTGGCGCACGATCAACGACGCCGGGCCGGCGCCGACAACCGAAGGCGACGCGATCTCGCGCCGACTCGACAGCATCACGCTCGAGCAGCACCTGATGGCGACGCACCACATCAGCCGCGAGACGGTGCGCACCTTCCTTTCTCCCATCGAGGGCGGCGGATACGGCCTCGGTCCGGACGCGCTCTCCGCGTACTGCAACTACGCGATCGAGACGCAGTTCCCCGAGGACGGTGACGAAACACTCGGCGACCAGATGTTCCCGGACGGCAATACGGGCTTCGCACGTCTGATGGTGAAGACGCTGATTCCCAGCGCGATTGCCGGTGCGCGCAGCGTGGACGAAAGCTGGCGGAACCCAGTTGCGTTCCCGGCGCTCGACCGGCCCGGCCACGACACGCGCATTCGCCTCGGCGCCACCGTCGTGCGCGTGGAGCACGAAGGCGATCCCGCGCGAGCGTCCCACGTGGCCGTGACGTACGTGAAGGACGGACGACTCTACCGCGTCCGCGCCCGCGGCGTCGTGATGTCGGGTGGCAGCTGGACGACGAAGCACATCGTGCACGACCTGCCCCAGACGCACCGCGATGCGTACGCGCAGTTCTATCGCTCGCCCTGCCTCATGGCAAACGTCGCCGTGAGGAGCTGGCGCTTCCTGTACAATATGGGCATGTCCGGCTGCCGCTGGTTCGGTGGACTGGGCGATTATCTCACGGTGCGACGCATGGCGACGATCGGCGGACAGCCGCAGCGATTCGGCCCTGATTCGCCCACGGTGCTGACCATCAAGGTGCTGTTCGCCAGGCCCGGGCTCTCCATCGCCGAGCAAGGGAGCCGCGGCAGGGCGGAAATGCTCGGCACGTCATTCCGCCAGTACGAGCGGGCGTTGCGTCAGCAGCTGGGCGACATGTTCGCAAGCGGTGGATTCGATCCGCGCCGCGACATCGCCGGCATCATCCTGAATCGGTGGGGCCACGCGTACGTGAATCCACAGCCCGGCTTCTTCTTCGGCATGAACGGCCAGCCCGCGCCTCGCGACGTACTCCGCAACACGCCGCACGGGCGCATCACATTCGCGAACACGGATCTGGCCGGTGCCGCGGACCATCGCAACGCCATTCGCGAGGCGGATCGCGCGGTCCGGCAGCTGGCCGGCGCTTGAGCGTCGATCAGGGTCGCGACTTTCCGAGCCAGAGAAGCGCGTGCACGATCAGCGAGTCCTGTATCGGGTTCCCGAACGTGTGGGACAGCGTGCGATTGGTCGTATCGTACCTGTGCTCGTAGTCCATGTCGTTGTGTCCCATGTTGAAGTAGACCATCCGGTACTTCCGGTTGGTCCACGCCACAGGGTAATAGCCGGAATGCCAGATCTCGTGCGGCTTGGGCCCGGTGCCGAGTGGAAAGCTCGTCGAGTCGACGGACAGCAGGATGTCGACGTCCGGATTCTTTCTCAGGTCCCGCTCCCAGCGATACCACTCGTTTGGCGACGACGTGAATGTGTCCGGGAGCGCCCGCGTGATGGGATGCGTTGAGTCCTCGACGCGGAGCACCGCGGACGTCGGCCGCCACGTATTGCTCGCATACGAGCCGGAGCCGAGAAACTCGTCGTGATACCAGGGCCAGTCGGCCGGCACCTCCGACGGCGTGAGCGCAAACCCGGCGAAATGAAACCCCATCCACGCGCCGCCGTGCTTCATGTATGACTCGAACGCCGCTCGCTGTGCGGCGCCTTCCGGCCGGCGGTCCAGAAAGACGACGACCTGGTACCCAGCCAGGCGCGCGGCATTGAGATCGTCCCAGTTCGACGTGGTATCGAGACGGAAGCCGTATCGCGCCGCCATCGCCGGAAACCACCGCTCAGCCTCCCGTGCGAAGCTGACGTGCGCGAGATCGTGCGTCTCCTCGTGAAACGCCAGGACGGCAAACGCCCGTGCGGGCGCTCTATTGGCGATGCGATGGCAGGAGGTGGACGCTGCGCAGCAATAGACAACGGCAGCAGCCCGTAACATCTTCGCGGCGTTCATCAGAAGAGTATGCGCGTCGCGCGCGATTGGCTCCAGCTCATTCTCGCGGTCGGCGCTGAAGCAATTTCGTTTTTCGGGACAACTCGATGAAGCGACTCGGCTCGGTTGTGATGGCGATCGGATTCCTCATCGGCGTGGTGCTCGCGATCGCCGTCGCGATCAATCTCAAGGTCGGAGCAGTCCCGCTGCTTGCAGCGATTGGCCTCGGGAAGCTGAGCTTCCTGGCGGCGGCCGGTGTCATGGCCGTCGGCGCCATGCTGCGGCGGCTCGGCATCCGGAACGAGCAGCGTGAGCGCGCGCCTCTCGCCGGTGGCTACCAGGAGCCGTAGCATTGCAGGCGTCCAATCCGATCTCGCGAGGACATATGCGCATCTACGTCGCCGTAACGGGAGGGTTGTTCCTGCTGCTGGCCGGCATCCACGTGGCGCACGTGTTCGCCGAGCCGAACATGGCACGCGAGCCCTTCTTCATCGTCGTGACGCTGCTGGCGCTGGGCATGGCGGGGTGGGCGGTCGCGCTCTTTCGCCGCCGCCCGCAAGCATGAGCGACACGCGGGCGGATCTCGTCGCGAAGGTTCTCTTCGCGGGCTACGTCGCGATCTTCGTCTGGGGCGCCATCAACCCGTACGATCGCGCCACGTGGTGGGCGGAAAACATCCCGATCGTCCTCCTCGTCGCCACCCTGGTCATCATGTACGTGCGGGGCGTGCGCTTCTCCTCCCTCGCGTACGTGCTGATGGCGGTGCTTCCATATTGGCACACGGTCGGGGGACACTACACGTTCGAGCGCGTTCCATTCGCCTGGTTCGGCCGTGCCTTCGGTTTCGAGCGGAACATGTTCGACCGCGTCGGGCACTTCTCGGTGGGCTTCTACGCGTACGGCATCGCCGAGCTGCTCACGCGGCGGCGATCGATGACCAGGGCGCTGGCATGCACGTTCGCGGTGTTCGCGATCGCGTTCGTCGCCATGAGCTATGAGCTGATCGAGTGGTGGTATGCTGCGTATGGCGGGAATGCGCAGGCGGGCGCGAATTTCCTCGGCAGT
>Ga0066652_100001020_pt1 | contig 14054 bp, 7 predicted proteins | sample GraSoiAngelo_101_FD_71413 | JGI IMG/M metagenome (GOLD analysis project Ga0066652, IMG submission 71413) | Grasslands soil microbial communities from the Angelo Coastal Reserve, California, USA - 14_0903_02_30cm | ecosystem: Environmental > Terrestrial > Soil > Grasslands | place: USA...
CCTTCGAACCTGCCTTTCACGATTCTCATCGCGTCATCGGCCAGGGCTCCATGCCGCGGGTGAATCGCCACCGAGTCGCTGGACGGCGCGAGCCGGAAGCTGCGCGCCGCCCCTAGCACGAGCAACGGGCCGACAGCGCGGCCGGCGACCTCTCCGTCCTCGTGCGATCACAACCCGATCCCCAAGCGCCAGCGGAAACCTTCCGCACGCGTTGCGACGTCGAACACCGGTTCAGCGTAGCCGCGACTCGCTTCGATCTGGTCGATCGGGGGAGCGATTCTCGAGGTAGAGCTCGCGATGGCAGGTCTCGGCTGTCAGGTCGCCGCCAACATTCGCTCGCACCACGCGGTAACTCCTGCAGCGGGCTCGCGCGACGCGAACCATTTTGTCGGGGATTGCGTAACTCACGAGGGGTGTGAACCACCCCTGTAGTCGGGCACGTCCATCGATCGGGGTGCGATTGGAAGCAGCGCTCGAGTCCGTCTTCACCTTCCTGTTCAAGTACCCGCCGCGGTTCTTCGGTCGAGGCGAGCTCGTGCTCGCGCCGGTCGTCCCCGTCTGGCTCCTCGGCCTCGCGGTGCTGGCTGCCCTCGCGCTGATCGTGCTGGCGTACCGGCAGCTTCGGGGAATCAGCCGCATCGACCGGGTGGTGCTCGGGATGGCGCGCGCGCTCGCCATCGTGACCGTGCTCGCCTGCCTGCTGCGCCCGACCGAGGTGCTGTCCAGCGCCGTGCCGCAGCGCAACGTGCTGGCGATCCTGCTCGACGACTCGCGCAGCATGCGCGTGGCCGACGTGGCTGGAACGAGCCGCACGAGCGCGATGCAGCGCGAATTCTCCGACTCGAGCGCGCTCGTCCGGCGACTGGCCGCGCGCTACGCGGTGCGGACGTTCCGATTCGCCGCCGAACCCTCCGTCGCACCGCCGCGGACCCGGCTCGAGGCGAGCGGCGGGCGCACCGATCTCGCCGCCGCGCTCAACGGCGTGCGCTCCGACCTCGGCGGCCTGCCGGTCGCGGGGGTCATCGTGGTGACCGACGGCGCAGACAACGCCGGTGGCGACCTCGGCGCGTCGATCCTCGGACTCAAGGCGAGACGGATTCCCGTCTACACCGTTGGCGTGGGCCAGGAGCGGTTCAGCCGAGATCTCTCGATCATCAGCGTCTCGGCGCCGCCGAGCGTGCTCGCGGGCTCGACGGTGCTGATCGACGCGGCGATCGGTGTTCGCGGCGCCGGTGGTGAGAAGACGACGCTGACGGCGGAGGCAGACGGGAAGATCGTCGCGAGCGAAGAGATTTCCCTCCCGCGGCGCGGCGACGTGGTGCGGACGCGGCTGCGCGTGCCCCCGATGCCTGCCGGCAGCTACCGGCTCACGGTGCGAGCCCGACCGATCAAGGGTGAGCTCGTGGCGGAGAACAACGAATACAGCTCGGTGCTCGACGTTCGCCCTGGGCCAGCGCGGGTGCTCTTTGTCGAAGGGGAGCCGAGACCCGAGTTCGCCTTCCTTCGGCGGGCCGTCGCCGGCGACAGCGCGGTGCAGGTCGTGGGGCTGATGCGAAGCGCCGAGCACAAGTTCCTTCGGCTCGGCGTGCGCGACAGCATGGAGCTGATCAATGGCTTCCCGACGCGGCGCGAAGAGCTGTTCCAATTCAGGGGCATCATCCTCGGCAGCGTCGAGTCGTCGTTCTTCACCGGTGATCAGCTCCGGATGCTGCAGGAGTTCGTGAGCCAGCGCGGCGGGACGCTGCTCGCGCTCGGCGGCCGCGCGGCGCTGGCGGAGGGCGGCTACGCCGGGACGCCGGCCGCCCAGGTGCTTCCCGTGACTCTCAACGCGCCACGCGCCGACACCGGGGCCGCACCGGTCGAGCTCTCCATTCGACCGACGTCGGCGGGGCGGACGCACGCCGCGCTCCGGCTTCGCGACGAAGACGAGGCGAATCTCGCGCGGTGGGATTCGCTCCCCAAGCTGACGTCGGTGAACCGACTCGGCACGCTGCGACCGGGCGCCACGACGTTGCTGGCCGGGCGCACCGGCACGGACCGCGACGAGGCGGAGATTCCCGTGCTCGCCTTTCAGCGATACGGTCGCGGGATGGGTGTCGTGCTCGGCGTGCAGGACACCTGGCTGTGGAGGATGCACGCGAGCATCCCGATCGAGGACGCCACGCACGCGACGCTCTGGCGGCAGACGCTTCGCTGGATGGTGGAGGGTGTGCCGGATCAGGTCGAGATCGCCGCGGTGCCGGCGCGCGTCGCGCCCGGGGAGCCGGTCGAGCTGCGGGCGCGCGTGGTGGACTCGACGTTCGCGCCGGTGAGCCAGGCATCCGTCGTGGCTCGCGTCACCACGCCGACCGGCGGGATCGTGGATGTGCCGCTCGAGCGATCGCCGACGGCGGACGGCACCTATACCGGCCGCTACGTCCCGACGGACCGCGGCGCGTTCGCGGTGAACGCGTCGGCGCGGTTCGGCCGCGATTCGCTGCACTCTTCGACTGGCGCGCTCCTCGCGGACGATCAGGGTGCGGACGTCGAGCAGGCGGAGCTTCGCACCGGCCTCTTGCGTCAGGTGGCCAACGAGACCGGCGGCCACTACTACCCGCTCTCCCAGGCGGCGCGGCTCGCCGAGGACGTGAACTACACGGAGAGCGGCGTCACTCAACGCGATGCACACGATCTGTGGGACATGCCCATCGTCTTTCTGCTGCTCGTGACCTTGCTGGGCGCAGAATGGTTCTATCGACGCCGCCGCGGGCTCGCCTAGTGTCGCGCCGCGTGCCGCGTCTCATCGCCCAGTCGTGCGCCCTCGGGCTCGCGCTCGCCCTCCCGAGCGCCGCGCGTGCGCAACGCGTGCACGTGATCGCGGCGGCCGGTCTATCCGGCGAGCCGGCGTTCCGACTGCTGTTCGAGGCCGCGGTGTCGACGCTCGTGGACAGCGCGCGAGCGCGGTGGCACGTCGCCGACTCGAGCCTGTTCGCGCTGGCGGAGGACACGAACGGCACGCGGATGCGCGCGACGGGACGCGCCACGCGCAAGGAGCTCGAGCAGTCGTTCCTCGCGCTGTCGCGTCGCGTCGCGCCCGGCGACATCGTGCTCGTGTTCCTCGTCGGGCACGGGTCGGGTGAGGGCACGGACTCGCGCGTGAGTCTGCCGGGCCCCGATGCGACGGCGGCGGATTTCGCCGGCTGGCTGGCCGGTCTGGCGCGTCAGAACGTCGTCTTCGTCAACGCCGCGAGCGGCAGCGGTGACTTCGGCGCGGCGCTCGCGGGCCCGCGCCGAGTGATCGTCACGGCGACGCGCACCGCACTGGAGCGGAACGAGACGCGCTTCGCCACGCCGTTCGTGCGCGCGCTCACGACCGACGAGGCCGACGCCGACAAGGATGGCCGCGTCTCCGTGCTCGAGGCCTTCGCGTACGCCAAGAAGGAGGTCGCGCGGGTCTACGAAGCGGACCACCGGCTGCTCACCGAGCACGCGACGATCAGCGACAGCACGCTGGCGCGCTCGGTGACGTTCGGCGCGCCGCGGAGCGCACCGACCGACCCCCGTGCCGCGGCGCTCGTCGCCGAACGGTCCGAGCTGGAGTCGCAGGTTGCCGCGCTCCGAGGGAAAAAGGAGTCGATGACGCCAGCGGCATACGACGCGGAGCTGGAGCGACTGCTCGTGCTCGTCGCGCAGAAGACCCAGGCGATCCGCGCGCTCGGCTCGGGAGCGAAGCCATGAGGCGGCGCCGTCTGCTCGCGCTGCTCGGACTCGTCGCGCTGCCGGCGTGCCTCGGCGCGTGGCAGGACGCCGATCCGCGCGCCAGGGTGCGCGCGCTCGTCGACGCGGGCAAGCTCGACGACGCGATCGCCGCCGCGCGCGCCGCCGGCCCGGACCTCGCCTCGATGCTCGGCGAGACGCTCGTGCTGCGCGGACGGCTCGCGTCGGCCGATTCGGCGCTCCAGGACGCCGTCGCACGCAAGGCGCCCGGCTGGCGTTCGGCCGCAGTGACCCTCGCGGAGCTCGCCGAGCGTCGGGGCGATCACGCCGACGCGACACGTCGCGCCCAGGCGCTGACGTCGGCGTACGAGCAGGGCGCGAGCGGCTGGTCGTCCACCGACCGCGTCGCGGCGGGACGCGCGTATCTCCTTCAGACTCGCGGCAAGGCGGCCGCGGTACGGAGCGCACTCTCTGCCTTCGACGCGGCGTTCGCCGCGGACCCATCCAACCTCGACGCGCGGCTGCGCGCCGGCGAGCTGTTTCTCGACAAGTACAACGCGCCGGACGCGAAGGCGTCGTTCGAGGAAGTGCTGCGCAAGTCGCCCGACGACGCGCGGGCGCTCCTCGGGTTGGCCCGCGTCGCGATCTTCGCGAGCGACGCGCCGTCGATGCCCCTGCTCCGCCGCAGCCTGGAGAAGAATCCGTCGCTCGTGCCGGCGCACCTGGCGCTGGCGCGGTTGCATCTGAGCGCGGAGGCATACGATTCGGCCGCGATCGCCGTGCGAGCCGCGCTCGCCGTGGACTCGTCGTCGATCGCCGCGTGGTCGCTCCTCGGCGCGATCGCGTGGCTGCAGGGCGAGCAGCCACAGTTCGTGCAGGTGCGCGAGGCGGTCAAGCGCCTCAATCCGCGTCCCGCCGACTTCTACGCCGAGCTCGCGGAGGCGGCGGTCGCGCACCGCCGATACTCGGATGGCATCACGCTGGCGCGTGAAGCGCTCGCCCTCGATTCCACCTCCCTTCGGGCGCTCGGGATTCTCGGCAACAACGAGCTTCGTACCGGGAGCATGGAGCAGGGGCGCGCATTGCTCGAGCGCGCCTTCGCGATCGATCCCTTCAACCTCTGGCACAAGAACACGCTCGACCTCCTCGACAGCCTGAAGACGTTCACGACGATCGAGACACCGCGGTTCCGGATCGTCGCGCCCCGCGAGGAATCCGCGCTCCTGGCCACGTATCTCGTGCCACTGCTGGACGAAGCGTACGACTCGCTCTCGGCGCGGTACCACTACAAGCCGCAGGGTCCGATCCGGATCGAGCTGTACCCGCACCACGCGGACTTCTCCGTTCGTACGATGGGAATCGCGGGGCTCGGCGCGCTCGGCGTCAGCTTCGGCAACTTCCTCGCGATGGACGCACCGTCGGCGAGGCAGCGCGGTGAGTTCAATTGGGGCTCGACGGCGTGGCACGAGCTCACGCACGCGTTCACGCTGGGCTCGAGCGAGCACCGTGTACCGCGCTGGCTTTCGGAAGGGCTGTCGGTGCTCGAGGAGCGTCGTGCACGCGCCGGCTGGGGCGCCGGACCGACCGCGGAATTCATCGCGGCGTACGGCTCGCATCACCTGCGCCCCGTGAGCCAGCTCAACGACGGCTTCGTGCGGCCGCGCTCGTCGGGCGAAGTCCAGCTCAGCTACTATGAGGCCTCGCTCGTCTGCGAGATGATCGAGAAGGAGTTCGGGCCGAAGGCGGTCACCGACATGCTCGCGGCGTACAAGGAAGGGCTGACGTCGCCGGCGGTGTTCGCGCGCGTGCTCAAGCTGACGCCGGCGCAGCTCGACGCGAAGTTCGACGCCTGGGTGCGCGCGCGGTTCGCGTCGCCTCTGCGCGCCATCACGGCGACGGACAGCGGAAGGGTGCTGGGGGGCGAGTTCGTCGCGGCGATGCGGCGCGGCGCGGAGTATCTGTCGCGGAAGCAGCCGGACTCGGCGCGCGTCGCGCTCGAGCGCGCGGAGGCACTCTTTCCCGAGTACGCGGGAGCGAGCTCGCCGGCGCAGTATCTCGCCGGCCTCGCGGCGGACCGCGGCGATTACAAGGAAGCGCTGGCGCAGATCACCCGCATCACGACGCGCTACGAGACGGCGTGGGACGCGAACATGATGGAGGTCCAGCTTCGCGAGAAGCTCGGTGACACGCTGGGGACGCGCGCGGCGCTCGAGCGGCTCCTGTGGATCTCGCCATACGACGTCGAGCTCCATGGCAAGCTGGCCGAGCTCGCGACGCGGGCGGGAGACCACCGCACTGCCCTGCGCGAGCGACGGGCGATCGTCGCACTCAACCCGCCCGATCCGATCGATGCGCGGTACCAGCTCGCGCGCGCGCTCGCCGAATCGGGCGACATCGCCGCCGCGCGGCGCGAGCTGCTCCCCGTGCTCGAGCAGGCACCGTCGTTCGAGAAGGGCCAGGCGCTGCTGCTCGAGCTGCGCGCCGCACAGCAAAAGAGCCCGCCGTGAGGTCCCGCCGCCGAACCGTCGCCGGCATCGTCGGCATGCTGGGGCTCGCGAGCCTCGGCGCGCCGCTGCTCGCCTGGGCGCAGGGACGGTTCGGTGGACCCGTGTCGTACGAGGCGAACGTGCCGTACGACGGTCGGTACACCTACGCCCGCATCCGCTACGCGCCGCCGGAGTTCGGCGGTTTCCGCGGCTTCCGCCAGGACGTGAAGTGGGATCACGACTATCCGCGCAGCGACCGCCACTTCCCGAAGATCATTCAGGAGATCACGTCGATCACGACGCGCACCGAGGCGAGCAACATCTTCACGCTCGACGACCCCGAGCTGATGAAGTTCCCCGTCGCCTATCTGTGCGAGGCAGGCTACTGGCGGCCCTCGGACGCCGAAGTGGCCGGTATGCGCAATTATCTGCTCAAGGGCGGGTTCATCATCTTCGACGACTTCGCGCGCAGCGACTGGGAGAACTTCGTCCAGCAGATGCACCGCGTGCTCCCCGACCTCCACCCGATGCGACTCACACCGGACGATCGCGTCTTCGACGCGTTCTATCACATCACGTCGCTGGAGTACACGCATCCGTATTACGGCCTGCCGTCGGAGTTCTGGGGACTCTACGAGAACAACGATCGCAACGGCCGGCTGCTGGCCGTCATCAACTACAACAACGACATCTCAGAGTACTGGGAGTTCTCCGACGAGGGATTCTATCCCATCAAGGAGACCAACGAAGCCTACAAGCTGGGCGTCAACTATCTGGTGTACGCACTCACCCGCTGACCACGAGGAGCCGCTTGACCGCAACCGCCACTCCCACCGACCTGGATCGGCTCGACGACGCCGAGCTGGCCGACCGCCTCACCGAGGCGGGCAGCCGCATCTCGACGGAGATTCGCAAGGTGATCGTCGGCAACGAGGACATCGTCGAGCAGGCGCTCATCGCGCTGTTCGCCGGTGGCAATTGCCTCCTGGTCGGGGTGCCCGGCCTCGCCAAGACGCTGCTCATCTCGACGATGTCGAGGGCGCTCGCGCTCACCTTCTCGCGCATCCAGTTCACCCCCGATCTCATGCCGTCGGACGTGACGGGGACCGACGTCATCCAGGACGATCCGGAAACCGGACGGCGGCGACTGATCTTCATGCCGGGGCCAGTGTTCGCCAACGTGCTGCTTGCCGACGAGATCAACCGCACGCCGCCGAAGACGCAGGCGGCGCTGCTCGAGGCGATGCAGGAGCGGCGCGTGACCGTGCAGGGGCGGACGTACGACCTCGAGCCGCCGTTCTTCGTCTTCGCGACGCAGAACCCGATCGAGCTCGAAGGCACGTATCCCCTCCCCGAGGCGCAGCTCGACCGGTTCATGTTCGAGATCGTGCTCGGCTATCTGCCCGAGGACGAGGAGGTCGACGTCGTCCGCTCGACGACGACGGTGCCGGTGGACGCCGTGAAGTCCGTGGTCACGCGCGAAGAGATCCTCGCCTTCCAGCGCGTCGTACGCCGCGTACCCGTCGCGGACGAGGTCACGCGGTTCGCCGTCCGGCTCGTCCGGCTCAGTCGGCCGACGGAGCCCGGTGCGCCGAGCTTCATCAGGGATTGGGTATCGTACGGGGCCAGCGTTCGCGCCGCGCAGGCGCTCATCCTCGGCTCCAAGGCGCGCGCGCTGCTGCAGGGTCGTACCCACGTCACGTTCGACGACGTGCGCGCCCTCGCGCTGCCCGTGATGCGGCATCGCATCCTGCTCAACTTCCAGGCGCAGTCGGAGAAGGTCACGACGGAGACGCTGATCTCCAAGCTGATCACCGCCGTCCCCACACCGCGCGCCGCGATCTGACGTGCCGACCGCCCCCGCCTCCTTCCTCGACCCCGCGCTGCTGGCGCGGATCTCCGATCTCGCGCTGCTCGCGAGGACGGTGGTGGATGGCTTCATGCACGGGCAGCATCGCTCGATGCGAAAGGGCTCGTCGACGGACTTCGCGCAGCATCGCGCGTATCAGCCGGGCGACGATCTCCGGCGCATCGACTGGCGCCTGCTTGGCCGCACCGACCGCTTCTACATGAAGGAGTTCGAGGCCGACACCAACGCGAGCGTGATCTTCGCGCTCGACTCCTCGGCGTCGATGGACTACGGCAGTCACGGCGTGACCAAGTACGACTACGGCCGATTCCTCATCGCGTCGCTCGCGTGGCTCTCGCAGCAGCAGGGCGATCGGGTCGGGCTCGCGACGTTCACGGGCGACATCGTCGACGTGGTGCCCCCCTCGGCGCGACATCTCCAGCTGCTGCTCCACACGCTCGCGCGCTCGAAGGCGACGGGCGCCGGCACGCTCGCCACGCCCGTGCAGCGGCTCGCGCACATGACGAGGCGCGCCGGCATCACCGTACTCGTCACCGACTGCTACGAATCGCCCGAGGAGCTCGGTCGCAGCGCCGATGCGCTGCGCATGCGCGGGCAGGACCTGATCATCTTCCACGTCGTCGATGCGGCGGAGCGGGACTTCCCCTTCACCGCCGCGGCCACGTTCGAGGATTCCGAGTCGAAGACGCGCATCGCCGTGCGCCCCGACGACCTGCGCAAGCGCTACCTCGAGCAGTCGAAGACTCACTTCGCCGCGGTGGCGAAACGGTTCGCCGCCTCCGGAGCGGACTACGTTCGCGTGGATACCGACCAGCCGCTCGACCGTGCGCTCCACGCGTACCTCGACCGCCGCCTCGCGCGGAGCCGGGTGCGCTGATGGGCTTCCTCGTCCCCGCGTTCCTCGCCGGCTTCGCGGCCGTGGTCGTGCCGATCGTGCTGCATCTCAGGCATCGCGACAAGGACACGCCGCACCGCTTCCCGTCGCTGATGTTCGTCGAGCGGCTGCCGATCCGCACGGCGCAGCGTCGGCGCATCACGGACTGGCCGCTGCTCCTGCTGCGCGCGCTCGCGATCGTGCTGTTGGTGCTCGCGTTCGCTCGGCCGCTCTGGTCGCGGCCCGGCGTGACGCACGCCTCGGTATCCGACCGCACCGTGATCGTGCTGCTCGACCGCTCCATGAGCATGGGCCACCGTGGGGTGTGGGAGCGGGCGGTGAACGAGGCGAGACGCGCCATCGCCGGTCTCGGCGCGACGGATCGCGTCGCACTCGTGCTGTTCGACGACGAGGCGTACGTCGCCCAGCCGCTCACGACGGACAAGGGTCTCGCGCTGGCCGCGCTGGCGAACGCCAAGCCCGGCGCGGCCGGCACGCGCTACGCGGCGGGCCTCCGGACGGCGCGGCAGATTGCCGCCGACGCACGCACCGGCCTCGCGCCGGTGGACGTCGTGCTCGTGACCGACATGCAGCGCAGCGGCCTCGCCGGCCTCGCCGGCCTCGAGATCCCGGCCACGATGCGCGTGCGCACCGTCGGGCTGTCGTCGTCAGCGACGTCACGCCCGAATGCCAGCGTCGCCGTGACGGAGGCGCGCCCGATCACCGGCGGCGCCCGCGAGCAGCTTGCCGTCACCGCGCACGTCACCTCGCGCTCGGCCAGCGTCGCTCGGCCGATGACGGTGATGCTCCGGCTCAACGGCCGACCGAGCGGCACGCGCATGCTGTCCGTGAACGCCGCGGGCGACACCAAGGTCGCGTTCGATCCGGTACCGATCCCCGCTGGCCTCGTGCGCGGCGAAGTCACGATCGATGCCGACTCGCTCGCCGCCGACGATACGACGCGCTTCACGCTCACGTCGAACGACGAGGTGCGCGTGCTGCTCGTCGCCCCAGACGACGCGGAGCGCGACGAGACGTTGTACATCGAGCGCGCGCTCGCCGTGGGCCGTGCGCCGTCGGTGCGGCTGCAGCGTGTGCGCCCATCGGCCATCGACGCGGACGAGCTGCGCGACGTCGCGCTCGTGCTGCTCTGGGACGCACCGCCGCCGAGCGGAAGCGCCGGCGAGGCGCTGCGCGCGTGGACCACGCGCGGCGGAGGACTCGTGCAGCTCGCCGGTCGGCGGCTGGCCAGACGTTCGTCCACCGCAGCGATCCTTCCAGCCTCCATCGAGAACTACGCCGACCGCTCCGACGACCGAGGCGGCTCGCTCGGTGACGTACGGATCGATCATCCCTTGCTGGCGCCGTTTCGCGAGACGCCCGCCGCGCTCGTCGCGCCGCGGTTTCTCCGTCACGCCCGGCTCGAGCCGGCGAACGGCGGTGAGATCGTCGCGCGGTTCGACGACGGCTCGGCGGCGATCATCGAGCGGACCGAGGGAACCGGACGCGTGATCGAGCTGGGCATGCCGCTCGACGCGCGCGCGGGCGATTTTCCGCTTCAGCCGGCATATCTCCCCTTCGTGCGGCGGCTCGTGCTCTACGCGACCGGCCGCGCCGCGACCCCGCTCGCCCGCACCACGGGCGAGAGCTGGGTGCTCCCCGCTGCGGCGCGTGAGCCCGTCGTCTCCACGCCGGACGGCTCGATCGTCCGGCCGGCGCGCGACAGTCGCGCCGCGAGCGTGCCCCTGCGCGAGTCGGGGATCTACGTGCTGCATGACGGACAGACCCGCAGCGCGCCAGTCGCCGAGCTCGCCGTGAACACACCGCCGGCGGAATCCGACCTCTCGGCGATCTCCGAAGCCGAGCTCCTCGCTGGCGTGCGCCGTGGCGATGCGAGCGCGATGACGTCCGACACGCCTCCCGCACCGGCCGAGATCGAGCGTCGGCAGGGGCTGTGGCGTATCGTCATCGGCGTGCTCGCCCTGCTCCTTCTGCTCGAGATGCTGATGGCGAGCCGCGGATGGCGCGGCGTCGCCAATCCACTCACGACCGTTCCGTCTTCCGGAGATGGCTCATGACCCAGGCCGACCAACTTCTCGCCTCGCTCGCCGTGCTGCGGCGCCAATGGCGGCGGCGCGTCCTGCTGGAAGCTCTCGCGTGGGTCGCCCTCGCCGCGGTGATCGGACTCGTCGTGGCGTTCGCGATCGGTCGGTTCACACCGCCCGAGGGAGCCGGCCTCGTGGCGATCCGTGTCGTCGCGTACGGGCTCATCGTCGGCACCCTGATCCGCTTCCTCGTCGTGCCGCTCGCGCGCCGCACGAGCGACCAGCGGTTCGCCCTGTACGTCGAGGAGCGCGCACCCGAGCTGCGCCAGTCGCTCCTCTCGGCGGTGCACGAGCTGCACGCGCCCGAGGCGATGCGCTCCTCGCCGTCGCTCGCCGCTCGTCTCACCTCGCGCACGCTGAGCGTACTTCAGCCGCTTCAGCGTGACGGGCGTATCGAGCGGCCGCGCGTCGTCCGAGCGCTGCGCATCTTCGCCGGCACCGTCGTCGGCGCGGCGCTACTGGTGCTGCTCGGCCCCGACGAATTGCGCGATACCGCACGCGCGCTGTTCGCCCCGTGGTCCGACGCCGAGGCGGCGACCCCCGTGATGTCGGTGCGCGTCGTCCCCGGCAATGCGTCGATCCCCAAAGGTGCGTCGGTCGACGTCGGTGCTTCCCTGTCCGGCTTCTCTTCCGACAGCGCCGAGCTCTCGTTCCGTACCGACACGACGCAGGCGTGGACGCGGCTGCCGATGGCGCGCGACAAGGCAGAGGGGAAGTTCACGATGCGGCTGTTCGACGTCGCGAAGGCGACGGACTACTACGTCGCGTCGAACGGCGTGCGCTCCCAGCTCTACCGGCTGAGCGTGTCGAACCTTCCCGCGGTGAGCAAGCTCGCGCTCGACGTGCGCTACCCCGCGTACACGCACATCCCGCCCGAGCACGTGGCCGACGGGGGCGACGTCGCGGCGGTCGTCGGGTCGAACGTTACCGTGCGGCCGACGGTGACGATGCCGGTACGCGGCGGCACCATCACGTTCGACAACGGCGTCGTGGTGCCCCTCGCCGCCGACTCGAGCGGTGCGCTGAGCGGCTCCTTTCGGGTGACCGCGAGCGGCTTCTATCGCATCGACCTCACGACGACGGACGGCGCGACGGTCACCGGACCCGTGCAGTACGCGGTCGACGCGCTTCCCGACCGTCCGCCACGCGTGACGATCGAGAAGCCGGGCCGCGACACGAAGGTCACGAACGTCGAGGAGCTCACGATCGCCGTCGGCTCGTCGGACGACTACGGCGTCGAGTCGATGGAGCTGCGCTATCGCGTCAACGGCGGCGAGGAGAAGCGCGTCGCGCTCGACGCGGGCGGTCGTGGCAACAAGGAGCCGCGCGCCGCGTACACGATGTTCCTCGAGGAGCTCGGACTGTCTCCCGGCGATCTGATCGCGTACAACGCCGTCGCGCGCGACGGCGCCGGCAACACGGGCTCCAGTGACGTCTACTTCCTCGAGGTGCGTCCGTTCGGGAAGAACTACCGTCAGGCAGAGCAGCAGGGCGGAGGTGGCGGTGGAGGCGGCGGCGGTGATTCGCCGGAGGGTTTCGTCGCGCGGCAGCGTGAAGTCGTGGCGGCGACGTTCAACTGGCTGCGCGACAGCGCCACGACGGCGCCGCGCAAGCACCGCGAGGATATCGCCACGGTGAACATCGCCGAAGGCCGCCTGCGCGAGGACGTCGAGACGTTGACTCGCCGCATGCAGGAGCGCGGGGCGGCGCGCGCCGACACGATGTTCGTGCACATCCAGGCGGAGCTGACCGAGGCGCTCGCCTCGCTCCGTGCCGCCGAAGAGCGGCTGGTGAAAGGCCAGGGGCGCGATGCCCTCTCACCCGAGCAGCAGGCGCTGCAGCGGCTGCAGCGCGCGGAGGCGATGTACCGGGACGTGCAGGTACAGCTCGGCGGACAGCAGGGCGGCGGCGGTGGCGGCGGTGGCGGCGGGCAGCGTCCGGAGGATCTCGCCGATCTGTTCGAGCTGCAGACGGACAAGTTGCGCAACCAGTACGAGGCGGTGCAGAGCGAGTCGCGGCAGCCACAGGAAGCCTCGGCGCGCGCCGCGGACAGCGCGCTCGAGCGGCTCAAGGAGCTCGCCCAGCGCCAGCAGCAGGAGAACGAGCGCATGCAGCGCATGGCCGAGGCCATGCGTGAGCGGCTCGGCCAGCAGCAGAGCGCGAGTGGCGGCGGTGGCGGGGGTGGTGCGTCGCAGCGGGAGCTCGCGCGCCAGGCGGAGGAGGAGGCGCGCAAGCTCGAGCGGCTCGCGCGCGAGCGGCAGTCGCCCGAGCTCGAACAGGCGGCGCAGCAGCTCCAGCGTGCGGCGGACGCCATGCGCCGCGCCGCGAGCGGATCACCCCAGCAGGGTCAGGCGGCGCTCGAGCAGCTCGGACGCGCCGCGAGTGGCCTCGAGGGCGCACGCTCCGACCGCGCGAGCGAGAGCGTGCGGCAGCTGGAGCGCCAGGCGCAGGCGCTCGCCGAACGGCAGCGCGAGATCGCCGAGCAGGTACGTGCATCGGGCAGCGGAACACCCGAGCAGCGCGGCGAGCAGATTCGTCGGCTGACCGAGCGGAAGGACTCGCTGTCCCGCGCGATCGACGAGTTCGAGGCGAATGCGGACCGCGTGAGCCGCGACGCGCGCCGCGAGCAGCCGGCGGCGTCACGCAAGGTGGGCGAGGCGGCACAGGCGGTCCGCGAGCAGCGCATCCGTGACAAGGTGCAGTTCTCGAAGAACGCGATCCGGAGCAGCTCGAGCGAGTACGCCAACGCGCTCGAGGGGACGATCAGCGACAACATCGCCGACGTCGCCGAGCGTATGCGCGCCGCGGCGGGCGCGATCGGTCAGGCGCCCAGCGACGTGCGGCAGAACCGCGCACTGGACCAGACGCGCGAGGTCGTGCGGGGCATGGAGTCGCTGCGCGATCAGATGGCCCGACGCGGACGACAAGGCCAGCAAGGCCAGCCGGGACAACAGGAGCAGCAGGGACAACAAGGACAGCAGGGGCAGCAGAGCGCGCAGGGCCAGCAAGGTCAGCAAGGCCAG
>Ga0066652_100001021_pt1 | contig 14041 bp, 15 predicted proteins | sample GraSoiAngelo_101_FD_71413 | JGI IMG/M metagenome (GOLD analysis project Ga0066652, IMG submission 71413) | Grasslands soil microbial communities from the Angelo Coastal Reserve, California, USA - 14_0903_02_30cm | ecosystem: Environmental > Terrestrial > Soil > Grasslands | place: USA...
GAGAAGGCGCTGTCGAAGGCGCCGAACGTCACGGCGATCGCGGCCATCCGGGCCGGCTCGGGCCGCTATCTCGGCAGCACCGGTGACCTGACCGCGGCGGAGCCGAGCCTCGCAACCGTGATCCGGCTCGACTGGAAGGAAGGCTCGACCTCCGTACCCTCGGAGCTGGGCGCGGACGGCGCATTCGTGGACGACAAGTACGCGAAGAAGCACCACCTCCACATCGGCTCGCCGGTCACGCTCGAGACGCCGACCGCGAAGAAGCTGAACCTCCACGTCAAGGGCGTCTTCAAGCTGCCGAAGGGCGGCTCGCCCTTCGCACAGCTGACGATCTCGTCCGCAACGTTCGACGCGAACTACATCAACCCCGAGAACGAGATGGTGTTCCTGAACACGAACGGCGGCGTCACCGACGCGAACACTGCCGCGCTCGAGAAGCAGCTCACGGACTTCCCGGACGCAAAGGTGCAGACGTCCTCCCAGTTCAAGAAGAACTTCGAGAAGCCGCTGAACGCGATCCTCGGGCTCCTCTACGTGCTGCTTGCGCTCTCGGTGATCGTCAGCCTGTTCGGGATCGTCAACACGCTCATCCTGACCGTGTTCGAGCGGACACGCGAGATCGGGATGCTCCGCGCGGTCGGCATGACGAAGCGCCAGACGCGCCGCATGATCCGGCACGAGAGCATCGTCACGTCGCTGATCGGCGCGGTTCTCGGGATGATCGTGGGATTGTTCCTCGCGATCCTCGTGACGCACGCGCTGTCGAGCGAGGGCATCGTCTTCGCGGTGCCGTACCTGTCGATCGTGTACTTCGTGATCGCGGCGATCGTCGTCGGGGTCCTGGCGGCGATCCTCCCGGCGCGGCGCGCGGCGCGGCTGAACGTTCTGCGGGCCCTGCAATACGAATAAGACCCGGCGGACATGCCGGGGCTCACGCCCCGGCATGTCGGTTCGGGGAGCCGTCAGGCCTTCACGAGCGCGCCGAGCGCACGCGGAATCGCATCGACCGCACGGTCGACGTCTTCGTCCGTGACGCCGAGATGCGTGGCGACGCGCAGCACACCCGGGCGGAGCACGCCCACGAGCACGCCCTGGTCGGCGATCCGGGAGCGCGCCTCGCGGGTGGCCATCCCGATCGAGCCGACGTCGATGCCGACGAAGTTCGTCTCGACCGTCTCCGGATCCACCGGAAGACCCACGGCGGCGAGTCCCTCAGCGAGCCGGCGAGCGCGGGTGTGATCCGCGGCGAGCCGCTCGACGTTGTGGTCGAGCGCGTAAAGCGCGGCTGCGGCAACGATCCCTGCCTGCCGCATCGCCCCGCCGAACAGGAACTTGCCTCGCCACGCCGCCTCGATCCGCTCGCCCGAGGTCGCGACGACCGCGCCGAGCGGGCACCCGAGCCCCTTCGAGAAGCAGATCGTCACGGAATCGGCCAGCCGCCCGTACTCCGCCGCGGGAACGCCCGACGCGACCGACGCGTTCATGAGCCGCGCCCCGTCGAGGTGTACGGCCAGACCGAGCTCGCGCGCGGCGCCGACGACGGCCTCGAGCTCGTGGAGCGGCCAGACCCGCCCGCCTGCGCTCCGATGCGTGTTCTCGAGGACGACGATGTTGGCCGGCTGGAGATCGTCCGCCGCGGCGACGGCCTCACGCAGCTGCTCCGGTGTCAGCCGCCCCGCGACGCCCGGCAGCCCGTGCATGACGAGCCCGGAGTGCACGGCCGGTCCGCCGGCCTCGAAGATCAGGACGTGCGTGCGCTCCTCCGCGAACAGCACGCCGCCGGGCCGGGTCAGCACCTTCAGCGCGATCTGATTCGCCATCGTCGCCGTCGGCAGGAACAACGCCGCCTCCTGCCCGAGGAGCTCGGCGGCGCGCTGCTGCAGCTCGTTGACCGTCGGATCCTCCCGCAGCTGCTCGTCGCCGACCTCCGCGGCCGCCATCGCCGCACGCATCTCAACGCTCGGCTGCGTCGCGGTATCGGAGCGAAGATCGATCACGCCGCAATTCTGCCCGTCCGCCGGCTCACCCTATGGGTGGATACCCCGGGAGAACGTGCGAACCGATACAGGTAGGGCCGGTTGACGCCGGCGGTGCCTGCGGAAATGACGACCTCCAACTCCAGCCCCCTCGGCAGCGGACTCCGGCTCGCCGGCCCCCAGCCCACACGGCTCGACCACACGTTCTTCGAGAACGAGGTGCGGCCGATGCTTGGGTCGATCCTGCTCAAGAAGGGCTGGGTCACGCGCGAGCGGCTCGACGACGCACTGGCTGCCGCGAAGGCGACGGGCATGCGCCTTGGTGAGATCCTCCTCACGCGCGGCTGGCTCTTCGAAGGCGAGCTCGCGCATGCGCTCGCCGAGCAGTTCGGATTCGAGTACATCGATCTGGCAACACGCTCCGTCGATCCGAACGCCGCGGGGCTCCTGCCGGTCGAGGTCGCGCGCCGCATCTTCGCCGTTCCGGTTCGCTTCGTCGGCCAGGACGAGCTGATCGTTGCGATCGCCGATCCGGGCGACGTCGACCAGGACGCTCTGGAGCGCATGCTCTGCCACAAGGTGAGGCTCGTCGTCGGGGAGCGCTCGGCGATCCAGGACGCCTGGCGTCACCTGCCGCGCTAGCTCAGCAGCACGGCCTGACTCACACGTCGACGATCACGCCCTCCCACGGCTCGAGACGTCGCGCGCCTCCGAGGTCGAGATCCGCCGGCTTCTCCGACAGGTTCAGCGCGACCGCGATGTGGTCGCCGCGGCGAAACGCCCACACGCCGGGCGGTGCGGGCAGCGGCTCGTAGCGGCCGTCCAGAAGATCGCTGCTCGCGCGCCGGCGCGCGATCACGTGACGGACGAAGGCGAGGATCGACTCCGGATCGCCGCGCTGGTCGCCGACGTTCCGGCTCGTCTCCCCGAGTGGAAGCCACGGGTCGACCCACCCGCCGTCTTGGGTCCACGGCATCGGCGTGCGGCAACCGTCGCGCCCCTCGGGCTCGACGTCGCGCGCCCGCTCCGGCGGTACGTGCACCTGCTCCAGCCCGATCTCGTCGCCCTGGTAGAGCACTGCCGTTCCGCGGAGCGTCAGCAGGGCGAGGAGCGCGGCCCGGATTTTTCGCTCGTCACCGTCGCAAAGGCGCGTCGCGAAGCGTGGGATGTCGTGGTTCGAGAGCATCCACACGGGCCACGCTTGCTGCGGGAGATGCGCGAGCGTGCGGTCGACCACGTCGCGCAGCACCGAGGCCTCGAGCGGCGCAAACGTGTAGGGAAAGTTGAAGGCGAGATGGAGCTGATCGTCGCCGGTGCCGTAGAACCGCGCCAGCCGTTCGAGATCCATCACCCACGTCTCGCCGAGCAGGATCCGCTGCTCCTCGTACGTGTCGACGAGACCGCGCCAGCGACGGAGGACGGCGAACGTCTCGTCGATGTCCACGAGCACGTCCTTGTCATAGTCGTCGGGGATATCGCGCAGCTCGCGGTCCTTGACGATCGCGTGCGCGACGTCGAGGCGGAACCCGGCGATGCCGCGGTCCAGCCAGAAGCGCATGATCCCGTCGAACTCGCGCCGCACCTCCTCGTTCCACCAGTCGAGATCGGCCTGCTCCGGCAGGAAGCTGTGCAGGTACAGCTGACTGGTCTCGGGGGTCGCTGCCCAGGCGGTTCCCTTGCCGAACGCGGACCGCCAGTTGTTCGGCGGCGACCCGTCAGAGCGGGGGTCGGCCCAGACGTACCAGTCGCGGTGCCGGGCGTCGCGTGACGAGCGCGCGTCCACGAACCACGGATGGCGGACGCTGGTGTGGTTCGGGACGAGGTCGAGGATCACGCGCATCTCGCGCGCGCGCGCCCCCGAGACGAGCTCGTCGAGGTCGTCGAGGCTCCCGAAGACCGGCTGGACGTCCCTGTAGTCGGCCACGTCGTAGCCCCAGTCCTTGTCAGGCGACACCGTGACCGGGCTGAGCCAGATCCCGTCGATCCCCAGCCACTCGAGGTACTCGAGCTTGTCGATTACCCCGCGCAGGTCGCCGACGCCGTCCCCGTTCGAGTCCGCGAAGGAACGGACGTAGACCTGGTAGAGGACGGCCTTCTGCCACCAGGGCTGCTCCATCGCGCAACGCTACCCTGGCCGTCGTGGACCGTGCGTTGCTCGCCGAACGCCTCGCCGACCGCGGCGAGCCTCCGTACCGCGCCGATCAGGTGTGGCGCTGGACGGCGTCCGGAGCGCCCGGCTACGCGGAGATGACGAACATCCCCTCGGCGCTCCGTGCGGACCTGGAGCGCAGCGTCGCGTTCTCGACTCTCGTGCTCGCCCGGGAGCTCCGCTCGCGTGACGGGACGGTGAAGGCGCTGTTCCGCACGCAGGACGGACATCCGGTGGAGGCCGTGCTGATGCGGTACCGCGACGGCCGGCGGTCGATCTGCCTCTCCTCGCAGTCGGGGTGCCCGCTGACGTGCACGTTCTGTGCCACGGGTCAGATGCGGTTCGCGCGCAACCTGAGCGCGTCGGAGATCGTCGACCAGGCACTGCATTTCCGTCGCCTCGAGCCCGTCGACCACGCCGTCTTCATGGGCATGGGCGAGCCGATGCTGAACGTCGACGCCGTGCTCGAGGCCGCGCGACTGCTGCCCGACATCGGCATTACGCACAGGCGGACGACGGTCTCGACGGTCGGGTGGCTGCCCGGCCTCAGTCGGTTCGTCGACGACGTCGAGGAGCCCATCCGCCTCGCACTCTCGCTGCACGCGCCGACCGACGAGCTTCGCAGCGAGCTCATGCCCGTGAACGAGCGCTACCCGCTCGCGGACGTCCTCGCCGAATGCCGTCGCTACCACGACCTGCGTCGCCGCAAGGTCTTCGTCGAGTACGTGATGCTCGGCGGCGTGAACGACCGTGTCGAGCAGGCACTCGCGCTCGCCGACCTCCTCGATCCGCGCGTCTTCAAGGTGAACCTGATTCCCTACAACCCGACCGGCATGTACGCCGGCTCGACCCGAAAGGCGATTGCCGCGTTCAAGGACGTGCTCGACCGCGCCCGCATTCCGGCAACGGTGAGGCTGACCCGCGGCCGCGACATCGACGCGGCGTGCGGACAGCTGGCCGCGCAGGTCGCTTGACGACGTTCGCCTTCTACGGGACGTTCACGACCGACCAGCCCGGACACGCGAACCTCTCCGGCGCGCGCCTGGTCGAGCGCACGCGCACGGCGCCGCGGTACAGGCTCTACATCGTCGACGGGATGTGGCCGGCGTTGATCCCGGCTGCCGAAGGCGTGCCGATCGAATGCGAGCTGTACGAGGTGACCGAGGAGCTGATCGCGCATCTCGCAGAGGTCGAGCCGCCCGGCTGGAATCGCGCCGCCCTCGAGCTCGAGGACGGCCGCACGGTCGAGGCATTCCTCGCTGACCCCGAGCTCGCCGGGCGCGGTGACGACGTCTCTGCGCACGGCGGCTGGCGCGCGTTCCGTGAGTGGCTGGCGCAGAAACGGCGCCGTCGCCTACCCGACGAGGTTCGGACCGAGCGACTCCTGCTCCGCCAGTGGCGAGACGACGACGTGGAGCCGCTTGCGGAGATCTACGCGCAGCCGGGGTACGCAGAGCACATGCCGGCGCACACGCTGGAGGAGACGCGCGAGCAGATCGAGCGCTTCCGCCGTCGCTGGATCGAGGACGGGCTCGCCCACTGGGCGGCGGAAGAGAGCGCCTCCGGCCGGCTCGTCGGGCGAATCGGCCTCCTGCGGCACCACGACTGGCCGATCGAGCCCTCGCCGGTCGAGGTCGGCTGGACGCTCCACCGTGACTGGTGGGGTCGAGGCCTTGCCACCGAGGGCGGACACGCGGGCGTCGAGCTCTGGCGCGAGCTGCTCGTGGACGACCCGCGCATCCTGTCGATCACGACCCCGCCGAACGTCCCCTCGCAGGCCGTGATGCGACGCCTCGGCTTCTCCGAACGCGGCGTCGCGTTCTGGCACCGTTTCGAGGTCGTCTGGTACGCGCTCGACCGCGCGCCGAGCTAGGCCGTCCGCGCCAGCGTGGCCGTGCAGGACGAGCGGCCGCGCTTCTCGAGGTACTGCTGGTGGTAGTCCTCGGCCTCGTAGAACGTCTGCGCCGGCTCGACGTGCGTCACGATCGGCGCGCGCCAGTTGGGCTGCTCAGCCGCCTTCGAACGGAGCGCCTCCTCGTGCTGCTCGTCGTCATGGAAGAAGATCACCGAGCGGTAGTTGTCGCCGATGTCCCATCCCTGGCGGTTGAGCTGCGTCGGATCGTGCTTGTGCCAGAACACTCCGAGCAGGTCCTCGTATGCCACCTGGTCCGGGTCGTACGTGACTTCCACGACCTCCGCATGTCCGGTCGTGTGCGAGCAGACGTCCTCGTAGGTCGGATTCTCGAGCGTGCCGCCCGCGTAGCCGACGCGCGTTCCCGTGACGCCGTCCACCTGGCGGAACGCCGCCTCGACGCCCCAGAAGCAGCCGGCGCCGAACGTTGCCTTCTTCTCCACTACTCCTCCTCCAGTCTCAGTGCCGCCGAGTTGATGCAATAGCGCACGCCGGTCGGCTGCGGCCCGTCGGGAAAAACGTGGCCGAGATGGCCGCCGCAGCTCGCGCACAGCACCTCGCTTCGGACCATCCCGTGCGAGACGTCGACCTCCTCGTCGACGGCCTCGCCGCTCGCGGGCGCGAAGAACGCCGGCCAGCCGCATCCGGAGTCGTACTTCGTCTCGGACGTGAAGAGTTCCGTGCCGCAGCCCGCGCACCGGTAGGTGCCCGGCTCGAACACATGGTCGTATTCGCCGGTAAACGGCGCCTCCGTCCCCTTCTCGCGGAGGACGCGGTACTGCTCAGGCGTCAGCTCCGCCCGCCACTCAACATCGGTTTTCTGGATCTTCGTCATGTACTCCTCAGTCTCGCGGGAGCCCTCTTTGTTACGCGGCTTCCTGCGTGCCACTGTACGCATCCGAGGGATGTCGGCGTCGCCCGCCGCGGCCGATCCGGGGGGTGAGAGGAAGGAGCCGCCTTGAAAGACGCCGCCGCGCTCTGGCAGTTCGTCCGCAACGACCGAGTAGGTCGTTGGCTGGGGATTGCCTGGGCCGGGGTCGCCTGGTTCGCGCTGACGTGGCTGAGCCTGACGGTCACGCTGCTGCTCGTCCTGCTGACGGTCGCGCTGGTGTTCCTCCAGCGCCGTAGGGGCGACATCGCGCTCGAGGACGACCTCGACGACTTGATCTGACCTACCGCTACACCCGTTCGTGGAGGCGCCCCCGCCGGTGCATCCCGTGCAGCACCACCGCCGCAAGCAGGACGGCGTCGCCTGCGACCGCGAAGACGTCCGCGAGATTGAACGTGATAGCCCGCGTCGCGCCGCGCAAGACGAGCGGGTCGGGAACGCCCTGCGACCACACGAAGAGCGAGACGAGATTGCCGAGCGCGCCGCCGGCCGCAGCGGCGGCACCGAGCAACGCCGCGCGCGACGCGACGCGGGGAACGAGCAGCACGAGCCCGGAGATGACGACGGCGATCACGACGGCGACGAATGGGGAGCGCGCGTGGTGATACGCAGCATGGCTTGCCCACTTGTGCGCAAGGTCGATCGACGCGAACCCGATCGCGGTTCCGACGAGCACGAGGGTTGCACGCTGTCGAATCTAGCGCGTCGCGGCAGGAGTCCGTCCGACCGATCGCGAACGATTCGCACGTGGCGCGGCGTCGTTATCCCGACTGCGTTGCCCGTTGGGGTCCGCCGCGTGTCCGCCCGCTCGACGACTTCGTCAAGCTCCCGCGTCGCAGTCCGTTGTTCGAGGAGCTCGAGCGTGCGCTCGCAGCCGCGTCGCGACTGCACATGCTGCGCTCCGATCTGCACCCCGTGCCGGTACGCGTGACGGCGACGATGAGCGAGGCGGGCGCGTACCGTTATCGCAGGGCGAACCCGATCGATGTGCGCGTGTCGAGCCGCTCCGGGCAGGTGGCGACCGGGTTCCTGCACGAGCTGGCACACCTCGTCGACCACCAGGTGCACTACGACCGTCGCAGCCGCGTCTGGGCGTCCGCCATGCATCCGTCGTTCGCCGCCTGGCGCGACGCCGCCGCGCGACTGGACGGCCGGTCCTTTCCCGGAGGCAGCTATCGCAAGCGCTATTTCGAGTCCGCGCACGAGTTGTGGGCGCGTTCGTACGCGCAGACCGTGCTGCTGCGCTCCGGCGACGCGCTCCTGCAGGCGCAGCTCGAACGGTTGCAGCAGGCCGACGAGCCGCACGTGTGGCCGGCCGAGGTCTTCGAGCCTCTGGCGACGCAGGTCGAACTCGTCTTCGAGCGCCTCGGGCTGACCCAGCTCGAGCTGCCGATCGCGGCCTAGGCGCCCTTCTGTGCCTCGAGCTGCCGCGGGGGCGACGGCGCGCCGCCGGGATGCGGGTGGTCCTCGAACCCGAACTTGAGGATCGGCCGCTTCGCCGCGCGCACCTCGTCGAGGCGCTGCACCGGCCGTCCGTGCGGCGCCTCTTTCAGAAGCTCCGGCTCCTCCGCGGCCTCGCGCGCGATCGCGATCATCGCATCGCAGAACGCGTCCAGCGTCTCCTTGGCCTCCGTCTCCGTCGGCTCGATCATCAGAGCCTCCGGCACGACGAGCGGGAAGTAGATCGTCGGCGGGTGGAACCCGTAGTCCATGAGCCGCTTCGCGACGTCCAGCGCGGTGATCCCGTGCTCGCGCTTCAGCGTCCGCGCGCTGAGGACGAACTCGTGCATGCACAGACGGTCGAACGGAAGGTCGTAGACGTCTCTCAGTCGCGCGAGGACGTAGTTCGCGTTCAGCACCGCCGTCTCCGACATTTCGCGCAGGCGCGGCCCGTAGCTGCGGATGTACGCGTAGGAACGGACGAAGACGCCGAAGGGGCCGGTGTAGCCGCGCACTTTGCCGATCGTCTTCGGCCGCTCGTAGTCGAGCCGATACGCGTCGCCGTCCCGTACGACCGCGGGGACCGGGAGGAACGGTTCCAGCCGGTCGCGCACGACGATCGGACCTCCGCCGGGTCCGCCGCCGCCGTGCGGCTGCGAGAACGTCTTGTGCAGGTTGATGTGGACGATGTCGAAGCCCATGTCGCCCGGACGTGAGATCCCGCAGACGGCGTTGAGATTCGCGCCGTCGTAGTACAGGAGCGCGCCTGCGTCGTGGAAGATCTTCGCGATCTCCTCGATGTGCTCGTCGAAGAGGCCGAGGGTCGACGGATTCGTGAGCATGAGCCCGGCCGTCCGTTCGTCGACCATTTCCCGCAGATGGGAAATGTCGACGTTGCCGCGCGCGTCCGTCTCCGCCTTGGCGAGCTTGTAGCCCGCCATCGTCACGCTCGCGGGATTGGTCCCGTGTGCCGTGTCCGCCGTGATGATCGTGTCGCGCTGCTCCCCCTCGCCGCGGTCGGCGAAGTACGCCCGCATCAACATCAGCCCGGTCAGCTCGCCCTGGCTTCCAGCCGCCGGCTGCAAGGAGCACGCATGCAGCCCGGAGATCTCGATCAGCGCCTCCTGCAGCCGCCACATCAGCTCGAGCGCTCCCTGGGCGGCCTCGTCGTCCTGGTAGGGGTGCAGGTCGCGGAAGCCCGGCAGCGCGACGAGGCGCTCGTTGACGCGCGGGTTGTACTTCATCGTGCAGCTGCCGAGCGGGTAGAAGCCCGTGTCGATCCCGAAGTTCCTCGTCGAGAGCTCCGTGAAGTGACGGAGGAGCTCGGGCTCGGCGAGCTCCGGAAGGCGCGGCGGCCGCGCACGACGCAGCTCGGCGGGGATCTCCGCACTCGGCAGGTCGAGCTCCGGCGGCCCGCCCCCGCGACGGCCTGGCTGGGACTTCTCGAAGATCAGCCTCATCGCGAGAGCACCGCCGCGAGGCGATCGATCTCGTCGGTCGTCCGCCGTTCGGTGACCGAGACGAGAATCGCGTCGTCCAGGCCGGCGTAGTCGCGGCCGAGCGCATAGCCCGGGTGGATTCCCTCGGCTCGCGCTTCGCGGATCACGTCCTTCGCGTTCCGTCCGACGCGAACGGCAAACTCCTTGAATGTTGTCCGTTCGGAAAACGCGAGCTCCAGGCCGGCGCCGGTCAGCCGGTCCTGCGCGTACCGCGCGAGGCTCATGCAGGTCTCCCCCACCTCCTGCAGGCTCTGCGGACCGAGCCACGAGAGGTACACGAGGCCGGCGAGTGCCAGCAGCGTCTGGTTCGTCGTGATGTTCGACGTCGCCTTCTCGCGCCGGATGTGCTGCTCGCGGGTCTGCAGCGTGAGGACATAGCCGCGCTCCCCCGCGGCGTCGACAGTCTCACCGACGATCCGTCCCGGCATGCGACGGGTGAACTCGCTCCGCGCGGCGAGGAATCCGTAGTGCGGTCCCGCGAAGGACTGGTAATTGCCCGCGCCCTGTCCCTCGCCGATCGCGATGCCGCAGTCGTAGTTGCCCGGCGCCTCGAGCACGCCCAGTGACATCGGGTCGACGTGAGCAACCGCGATCGCCTCCGCGTCGTTCGCGGCCGCCGCAAGGTCCGGCGCCGGCTCGAGGCAGCCGAACGCGTTCGGGTGCTGGAAGATCACGCACGCAGCGTCCACCGCCGCTCGCCTGACAGCCTCCGGATCCGTGGCGCCGCCCTCGTGCGGCACCTCGACGACCTCGAGGCCGAAGCCGGGCGCGTATGTCTTGACGACCTGGCGCACCTGCGGATTCGTCGCCTCGGTGACGACGACCTTCGAGCGGCCCGTCGCGTGCTTCGCGATGTAACAGGCGTCGGCGGCGACCGTCGTTCCGTCGTATCCGGACGCGTTCGATACGTCCATTCCGGTCAGCTCGCAGATGACCGTCTGGTACTCGAAGATCGCCTGGAGGATCCCCTGGCTGAGCTCCGGCTGATACGGCGTGTAGGCCGTCAGGAGCTCGCCGCGCTGGAGGACCGCGTCGACGACGGCCGGGACATAGTGGTCGTAGATGCCGGCGCCGAGGAAAGAGACCTCGCGGGTGGCGTCGACGTTCTGTGCGGCGAGCGACTCGAGATGTGCCGTCAGCTCCTGCTCGGAAAGCGCCGGCTCGAGCGCGAGGTCGCCCTCGAAGCGGACGCCTGGAGGAATGTCGCTGAAGAGGTCCTCAACAGACGCGGCGCCGATCGCCGCGAGCATCGCCTCGCGGTCGGCCTCGGTGACCGACAGGTAGCTCACTCCGAACCGTCGCTGGTGTCGATCACTGCTCGGCGACTACCTGCCGGTACGCCTCGACGTCGAGGAGGGACTGGACCTCGGAGGGATCGCTCAGCCGGATCCTGACCAGCCAGCCCTCGCCATAGGGATCCTCGTTGACCGTCTCCGGCGCGTCCACGACTTTTCCGTTCACCTCGAGCACCTCGCCCGAGAGGGGCGCGATCACGTCCGAGACAGCCTTCACCGACTCGACCTCTCCGTAGGGCTGATCCTTCGTCACCGCCGCGCCGCCCTCCGGCGCCTCGTAGTGCACGAGCTCGCCGAGCGCGTCCTGAGCGAACCAGGTGATGCCCAGCACGGCCTCCTCGCCGTCGATTCGGGCCCAGTCGTGCTCGCGGTGGTACTTCAGCTCGCCTGGGTAGCTCTCGGTCGCCGACACTCAGTCGTCCTTTCGCTCGTAGATCGGTCGCTTGACGATTCGCGCGCGGCGGTCCCGTCCGCGGACGTCGATCGTGATCTCGTTCCCGACCTGGGCAGAGGCCGCGGCCACGTATCCCAGTCCGATGCCGCGGTCGAGCATCGGCGAATGCGTCCCGGACGTCACCTCGCCGCCGCCGCCGACCGGCATCCCGCTCCGCGGGACGGCCTTCTCCTCCATCACGAACGGGACGAGCTTGCGCTCCGGCCCGTGCGCCTTGAGCTCGCGGAGCGGCTGGGCTCCCGTGAACTCCTTGTCGAGGTTGCAGCACCATCCGAGCCCCGCGGAGATGGCGTCGGTCGCCGGCGTGATGTCCTGTCCGTGCAGCGGGAAACATGCTTCGAGGCGCAGCGTGTCGCGCGCGCCCAGGCCGCAGGGGACGGCGCCGCGGGCGAGCACGCGCTCCCACAGCGCGACGGCGTCGTCGGCCATGACGAGGAGCTCGCATCCGTCTTCGCCCGTGTATCCCGTGCGGTTGACCATGCACGCGATCCCGTCGATCTCGCCCTCGGCAAAGGTGAACTGACGCGCCTCCGGCAGCGAGAGCCGCTCGATCGCGCGCGGGCCCTGCACGGCCAGCAGCGCGTACTCCTCCGAGACGTCGCGGACGTCGGAGCCCGGCAGCTCGCGCTCCTTCAGCCAGCGGAAGTCGGACTCGCGGTTCGCGGCGTTCACGATCAGCAGGTAGCGGAACTCGTCGAGCCGGTACGCGATCAGGTCGTCGAGAATCCCGCCGCGCTCGTTCGTGAGCAGCGTGTACTGCGCCTGGCCGGCCCCGATTCGCTCCAGGTCGTTCGAGAGCGTCGCCTGGAGGAGCTCTGTCGCGCGCGGGCCCTCGACCTCGAACTCGCCCATGTGTGAGACGTCGAAGACGCCGCAATCGCCGCGCACTGCCTTGTGCTCGGGGATCACGCCCTGGTACTGGACCGGCATCTCCCAGCCGGCGAACGGCACCATGCGCGCCCCGAGGTCGACGTGCGCATCGTGGAGCGGAGTGCGCTGCAGTGTCCGGGCCATCCGTCCGCGATGCTAACGAGCCACAGAAAGGTGCCGCTCCGGCTGTTTCTCCGAGGAGCGACAACCGGAGCGGCGGACCGGGTCGTGGGGTCAACCGGGGAGGATGAACCCCAAGAGGGCGATGCTCTTCTTCCTTGGCCTCTCGGGCCTAAACCTGGGGCTACTCGTCCCGCAGGAACGAGGGGACGTCGAGCTCGTCCCGCGTCGCGTCGAACGTCCCGGGTCGCTCGCCCGTGGCGGGGATCGGCGCCTCGGCCGTCGCCTCGCGCCGGCGGCGACGCCTGGCGCCGGCCCCGAAGCCCGTGGCGATGACGGTGACCCGAACCTCGTCGCCGAGGTTGTCGTCGATCACGGCCCCGAAAATCACGTTCGCATTCTGGTCGGCGGCGCTCGTGACGACCTCCGCGGCCTCGTTCACCTCGAACAGACCGATGTCCGATCCGCCCGTGACGTTCAGGAGGATTCCGGTCGCGCCCTCGACCGACGCCTCGAGCAGCGGCGATGAGACAGCCGTTCGCGCGGCCTCGGCGGCACGGTTCTCGCCCGTTGCGGCTCCGATCCCCATCAGCGCCGAGCCTGCGTCTCGCATGATCGTGCGGACGTCCGCGAAGTCGAGGTTGACGAGGCCCGGGACGGTGATCAGATCTGTGATTCCCTGCACGCCCTGGCGCAGGATGTCGTCGGCCATCTGGAACGCCTCGACGATCGACGTGCGCTTCTCGACCACCTGGAGCAGCCTGTCGTTCTCGATCACGATCAGCGTGTCCACACGGTCGCGCAGCTCGTCGATCCCCCGCTCCGCCTGATCCGCCCGCTTGCGCCCTTCGAATGCGAAGGGGCGCGTGACGACGCCCACCGTGAGCGCGCCGATCTCCTGCCCGAGCTCGGCGAGGACGGGCGCGCCGCCCGTGCCGGTGCCGCCGCCCTCGCCAGCGGTGATGAACACCATGTCCGCACCCTTGAGCGCATCCTTGAGCTCGTCGCGGCTTTCCTGGGCGGCGGACAGGCCCACCGCCGGATCCGCTCCCGCGCCCAGGCCGCGCGTCACGTCGGAACCGATCTGGATCTTCACGTCCGAGTCCGCCATCAGCAGCGCCTGCGCGTCCGTGTTCACCGAGATGAACTCCACACCGGAGACGCCCGCGTCGACCATCCGGTTGACAGCGTTCGTGCCGCCGCCGCCGACGCCGACGACCTTGATTGCTGCGAGATAGTTCCCGGTCTGGTTCATGTGCTGAGCGGGCCCGACCTCAAGCTGTAGTGGAGCGTTGGGGCGGCCGAGCCGGTCCTTCGCAGGAGGGTACGTCCGCTGATCGATCGTGTCAACGTGGACAACCCTCGACCTCAACCTTCGGGTTGAGGCTTGGATCCCGCCACGGGCCGCTCCGGGACGGACACGTCGAGATAGTCGGG
>Ga0066652_100001024_pt1 | contig 14031 bp, 12 predicted proteins | sample GraSoiAngelo_101_FD_71413 | JGI IMG/M metagenome (GOLD analysis project Ga0066652, IMG submission 71413) | Grasslands soil microbial communities from the Angelo Coastal Reserve, California, USA - 14_0903_02_30cm | ecosystem: Environmental > Terrestrial > Soil > Grasslands | place: USA...
TGCGGCGTTCCGCGCGAGACGTTCCTCGAGGTGGCCGAGGCCCTGTGCGAGAACTCGGGACGCGAGCGCACGTCGGCGTTCTGCTACGCGGTCGGATGGACGCAGCACACCGTCGGCGTCCAGTACATCCGCACAGCGGCGATCGTGCAGCTGCTCCTCGGCAACATCGGCCGCCCGGGCGGAGGGATCATGGCGCTGCGCGGCCACGCCTCGATCCAGGGCTCGACCGACATCCCCACGCTCTACAACATCCTGCCGGGCTACCTGCCGATGCCCGGTGCCGGCGTGAACCTCGAGGACTACGTGGAGCGCAATACGTCACCGGTGGGGTTCTGGGGGAACACCCGCAGCTACATCGTGTCGCTGCTCAAGGCCTGGTGGGGCGACTCCGCGACCGCCGAGAACGCGTTCTGCTTCGACCACCTGCCGCGGCTCACGGGGGACCACTCCCATTATCCGACGGTGGCCGACATGAACGACGGCAAGGTCGAGGGTTACTTCGTCATGGGCGAGAACCCCGCGGTGGGTTCCGCGAACGGCCGCATGCAGCGGCTCGGGCTGGCGAAGCTGCGCTGGCTCGTCGTCCGCGACTTCGTCGAGACCGAGACCGCCGCCTTCTGGCGCGAGTCACCCGAGCTTGAGGCCGGCGAGCTGCGCACCGAGGACATCGCTACCGAGGTTTTCCTCCTGCCCGCCGCGACGCACACCGAGAAGGACGGCACCTTCACGAACACTCAGCGCCTCCTCCAGTGGCACGCGAAGGCCGTCGACCCCCCGGGCGACGCCCGTTCGGAGTTGTGGTTCATGCACCACCTCGTCAAACGTGTGCAGGAGAAGCTGGCGGCCTCGGGCGAGCCGCGGGACCGGGCCGTGGTGGACCTGGCGTGGGACTACCCCACCGAGGGCCCGCACGACGATCCCAGCGCGGCCGCGGTCCTGAAGGAGATCAATGGCTACGACCATGAAGGGCGGCCCCTCGACGACTACCTGGGGCTCGCGGGCGACGGGTCGACGCGGTGCGGGTGCTGGATCTACTCGGGGTGCTACGCCGACGGGGTCAACCAGACGGCCCGCCGGAGGCCGGGAAGCGAGCAGAGCTGGGTCGCGCCCGAGTGGGCGTGGGCGTGGCCGATGAACCGGCGCATTCTCTACAACCGGGCCTCGGCCGACCCGGAGGGGCGGCCGTGGTCGCAGCGCAAGCGCTACGTGTGGTGGGACGAGGAGTCGGGGCGGTGGACCGGCGAGGACGTACCGGACTTCACGTCGGACAAGCGGCCCGACTACGTCCCGCCCGACGACGCCGCCGGCCCCGACGCGATCGCCGGCGACGAGCCGTTCATCATGCAGGCGGACGGACGTGGCTGGCTCTACGCGCCGAGCGGCGTGAAGGACGGACCGTTCCCCGCCCACTACGAGCCGCACGAGTCGCCTTTCGACAACGCGCTGTACGCACGGCGCGCCAACCCCGCGCGGCTGCGGGTCGACCACCGCGAAAATCCGCACAACCGCGCCGACGGGCGGTTCCCCTACGTCCTGTCGACCTACCGACTGACCGAGCACCACACCGCCGGCCAGATGTCGCGCACGCTTCCGTATCTGTCGGAGCTGATGCCGGAGTTCTTCTGCGAGGTATCGCCCGACCTCGCCGCCGAGCGGTCGCTCGAGCACGGCGGTTGGGCGACCATCGTGACCGCGCGCGCCGCGGTCGAAGCGCGGGTGCTCGTCACCGAGCGCATCCCGCCCCTGCGCGTCGACGGGCGAGTGATCCACCAGGTCGGCCTGCCGTATCACTGGGGTTCGGTCGGCTATGCCGTGGGCGATTCGGCCAACGACCTTCTGGGGGTCGCCATGGACCCCAACGTTCACATCGGCGAATACAAGGCCGCGACGTGCGACATCCGGCCGGGGCGCCGGCCCCGTGGGCCGGCGGTCCGCGGCCTTGTCGCGAATTACCGACATGACTGACGTGTTCAAGCTCGAGACGCGCTCCTGGCCCGGGTCCTATGGCGAGGAGGCGCAGCCGCGAGTGGGGTTCTTCACGGACACCAGCGTGTGCATCGGGTGCAAGGCGTGCGAGGTGGCGTGCAAGGAGTGGAACCAGGTCCCGGAGGACGGCCTGGAGTTCACCGGTGACTCCTACGACAACACCGGCGCGCTCGGCGCGGACACGTGGCGCCACGTGGCGTTCATCGAGCAGCCCACCCGGGTGGACGGCGTGGAGGCCGACGACGCCGGCGGCGTCCGCTGGCTGATGTCGAGTGACGTGTGCAAGCACTGCACCAGCGCGGCCTGCCTGGACGTTTGCCCGACCGGCGCGCTGTTCCGCACGGAGTTCGGGACAGTCGTCGTGCAGGAGGATGTGTGCAACGGCTGCGGCTACTGCGTCCCGGCCTGCCCGTTCGGCGTGATCGACCGGCGCGAGAGCGATGGCCGGGCGTGGAAGTGCACGCTCTGCTACGACCGGCTGAAGGATGGTGAGGAGCCGGCCTGTGCCAAGGCCTGCCCGACCGACTCGATCCAGTTCGGCGAGCTCGGGGAGCTGCGCGAGCGCGCCGGGGGCCGGCTGCGCGAGCTACACCGAGAGGGCGTCGAGGAGGCGCGCCTCTACGGGGAGGATCCCGGCGACGGCGTGGGCGGCTTCGGCGCGTTCTTCCTGCTGCTCGACGAGCCGGAGACCTACGGGCTGCCGCCCGATCCCGTCGGGACCACGCGCGATCTGCCCGGCATGTACCGGACCGCGGCGCTGGCCGCAGGTGCGCTCGTCGTTGGCGTGGCCGCCGCCTTCGCGGGGGGCAGCCGTTGAGCCGCGGGCGGGGCGAGGCGGCCATGGTGCCGCGGGCCGAGCCCGCGTCGTACTACGGCCGGCCGGTGATCAAGCCGCCCGTGTGGACCTGGGAGGTTCCCTGCTACCTGTTCACCGGCGGGCTGGCGGGCGCTTCGGCCGCGCTCGGGTCTGCGGCGGGCGCGGCCGGCAATCGACCGCTGGCACGCCGCGCATGGCTGGTCGCCTTCGCCGGCGTGACCGCCAGCCCGGTGCTGCTGGTGGCCGACCTGGGGCGGCCCGAGCGCTTCCTCAACATGCTGCGGATGTTCAAGCTGACCTCCCCCATGAGCGTGGGCTCGTGGATCCTGACCGCCAGCGGCGCCGCCACCGCGTTTGCCACGGCGCACGAGCTGTTCGGGTGGTTCCCGCGACTCGGCCCGCTCGGCAAGGCGGCCTCGGCGATACTGGGGCCGGCCCTGGCGACCTATATCGCCGTGCTCTTCGCTGACACCGCTGTTCCCGTGTGGCACGAAGGCCATCGTGAGCTTCCCTTCGTCTTCGCCGGCAGCGCGATGGCCAGCGCGGGCGCGGCCGCCGTGGCGCTGACGCCGCGCACCCACGCCGGCCCGGCGCGGCGGCTGTCCGTCGCGGGGGCAGTCCTGGAGCTCGCGGCGGCGGCCGCGATGCAGCGCCGCCTCGGTGATATCGGCGAACCGCTCCGCAGCGGACGTGGAGGCCGCCACGCGCGGACTGGTCGCGCGTTGACGGCCATGGGCTCCTCGCTCATCGCGCTGCGCAGCCGCCGCACCCGCGCGGCCGCGGTGCTCGGGAGTGCGGCTGTGCTCGCCGGTGCCCTGGGCGAGCGCTGGGCGATGTTCGAGGCCGGCAAGGCGTCGGCCAGTGACCCGAAGTACACGGTCGGGCCCCAGCGCCAGCGAGTGGCGACGAGCGACTAGCGACTTCCATTACGGTCCGCGCGATGTCCGACGCCATCGTGATCGGTGCTGGCCCGAACGGGCTGGTGGCGGCGAACGTGCTCGCCGACGCCGGCTGGGATGTCCTCGTGCTCGAGGCCAACGACGAGGTCGGGGGGGCCGTGCGCTCCGGGGAGCTCGTCGAGCCGGGCTTCACCTCCGACCTGTTCTCCGCCTTCTATCCGCTGGCGGTGGCCTCGCCGGCCGTCCGGGCTCTGCGGTTGGAGGACCACGGACTGCGCTGGCGCCGCTCGGCGCTCGCCTGCGCGCATCCGACGCCCGGCGGCGCCCATGCCGCCGTCGCCACCGGCGACGTGGACGCCACGGCCGCGACCTGCGAGGCCTACGCCGCCGGTGACGGCGACGCCTGGCGCGCGCTGTACGGGCGCTGGGAAAAGGTCGGCGGCGGTCTCCTGGCTGCTCTGCTGACGCCGTTTCCCCCGGTGCGCGCCTCGGTCCGGCTGGCCGCCAGGTTGGGCCCCTCCGGCGTGCTCCCCTTCCTGCGCTTCGGCGTGCTGCCGGTGCGACGCGCCGGCGAGGAGGAGTTCGCGGGGGCGGGCGGCCCACTGCTCCTCGCCGGCAACGCCCTGCACGCGGACTTCTTGCCGGAGTCCACCGGCAGCGCGCTGTTCGGCTGGCTGCTGGCGTCGCTGGCCCAGCAGGTCGGCTTCCCCGTGCCCGAGGGCGGAGCGGGGAGCCTCAGCGGCGCGCTGGCGCGGCGCCTGGAGGCGCGCGGCGGCCGCATCGAATGCGGCGCGCGGGTCGAGCGGGTGGTGATCCGTCGCGGACGCGCCGCTGCCGTGCGGACGGCGGATGGCCGTGAGCTCGGCGCGGGCCGCGCCGTGCTCGCCGACGTGGCGGCGCCGGCGCTGTTCCTCGAGCTCGTGGGGGAGGAGCACCTCCCGGCCGGCCTCCTCGCCGGCCTGCGCCGGTTCGAGTGGGACAGCGGCACGGTGAAGGTGGACTGGACGCTGGACGGTCCGATTCCGTGGGAGGCCGCGCCCGTGGGTGAGGCCGGAACCGTGCACGTCGGCCGCGACCTGGACGAGCTCAGCCGCCACGCGCTGTCACTCGCGATCGGCGAGGTACCCGACCGGCCGTTTCTCGTGCTGGGCCAGTACTCGGCCATCGACCCGACCCGCGCACCGCAGGGCAAGGAGGTGGCCTGGGCCTACACACACGTGCCCCAGCGCGTGCGCGGCGACGCCGGGGGGGAGGGCCTGACCGGGGCATGGGACGCGCGCGAGTCCGGCGCCTTCGCCGACCGGATGGAGGCCCAGGTCGAGCGCTTCGCGCCAGGATTTCGCGACCGCATCCGGGCGCGGCACGTGTTCGACCCGCCGAAGCTGCAGGCCGCGGACGGCAATCTCGTCGGCGGGGCGCTCAACGGCGGGACCGCCCAGGTCCACCAGCAGCTCGTGTTCCGCCCGGCGTCGGGCCTGGGCCGGGCCGAGACTCCAATCGGCGGGCTCTACCTCGCCTCCGCCTCGGCCCACCCCGGCGGCGGGGTGCACGGGGCCTGCGGGGCGAATGCGGCGCGGGCGGCGATGGCCGCCGCGCCCGGGCTGCGGCGGGCGCTGGCCGCCCGGCTGGTGCGCTAGCGCGGCGCGGGCCTAGCCCTCCACCTCGAGGCCGTCCGGCCCCACGCGCAGCGACCGGTTCCCGGCGAGCAGTTCGAGCAGCTCCGCGCCGACGACCTCGCGCCGCCAGCCCTCGAGCACCCGCACCCGCGCCTCCTCGCCCCGGCGTGCGGCCTCCACCGTGCGCACGAGCTCGGCCTGCGTGGCGATCAGCTCGACGCCGACGCTGGTGTGCAGCGATGCGCGACGGACGAGCGCCTGCGCCAGTGCGACGAGCGGGGCGTCTTCGGGCGCGGTGCGCGAGGGCTCGGGCGGTGCCGGCGGGGGCTCGCGCTCGGCGCCGCGCGCGATCGCGTCGAGGACCTCCTGCCCGCGGCGCTCGCGCGTGGCCACCGGCAGGCCCCGGGTCTGCGCCAAACCGTCCGGCCTCGACGGCCGCCGGCGCGCCAGATCGACCAGGACGTGATCGGGGAGGATCGACGGCACACTGCGGTCGAGCCGCGCGGCGACCCGCTCGCGCCACTCCACGAGCTCCATGGCGACCGCGCGGTCACGCGCGCGCAGGCGCGCGGCCTTCGGCAGGCGCGCGAAGATCGCCGCCGGGTCGCGCTCGTCGCTGGACCGCGCCACCGCTAGGGATTCCTCGCGTGCCCACTCGAGGCGCCCCGCCGCGGCGAGCTGCTGCACGAGCGCGTCACCAAGGGCAAGCAGGTGCGCCGCGTCGGCGCGCGCGTACTCCAGCTGCCGGTCGGTCAGCGGACGGCGATCCCAGTGAGTGAAGGCTTCTCCGCCCGCGGGCTCGACGCCGAGCACCTTGCGCACCAGCGAGCCGTAGCCCTCCTGCACGCCGTATCCCAGGAACCCCGCCGCGACCTGAGTGTCGAACACGTTCCGGATGTCGGTCTCCCACGTGCGCCTGAGGATTGCGACGTCCTGGCGACCGGCGTGCACGACGACCTCCACGGCGGGATCGGCTAGAGCGGCGGCGAGCGGCGCGACGTCGAGCTCGTCCTCGATCGGGTCGAGGATGTCGGTGCGCACGCCTCCGGGGGAGCCGGGGTCGGCCACCGCGAGCTGGGCCAGGCAGAGCATGGCCTGGTAGCGACGCTCGGACATGAACTCCGTGTCGATGGCCAGGCGGCCGGCATCGGTCGCGCGCCGCGCGAGCTCGGCGGTCATGCCCGCGAATCTATTGGTTTGAGCGGCCAGTTTCCGCGGCCGGAGCGCTCGCGTGGGCGCGACGTCCGCTGCGTCACGTTCCCCGCACGACTACCCTCCATCGGCATATGCGCCAGCAGGAAGCCGAGCAGGAAGCGGCGCGGCGCAACGCCGAGGACCAACGCCGCGATCGCTTCCTCTTCTATGCCCTCGACCACAGCGCCGGGATGGGCGACGACGCCTGGGAGGTCGAGATGCGGCTGCGCAGCGCCCACGAGAAGCCGCTGCCCGCTGTGGTGCCCCTCGGCGCTGCGGCTCCCGCCGAGCGGGTCGTCGAGGAGACGGCGCCCGCCGAGGAGACCAGGACGGCGGTCGAGGCCCTGCGGGCGACCGAGCCGTTCGACGCGCTCGCGGCGGTCGAACCGGCCGAGCTCATCGAGCCGCTCGGGCCGGTGGACGCCGAGCCTGCGCCGGCCGTCCGCGCCACGGAGATGGACACGGCGGCGGCGACCCGGCCGCGCCGCCGCCGGCCACGCGTGATCCAGGTGTGGGGCGCGTTCGTGATCCTCGTCGGCCTGCTCTTCGTCGGCGCCACGCTACTGCTGTCCGTCGTGTTGCGCGACTACACGCACTTCGGCTTGGTCCCGACGTCGATCGGCATCGGGCTCGGACTCGTGGCGGTGTGGGTCGGGGTCGCGCTCGCGCGCACCCACTAGCTAGCCTGCGCGCCCGATGCGAGCGCTGGCGATCTCCGACACGCATTTCGGCGCCTGGACCGGGGATGACCTGCTGTCGCACCCCTACGCGCTCGAACGCCTCGCCCCGCACCTCGACGACATCGACGAGCTGATTCTGCTCGGCGACCTGTTCGATTTCCTGTTCTCCACGGTGGAGCACTCGGTCGCGCAGGCTCAGGGCTTCCTCGACCTCGTCGCCGAGCGCCTCCGCGGAAAACGGGTGGTGTTCCTCGCGGGCAACCACGACCACCACACCATGGTGCGCGAGCTCGAAGAGAGCGTGCGGCTGCGCATTGCCGAGGGGGTCGACGCCGAGACGGCGGGGCGCCGGGCGCGCCAGGACGACTGGGTGCGCCGCTACCTCGAGCGCCGCATGCCGGGGCTCGAGGTGGAGATCGCCTACCCGACCTACTGGGTTGGCCGCGTGCTGCTCTTCCACGGCCACTACCTCGACGCCCACATGGCGGGCTCGCTGTCAAACCGGATGCTCACGCGGACGATCTGGAAGGTCGCCGGTGGGCGGCCGGCCGACCGGCTCACGATCGAGGATTACGAGTCGGTCATCGTCCCGCTCACCGAGCTCCTCTACGCCGTGGCGCAGCTCCCGCACGGGACCGCAGCCCAGCACAGCGTGTACGACCAGATCGGCCGGCTCGATCGGCTGCTCGCGATCCCCGGCGCCCCGGCTCGCGGCGCCAGGAAGGCGACGGCTTGGGCCGCGGACGCGGTGCGGGCGCTCCGCGACCGTCGCAATCCCCAGGCGGTGCCCGACGTCCAGGCGCGCGACGTGCTGACCGATGCGGCCGGCGCGCCGATGCTGGTCGCCGAGGGCGAGGCGCCCGCCCAGCGTGCCCCCTCCCGACCGGGCGCCGTGAACGCCGGCCCACCCGGCCTGGGCACCGGGATGAGCGTCGTGCTGCCAGCCACGCCGAGCGGCCCGACCGCGCCCGCGGTCGCCGCCATGGGGCAGGTCGTTCGCAACCTGGGCTGGAACCGCGAGACCGACATGCTGGTGTTCGCCCACACGCACCAGCCGCTCGCCCGCGTCGTCGCGCCGGGGACCCCCGGCCAGATGCGGTTCTGGAACACGGGCTCGTGGATCTACGAGCCGAGCCTGGCCTCGAGCCAGTCCTACCAGTCCTACCTGCGCAACGGCTGGCCCGGCACGGGCGTGCTGATCGACACCGATGCTGACGAGCCCCGGCTCGTCAGCATGTTGTCCGACCTCAACCCCCTCGAGCGGGCCCGAGCCGACGGCGATCGCGGCCACGCCTACCGAGAAGCCGAACGCTTCAAGGGCACGATCCCCTCGCTCGAGGACGTCGATGGCGACGCCCGGGAGTAGACATTGCGCCGATGAGAGGCTTCGCCGCCTTCGCGAGGCGTTATGGTGCCAGCCGCGATGGCTCTCCTCGAGCTGACAGCTGAGCCGGGCGGCCGCGGAACGGTGCGAGTCGCGCTGGCCGGAGAGCTGGACATCTCCAGCGCTCCACAGCTCGACCAGGAGCTGGCGAAGGTCGAGGCCGACGCTCCGCCGGTGATCGTTCTCGACCTGCGGGCCCTCGAGTTCATGGACTCGACCGGCCTACGGACGGTCGTGACGGCGGATGCCCGGGCGCGCGAGCAGGGCCGGCGCCTGGCAATCGTGCGCGGCCCGGACGCCGTCCACCGGGTCTTCAGCGTCACCCGCCTGGACGAGCGCCTCGAGATCATCGACGACCCCGCCGCGGTCGAGGCCTAGCCCCACGTTGCGGAAGATCGCTGGTCGCTAGGCCTTGGCCTGGCGCGTGCGGCGGCGGGTCGGCGTCCCGAACACGTGGTCCCAGAACGGGGCGCTGACCCCGAAGCCGCGCGTGTGGTCCTGGAAGTGGTGACGCATGTGCAGCTCGCGCAGTTTGCGGCCCACCCACGTGCGCGGGCGGTGATGGTGCACGTGGTAATGCATCATGTCGTAGAAGAGGTAGCCGGCGAAGAAGCCGGTCGCGATCGGGAAGGCCGCGGGGATCCCGACGACGAGCACGAACAGGCCGAGGAACACGGCCGAGAGCGGGACCGACAGCGACGGCGGCATCACGAGCCGCATGGGATCGTTCGGGTGGTCATGGTGGACGCCGTGGATGATCCAGTGGAGCCGGGCGCCGAAGCGGCCCTCGGGCTCGAAGTGGAACACCAGGCGGTGCAGCCAGTACTCGGTCAGCGTCCAGAAGAGGTAGCCGCCGGCGATCAGGGCGATGGTCTCCGGCACCGCCAGGCGGGCGAACCCGGCCCACGCGAAGACCACGATCGCGGGCACGAAGATGAACAGCGGGACCGAGGGATGGACGCGCGAAACCTTGTCGAGCAGCTTGGACTCGAACATGCGCGGGGAGGCCCTCAGGACCTCCTCGCGAGGCGCTCCGGCGAGGTCCTCGAGTTGCGGATAAGCCACGACGAAAGGATAACCCGCCCACCGGCTTCGGTCACGCGGGCGGTCAGCGCTCGTCGGTGAGGCGCAGCCGCAGCTCCTCTCCGGCATCCGTGGTCGCGATGTCCACGTCGTCGGCGAGCTGGGCGAGCACCGCGGGCATGCCGCCGAGCGCCGAGGCGTTGACGAGGCGCTCGCCGCCGCCGGGCTCGAGCGGTCCGACGCGCAGGTCCAGCGCTCCCACCGACGTGTCCACGCCGACATGGATGTGGCGTCCGACGATCGAATCGGGGGCATGCGCCGCGATCGCGTCGCTGACCAGCACGACGTCGGCGAGCCGGTCGACCGAAAAGCTCGCACGCGCGGCCAGCATTGCGGCGACCCGGCCGAGCACGGGTGCGGCCAGCGCGCCGGCGGCCACCGACAGGACCATGTCCCCGGGCGGCGGCTCGACCTGCCGGTCGGCCTCGCGCCCAGCGCTGTCCACGACACCGGTGGCGCGAAAGCCCATTCGCACCTCCGTGCCTTCCTCGCTCGCTCCGCGGAACTCCACGTGGTCGGTCAGCGCCTGGATGAGCGACAGCCCCACTCCCTGCACACCCTGGTCGGGCTCCGGCGGGTTCGGCTGGATGCCGAGGCCCCGGTCGCGCACCACCACGTCGAGCTCGTCCTCGGCGGGGCAGATGTACACCTCGAGCGGGCCCTCGCGACCATCGTAGGCGTGGAGCACGACGTTGTTGCAGGCCTCGCTCACGGCGGTCTTGATGTCCGACAGCACCCCGTCGTCCAGTCGCATCGCGTCGGCGAGGCCGGTGAGGGCCTGCCGCACGATGGCGACGTTCTCGGCGCGGTTGGGCAGCACGACGCGCATGTCAGGCGCCTCGCTGACCTTGAGCTTCAGCTCGACCATGAGCATGGAAACGGCACGTCAGTAGCCAATATCGACCGAGGAGGAGAATCCAAACCCGGCCTGGTCGCCTCGCGACGCTTTCCGGCCACGGGGGGCCAGTACCGTAGGCCGAATGGCGGACAGGCTACGCCCCTATCGCGAAAAGCGGGATTCGGGCCGCACTCCGGAGCCGTCAGGGGCCCGGGGAGGGCGGCGCGCGCGCCGCCATGCGCCGCGCTTCGTGGTCCAGGAGCACCACGCCCGCAGCCTGCACTGGGATCTCCGGCTCGAGCGGGACGGCACGCTGATGTCCTGGGCGGTGCCCAAGGGCATTCCCCCCGACCCCAAGCGCAACCACCTCGCCGTTCACGTCGAGGACCACCCGCTCGAGTACCTCGACTTCGCGGGCGACATCCCGGCCGGCGAGTACGGCGCCGGCAAGGTGACGATCTGGGACCGCGGGACCTATGAGGCCGAGAAGTTCCGCGACGACGAGGTGATCCTCACCTTCCACGGAGACCGGCTTCGGGGCCGGTACGCGCTGTTTCAGACGCGCGGGAAGAACTGGATGATCCACCGCATGGACCCGCCGGAGGATCCTGCGCGGGAGCCCATTCCCGAGGGCCTGACGCCGATGCTCGCCAAGCCCGGCGGCCTTCCGCGCGACGACGACGCGTTCGCCTACGAGGTCAAGTGGGACGGCGTGCGGGCGCTGGTGGCCGTGGAGGGCGGGCGCGCCCGCGCGCACAGCCGGCGCGGGCGCGACATCACCGGATCCTACCCGGAGCTGCGCGAGATGGGCCGCGCGCTCGGCGCCACGGAGGTCCTCCTCGACGGCGAACTGGTCGCATTCGACACCGACGGCCGGCCGAGCTTCGAGCGTCTGCAACGGCGCATGCACGCCTCGGAGACCGCGGCCCGGCGCCTGGTTTCGCGCCTGCCGGTGACCTACGTCGCGTTCGACGTCCTCCATCTCGACGGCCGCTCCACGCTGGTGCTGCCCTACCGCGAGCGCCGCCGCCGGCTCGACGGGCTGAAGCTCGAGGGACCGCACTGGCGCGCGCCCGCGGCCCACGTCGGCGACGGGGAGGACATGGTGCGCGCCAGCCGCGATCAGGGGCTCGAGGGGGTGGTGGCCAAGCGCCTGGACAGCTCGTACGAGCCGGGGCGTCGCACCGGGGCGTGGATCAAGATCAAGCACCGGAGGACGGCAAAGCTCGTGGTGGGCGGGTGGATGCCCGGGGAGGGCGGTCGCCGCGGACGCATCGGCTCGCTCCTCACCGGCTTCCACGACGACGAGGACGGGACGCTGCGCTACGCCGGGCGGGTCGGTAGTGGGCTGCGCGAGGAGCATCTCGACCGCCTGGCCGGTCTGCTCGAGCCGCTGCGTCGGCGCACGAGTCCCTTCCACGGCCGCCAACCGCCGCGCGGTGCCGTCTTCGGGGAGCCGCGGCTCATCGTGCAGGTCGAGTTCGCCGAGTGGACCCATTCGCGCACCCTGCGGGCGCCGGTGTTCGTGGGACTCCTCGAGGACGCCGATCCTGCCGAGGTGACGTGGGACACGGTTGCGGCCTAGCGGCCAACGCCCTCACAAACGAGACGAACCGCTCGGTGTCAGTCCCGTGTGTCCGCCCGGCGGTGGCCGATACGGCCCCCGAGGTCGCGGTGACGGCGCAGGCGGTGCACGTCGGTCAGCTCCGTACGCGAGGTCAGCGCCGGGCGCGGTCCGCTGGGTAGCCGCCGCAGCGGTACAGGCCGTTCGCTTACCTCGCCGTCGCGCCCGCGGTCGACCCGCATGGCCCCGGCCGCGGGCCGTGAGGACACGACGTCGGCGAGCTCCTCGCCCTCGAACAGGAGTCCGACACCGTCGTCCACGCCCCATCCCGCCGGCAGGGACTCGTCGTCGATCGCGGCCAGGAACGCGGGGCGCCGGCCCGCCTCGTCGTGGTAGTGCACGCAATTGGACCCGGGCAGCAGGCCCAAACCCGGCGCCGGGGCCAGGCGTCCGGTGGACGAGGTGATCCCGCCTCCGAACCAGCACAGCGATCCGGCGCTCAGCCCGCACAGGACGACGCCGGCCTCCCACGCCTCGCGCATGACCTCGTCGAGGTCATGCGCGTGCCAGATCGCGAGCATGTTGAGCATGCTTCCGCCACCGACGTAGACGATGTCCTGCCCGAGCAGGTGCTCGCGTAGCGAGATCGGCTTCTGGCCGAGCCGGAACAAGGACAAATGTGACGGCACGCACGGGCGGTCGTCGAACGCGGCGTGGAAGCGCACGATCTGGTCCTGCGCGTCGCCACCTGCCGTCGGGAGCAGGCAGATGCGCGGCTCGCGGCGGCCGGACGACGCGAGACTGAGGACGTAATCGTCGAGTGCGTAGTCGGACGCGGAGGTGGAGAACCCGCCGCCGCCCATGGCGAAGATACGGCGGCCGTCAGGCGGCAAGTGCGTCGGCCAGGGCTGGCGCGGCCGGCTCCTCCCCGAGGTAGTCGGCGGCCAGCGCAGTCTCGATCACTTGTCCATCCACGCAGGCCACATGGTACGCGCAGGCCTCGCGGCGGGAGGCGATGACGCGGCTGAGCTCGGTGCCGCGGAAGTGGAGCGCCGCGCCGTCCTGGCAGGCGTAGCCGGCGCGCATCCCCTCGGCCAGGAAGCGGTGGTAGGCGCCCTGGCGCGCCGGCTCGCCGTCGTAGTGCACGGCGTTGGAATGGGGGAGCAATCCCAGTCCGGCGACGGGCTCGGGCACGCCGTGAAAGGCGGTGACGCCCTCCGAGAACCAGCACAGCGATCCGGCGCTGAGCCCGCAGAGCACGATGCCGCGCTGCCAGGCCTCGCGCAACACCTCGTCGACGCGGTGGGCCTGCCACACCCCGAGCAGGCTGATGACGCTTCCGCCGCCGACGTAGATGACGTCCTGGCCAAGCAGGTGCTCGCGCAGATCGCCGCCGATGCCCCGCTCGCGGCGGAACAGCGAGACGTGCGAGGGCTCGCAGCGATCGGCGGGGAAGTGGCGGAAGAAGCGGACGATGTAGTGATCGGCGTCGCCGCTCGCCGAGGGCAGGAAGCAGACCCGCGGACGCTCGCGGTCGACCAGCCCGAGGACGTACTCGTCCATCAGCGGGTTGCCGGCCTCCATGGAGAAGCCCCCGCCGCCGAACGCCACGATCTGCGGTGTCCCCTCCATCGTGAGCGGAGGGTAGGGCCAATTCCTCGGCTCAGCAGGAATTTCATCCCTTGGTCGAGTGCGGCTCGACCGCCGGTCGAGTGGCGGGAAACGCCCTACTCGCCGTCGGGGCTCGATTAGGCTGGGGACGTGGACCTGACTCCCCGGCAGCGGCGGGCGCTCGAGGCGATCTGCGACACCTTCCTGCCGCGGTACGACGGCCTGCCGTCGGCCACCGAGCTCGGGGTCCCGCAGGCGATCGCCGACGCGCTCGACGCCAACCCGCGCGAGGCCGAGCGCAAGCAGACGGCTCAGCTGCTCGGTCTGTGGGACACGGCCCTGCTGACCGTCGTGGGTGG
>Ga0066652_100001026_pt1 | contig 14025 bp, 13 predicted proteins | sample GraSoiAngelo_101_FD_71413 | JGI IMG/M metagenome (GOLD analysis project Ga0066652, IMG submission 71413) | Grasslands soil microbial communities from the Angelo Coastal Reserve, California, USA - 14_0903_02_30cm | ecosystem: Environmental > Terrestrial > Soil > Grasslands | place: USA...
GTCGGATCGAGGGTGTGGAAGAGCCTCTCCCCCACCCCCACCCCCGCGCCCGTGAGCGCGTTCAGCAGCGTCGACTTACCGGCGTTGGTATAGCCGGCGAGCGCGACGATCGGCACCGCGGAGGCGCTTCGCCGGGCGCGCATCACGGCCCGGTTTCGCTCCAGGCGCTCGAGGCGCCGCCGCAGATTCGCGATCCGGTCACGGGCGAGCCGGCGATCGGTCTCGATCTGCGACTCGCCCGGCCCCCTGGTCCCGATCCCTCCCCCGAGACGCTCGAGATGCGTCCACAGCCCGCGCATCCGCGCCAGGTTGTACTCGAGCTGCGCGAGCTCCACTTGAAGCTTTCCCTCGGCGCTGTGTGCGTGATCGGCGAAGATGTCGAGGATCACCGCGGTGCGGTCGATGACCGGGACACCCAGCGCGGCCTCGAGGTTGCGCTCCTGCCGCGGGACGAGCTCGTCGTCGCAGGCGACCAGGTTCGCGTCGGAGCGCGCGATCTCGGACCGAAGCTCCGCGAGCTTGCCGCGTCCCAGATAGCGATCGGGGTCGGGGGTCCCGCGCGCCTGGACCAGCTCGCCCGCCGTCGCGACCCCGGCGGTGCGGAGAAGCTCCTTGAGCTCGGTGAGGGGATCGCCCTCGCCCGGCGAGCCGGGAACGACTCCGATCGCCAGCGCGCGCTGTCTGGCGCGTGGGTTCTGGATGCCGGCGGGGGAGCCGTCACCCGGACGGGTCTCCGCGGTGCGGCCGTGACGGGTTCGCTCCACCGCTTCAAGTGTAGGTCGGCGAGCGACGGAGGCAACGCCGCACGCGGATCGACGCGGGGATAGGCTTCGGCGTCGATGAAGGTCTTCGTGACCGGAGGCACCGGGTTCATCGGCGGCCACGTCGTTCGCAAGCTTCGCGACCGCGATGACGAGGTGCGAGCGCTGGTTCGTAACCCCGACAAGGGGAGGCCGCTCGCCGAACGGGGCTGCGAGCTCGTATCCGGGTCGCTCGCCGACAAGGAGGTGATCCGGAGCGCGATGGAGGGCTGCGACGCCGCGATCCACGGCGCCGCGGTGTACGAGGTCGGCATCCCGGAGTCGGAGCACCGGGCGATGTACGAGGCAAACGTCCTCGGTACCGAGAACGTCCTGCGCGCGGCGCTCGAAGCGGAGGTTCCGCGCGTCGTCTACGTCTCGACCGTGGCCGCGTTCGGCAACACCAGGGGACGGGTCGTGGACGAGGGCTACGAGCATCCCGGGACGAGCTTCACCTCCTACTACGAGCAGACGAAGGTGGAGGCGCACCGCCTCGCGAAGCGATTGATCGTCGAGGAGGGGCTGCCGTGCGCGATCGTCCAGCCAGGCGGCGTCTACGGACCGGACGATCATTCCGCGATCGGCCAGCAGATGAAGCAGTTCCTGGCCGGGCGGATGCCGCTGATCGCCTTCCCCGAGGCCGGCTTCAACATGGTCCACGTGGACGATGTCGCCGACGGGGTCCTGCTCGCCCTGGACAAGGGGAAGCCCGGCGAGGCCTACATCCTGGGGGGTCAGATCACGACGATGCGCGAGACGATCGACACGCTCGGACGGGTGTCGGGGCGAAAGCCGCCGAGTCGTGCCCTCCCCACTGGGCTCATGAAGGCGATGACCCCGTTCGGGCCATTGGTGGGGAAGGTCATGGGCCAGGGCCCGAACCTCAGGGAGCTGATCAACTCGGCCGACAACGTCACCTTCTGGGCCAAGCACGACAAGGCGATGGCCGAGCTGGGCTACGCGCCGCGCGGGCTCGAGCAGGGGCTGCGGGACACGCTCGCCGCCCAGGGAATCGCCCCGGCGGCACCCACCGCTTCGCCCGCGGCCTCGCCGAGCTAGGCCGCGACGCGCGCCGCGATGGATCAGCGCCTGAGCCTGGTCACACTCGGGGTCTCGGACCTGGCCCGCGCGCGGGCGTTCTATGCGGCGATGGGCTGGTCCACCCGCGCCGATCCCGGCGACGACGTCGTGTTCTTCCAGGCCGGCGGCATGATCGTCGCCCTGTGGGACCGCGCCGAGCTCGCCTCGGACAGCGCGGTGGAGGACTCGGGCGGCTGGGGCGGCATCACCCTCGCCCACAACGTCGGTTCGGCGGCCGAGGTCGACGCGATCATCGACGAGGCGGCGGCGGCCGGCGCGACGATCGGCAGGCCGGGAGGCGAGACGTTCTGGGGCGGCTACACGGGCGTGTTCATCGACCCCGACGGCCACCCCTGGGAGGTCGCCCACAACCCCCACTGGAGGCTGCTCGAGGACGGATCGATCGCCCTCCCGGAGTAGGCCGAGCGGGTCTCCGCGAGAGGCGTCGCGGCCCGTCACGATGTCGCCGGTGTACCGCTGGGTCGACCACGCCGCCGAGATCGAGCTTTCGATCGAGGCGCCGAGCGAGGAGGCGGTGTTCGCCGAGGCCCTCGCCGCACTCGCGGAGCTCCTCACCGAGCGGTCCTCGAGCCGAGGCGAGGGCGAGCGCGTCACTCGCGAGGTGATCGCGAGCGCTCCGGATCGCCCCACCCTGCTCGCCGAGTGGATCGGCGAGCTCGCCTACCTGGCCGAGAGCGACGGCGTCGTCCCCGAGTCGCTCGAGCGCTTCGAGCTCGGGCCGAACGCCCTCGAGGCGAGCGTCGCGGGCCCCCGCGCCTGGCCCCCGCACCTGGTGAAGGCGGTGACCTACCATCGCCTCGAGATGGGGGAGGAAGGCGCGACTTGGCGCGCGCGGGTCATCCTTGACGTCTAGACGATCGATTCCATGGCCTCGCGTGCGCCTGCGATGACCGCACTGCGCCAGCTCGACGAAACACTCTGGGAGATCCCCGCCGACGCGCGGGCCGACATGCGGGTGCCCGCGCGGATCTTCAGCGACGAGGGCCTGCTCGCCGCGATCCGGGACGACCGATCGCTGGAGCAGCTCCAGAACGTCGCCACGCTGCCGGGGGTCGTCGACGCGGCCCTTGCGATGCCCGACATTCACCAGGGCTACGGCTTCCCGGTCGGCGGTCTCGCCGCCACCGAGCCGCCCGAGGGGGTCGTCTCGCCGGGCGGGGTGGGCTACGACATCAATTGCGGCGTCCGACTGCTCGTGGCCCCGTTCGAGGCCGCGGAGCTCGGCGATCGCAAGGAGTCGCTCGTCCACGAGATCTCCCGGGCGGCTCCCGCCGGCGCCGGGCGCGAGGCGGCCCTGCGGCTCACCGGCGCCGAGCTCGACCGGGTGATGCGCGAGGGCCCATCGGCCCTGCTGGACCTCCGTGGGGTCGGCCGCGAGGACGATGTGGAGCGAACGGAATCGCGAGGGCGCCTTGCGGGAGCCGATCCGGGCACGGTCTCGGAGCGCGCGCGCCGTCGCGGCTTGGGGCAGCTCGGCACGGTTGGCTCGGGGAACCACTTCATCGAGGTGCAGCGGGTGGAGCGCGTCTTCGACCCCGCCGGAGCCGAGGCCTACGGGTTGGAGCCCGGCCGGGTCACGGTGCTGATCCATTCGGGGTCACGGGGCTTCGGCCACCAGGTGTGCACCGACTACGTGAAGCGGATGGACGAGGCGCTGCCCGGATTCGAATTCACCCTGCCGGACCGCCAACTCGCGTGCGCTCCGCTCTCTTCGACGGAGGCGCGCGACTACCTCGGAGCGATGGCCGCCGCCGCGAACTTCGCCTGGGCGAACCGGGCCGCGATCGCACACGCGGTTCGTGACGCCACCCGGTCCGTTCTCGGCGCCTCGGCGGCGGACGGGGTTCGGCAGGTCTACGACGTCGCCCACAACGTGGCAAAGCTCGAGACGCACGGAGACCGAGAGCTCTGCGTACACCGCAAGGGCGCGACGCGAGCGTTCCCGCCGGGCCACCCGGAGATCCCGGCCGACTACCGCGCGGTGGGCCAGCCGGTGTTCATCCCCGGCTCGATGGGGACGTCGAGCTTCGTGCTCGCTGGGCGCCAAGGGGCGATGGCGCGCTCTTTCGGGACCACCTGCCACGGCGCCGGGCGGCGCATGAGCCGCACCGCCGCTCGCCGGGAGATCGACGGCGCGGAGCTTCGTCAGCGGCTCGAGGCGGACGGAATCACCGTTCGCTGCCCGTCGACCCGCGGGCTCACCGAGGAGGCGCCGTTCGCCTACAAGGACGTCGAGCGGGTCGTCGAGGTGGTCGAGCGCGCCGGGCTGGCCGCCCGGGTCGCCCAGCTGCGACCGATCGGGGTGGTGAAGGGTTGAGTGCGGCGCGTCGCAACGATCGCGGCCGGGATGCGCGAGGCTAGGCGGGCGCCTCACCCACGTGGAGCCTCGCGGGCATCACCACGACCGCCGCGATCACCGCGGCGAAGGCGGCGCAGCGCGCCGCGATCTCGAGGGGGTCGCCGCCGACCGAGTCGCCGAAGACGAGGATGCCGCCGGTGATCGACGCCAGGTTCGCGGTCACGGCGCTCAGGGTAATCACCGGGATGGCGCCGCCGATCTGGAGCCCGCGTGCCAGCGCGAAGAACGCGCCGACGCCGGCGAGCAGGGCGATCAGCGTCCAGGGGCCGAGCAGGCTCCACGCATCCCCCGGCACGGTCCCGGTAAGCGCCTTGATCGAGACGTTGGCGACGCCGAGCAGCAAGCCGGCCGCGGCCCCGAGCAGCGGCCCGCTCGTCCGCCGCACCGAGCCCGCGCTCCCGGTGAGCAGGAGCAGGGCCCCGGTGCCGACCGCGGCCGCCTCGAACGAGATCATCGTCTCGATCGAATAGCGGGAGCTCGAGTCGCTGCCGGCGCCGGCCGAGGTCGCCGCGAGCAGGGCGAGGCCGATCGCGCAGAGCGCGAGGCCAATCCACTCCCGCAGGCCGACGCGGACGCCGAACCAGCGCTCGGCGAGCCAGGCCAGGAGCACGAGGCCGCCGGAGATCGTCGTCTCGACGAGCGACAGCGGGGCGATCGCGAGCGCCGCGACGTGGAGGGCCCAGGCGCCGATCGCGATCGCGAAGCCGATCGTCCACCAGCGCGAGCGAAACAGGGAGGCGGCGCTTCGAAGCGGGTGGCTCATCTGGACGGTCGGGGCGGCCACCGCTCCCCGGTACTTGCAGAGGAGGGCGACGTTGGTCGCCATGGCGCACGCGAGAGCTAGAAGGAGGCCTAGATGAAGCATCGGGGGATGCATCGGTGTTACCCGCCGGAAGCTGAAGTAAGCAGCGACCCTAGTGGACGGGCCTAAAGGCGGGGTTGGGCGAAGGTTGAGCCTGGGTTAAGCGAGCTGCTCCCGAATCCGGGTCACCGCCTCGGCGATTCGGTGGTCCGGGGCGGTCAGCGAGATCCGGAAGAACCCCTCGCCGCTTGGCCCGTACATCGAGCCCGGCGACACCACGACCGCGGCCTCCTCCAGCACGAGCTCCGCGAACGAGCCCGATGTGTGGCCCTGCGGGACGGGGGCCCAGACGTAGATCGTCCCCTGCGGGGGCTCGACCTCGACGCCGATCTCGCGGAGCGCGGCGACGACGAGGTCGCGGCGGCGGGCGTAGATCTCGTTCATCTCCTCGATCGGCCCGCGAGGGCCCGCCAGGGCGGCGGCCGCCGCAAGCTGGACCGCCTCGAACATGCCCGAGTCGACGTTGGTCTTGAGCCGCCAGTAGGCGGCGAGCGCGTCGGCGTTGCCGAGGATCGCGGCGCAGCGCCAGCCCGTCATGTTGAAGCCCTTCGAGAGCGAGAAGACCTCGACGCCGACCTCAGTGGCCCCGGGGGTGGCGAGGAAGCTGGGCGCGACGTAGCCGTCGAAGGTGGTCTCGGAGTAGGCGTGGTCGTGAACGACGAGGAGCTCGTGCCGGCCGGCGAGCTCGACGAGCCGCTCGAAGAACCCGTCCGGGACGACGGCGCCGGTGGGGTTGTTCGGATAGTTGACGAACAGGAGCCGCGCCCGCTCGAGCGCGTCGGGATCGATTGCGTCCAGGTCGGGGACGAATCCGAGCTCGGGTCGCAGCGGCATCAAGACCGTGTCCGCTCCCGCGAGCGCCGGGCCCCCCGTGTAGACCGGGTAACCGGGGTCGGCGGCCAGCGCGACGTCGCCGGGATCGAGGAAGGCGAAGCAGAGGTGGTAGACGCACTCCTTGGCCCCGATCGCGGGAATCACCTCCGATTCGGGGTCGATCGCGACGCCGAATCGCTCGTCGTAGAACTCGGAGAACGCCCGGCGGAACTCCTCGCGCCCGGAGTTCGTGGGATAGCGGTGGTTCGCGGGGTCGGCAACCGCGGTCTGCATCGCCTCGACGACGTGCGGATAGGTGGGCCGGTCCGGGTCCCCGATCCCGAGGCTGATCACGTCGACGCCCGCGGCCCGCTTCTCCGCGACCCGCCGCTCGAGCTCGGCGAACATGTACGCGGGCACGGCCTCCAACCGCCTCGACGGCTCCGTCCGCGCGCGCTTCGAGATCTCGGGGGTACCCATACGGAGTGCAAAAGGGTATGGGCCCGCGCGCGTCGGTGCCCCATGGACCCTGGAGGCCCGGGGCAGGCCGGTGTCCTACCCGCCCTCGAGCGCCCCAACGAGCTCGGGGGCGAGCTCTCCCGCATATACGGGGCGGGCCGTCCCGGTCAAGCTCACGTCGAGCTCCCGGCTCACCTCCACCTCGAGCTCCCCCCCGTCGAGCGCCACCATGAGCGGGCTCTCCGCACCCCTCAGGAAGGCCGCGACCGCGGCGCCGCTCGCCCCCGTACCCGAGGACAGCGTCTCGCCGACGCCGCGCTCGAAGATCCGCGCTCGCACGTGAGATCCGTCCGCCTGCGTGAACGAGACGTTGCTGCGGTTCGGGAACAGATCGCTCTCGGAGATCTCGGGCCCGATCGCGGCGAGGTCGAGGCGCTCCAGGTCCTCTCCCGCGTCGATCACGCACTGCGGGTTGCCGATCGAGACGTGCTGGAAGCGCCAGACCCGTCCTGCGGCGGCCACCTCGCCGCTGCCGTCGGGACCGCCGGAGGGAAAGTCCGAGGACTGGACCGAGGCCCGCCCGAGCTCGATCCTCGCGGTGTCGACTCCCACGATCATTGGGCGGATCTCGCCCGCCTTCGTGTGGATCGAGAAGCGGTCCCGATCGGTCCAGCCCGAACGCCGCAGGTAGAGGGCGGCTTCGCGGGCGCCGTTTCCGGACAGCTCGGCCTCGGAGCCGTCGGGATTGAAGATCCGCAGCTCGGCTACGTAGGCCCGGTCCTCCGGGCGCGAGAGCAGCAGGATTCCGTCGGAGCCGACCCCGAAGTGCGGCGCGCAGATGCCCCGGATCCTGGCCGGTGTCAGCTCCCACGGCAACTCCGCGCGCTCGACGATTACGTAGTCGTTACCGAGCGCCTCCCACTTCTCGAACCTCACCGCGGCCCCCAGTATCACCACTCCCTCAGTCGAGCGAGGCCACGACCTCGGCGGCCGCGTCGGCGTCAGCGCGCCCGGTTCGATCGATCAGGCGGACGCCCGGCATCTTGCGCATCCAGGTGAGCTGCCGGCGCGCGTAGGCGCGATGGGCGCGCTTCACGCCATCCGCGTCTCCGGCCAGGAGCTCGTCGAAGCCGAGCGCCGCCCGAGCGGTCCTCGAGATCCCCCCATCCGCGGCGCGGCGCGCCTCCCCGGTCGCGCCGGCGGCGATCATCCGGTCCACCCTGGCGTCGATGCGCCGCGCGAGCTCGTCGCGCTCGGCGACGAGGCCCACAAGTGCCGTCGGACGCCGAAGCCGGGCCGTCCAGAGCTGCTCGCTCCCGCGCGGCGGATCGAGCCCCGAGCGTTGAAGCTCGAGCGCGCGAGCAACCCGCTTTCGATCCCGGGGGTCGACCGTCACCGCCACGTCCGGGTCGAGCTCCGCCCACACCGTGCTCGAGCCCCGTTCGGCGATCTCTCTTTCCACCCGCGTGCGCACCTCGCGGGGAACCGGGGGACGGAGGTCGAGGTCCGCGAGCGTCGCCCGCATGTAGAGGCCGGTCCCGCCCACGACGATCGGGCGCCGGCCCGCGGCCACGAGCTCGTCGATCTCCGCGTGGGCGAGGGCCGCGAATCGTCCGGCGCTGAACTCGCCGTCGATCTCGACGAAGCCCACGAGCCGATGCTCGAGCCGTCCGCGCTCGCTCGGCGTCGCGGCGCCGCTCAGCGCCTCGAGCCCTCGATAGACCTGGATCGCGTCGCACGAGACCGCGACGGGGTCCTCGCCGCGGTCGCGCAGGAGGTCCGCCGCGGCGATCGCCACCGCCGTCTTGCCGACCCCCGTCGGGCCGAAGATCGCGAGGATCTTCACGCGCGGGGCGGCTAACGCCGGAGGGCGGCGCTCGCGACCTTCCGCTGCCCGGAGAGCGTGGTGGAGGTGGCCTCGGCGATCTCCACGTCGACCAGCTCGCCCGGCTTCGCCGCACCGTCGAAGTTGACGGTCTTGTTGTGGCTGATCCGGCCGCGAAGCCTCGCCGGATCGGTCCTGCTCGGGCCCTCGACCAGGACCGCCATCGTTCGGCCGACGAACCGCTGCGCCCGCTCGCGGGCACGCCGCTGCACGAGCGCGACCAGCTCGTCCATTCGCTCGCGCTTCACCGCGTGCGGGACCCGGTTCGGCATCGTCGCCGCCTCGGTCCCCCGCCGTGGTGAGAAGACGAACGTGAACGCGCCGTCGTAGCCCACCTCGTCGACGACCTCGAGCGTCTCGGCGAAGTCCGCGGCGGTTTCTCCGGGAAAGCCCACGATGATGTCCGTGGTCAGCGCGCAGTCGGGGACGTGCTCGCGGATCTGGGCGACGCGGTCCAGATAGCGCTCACGGTTGTAGGTCCGGCGCATCGACTTCAGGACGCGGCCGGATCCCGATTGGAGCGGGAGGTGGATGTGCTCGCAGAGCGCCGGGAGCTCCGCGTGAGCGCGGATCACGTCCTCGCGCATGTCCTTCGGATGCGGGCTCGTATAGCGGATCCGTTCGATGCCCTCGACGTCGTCGACTCGCCGCAGGAGCTCGGCGAAGGCGATCCGCTCCTCCCGCGGCAGGTCCCGTCCGTAGCTGTTCACGTTCTGTCCCAGCAAGGTCACCTCGCGCACGCCTTCCGCGGCGAGCTCCGCGATCTCGTCGATCAGCTCGCCGGGGGGCCTGCTCACCTCGCGCCCGCGCGTCTGCGGCACGATGCAGTAGGCGCAGACGCAGTTGCAGCCCACGGAGATCTGGACCCAGGCCTGGAACTCGCGCTCCCGCTTCGCCGGCAGGTGGCCGGAGAAGTCCTCGAACTCGAAGTAGCCCTGCGCGCTCAGGGAGTCCTGGGTCAGGAACTCGGCCAGGCGGTGAATCTGCCCGGGGCCGAAGGCGACGTCGACGAACGGGAAGCGCTCGAAGACCTCGTCCTTGACCGACTGCGCCCAGCAGCCGCCAACGCCGACGATTCGGCCGGGATCCTCCGACTTCAGGCGCTTGGCCTCGCCGAGGTGCGCGGTGAACCGGTTGTCCGCCGACTCCCGGATCGAGCACGTGTTGAAGAGGATCAGGTCGGCGACGGAGCGCTCGTTCGCCTCCTCGTAGCCGAGCGACTCGAGCATCCCCTTCATTCGCTCGGAGTCGTGCTCGTTCATCTGACACCCGAACGTGGTGACGTGGAACGTCGACATGGGGGCAGAGGGTACCGCCGCGGCATTCGGTCGCCGCGCCGGGCGAGGATCCTCGATCCGATCGCCGGCGGTGGGGCGCCCGGCCGGCTATTTGATCGTCAGCGTGCCCTCCATGCCCGCCTGCCGATGCGAGTCGACGCTGCAGAAGAACGTGTACTTGCCGGCCTTGAGGTTCTCCGAGAGCGTCGCGGTGCTCTGGGCGATCTGGTCGCTGCAGCCGATCTGCTGCCCGGTGGGCCCCTCGATGCAGACGTCGTGCGTGAGCGCCGAGGGGTTGTCGAAGTCGATCGTCACCTGACCGGCCGTCCCGCTGAGCTGCTTGGTGTCGTAGGCGATCGTGTCCGGTGCGGCGGCGAGCTTCAGCGTCGATCCCTTGCCGCCGGCGGTCGGCGGGGTCGTGGTGGAGCTGGTCGAGATCCCGGGAACGCTCGCGGTGGTGGAGCCCGTGCTGGTGCTCCCCGTGGGCGTCTGCGTGGCCGCCTGGGCCTGCTCCGCCTCGCGGGCGTGCTGGTCGTCCGCCGCGTGCAGGACCGCGAAGGTGGTCGTCGCGCCGACCAGGCATGCGAAGTAGGCGACGACGGCCGCCAGCACGATGCGGGTCGGCGGGAAGTCCTCGAAGCGGAGCCCGACCAGGGCGACGACGACGGCCGAGACGACCAGCATGATCCCGAAGATGTAGAACAGCGTCCCGTTCACGCCGCGGGATCCTAACTCGCGACGGCGGTCGCTCGGCTCTCCCGAATCACCGTGATCCGGATCTGCCCCGGGTACTCGATCTCCTTCTCGATCGCCGCGGCGATGTCGTGGGAGATCAGCGCGGCCCGGTCGTCGTCCACCTTGCCGGGATCGACGATCACGCGGATCTCCCGGCCGGCCCGCATCGCGTAGACCCGGTCGACGCCGTCATAGCGCGAGGCGATCTCCTCGAGGTCGCGAAGCCGCTCGACGTACTCCTCGAGCGAGTCCCCCCGCGCCCCCGGCCGCGCCCCGGACAGCGCGTCCGCGATCTGGACGATCACCGCCTCCACCGTCCGAGGCTCGACCTCGTTGTGGTGGGCCTCGATCCCGTGGGTGACCGCGTCGGGCTCCCCGTGCCGATGGGCGATTCGCGCGCCGACGGCGGCATGCGGCCCCTCGACCTCGTGCGTCACCGCCTTGCCGATGTCATGCAGGAGCGCGGCGCGACGGGCCGTCTCCACCGAGGCGCCGAGCTCAGCGGCGATCAGCCCCGCGAGCTGCGAGCACTCGACCAGGTGATCGAGCACGTTCTGCCCGTAGCTGGTGCGGAACTTGAGCTGCCCGAGGAGCGCCACGAGCTCGGGGTCGAGCCCCTGCACCCGGGCCTCGAGCGCCGCCCGCTCGCCCTCCTCGACGATCCGCTCGCCGATCTCGTCCCGCGCGTGCCCATAGGTCTCCTCGATCAGCGCCGGGTTGATCCTGCCGTCGGCGATCAAACGCTCGAGCGTGACTCGCGCCACCTCCCGCCGGACGCCGTCGAAGCTCGACAGAAGGACCGCGGACGGGGTCTCGTCGATGATCACGTCCACGCCGGTGAGCTTCTCGAGCGCGCGAATGTTCCGCCCGTCGCGACCGATGATCCTTCCCTTCATCTCGTCGCTCGGAAGCTCGACCAGGCGGGTGGTACTGTCGCTCGCGTGCCGTGCGGCGAGCCTCTGCATCGCTACCGACAGGATGCTGCGCGCGCGCCGCTCGGCATCGCGCTTCGTCTGGCTCTCGATCTCCTGAAGCCTCAGCGCGGCCTGATGCTTGGCCTCCTGCTCGACCTCGGAGACCAGGAGCTGCCGCGCCTGCGAGGCGCTCAGCCCCGAGATCCGCTCCAGCTCCCGCCGCTGGACCCGCTTGGCGCGCTTCAGCTCCTCGCTCTGGCCGGTGAGGTTTCGCTCACGGTCCTCCAGCACGTGGCGGCGCCGCTCGAGGTCGGCCCGCTGGAGCTCGAGCGACTCGGCCTCGCGAAGCGCCTGCTCCTCCATCCGCGCGATCTCCTGACGGCGCACCCGGAGCTCGTCCGCGATCGGGGCTTTCGCCTCATCGACCGGGTCCGCGTCCTCGCGCTCGGGTGCCCACCGTCGCCAAGGCTGCAACAGCGCGCGTATCTCCATGGCTATCTCTCCCCCGGCCGTCGCGGCCGGTTTCGTTCGCTTTCGGTCAGGGACCCGTCCAGGACGAGCCCGCGACCGGCGACGCCGGAGACACTTAGGCCGCTATCGCCCCTGGGGGCGGTACGTCAGCTGTGAGCCCTCCCGATGTCCAGGGGAAATCGGAGTCTCTGCATTCTCTTTGTCAAAAGCCTGAAATAGCTGGTCATTCGCGTCTTCGAGCGACAGACGGTCGCCCCTGGATCGTAAACCGGGGCGGACGATCGCGCAAGCGGCGCCGCGGCGTGGCTCGAGCCCACCCATCAGGCTGGGGGCCGGGCGAGCTCTCGAGCCGCGGCCCGCACCGCCTCGTAGGCGACCTCGTAGCCGTAGCCGCGGCGGGTGAGGAAGCCGAGCGCGCGAGCGCGGTCGGAGTCGTCCGCGAGGGGCGGGGCTCGGCGGGCCAGCAGTCGCCTCGCCCGCTCGAGCTGTGCGGCCTGCGAGTCCCCCTCGAGCGCGGCGTCGATGAGCGCCTCCGGGACCCGCCTCGCCGCCAGCGCCTCGCGGATCCGCTCCGCGCCCCATCCCCCGAGCTCGCGCTTGTCCTCGGCGAAGCGGTTGGCGAAGCGCTCGTCGTCGAGCTCCGCGGCATCGACTAGGCGCGCGAGGGCCGACTCCACCTCCCCGGCATCGAAGCCGCGCCGCGCCAGCAAGTCTGCGAGCTCAGCCCGCGTTCGCTCCTTCCGCCTCAGAGCAGCGAGGCCGACCTCGAACGCGCCCTGCGCGTCGTCGGACACGACTGACCGCTAGGCGGCCTTGCGTTCCGCGGCGGGAGGCGGAGCCTCCGTGGCCGTCTCGGCGATCGCGCCGGGCTCGGCCGCGGGGGGCTCGATCCCCAGCGCATCGAACAGCTTGGCCTCGATCTCGCGGGCGGTCTCCGGGTGCTCCGCCAGGTACTGCTTCGTGTTGTTCCGCCCCTGGCCGAGCCGCAGCTCGCCGTAGGAGAAGAACGAGCCCGACTTCTGCACCAGGTCGTGCTCGAGCGCGAGGTCGAGCAGGCAGCCCTCGCTCGAGATCCCGGTTCCGTACTCGATGTCGAACTCGGCCAGGCGGAAAGGCGCCGCGACCTTGTTCTTGACCACCTTCACCCGGACCCGGTTGCCGACCGCCTCGGTGCCCTCCTTGAGGGTCTCGATCCGGCGGATGTCGAGCCGCTGCGAGGCATAGAACTTGAGCGCCCGTCCCCCCGGCTGAGTCTCCGGCGAGCCGAAGCTGACCCCGATCTTCTCCCGGATCTGGTTCGTGAACACGCACACGGTGTGCGCCCGGCTGAGGTTCCCGGCGAGCTTGCGGAGCGCCTGCGACATCAGCCGCGCCTGGAGGCCCACCTGGGTCTCCCCCATCTGGCCCTCGAGCTCTACCCGCGGGGTGAGCGCGGCCACCGAGTCGATCGCGACCAGATCGACCGCGCCGGAGCGCACCAGGACATCGACGATCTCGAGCGCCTGCTCGCCGTAGTCGGGCTGCGAGACGAGCAGCTCGTCGACGTCAACCCCGATCCGCCTTGCGTAGATCGGGTCAATCGCGTGCTCGGTGTCGACGAAGGCGCAGATCCCGCCACGTGCCTGAGCCTCGGCGATGATGTGGTAGACGAGGGTCGTCTTTCCCGATGACTCGGGGCCGAAGATCTCGACGATCCGCCCCCGTGGCACGCCGCCGACCCCCAGCGCGAGGTCCAGGGAGAGCGCCCCGGTGGAGATCGTCTCGACCTGAATCGCGTTCTCGTCGCCGAGCCGCATCACCGACCCCTGGCCGAACTGACGCTCGATCTGGGTGACCGCCGCCTGGAGGGCCGCGTCCTTGGCCTTCGCCTCCTTGTCGGCCGCCTTCAAGGTTGTCTTCTTCTCTTCTGCCATCGTCTTCACACCTTTCTCCGCCTGCTCGGCGAACGCCTTAGTCAACCCTCCCCGTCGGACGTCAAATCGAGCGCCGCCAGCGACACGTATTCCGCACCCGTGGGATGCAGCAGGGAGCGGTAGAGCGTCACTCGAGGGGCGTCGAACGGCTCCAGCAGCTCGTCCGGCAGCGCCGTGGGCGCCCGCTCCAGGAGCATCGGGCGGCCCCTCCGGCGCCGCCCTCGACGATCGGAGGAGGTTCGCCTCTCGGGCTTGACCCGGGCGACGGTCACGTGGGACCAGAAGGGCCGTTTCTCGGGCTTGTAGAAGCGCGCCGCGTGAAGCCGGTCCGAGAGCTCCGCCTGAAGCGCGACGGCGCCCTCGCTCTCGGCATCCACGGCGAACAGGCGAGGGCGGTTCCGCGGAACCGGGACCGGATCGCGACCGAAGCGAAGCT
>Ga0066652_100001027_pt1 | contig 14010 bp, 14 predicted proteins | sample GraSoiAngelo_101_FD_71413 | JGI IMG/M metagenome (GOLD analysis project Ga0066652, IMG submission 71413) | Grasslands soil microbial communities from the Angelo Coastal Reserve, California, USA - 14_0903_02_30cm | ecosystem: Environmental > Terrestrial > Soil > Grasslands | place: USA...
TCATTATATGAGCGCTTGATGTAGCCCTTGCGCTCCAGATTGCTGAGGTGCTCGTGGACGGTGGCCAGCGAGTTATAGTTGAAGTGTTCGGCGATCTCCTCGAAGCTCGGCGCATACCCGTTTTCACCCGCATATGCGTCGAGATAGTTCAGGATTTCGCGCTGGCGCTTCGTCAGAGGCATGGCGTGGCCCTCAGGCCGGGAACGGATGGGGCAATAACCCCTGGAAACCCGAATAACTGCCGAATTCCACGATATCCGAAGAAGGACCGAAGTGCAAGAGTCGCGTAGCTGGCTCCCCCCAACCGGAACGCTCGGAACCATCCTGGAAGCCACCCGCCGCAGGCTCCCTACCTTAGATAGGGCAATGGCGGAGGCTGGGCTGCCGTCGGTTGCACCGGGCACGGGCTTCTCGCTGGACTACCTCCCTGGCAGCCAGCCCGCGCGGCTCAAGCAGGCGCTGGTGCGCGAGACGATTGCCGTGATCGCCGAGATCAAGCGACGCTCCCCGTCCAAGGGCGAGCTCAACGGGCAGCTCGACGCCGCGGCCCAGGCACAGGCTGTCGAGCGAGGTGGGGCGGCTGCCATTTCGATCCTCACCGAGCCGGACTTCTTCGGCGGCAGCCTCGATGACCTGCGAGCCGTGCGCGGTGCGGTGAGCCTGCCGACGCTGAAGAAGGACTTTCACGTTCATGAGGCGCAGCTGTTCGAGGCCCGGCTCGCACGTGCATCGGCGATCCTCCTCATCGCACGCGCGCTCTCGCCGCAGGAGCTGCCGCGCCTCGTGGCCCACGCGCGGCGAAACCAGCTCGAGGTCGTCGTCGAGGTTCGCAGCGCGGATGAGTTGACGCGGGCGCTCGACGCCGGCGCAGACATCATCGGCGTGAACAGCCGCAACCTGGAGACGCTCGAGATCGATCCGGGGGTCCCCGAAAGTCTGGTTCCCAGAATCCCGGCAGACGTCGTCGCCATCTGGGAGAGCGGAGTCGCATCACGCGCGGACGTGGAGCGGGCGGCGAAGTTCGGCGCGGACGCAGTGCTCGTGGGCTCGGCGCTCTCCAGATCGACCGATCCGGAAGCGCTCGTGCGCAACCTCGCGCAGGTGAAGCGAACCGGGAGACCGCGTGGCTGAGATCAAGTTCTGCGGCATGACGCGCCCGCAGGATGCGTCGTATGCTGCGATGCTCGGGGCGCGCTACGTCGGAATCATCTTTGCCGATGGTCCCCGGACGCTCACTCGCGAGCGGGCGCAGGTCATCACGGACGGCTTGCCGCGCCGGGTCAGCCGCGTCGGCGTCTTCGGGCGGCAGTCGCCCAACGAGATCGCGGAGACAGCCGAGCGCCTCGAGCTGGACGTCGTGCAGCTTCACGGAGACCCGGACGCCGGCGCGATCGCTGACGTGCGTGCGCGATGGAGCGGCCGCGTGTGGGCAGTGCAGCGCGTCTCGGGCCGGGACCTGCCGCCTGGCGCACGCGACCTCTTCGACGTCGCGGATGCCGTGGTGCTCGACGCGCGCGTGGACGGGCGGCTCGGGGGCACCGGCGTCGCCCTCCCGTGGAGCGAGCTGGCGCCGCAGCTCGTGACGTTGCGTTCGCGGCGCGCGCAGTTCGTTCTGGCGGGTGGGCTCAAGCCCGACAACGTTTCGCAGGCAATCGAAGCACTGCAGCCGGACGTCGTCGACGTATCATCCGGCGTCGAAGACGGTGTTGGCATCAAGGATCACGAACGGATGCGCGCGTTTCGCGACGCGGTGGAGCAAACGAGTCGATCATGACGCAGACCATGACGCAGACCATGACGCAGGATCGCTTCGGGACCTTCGGTGGACGCTACGTCCCGGAAACACTGATTCCAGCGCTCGACGAGCTGGAGCTGGCGTACGACGAGGCAGCCGCCGACGCCGCATTTCAGAAAGCGATCGCGGACCTGCTGCGCGATTACGTGGGACGTCCGTCGCCGCTCAGCGACGCGCCCCGACTCTCCGCGCGGGTCGGCGCGCGCGTGCTGCTCAAGCGCGAAGACCTCAATCACACCGGCGCGCACAAGATCAACAACACCATCGGCCAGGTGCTGCTCGCGCGCCGCATGGGGAAGGAGCGGATCATCGCCGAGACGGGAGCGGGACAGCATGGGGTGGCGACCGCAACGATCTGCGCGCGCTATGGCATGGAATGCGTCGTCTACATGGGCGAAGAGGACATGCGGCGCCAGCAGCTCAACGTCTATCGCATGCGGCTGCTGGGGGCGCAGGTCGTTCCCGTGACGTCAGGGACCCGAACGCTGAAGGACGCCACGACCGAAGCCATCCGCGACTGGGTCGCGACGGTGACCAACAGTCACTACGTGATCGGATCGGTGGTCGGGCCGGCGCCGTATCCGCGCATGGTGCGCGATTTCCAGGCGATCATCGGCCGCGAATGTCGCGAGCAGGTGATGACGAGGGAGCGACGCCTGCCGAAGACGGTCGTGGCGTGCGTCGGCGGTGGATCCAATGCGATGGGCATCTTCTATGGATTCCTTAAAGACGCGTCCGTGGAGCTGGTCGGCGTCGAGGCTGCCGGTGAGGGCCTGGACACGGAGCGCCATTCCGCCTCGCTCGCAAAGGGAACACCAGGCGTGCTGCATGGATCCCTGAGCTATCTGCTGCAGGACGCATCGGGACAGGTTCACCCGGCGCATTCCATTTCCGCCGGCCTCGATTATCCCGGCGTCGGGCCCGAGCACTCGCACCTCAAGGCGACGGGGCGGGCGACCTACGTGTCCGTGACGGATACGCAAGCGCTGGAGGGCTTCGTCACGCTGGCGAAGCTCGAAGGGATCATTCCCGCGCTCGAATCCGCGCATGCCGTGTCCTGGGTGACATCGCAGCGCGGCCGGTGGAAGAGTGACGAAGTCGTCGTCATTTGCGTCAGCGGCCGAGGCGACAAGGACGTGGCGCAAGTGATGGAAATGAATATCTTGGGCGCGTGACGTCGCCCACCCTCACCCCAGCCCCTCAAGGAGCGGGTGACGCGGCCGGAGGGAATCCGCAGGAACCGCCCTTTCCGCCGGCTCCGATCGAGGAGCTCATGCGTCTCCTCGTCAAAGCGGGCCGTGCGCATCAGCTGTACCTCCCGAACAACCCCGTCTACAAGGGCGCGATCGACGCGCTTCGCAACGCCTTTCCGGCAATCTGGGCGCGGACGGAGGAGCTGCCGCTCCGCTTTACCGAGACGGAGATCCGCTGGTTCGGCAAGCCGGTGCTCGTCGAGAGCTCCAAGTCGGCGGACAGCGTTCCGTGGACCTTCTTCAAGGACGGCATCCGCGAGATCACGCTGACGCGGGGATTCGAGGAGGACGAGCTGGGCCAATTCCTCGACATCCTGCAGCGGATTCGAAAATCCGCAGAGGACGAGGACGACCTGCTCACGCTGCTGTGGGAAGCAGATTTCACCAAGCTGCGCTATCGCTACGTGGACCTCGGTGCAGAGCCGGTCGCGTCTCTCGAGTCCACCGAGCCGATGGAGGAAAAGTCGCCGGATGCGGTCCGCGACGCGACGCGCGAAGCCAGCGAGACGGCGAACTCGATCGTCAACCTGCAGGACTTCGACGCCACGTTGTACTTCCTGGACGAGAAGGAGCTCGCGTACCTTCGCGGCGAGATCGAGCGCGAGTACACCGCCGACCTGCGCAAGGCCGTGGTGGCGACGCTGCTCGACATCTATGAAGTGCAGGCGGCGCCGCACGTGCGCGAGGAGATCAGTGAGCTGGCGGAGACGCTCATGCTCATGCTGCTCTCGGGCGGTCATTTTCGCGCCGTCGCCTATCTCCTCGCCGAAACGCAGACCGCAGTGCAGCGGCCGGCGAACGTGACGCCGGAGCACCGTGATCGCCTCGGACGGCTGCCGGACCGGCTCAGTGCCGCCGAGCCGCTGGGGCAACTGCTGCAGGGGCTCGACGAAGCCGCCGACCTTCCGCCGCAGGAAGAGCTCACCGCGTTGTTCGAGCAGCTGCGCCCCGCGGCGCTCGGTGGAGTTTTCGCGTGGCTGCCAAAGCTCTCCAACCCCAGGGTGAAGACGCTCGTCGAGCACGCCGCGAACCGGCTGGCGGGCGCGAACACCGCCGAGCTGGTGAAGCTCATCCTCGATCCCGACCGGTCGGTTGCGCTCGAAGCCACGCGCCGCGCAGCCGCCGTCAAGGCTGCGGCGGCCGTCGTCCCGCTCGCCAAGCTGCTCACCGATTCCAAGGACGTCGAGCTTCGGCAGTCCGCCGTCGGTGCCCTGACGGAGATCGGTTCGGCGGGCGCATTGCAGGCGCTCGAGCGCTCGATCGACGACAGCGACCGGGACGTGCGCGTCGCCGCGGTACGAACGCTCGGTGCCAAGGCCTACCGCGGCGTCTTCACGCGACTCGATACCGCCGTGAAGGGCAAGACACTGCGCGAGCGTGATCTCACCGAGAAGATGGCGTTCTTCGAGGCGTACGGCGCGATGTGCGGTGACAACGGCGTGCCGTATCTCGACGAGATGCTCAACGGCAAGAGCATGTTCGGCAAGCGCGAGGATGCGGAGCTGCGCGCCTGTGCGGCGATGGCGCTCGGTCGCGTGAACACCAAGAAGGCTCGGGAAGCGCTCCAGAAGGCCTCGACGGAAAAGGACATCGTCGTCCGCAACGCCGTGAACCGCGCGATGCGCGGCGGGGGACCGGCCGCGTGACCGCGCCGCGCCGAGCCACCGTGTCCATCGCCGCGCCGGTCGGCGAAGGCAGCTTCGATTCCGTCGTGCGCCAGAAAGGGCGCGCCATGATCGTCGCGCTGTACGCCGCATTGCGCGCGGTGAAGCTGTATCCGATCGGCCACGCGTCCGTGCAGCGCGCGCTGGACGACCTCGCGGCCGTCGCGCGCGATCTGGTTGCGACCGAAGGCGAGCTCGAGCTCAAGGTGTCGGGGGAGTTCATCTTCGTGAACGGTACGCGCCTCCGGCTGGACCTCGACAACTACGCCGCGTTCAGCCACGTGCTGTCCATCTTCCGCGTGAATGGCATCGGCACGATGCACGTCGCCGAGAGCGCCGCGACGCGCGACTGGCAGGTGCTGCTGTCGCTGCTCCAGGGCGGGCCGGAGGAAGCGCCGCACGACCGCCTCGAGAGCGTTTTCGAAAAGCTCCACGCGGCCACCGTGCTCGCGTTCGAGCTCGCGCAACCGTCCGAGGAGAGCGGCGAGGATCGGACCAAGTCGAAGGAACGGGCGAAGAAGACCTACGCGCAGGGCGTCAACGTCACCCGGGAGCTGATGACGTCCGTCCGGATCGGAAAGACGCCAAGCGTGAAGAAGATCAAGCGGGTGGTGCAGGGCATCGTCGACCAGATCCTGACCGACGAGGTCTCGCTGGTGGGGCTCACCACCATTCGCGACTACGACGAATACACGTTCACGCACAGCATGAACGTCTGCATCTTCTCCGTGGCCCTCGGCAAGCGTCTCGGCCTCACGAAGCTCCAGCTGTACGACCTGGGCATGGCGGCGCTGTTCCACGACATCGGCAAGTCGCGCGTGCCGGTCGAAGTGCTGAACAAGGCCACGGCGCTGAGCGACGAGGACTGGAAGATGATCTCGTCACATCCGTGGCTTGGCGTGCTGGCACTCTTCCAGGTGCGCGGCGCGGACGAGTTCCCGTATCGCAGCATGATCGTGGCGCACGAGCACCACATGAAGACGGATCTCACTGGTTACCCGAAGACGCTGCGTCAGCGCGACATGAGCATGTACAGCAAGATCGTCGCGGTCGCGGACGCGTTCGATGCGGCCACGAGCCGGCGCGTGTATCAGACGGTGCCCATCAATCCCGCCGAGGTGCTGCGCGAGATGCGCGACAACAAGCGCCGCGGCATGGACCCGGTCGTCGTGAAGGCGTTCATCAACCTCACGGGCATCTATCCGGTCGGCACGCTCGTCGTGCTCGATTCGTTCGAGCTCGGCATCGTGCACGCCGTGAACCCGCTGCCGGAGATGCTCTCGCGTCCGATGGTACGCATCATCAGCGATGCGATGGGCAACCTCATGCACCCCGGAACCGTCGTCGACCTTGCCGAGCGGACGGCCGACGGAAACTTCACACGTACGATCATCAAGACCGAGAATCCCGAGCGCTATGGTGTCCGTGTCAGCGACTATTTCGTCTGAGGCGGACGCGCTGAGCAAAGCGAGCGTGGCGACACGAGGCAAAGCGACGGCGTCGCCCATCGCCGAGTGTTTCGCGGCGCTGCAGAAGGAGGGGCGCCGCGCACTCGTGGCCTACGTGACCGCCGGACATCCGGACCCGCAGCGATCGCTCCAGCTCCTGCGCGCCCTGGAGCAGGCCGGCGTCGATATCATCGAGGTCGGCGTCCCGTTCTCCGATCCGATGGCCGACGGGCCCGTGATTCAGGCCAGCTCGCAGCGCGCGCTGTCCCACGGCATGTCGCTCGATCGCGTACTCGAGCTGATTCGCAGTGCGAAGCTCGCAATCCCCGTCGTGCTGTTCAGCTATCTCAATCCGGTGCTGGCCGGCGGGCCGGACGTGCTGGCCCGTGCCGCGCACGCGGGCGCACATGGCGTGTTGATCACCGATCTGCCGGTGGGGAGCGATCCGGCGCTCGAGGAGCGATTCGCGTCGGGGCCGCTCGATTTCATTCGCCTCGTCGCGCCGACGACGCCGGCCGAACGCATGGCGCACATCGCGCGTCATGGAAGCGGCTTCGTGTATCTGATCAGTCGGCTGGGCGTCACCGGCGCGCGTGACGAGCTCCCGAAGGAGCTTCCGGAAACGATCGCGCGCCTGCGCGGTGCCACGCGGCTGCCGATCTGCGTCGGTTTTGGTGTGTCGACACCCCGGCACGCGGCGGCCGTCGCGCGCCTGGCGGATGGCGTGGTGGTCGGCAGCGCGATCGTGCGTGCCGCGGACGACAGCGTGGAACGGGCGGCGGAACTGGTCGGCTCACTCCGGTGCGCGATCGACGCAGCCTGACGCCACCATCCCCCGCCGCTTAGCGTTCCTCACGTGAGCTCCATCCAGAACGACGCGATCTCGCTCCGCGCCATGCGCTTTCACACGCTCATCGGGGAGCTGCCCCACGAGCGCGAGATCCCCCAACCCGTCGAGGTCGACCTCACCGCGTGGATCGGCGAGGGCATCGGCGTCGTGGATTACCGCCGGCTGTATGCCGAGGTACGCGACGCCGTGAGCTCCCCGGAAGTGATCTTCCTGGAGGATCTCGCGGAGGTCATCGCGACGCGCATCCTCACGGAGCCGAGGGTCAGGCGGGTCCGCGTCGCGGTGCGAAAGCCGCACGTGGCGCTCGGCGGGCCGCTCGACCATGCGGAGGTGGCGATCGTACGACCGCGGGATGCGTGACATTGCCTACATCGCCCTGGGATCCAACCTGGGCGATCGGGCTGCACACCTGTCGGTTGCGCGAGCCGCCATCGCACGTCTCCCAGGGACCAGGGTGCTGGCCGAGACGGTGCCCGAGGAGACAAAGCCCTTCGGACCGGCCGGTCAGGGGCCATACCTGAACCAGATGATCGCGATCGAAACGGAGCTGGAGCCGCATGTGCTGCTGCGCGAGCTCCAGGGCATCGAAGCGCTCGCCGGACGCGTCCGGAGCGAGCGCTGGGCTGCTCGCACGCTCGATCTCGACATCGTGAAGTTCGAGCGCCAAGCGGTGAACGATGCAGATCTCGTCGTGCCGCATCCCGGCCTCGCCGATCGCGACTTCTGGCGGCGCGAGCTCGCCGCACTCCAGGCCTCCATCTCGTGAAGTCCATCGAGCTCCCATCGTGGTCGCAGGTGTCCGACAAGCGCCGTGAACACATCGGGCGCGTGGTCGCGCTGCTCGAGCAGTGGGCGTCATCGCTGCATCTGCCCGCCGACGAAGCCAACCGATGGCGCACCGCCGGGACCTTGCACGACGCGCTACGCGATGCCCCCGAGCCCATGCTGCGCGCCTTGAGCGGCGACGGGACGCGCGCCGCGGAGCTGCTGCACGGACCCGCCGCGGCGGTACGCGCAGTGCAGGATGGGGAGCTCCGGACGGACGTGCTCGAGGCGGTGCGCTTTCACACCGTCGGGTGCATCGGCTGGCAGCGAACGGGGCGCGCGCTATACATGGCGGACTTTCTGGAGCCGGGACGGAAGTTTCTCATCGCGGAACGCGAGTATCTCGCGCGACAGGTGCCGCATGATTTCGAGGCGTCCTTCCGGGCGACGGTACGGCTCCGTCTCGAGTGGTCGCTGACCCAGGGCGGGGAACTCTTCCCCGAGGCCGTGGAGCTATGGAACGCCGTACGCTGAGGCGCATCGCCGCCGCGACGGCGGGGACGATACTGCTCGGCGCCGTACTGGCGACGCGCACGTTCATGCGCGAGCCGCCGCCCGCCCGGTCCGCGCCGCCGGACGTGAACGCGGCGCCGGACACGCGCATCCGCGTGGAGGTTCTGAATGCGACGGCGACGCGCGGGCTCGCGCGGCGGGCGACCATGCAGCTGCGCGACGGCGGCTTCGACGTCGTGCAGATCGGGACCGCCAGCGAGCAGCGCGACAGCACGCTCGTGCTCGATCGCACGGGACATCCCGAATGGGCTCGGAAGGTCGCGGACGCGCTTGGCGCAGAGGGCCGGGGTGCGCGCGTGGAATCGCGCCCCGATCCGTCACGCTACCTGGACGTCACCGTGCTGCTGGGGCGTTCGTGGCGGCCGCCGGCCCATGCGCTCTACCCGTAGCTGACCGCAGGCCGCGGCGATGTCGATGCCGCGGCTCTTCCGGACCGCGACTTCCACGCCCTGCGCCCGCAGCTCGCGTGCAAATCGAATGATATCGCCCTGCGGAGTCGGATGAAATCCGCGCGCGCCGCCCGGGTGCAGCGGGATCAGGTTGACGAAGGCCCCGCACTCCCTGGCCAGCTGGGCAAGCTGCAACGCGTGAACGTCCTGGTCGTTCACGCCGCCCAGCATCACGTACTCGAAGGTCACCCGGCGGTCGAATTCCTTCGCCGCCTCGATCACATCCGCGAGCGGATACTTGATGTTGATCGGCATCAGATCCCGCCGCAGATCATCGCTCGGCGCGTGGATCGAGATGGCGAGACGGAACTGCTCCCTGCGCTGGCCGAGGGCCACGATACCGGGCAGCACGCCGACCGTGGAGACGGTGATGTGACGCGCGCCGATCCCGAGGCCCGCTGGATCGTTGAGGATCGTCAACGCGGATCCCACCGACTTCCAGTTCATCAGTGGCTCGCCCATGCCCATGAACACGATGTTCGTGACGTCGATGGGCGGTTCGAGCAGGCGCATCTCGCGGACCTGCCCCGCGATCTCGTGCACGTCCAGGTTGCGTGCGAACCCCATCGCACCGGTCGCGCAGAATGCGCACTGCAGCGCGCAGCCAGCCTGGGACGAGATGCAGAGCGTCAGGCGCTTGCCTTCGGGGATTGCGACGGTCTCGATGGCTTCGCCGTCGTGCAGGCGAAAGAGGAATTTCTCGGTGCCGTCCGCGGATTTCTGGCGCGCGGCAACTGTTAGGCGCGGGATCTCGAAGGTCTTGCCGAGCTCCTCTCGCAGGTGCTTCGGAAGGTCGGTCATCGCGTCGAAGGACGAGACGGGAACGACCCACAGATGTCGCACGACCTGCTTCGCCCTGTAGCCAGGCTGGCCCAGTCCCTCGAAAAAGGCGCGCAGGCGGTCTTCCGCACCCTGCGGCGTCAGATCCAGGAGGTTTTCCCGCGGGATATCGGTCGTGTTCGCGTGGCTCACTTCGCTTCCGAACTCACTTTCAATGAACAGGGGAAACTGCAAGAAGGCATTGAACTTGACCCTAGGGCAACCGATATGCCTGGTCAAGAGAATGACTACCAACGCCCTCTCGCCGCCGTTAGACTACGGCTGCGTGATGCCGGAGCCCGCTTGAAGGTTCGACGATGGCTGCCCCCGCTGCTCTGGGCGGGGGTGATCCTCTCGGTAACCTCTCTGCCGGGCAGCCTCGTTCCTCACTCCCTCACGCCGTACGACAAGGTCGTTCATGGCACCGTCTACGGCCTGTTCGGTGTGCTTCTGGCTCGCGAGCTCTCTCAGGTCACCGGGCGGTGGCGTTCGGTGGTCCTCGCCATCGTGCTGGCCGTAGCTTTCGGGGCCGCGGACGAATGGCACCAGCAATTCATCCCCGGTCGATCCAGCGATGTCGCGGACTTGCGCTGGGACTCGATCGGCGCCGCAGTCGGTTCGGTGCTGTGGGCGCTCTGGGCGCTTTCCCGACAGACTCGCATTTCTCCTTCGAACGAATGAACTCTCAGACCACCGGGCTTCGCACGCACATGTGCGGGGTCCTGCGCGCAACGCATGCCGGCAATCGCGTGAAGCTCGGCGGTTGGGTCCATCGGACGCGGAACCTCGGCGGGCTCGTGTTCCTCGACCTGCGCGATCGCAGCGGGTTGGTGCAGGTGTCCTTCGATCCGAATCGTACGCCCGCGGACGTCGTCACGGCTGCCTCCGGACTCGCCAACGAGAGCGTGGTGCTCGTCGAGGGCGAGGTGGTGCAGCGTCCGGAGCAGATGCGGAACGCGGACATGGCGACGGGCGATGTGGAAGTCGTCGCTTCGGGACTGCGCGTCGTCGGTCCGGCCGAAACGCCGGCGATACCGGTCGCGCGGGCGAAGGGGGAGAAGCTGCCCGCGGAGGAGCTGCGACTCCGGCATCGCTATCTCGATCTGCGGCGTCAGGAATTGCAGCAGAACCTGATCCTGCGACACGTGCTGCTGCAGGCGACGCGAAAGTACCTCAGCGACAGCGGCTTTCTGGAGCTCGAGACGCCGATCCTGACGAAGCCGACGCCCGAGGGCGCCCGGGACTATCTCGTGCCCAGCCGCGTGCATCCAGGCGAGTTCTATGCGTTGCCGCAGTCGCCGCAGATCTACAAGCAGCTGTTCATGGTGTCCGGCTTCGATCGGTACTTCCAGATCGCGCGCTGCTTTCGCGACGAGGATCTCCGCGCGGACCGCCAGCCGGAGTTCACGCAGATCGACATCGAGGGGTCGTTCGTCACGCGCGAGGACATCGCGTCGCTCTCCGAGGAGATGATCCGCGCGATCTGGAGTGCAGCGGGCAAAACCGTGGACACGCCGTTCCCGCGCATGACACACCGCGAGGCGATGGAACGGTATGGCAGCGATCGACCGGACACCCGCTACGGCCTGGAGATCGTGGACGCGACGAGGATCTTCGGCACGTCCGAGTTCTCGATCGCGAAAAACGCGATCGCGGCGGGCGGACGCGTGCGCGGCATCGTCGTGCCGAACGGCGGCGTCATGTCGCGCAAGCAGGTGGACGAGATCGAGGAGGAGGCGAAATCCGCCGGGGCCGGTGGACTCATTCGTCTCAAGCGGACGGACAAGGGACTCGAGGGCGGGGCGGCGAAGTTCCTCGCCGACAACGCCGCCGACAGCCTGGGCATCCCCGAAGGCGCGCTGGCGCTGTTCGTCGCGGGCCCCGAGCATGTCACGAACCCCGCGCTGGATCGCGTGCGGCAGCTGCTCGCCGCGCGCCTGCATCTCGTCCCGGAAGGGCGCCACGATTTTCTCTGGGTCGTGGACTTTCCGATGTTCGAGAAGGATCCCAAGACTGGCGCGCTCGGCGCGGTCCATCATCCGTTCACGGCACCGCATCCCGACGACATCGCGCTCCTGACGAGCTCGCCTGAGAAAGCCCGCGCGCTGGCATACGACGTGGTGATGGACGGGATGGAGCTTGGAGGGGGAAGTATCCGCATCTCGGATCCGTCGTTGCAGTCGCAGGTGTTCAGCCTCCTCGGGATCGACGAGGAGACGGCTCGCGCGCGGTTCGGCTTTCTCCTCGAGGGACTTCGGTCCGGCGCGCCGCCGCACGGCGGCATCGCGTTCGGGTTCGATCGCATCACGATGGTCCTGGCCGGCGCCACCTCGCTTCGCGACGTGATCGCCTTCCCGAAGACCACGGCGGCGCGTGCGCTGTTCGAGGGCGCCCCGACCGCGATCGAGAGTGATGATCAGCTCCGCGAGCTGCACATTCGGGTGGATACCCACACGACGCAGGAAGGAGGAGCCCGTTGAGTGACGGAAAGAATTCGGGACGATCGGAGAACGGCGGCGTGACCGCGACAGCCGGCGAGGACACCAGCACCCAGCGCGTGTCCACCGAGGGCGCGGACATGTTGAGTCTCGCGGGCGTCAACGACGCCAACCTGCTCGAGCTCTCGCGCCTGTTCGGCGTCAAGGTATCGTTGCGCGGCGACACGCTCGTGATCTCCGGTGCGTCGGAGTTCGTCACCCGCGCGTCGAGCGTCGGGCGGCGCATGGTCGAGATGGCGCGTCAGGGCGACGACCTCACGCCGGACGACGTGCTGCGGCTCGGCGACGATCAGGAGCGCGATTCCGGTGGTGACACCGGTGGCGCCGACGGCACGTCGCGCATCGCGCTGCCTGGCGTGCGGAAAGTCATCCAGGCGAAGACGGGCGGCCAGGCCGAATACCTGAAGAAGATCGCCGACAACGACATCGTCGTGGGCATCGGACCGGCGGGCACCGGCAAGACGTACCTGGCGGTCGCCGCCGCGGTGGACGCGCTCACCAAGAAGAAGGTGCGACGCATCGTGCTCGCGCGCCCGGCAGTCGAAGCGGGCGAGAACCTCGGTTTCCTGCCCGGGGACATGCAGGCCAAGGTCGATCCCTACCTGCGCCCCCTGTACGACGCACTGGACGACATGATGCCGTTCGAGCGGATCCAGCGCGCGCTGGAGACGCGGACGATCGAGATCGCTCCGCTCGCTTTCATGAGAGGACGCACCCTCGGCGACGCCTTTGTAATCGTGGATGAAGCGCAGAACGCGACCGCGATGCAGATGAAGATGCTGCTCACCCGGCTTGGTGTGAACTCGCGCATGGTCATCACGGGCGACAAGACACAGGTGGACCTGCCGCGGAACACCGAGTCCGGCCTGATCCAGGTGGAGCGTCTGCTGCCCGGCATCGACGGGGTCGCCTTCCAGTACTTCAACGAGACTGACGTCGTCCGTCACCGTCTGGTGCGCGACATCATCAAGGCGTACGAGTCGGACGAGGGTAAGGCCTGAGTTCGTGCACGCGCCGCCATTAGGGAACGCCGCGCGTTCCGCGACGGAGCATCGCGGCACGTGGCGTCTGCACGGACCCCGACTCGCGCTCGGTCTGGCGCTGGCGCTCCTCACGTACGCGCTGTTTCCGGAGGCGCCGGCGACGCAGATCCCGGTCTACGAGGTCGGGGCCGTCGCCGCCGACAACGTCATCGCGCCGTTCGCGTTCACTGTTCCGAAGACCGCGGCGGACATCGAGAACGAGCGCGCGGACGCCGAGCGAGCCACCGAGCCCGTGTTCCGTCTCGCGCCCGCGGCGCTGGACACGGTGCGCGCGCTCCACGGCCAGCTGGCGCAGGCCATCGCCGCCGCCGGACCGAACGTCGCCGGCGTCCAGGCCGCGGCGCGGGCGTACGGGATCACGCTGGCGCCGGGCGAGGCGGCATTTCTCGCATCGCCGGTGCGGCGTGATCGCGTCCTCGCCGCGGCTCGCCGCGCGCTCGACCGGTGGCTTCCGGCCGGCGTGGTGGCGAGCGGCCAGCTCGACGAGCTGCATGGCTCCGTCGTCGTGCGCAGCGGCGACCGCGAGCGCGAGATCCCGGCGGACAGCCTGATGACATTCGGGCAGTTCATCCCGCGCGCGCGCCTCATCAATCCGGAGACGAGCGACGACGGCACGTCGGCCTACCTGAAGCTCGTGAGCGGCCTGTTTCGCCCGACGGTCGTGTTCGATCGTGTCGAGACCGACCGCCGACGCGCCGAAACGCGGGCCGCGATCCCCACCACCAAGTATTCCGTGCTGGCGGGGCAGAAAATCGTCGGCGCGCACGAGGTCGTGGGTCGCGAGGAGCACGAGAAGCTGCGCACCCTGCAGCGCGTCCTCAGCGGCAGCAGTGATGCCACTCCGCGCGTCAGG
>Ga0066652_100001028_pt1 | contig 14004 bp, 12 predicted proteins | sample GraSoiAngelo_101_FD_71413 | JGI IMG/M metagenome (GOLD analysis project Ga0066652, IMG submission 71413) | Grasslands soil microbial communities from the Angelo Coastal Reserve, California, USA - 14_0903_02_30cm | ecosystem: Environmental > Terrestrial > Soil > Grasslands | place: USA...
GGCATGAAATCTTTTGCTGCAAAAACTTTCCTTTCATAATAATCCGCCATGCCAACCACAAGTTTTTTGTTTTCGATCAACCGGAGCGAGCCTGAGTTTTTTAATTCGGTTATAGCGGAGGTATTAAAAACAGCCTGGCCAAAATTTCCGGTATAGCGGAACATAAAATAATATAATGCGTTGGCATTAACTTGCCCCGAGATAGCTTTTCTTAATTCGCTTCTGAGAGAATCTATCCCCAGTGCGTACTGAACATTTGATTCCGAATTTTTACTACAGCGAACAGTATCATATTTTAAATTCTCAACAACCTCTTTCATCGATTCTTTTACCCGGCGGTTCTCTATCATATGTTCCCTTTGATTCTCCGCTAAAAATCCGCAGAACACAGCGAGGAACAGCATTAAGAATTCCCAGAGATAGTGTGTCCATTTTTTTCTTGCTGTATGCGTATGTGAGTGTACTTCCATAAATAATTAATGAAGATGATATTCCTTTTTTAATAGCTCTATCAGGTTATTTGCTTTTCTCAGCACCACCCTGTTTGACCAGAGTCTAAAACCGGTCATAGTATAATAATATTCCAGGTGATTACCGTATTGAAATAAGTCGGGTTCATAGAAAGCGGGAACTTTAAATACGGGAGAAATAGGATCAAAAAGAGAATCAGGCAGCGGCTTTTCCCTCAAAATGGATAAAAAATATTTTGAGTTGAAGAATTTGTCCTGTAAATAATTTATTGTTTGGTAAATGTTGTTGGATTGCATTTCCTGGTCTCTCAATTCACTTTTTATTAATGCATCGTAGTCAATGATCGAATCAGCTATAACTGATTTGCGGATAAGCCTGAAGTTGCCACCGTTTTTAAGTTGCTCAATTGTCCTGTCATGATATTGAAAGTTATTGTAGGCTCTCATAAGGGCTACGCATCTATAAAGTAAAAAATCGTTTCGCATACCACGTGGCTTTTCGATCTCTTGCCGGATAGTATCTATTTTTTTTGTCAGCATTTCCCAAAAAGGAATGTCATGAACGAGGTCTGCCGTATCTTTTTTCAGATCTTCATAAAGAGAAGCTGCATATTTCAATTCCCTGCTATGTTCTACAATATGCTCCCGTTGGTTCTCCGCAAGAAACCCACAGAACACAGCGAAGAATAGCATTAAAAATTCCCAGAGGTAATGTGTCCATTTTTTTCGTGATGTGTGAGTATGTGCATGTACTTCCATAACCTTTTATTCAAGATGATATTCTTTCTGTAATAATGAAATTAATTCCGTCGCTTGTTCTTTCAATGGGTTAAGATTATCCCGCACATTGCTTCTCCACCAATTGGCTTCACTTTTTACCCAGCCAATAAATTCTTTCATAAGTTTTGGGTCGTCGTTTAACAGCGGGGGATCTAGTTGGAATACAGAATCCCTTCTTTTATCCCGACCCGTAAAAAGATTGACTGAAGTGATGCCGTCAAAGATCTTTAGCCGGAGACCGGTGATTGTTTCATATTCAGTTTTAAAAAAAGTATAATCAGTTTCCAGGTCCTTAATTGATTTGTCATAGTCGCTAAGTTTTAATGCGATCTCCGTATTCATGATCCTCAAATTACCGGAACTTTTCAATTGCTCCAGTGTAGAGTTTCTTGACGAAAAGAAAACAGACGAACCGGTAAATCCTGAATAATAATAAAGCTTTCCATTTGTTACTCCTTTTGGTCTTTCACTTGCAAGCATACAAAGTGTATCAAATCTTTTTGAATTGTCTAGTGTCCATGTTATTAAATGGTTCAATTGAACCGTATCTTTTTTCAACTCTTTGTATAAACTGGAAGCATATATATTGGCACGTTGATGCTCTACAATGTGTTCACGCCAGTTCTCTGCAAGAAAACCTGAAAACACTGCGAGGAATAGCATAAGAAATTCCCAGAGATAATGTGTCCATTTTTTTCGTGATGTGTGTGAGTGGTGGTGTACTTCCATTATCAGTGCTTATTAAATTGCCTTTCTACAAATTCAAAAGTTGCCGAATAAGCTTTTAGCCAATTGCCATAAAGCAAAAAGCTATGCACTTCATCAGGCAATACCAATTGCTCTACATGCACTCCTTGTTTTCTTAACATCTCTGCCATATTCACAGATTCGCTGAATGGTACATTGCGGTCATCATCACCGTGTATCATCAGTACGGGATTCTTCCATCCTTTTATATAATAGACCGGTGAAGACTCCAGGGCTTTTTTTGCGATTGCAGGATATTTTGCATAATCATACCATGGCGCAAAGGTTGGTATCTCCGTATTCCAGTTATGTACTCCATGAATATCTACACCACATGCAAAAAGATCAGAAGCCTGTGCCAACCCATGTGCCGTAAGATAACCACCATAAGAGCCGCCCCATAAAGCGATCTTATTTCCATCTACATCATTCCTGTTCTTTAAATATTTGCCGGCACCGATGAGATCGTTTACTTCACTGGCACCGGAAGCGCCATAGTTCAATGCTTCTCTGAATTCAAAACCATAACCAATACCGCTGCGATAATTCAATGACAACACAACATATCCCTTGCTTGCAAAATATTGATTGAGTGCATACGCATTGGAATAATATTGACTATAATGAAAACCCAAAAGCATCTGTCTTCTTGAGCCACCATGTATAAAAATTATTGCAGGATGTTTATCACCGGGTTTATGATCCGGTGGTAAAAAAAGATCGCCATAAGCATTCATTCCATCTGTTGCCTTTATTGTTACAAATTGTGGTGCTACCAGTGTTGATGGAAAATCTTTTGGAAAAATTTCTTTTGAAATATCACTGATCGAATTGTTTTTTACAATTGCGGGCCAGGCTGGTTTGGTGGCGGATGAATGAAGTATTGCAATGCCATCATTAATAATTACAGGACTCCATTCTATTTCAGTTCCCTTTGTTAATTGTTCTGTTCTGCCATCTGCAACCGACAACTTCCAGATATGCCGGCGATTGATATCGGTAATGTTTGTTGTGTAATAGATCATTTTGCGATCATCGGAAAGAGTTACATTTTCTATTTCACCATCACCAGAAGTAAGCAGTTTTGTAACGCCATTATTTATATTTAGTGAATATAAATGTTGCCAACCCTCTTTTTCATAGGGAAAAATAAGCTGATCACCGGCACACCACCATAACAAATTTTCCTCCACAGGAATATCACTTAAGAAAACACTTCCCTTTCCGGCAGAAGCTTTCCATATCTCCTTTGCTGTTCCCGATTTAAGATCAAATAAGCGGATGCTCCATGGATTGCCTTCCCTTACCGGGACAAAAGGTATTATATCATTCATATTGGGAATACGGATATAAGCCAGTTGCTTGCCATCAGGCGACCATGTTGGATAAGTATCGTTATCCATACTGGTTTCCGCAAAGCTTACATTTTTTGTATCTAAATGATATACGCCAATAAAAGAATGATCGCCGCGATTACTGGTGAAAGCGATCATTGTCCCATCAGGCGACCAGCGAATTTGTGATTGGCCACCTCTTGATTGAAAAAGTTTTTCGGATTTGCTTACCGTATCTGCTAGTGACAATATCCATACCTGGCCCTGGGAAGTATAAGCAAGTCTTTTACCATCAGGAGATATTTTAAAATTAGAGCCCGCAACAATTTTTCTTAATTGACTTCCATCTTTATTAATGATCCAGATATTTCTTGCAGTAGATGTTTGTAAAAATGCAGGATTAGCCGCTTCGCCGCTATTGTTGTATGGATTTCCTCTTACGAATACTATTTGATTACCGTCCGGCGTAAACTCAAGACCGTTTATATCCATTCCGTCATCACCGGTGTAGCTGGTCATTTTTTTTGTCGTAAAAGCAGACGCTTCAGCCACATAAATATTGCGGGAACCTTTGTCGTTAAAGACCCATGCAATATTTTTTCCATCAACTGAAGCAGTCAGCTCAGTTGGGAAAGGAACTGATAAATAATTTTCGATGGCCTGGCCTGCAACATTATTTACCGCCAAAAGGAAAAGGAAAAAGATATTTTTCATTTTTAATTTATTTGAGGTGGTATTCGCCTTCGATCAACGCCAGGGTTTTATTTGCTTCGTTAAATAACTTTTCAGCGACAACGATAAAATAAAGATTTGAATTTTTTCGAAAATGGACCCTGTTACAAAATTCATTTATATCAGATCTGTTATAACTCATCAATTGCGGATTATCCACCGGCTTTTTGAAATTTAACCCTTCGATCATTTTTTCAAAGACACGATTGTCAAACATTTTATCTATCGATTGATATAATATGAGCACCAGGGATTCTTCTCTTTGCTCAATGTATTGGGTAAGACTGTGTCCAAGAATATCATAATTGGCAAGTCCTTCCGACACTTTTTGATTATGTATAAGCCGCCAATTACCGGCATTTTTTAATTGGGAAATGGTTCTGTCATTTGTATTGAACCGAAATGTGCGGGGTATTTGTCTTGTATAAAAATAAATTTCGTTTCCATGTTGCTTTGGATCTTCGTAGTTCATTAAATAAAGAAGAGAGTCCATTATTTTATCGAGCCGCTTCCTTGTCCGTAAAATACTGTCCAGTTGACTAATATCTTGTTGAAGATCTTCCGCAATTGAACGTATATAAGTTCTTTCTCTCTTATTCTCTACAAAATGTTCCCGCTGGTTCTCCGCAAGAAAACCTGCGAAGACAGCTAAAAACAACATCAAAAACTCAAATAGATAGTGTGTCCATTTTTTTCCTTCTGCATGGGTATGATGATGAACTTCCATATTTTAATCTTTTTTAAAATAACTGTAAAGAAATGCTGCAGCAAACCCTACAATTATATAAATGATCATCCGGATCATCCGGCCTTTACTTTGAGGACTCATATAAAACTGATTTACCTGTAATTTAATAAAAGAAATAATTTTTTATCTATTAACCCCGGGACCTTTTAAAGTCATCCCGCTTTTTGTACCAATATGTTTTCCGTTTTCAATTACCAATTGTCCATTTACCAACACAAAATGAAAACCGGCAGAAAATTGGTGCGGTTGTTCAAAGGTTGCCTTGTCTGCTATTTCATTAAGATCAAAGATCACAATATCGGCCGCCATTCCTTCTTTTAGTAACCCACGATCTTTCAATTGAAATTTTTGTGCGGCCAGTGATGTCATCCTCCTTATCATTTCTTCCAGTGAAACCAACTTTTCATCTCTTACATATTTTGCAAGCACTCTTGCATTAGTGCCATAAGCCCTGGGATGCGGCATTCCTTTTCCGTAAACCACTACTCCACCGTCTGCACCTATCATATCGAAAGGATATTTCATAAAATAACGGACATCATCTTCATTCATGCTATGATAAACCATTTGTGCACCGCCTGCCATCATCATATCTAAGATTGTTTCTGCTTCGTATTTCATTTTTGCTTTTCGTCCCTTCAATTTATTTATCTCAGAAATATTTTTTCCATTAAGCGTTGTATCAGCGCTATGATAAGCAACATAGGCATAGCCGTAATTTTTATACTTGTATTTATCCTGCATCTCCAACATTTCTTTGACGATCTGTTTATGCATTTGTTCATCATTGATCCTTTTCTTCAATGAATCCTGTCCGCCTGCCAACGCCCAATCGGGCAAGCGAATACCAAGATTAGTGCTGCTGGCCGAGTAAGGATATTGATCGATCGTGACATCGTATCCTTCTTTGCGTGCTGCTTCTATCAACGGGAGGGTTTCTTTGCTTCTTCCCCAATTAGCAGGACCGCTTACTTTGAAATGAGAAATCTCAACAGGAATATTTGCTGACTTACCAATGTTGATCGCCTCATTAATTGCATCCACTACTTTATTTTCTTCATTACGAATATGCGATGCATACACACCATTGTAACCAGCCGCAACCTTTGCAAGACCTATCACCTCTTCTGTATTGCTATACATTCCCGGTAAATAAATAAGACCGGTTGATAAACCAACTGCTCCATCCTTCATTGCCTGTGCTACCAGGTCTTCCATTTTCTTTTGCTCTTCAGGTGTTGCTAAACGATTATCCAAACCCATTGCTTCTCTTCTTACAGTGTTATGGCCAACAAGCGAGGCAACATTGATGGAAGTTTTCATACTATCAATACGCCAGAAAAATTTTTTCAGGTCATCTGCAGAACCGCCACAATTACCCGTGATCACAGTAGTGACTCCATCATATATATAATTATCGGCAGTTGGATTTTCAAAAACACCGTTTTCAATATGTGCATGCACATCAATAAAACCGGGAGCAACAATTAACCCTTTTGCATTAATAACTTTTGTTGCAGCTGCATTATTCGTTTTACCAATGTAAACGATCTTTCCATCTTTAATTGCCAGGTCACCATAAAACCAGCTGTTGCCGGTGCCATCAATTATTTTACCGTTTTGAATAAGCACATCATATTGTTGCGCAAATACTGATTGAGATAATAACAGGAGAATAAATATATTTTTCATTTTAAATGATATTCTTTTTTTTATTGATGAGACCAGGTCTGTTGTAAAATCCTTCAGATTTGTTTTGGTTTTTGTAAACCCCGCATGCGTCTCCCCTGAGGAGAGATGTAAATAGCCATGTACTTCCATTCTATTTCATTATAGATGATATTGATGTTTCAGTAATTCGATCAGTTTTTCTGCTTTTTCTTTTAATGCTATTCCTCTTTGTGTATTTCCCATACTACTCAATGATAAATATTGTATCTGGAATGTAACATTATTAATAACAGTGGGGTTCTCAGTTATTAATTGCGGGTTAGTTGTCGGTTTTACAAATTTATAATCCGGGCTGAAGACTTTGTAAAGTTGATCCGCATTGAAAACAGTTCCTCCTATTTCGCGAAAGGTGGTTTTATTCTTGTGTCAGATTCGTCCCACTCCCTCAATTCTTTAACGGCTGCATCATACGCTAATATTTCGTTGATGATATTTTCATTTTTTATTAACCGCAGGTTACCGGCATTTTTTAATTGCTGCATTGTTCCATCCGTACTCACAAAAGGCTGCCCGAAAAAAACATGCCGGGCAAAAAAATAAGTTTCATTTCCAAATTGTTTGTGCTTATCAGTGCTTAGCAATAGCACTAATGAGTCCATCATACTTCTTTTCTCTCTTCTTAAATTAATATAGCTTTCAAGATGAGTGGTATCTGTTTTCAGGTCCTGGATCAATGATTCAACATATTTTTGTTCCCGCTGATGTTCTATTACATGTTCTAATTGGTATTCTGCTAAAAAACCACAAAACACGGCAAGGAACAACATGAGAAACTCCCAGAGATAATGCGTCCATTTTTTTCTTGCGGTATGGGTATGTGCATGTACTTCCATAAATAGTTTATTCCAGGTGATATTCTTCTTTTAATAAGGCCAATAATTTTTGAGCTCTTTTTGCAACTGTTTCAATTTTCGCCAGCACATATTTTAAGTTAAAGGAACGGAGCTGGCAAAGATTGGCATATTGTATAAAATCTTCTTTTTTGTATGAAAGCAGTGGAAATGATTTTTTTTTGAATGAATCGATAATTTCAGTGCTCACATTGATCTCCATGATCTCATCCATATACCAGGCATCGAATAATATGTTCCTTGCTTTAACCAGGTCGCTATACATCAGATCCTGGTAAATAAACGTTTCTTTCATATCTCGTGCTGACTGGTCATATTGAGCAATAGCTTCAACAACTTGCTGGTCCTTAAATAAACGAAGTCCGCCTGAGCTTATCAATTGTTGCAAAGTCGCATCCTGAAGAGGTAAAATTGTATGTCTTGTACCAAACCTTCCAAAATATGTCCAGGTGCCTGCCGGAATTTCATCAATGTTTTTTGTATGTACCAGCATCCGGAAAGTATCTATTTTGGGTATTACAAAATTTCTTTCTTTAATAGTTGCATCTAAGAAACCAGTATTTACTTTAAGATCTTCATACAAGGCCTTTGCATATTTTTTTTCACGCTGGCCCTCTACCATATGCTCCCGTTGATTCTCTGCTAAAAACCCACAAAACACGGCAAAAAATAACATGAGAAACTCCCAGAGATAGTGGGTCCATTTTTTTCTTTCTGTATGGGCATGCGCATGTACTTCCATAAATATTTTTTATTCTAAATGGTATTCTTTTTTAAGATCACTTATCAGCTCAACTGCCAGTACTTCTGCCCTCCGCCAACGATCATTAATATTAAGACGAAGATTTCTTTGCTGTACAATGATCATGTTTAGCATTTCTTTTATCTTCTCCCTTTTATTTTCCAGCGATCCTGTATTAGCCAGGAATATATTTTCTTTGGTTGATCTGGACATGGTGTCCAGTTCCCATAAAAAATGTTTAGATACCTCATGATGGTATGCTGGCTCAATGATCTCATTTATTAATGGTAATAGTATGTTGCCTCTTGTCTGATGATCTTTGAATTCAGCATTAATTTCATTTACCAGTGCATCGTAAGTAATTATTTTTTTCAGCAGCTGGGAATTTTTGAAATACCGGAGACTTCCCGAGTTTTTTATCTGTTCAAAAGTAGCCCGGTTCCATAAAACAGGAACTGTCCAATACATAAACCGCGTATAGAAAGAAAATTCGGCAGCAGTACGGTCATCAAGCTGCATTTTACTAAGATTAAGAAGGCTATCAGAAATTGCAATATATGTTCCTGCTGATCTTTTTTGAACATTAATAGCAGCTGTATCATTTTGCAGATCCTGCATCAGTGATTTTGAAAATTCTTTTGCCCGGCTGTTTTCTACTGCATGCTCCCTGATATTCTCCGCCAGGAATCCACAGAACACAGCGAGAAACAACATTATAAACTCCCAGACATAATGCGTCCATTTTTTTCTTTCGGTGTGGGTGTGGGCATGTACTTCCATATTTAGACAGGTGGCTTGTGTTTATTTAATCAACTTTTTTCAACTCTCCTTTTTGACCCATATTTAAAAACCAAACTTTGGTCACTTTACCGCTACTATCTGTTTCAAACTCTATTTGCCTGTCAGTACCATCTCCATAAAAAAACTTTGTTGAAGATTCAGGTTTTAATTCAATATCGGGTATGCCATTGCGATGCCTGTAAAGCTTTCCATCTTTTGTTATGAACTGCATGGTAACGCCTCCAAAATATTTACCAGCATAATTAACAAGTATTGTTGTGTCGATCTTTACTTCTTTATGTTCATAAGGCATTACAATATCCTCATCATCCAAAATAGATTCAACAGCTGCACGAAAAAATGGAAGATTTGATTCGGCATTGGAAAGTATAATAACAGTTCTTTCGATCTCGGGCCATCTTACGATCATTGTACGATAACCGGGCCAGCCGCCGGTATGAGAGATCACCTTTCCCTTATCTGACTTTGGTTGCACACCTACTCCAAAACCATAAAACGAAGTTGAATCAGTTGGAGAAGTACGAACCAAAGGTGAAAGCATTTCATCAAGGGATGCTTTGCTTACCAGTTTATTTGAATACAAAGCCCTGTCCCATTTAAACAGATCGCCAATGGTAGAATTTACACAACCATCTCCTACAATACCATCAAGATAATAAACCATGTCGTATGCCGGTAATTCATCGGGTAAAACATATTTTTTTAAACTATCAGAATACACAAACCCTAATGCATAATTATCAGGAAACTTTTTTGTAGTGCGCCGGCTGTTGTATATAAATGTATGGTTCATGCCCAGGGGTTGAAAAATATTTATCGCCATAAAATCATTATAACTCATACCCGATACTTTTTCAATAATGGAAGCGAGTAATGCATAACCCGTGTTACTGTACTTCCATTTTGTTCCGGGTTGAAAAAATAAAGTATCATGCCGCTGAGCCAGCATGTCAATGATATCCTTGTTAAAAGCGATCTTTTTCCTATCCCAGTTCTTTTCAAACTGGTCCTCGTAAGATGGGATTCCCGAGGTATGTGTCAATAAATTTCTTACGGTAATATTATCATACGGTAATTGCGGAAAATATTTTTTGATATTATTTTCATAACTCAACAACTTTCTTTCTTTCAGGATCATAATTCCCATTGCCGTGAATTGTTTTGAAACTGAGGCCAGCTCAAATACAGAACTATCATTTAGCATTCGTTTGCTATTGTAGTCTGCATATCCCAAAGCTTGTTGGTAAATGGGTTTGCCTTTTTCAGCTACAAGTATAGTTCCGTTGAATTGGAAATATTTGTTTTGGCCGGTCATATACTGTTGCAATAATTGCGCATGGTCTTTTTGAGCAGTAACAAAAAGCGGTGCAAAAAGAATAAAAAGAAGTTTTCTCATGATCATCTTTGTTTTATGTAGTGAGATATAGTAATTCCGGCTTGTTAATTTACGTATTATTCATATTATTTATTAATACCAATTACCAGCGCCAGCATGCAAAGTATAGTAATAATTATCAGTAAAGGTGTAATAAACTTAAGCCATGTCTTCATGCTGACATTCACCATGGCCAGCGAAGGAAGCACAAGACCTGTGGGTGCAATAAAAGACATGATGCATATGCCATACATGTACGAGTTAACGATCTCCCTGCCCGGTATATTTATAATGATGACCAATGCTCCAATGATCGGCATCGTTAGTACGGCCATTCCCGAAGTGGATTGTATAAAAAGAGAAAAAATAAGGTAGAATAATAATAGTGCAAGGATAAAAATTGCCGGTGACATTCCCTGTACAAGGTTAGCCGTATAAAAAAGTATTGAATCACTTACATGTCCTTCATTTAATACAACAGTAACGCCTCTTGCAAAGCCTATTAAAAACGCAACAGAAAGTAAACTCTCAGCTCCTTTGACAAATTCTTTTACCAAAATTTTTTCGTTGATACCTCCTATCACGCCAATAAGAATAGATGAGCCAAGAAACAATGTGGACATTTCGAGCATCCACCATTTAAAAAAAACCACACCTGCTATCATGCTAAGAAATGTTGCCAGGTAAATGAATAAAAGCAATTTGGTTCTCCCTTCAAGTTTAGGTACGGTGATGTTGCCATTGATATTTATATCGTATAGAGGTTTAACAACACCATCAATTTTATACACCAGCGATGCAGTGGGATCTTTTTTTATTTTCGCTGCATACCTTAATATATACCATATCGTCAAAGCCGTAAGAACAACCCAAAGCAATGACCGCTCCGTTAATCCATCCATCCAATTAATGCCCGCGGCATTTGAAGCAATTATTGTAGAGAAAGGATTTGAAAATGCAGGGATACCTCCAAGTGAAGTTCCTCCGAAAATTATAGCCAGCGGGACCAACAGATCATAACCTGCCGCCAAAAACAGGGGAACCAATATCGGGTAAAAGACCAGTGCCTCTTCTGCCATTCCATAAGAGGCGGCAAAAAAAGAAAATATCGTCGTGAGAATAGCGATAAGCAATGGTTCACGTCCCTTCATTGTATAAGAAAGCCATGAAATTCCCTTTGTCATGGCCCCTGTTTCATTGAACACGAACATGAAGCCGCCAATGATCAGAACAAATAAAATAACATCTATGCTATCATAAATTCCTTTCACAGGTGCCTGTAAAATACTAATGAATCCTTGTGGGTTTCGTTTTTGTTTGCTATAGGTGCCGGGTACCGAAATAGGTTTTCGAATATCACCGTCAATGAATTTTTGAACCTTAATAAGCATACCCAGGCTATCTAAGGTTTTTTGAGTAAGAGGGAAGATTGTAGTAGTGGCTTCTGTTGTAATAACAAATGACTTTTCATTTGCCTCCAGTTTCGCATATTGACCAGCCGGTAATAACCATGTGCTTACCGCCGACAGAATAATAACAGCCATTAAAATGGTAATAGGGCTTGGGATAGATCTTTTCTTTGACATGAATTAATTTTCTTTTTCCAGTTCTTCAATTGTTCTCTTCGCTGCCGCCAGCCGCACCTGTTTATTCTTCTCCACCAATTTATGCGTAGCCCATTTTTCTAATTTATGATGCAGCGGAACCAGCAATGCAGCAATACAAACCAATGCCAGCAACATAAGCACCGGTGAGTGATGAGTGATGCTTTCTAAAAAAGGATGAAGTAATAAATTTAAAAATTCAAATACTATTAATAACGCAACTACACCGAGAAACTTTATGAGTTTTGTATTGGTGATATGGCGGCGGCTTAGTGCTAAAAAGGTAATGACGAAGGTGATAATGCCGAGGGCCAATAGGGCGTATTGAATGTTTTGTTTGCGCCTTTGTTCCTCTTCTGTTTTTTTTGCTTCTTCTTCTATCAATCTTATCTGCTCATTAAAAGCAAGGGCCTGAATTTTGTTGACATTACTCTGGCTGAAAATCTGCGCATTAATGCTTGCTTCCATTCTTGAATAATAATAGGCGCTGTCTTTATTATGTAAAGAGTCAAAAATTTGTCGCATAAAATCTGATGCAGCCAGTTTCACATTATTATTGCTGTTTAATTCTCCAAGGTCGAGCAACTGCTTTGCCTGTGCCATAGCTTCCGATATGTTCCCTTTACTTAACAAAGCAGGAATATAATAATTGCTGAACCGTAATTTTATAGGGATCATTTTAACCGAATCAGTAATTGCAATTATCTTTTTGATATAAACATCTGCAAGTTCATGTTCTCCTGACTGTGTATAGGCGTCTGCAATTGATACCAGTGCATTAAACCGTTGAGCGATGCTGTTTACTCTGCGGCTACTCTCATAGAAAGCCTGGGCAAAATATAATGCAGAATCTGGTTGCTTTACCGATAAATACCAGGTGGCCATACCACGTTGATATTGCAGCAGCATAAAATCATACAAGGGGTGTGATTTATCTGGTAAGTCATCACCTCCTTTGCGTACATATTGAACCGCCGCTTTATTATTTTGAAGGGAATAATAAGCTAAGGAAATATCAAAGTCCAGCGAACTAATTCTTCTTTTGTCATTTGCTTTCTCTGCCAATGGAAGGGCTTTAAAATAATATTCCAACGCAGAGGCGTTGTCGCCTTTTGTAAAAGAGAAGTAAGAACCAATCCAGTTATAACTGGCGGCAAGCAGTGAATCGTTCTTCAATTGCTGTGCTATCTGAAGTAACCGGACACATTCAGCAGAATCTATATTACCACCACGGATGAAGCTTTGATTTTCTAAGATTTTTGTAATTAGGTTAAATCGTTCAACAGAGTTGCTGGTATTAGTTAAAACAGTTTTTAAACTATCCGTATATTTATTTTGTGCAAAAACAACTTGTATGCTTGCAACAAAGCAAAAGAGGGTTATTATTTTTCTCATAAATCAGTCAGCTTGTTCAACGTTTATTTCACCCGGTTATATTTCTTTAGCACATCAATAACTAATTTATGCGGCAATGCATACGATTTGTTTCCATTAATGCCTTCCATTGTTTCCGCTGCTACCATCGCATTGATTATAGCTTCTTCGGTTGCTTGTATCGTTGCTTCGAATAGAGGATTGATCTCATCATTCGGTAATGTTTCAACTTTTGTAAAATTTGTCCGTTGAAAAGCCGTTGGGTTTGCAGTGGAGAAAGCAATAAAAATATCTCCCGATCCATTTGTGCCTTGTCCTCCAACTTGCCCGATGCCTAATGAAACCCGTTGCACAATTCTTTTTAACTGGTGCGGTAAAACCGGCGCATCAGTAGCAACAACTACTATGATAGATCCATCACCCGCCTGGTAAGATGGGGGTGCTTTGAATTCATTATTTAATGTATCTATTAATTCTTTTCCAACCGGCACACCGGCAATGATGAGATTTCTTTTTCTACCGAAATTGGATTGCACAAAAACACCCAATGTATATATCGAGTCTTTGATTTTTATAATCCGGGATGAAGAACCTGAACCTCCTTTAAATCCCAAACACATCATCCCAGTACCGCCGCCCACATTTCCTTCTTTAATAAAACCACTCTTTGCACTATCCAATGCTTCAAATGCGTTCGTTTCTTTTACATGAAAAC
>Ga0066652_100001029_pt1 | contig 14003 bp, 26 predicted proteins | sample GraSoiAngelo_101_FD_71413 | JGI IMG/M metagenome (GOLD analysis project Ga0066652, IMG submission 71413) | Grasslands soil microbial communities from the Angelo Coastal Reserve, California, USA - 14_0903_02_30cm | ecosystem: Environmental > Terrestrial > Soil > Grasslands | place: USA...
TGAATGGCAGTGGCTTAGGTCAAGAAATTGGTCGGCAACAGGGGAATCTCGCCACCAATATTGCAAATCAGATGGGCGTATTAGGAGCACAAGATGTCGATTACGGTTCCCAGGCACGGGCAGCGGCTCTACAAGGACGACAGGGTTTCGAGACAGGGGCGTTACAACGCGGCCTTTCGCTTGAGGACTACATCAATCAGGCGAATGTCGCTAAAACAATAGGTGCTCAGATGGCTCCTCAACCTCCTAGTGGAAAAGCTCAATTTGGCGCAGCGGCACAAGGGGTTGGTGCATTAGCTCCGTGGGCTACAACTTTGAAAGGAAAATAAATAGAGGTAGACTAAAATTCCAGATTTCAACTTTAAAGCCGGTTCCTTCCCTGTAGGCGAAGTCATCAATGCCGCTCAACGCAAAGCCCAAATTGAGCAGCAAAATCAGCAATACGGTCAGCAGCAATTATTGGCTGGACTTCAATCGATTGGTCAGATAGGCCAGTCCTTAGCGGATAAAAGACTAAAGATTGCTCAAGCTCTAGCAGTTGGGAATCAATTTGGTCTTCCTCCTGATGTTTCTAAAAATATGGATGTTGATCAGATTATGAAAATTGGAGCCATAAAAAAAGGTTATATTCCAGCCGATACATTTTTACAAGGGCTTCATGCTCAATTAATTGGAACACAACCTGTTTTGCCAGCTTCGGGTACAGCGCAACCACAGACTAATGGAGCGATATTAGCTTCAAATACAAACCAAGATCAAAATCAACCGCCAGCAGGACAGGCGGCTCCGCAGGAACCATCACAACCAACAATGCAACAACCGCCTAGAATGTTAAATCCTGCCGAACAAAAGTTCTTACAGCACACGGCGGATATTGCAATTAAAAACCGCCCGCAAAATGTCATTCAATATACACCAGGAAAAGGACTTGAAGTGGTAGGAACAAAGGCAAAGGGCGATCAAGTCATCACAAGTCAGATGAATCCCATGCTTAGTGCTTCATGGGAAACAGCCAGTGATCCTCAAAAAGCATTGGCCAAGGCTATGTATGAGGGCCGCGTTCGACCGTCAGATATTAGTTTCCGAGAACGTGGCGTTACGACCCTTCTTGCGAATGAATATGCAAATATGAATGGTCTACCGCCATTTAAAGCCTATAACGCTGATGTTAATGCAACGATGGCCAAGTTTTCCACGTCAGGAAAACTCGGACAAAATGCGTTATCACTTAATACGGCCTTGGGACATGCTGCAAGCGCCTTCGATTCCTATCAAGCCATTCAAAACACCAACCAACAATGGTTGAACACCCCTATAAATAAGCTCAAAAAGGCAACAAATGATCCCAATGTAGTTGCCCTCGGAATCAATCTAAATGCCTTACAAGGTGAACTTGCGAACGTTTTTAAGAATTCAGGTGCTACGGATCAAGAGATTGCTCATTGGAAAGATTATCTTAACGAAAATCTGACACCCAGTCAGTATGTGGGGGCCCTTTCCAAAGTCGATGAATTATTAAAGTCCCGTCTCAGTGCTATGGAATATCAGCGCGGTTCAGCAGGCGGCGGTGGACAGCCGATGATGTCTCCTCATGCCAGTGAAATTAGCAATCGTTTAGCTGGACAACAACAAAGTCAAGGCATTCCGCAAATAGGTGAGACTTTTCAGGGTGGAAAAGTACTGAGCATAAAGCGCGTTAAGTAAATGGCGACTTATCATATTGAAACAGATAAAGGAACGTTTGAAGTTGAAACAGATGAGCCTTCCCAAACATCTCAATCATTTCGAGATGTTTTAAAACAATCCGCTCAAAAGCTTATTTCTCCTTTAGCCGCTATTGGACAAAAACTTCAACCGAAGAATCTAACCAGTCTTTTACCAGCAGCCGGAATGATGGCAGGAACCGCTATGGCCCCAGGCTTAGGAACTGGTATCGGTGCTGGTCTAGGATCAATTGCTCAAAAAATGGCTGATTTGGCCTATGGGACAGCAAAACCAGTAGAGCCAACAACTTCAGTTATGGGTATTCCTATGGCCCCTAAAGAGGCCATTTGGCCTGCTGTAAATGCCGCTACCGCTGGTCTTCCAGCAACTCAAGAAGGTCAAGCCGTTGGCAACAAAATATCTCAAATGGTGCAGTCTGCCAAACCAGGGCTGAAAAAATCCCTTCAACAAGTAGAGCAAATGCTGAGTGGAAAAAGTGCAGCTAAAGTAGGCAGGCTCATTAATGATCCCACTGCTTATTTACCTGAATCTTTCGGCGGAGGTATGACTAAAGAAGCCGCTTCAAATCAATATGCCAATGCTTTGGAAGAAACAGGTCTGAAAAAGCCGGATTTTGGACCCTTTAAGCAAGGTCATAAAGATGCTGAAGATGTTGCCCAGTCTATCTATGACAAATGGAAAGCAGGCGGTGACATATCGGCCCAGGAAGCATTTAGTGCGAAAAGGGCGACCGACAAACTTTTCCCTGCTGTCGTAAAAGAACGAAACGCCGAAGATATCAAGTTAATGTCTGAATTCAAAACTGCGATGGATGATGTTCTATCTAATCAAGCCGGTCCACTTCAAAAAGCTTCTCAAGATTATGCTAGGGCAAGCTTAAAGGCCGATTTTAGGCAAATACTTCCTAGAACTAAGACGGGTGATATATCGACCGTGAAGACACTTCTTTTGCATACATTGGCTCCTAAAAGGATGTTGGCTGCTGGTCTAACCTCGCCAACGGTATTTGGTGCAGGGAACGTCCTCGCTCAAGGTGCCATGAAAGGGCTGAACGTTTTAGGGAAAGATCCAGCTATTCGGCAGACTTTGATTGGATTGCTCCAGCAAATGCAACAAAAGGCCGCACAAACGCCTTGAGCGACATATGCCCGCATTGTGGCGTTAATATGGAACTTATTTGGGACGCGGTAGGCAATGCCCCTTATTGGGAATGTAATCGCTGCGGTAAAAGAGTTTTTGAAGACAAGAACATTTCAAATCAATATCACAAAACGGTTTGAATGGACAGGATATACAGAGCCGATGGAAAATCCGCAATACGCGGTTCCCACACGAAATAACATCAAACTAATTGATGCGATATGTGTTGCTTATGACAATGAACATTATGCACCCGTTATTAAAGATGGTAAATTAGAAACTTCTTATTGTAATCTCGCCTGTAATGAAGTGGCCCAGAAAATGGGCTGTAATGATCTCTTTAACCCCATTGAAAGGACCCCTAAAACGGCTGATGAAATTGCTGATTTCATGGCTGCCAATCCGAATGATTGGCAAGAGTTACGTTGTGCCGGGTTAAAACCTCCTGAACAAGAAATTGCATTTAGAGCGATCCAAGCTTGGGCGAATATAGGGTATCTATTATTTGCCGTTTTGAAATCGACGGAATTAGGTACTTCGCATGGCCATATCGCGGTGATACGGCCTGGAGAATTGAAATCGTCTGGGAAGTGGGGATTGGTCCCTAGCGTTATGAACATTGGGAAAGAATGTTTTATTGGTCGTTCCAAGCAAGGCTCTATGCGCGGACTTCCAGTAGGCGTGAACGAAGCCTTTATTCCCGTCCCTCATTTTTATGTTTGGAAAAGGGGACTGTGAAAAGAACAAAAAAACTCAAACGCATGGGCCATCGAAAACCCCATGGCTCGAAACGTTTTTTGGAGTGGGATAACTCGATTGTCTTTGAAAACCATGTCTTGCGTTGCGTTTACTGTGGGAACTTGATCAAGAGAAATCGCTGGTTCCGTATACGTAAGGACAACGGGATCATCGTCGCATTCTGCAACCCACAGCACGAGGCTATCTATGACAAGCGATTCGCGTACTTGAGTTAATAAATGGGAACTCCTCCAAATAAAACGGAACAAGCCAGCACTCAAAAACCCCAAACTCATAAATCCGTTCCGCAAAAGAAATTGAATTGTTTTGTGGCTCCTGATAAACCTGAAAAACCAGGATTGTTGCTGGTTTCAACGGACAGGATTCAAGACAATTGTTATGTCTTGGGTTGGCAACCGCAATCGTCCACTTGGTTGGTTTCTGAGGGGGTTCAATTTTATCAATTTGCCGGAAAAATGCTGAAGGCCAATTTAGCGTTTACGGGAGTGTTTGCTTTTTGTCTTTTGGTCGTCTTGGTCCTTAATCGTGTTCGATGAATCTCATTAAATGGAAAATGAGGATAGGGATCGTCGGCTTGCGGATGAAAGTTTTAAATATAAACTAATTGAGCAACAAGCCCAGATCCAAGAAGGCATCAAGGACATCCGGGATGACATTAAAGAGCATGGACGACGCCTGACGGACATTGAATCAACGCTTTGGGGATATCCCAAAGGCGATTCCATTGGACTTTTGGAGAAACACAGGGCCCTCCTCCGGACATGGGCCATCATTATTGCCGTTTTATCTTTTTTGGCTACAGCATTTGCCCGGATCATTTCACCCCTTTACGATAAATGGGTATCGGATTGGGCGTTTAATTCACCGTCCCAGAAATGGTTAAAAGAACAGCAGCGCCCCAAAGTAAAGGTCTATAAGATCTACCGGAAAGATGTTGGAACTGCGCCATGATCGACGACGAATGGGACCGCTGCAAATGTGGACATTTCAAGATCATGCACGATGAGATCCAGAAGTTCTGTGTGGTGATCCATTGTCAGTGTTTAATGTATGAAGAGGAAGAAAAAAAATGATCTTTGAAGACTTTTTCACAAAGTTGGCAGGAAAAATTATCAGCCAGAAACTTGATTTAAAGGAGGATTCAAAAATGGACGAGGTAAAGCCCTGGTACAAATCCAAGACTGTGCTTTCCGATATTGCCACTGTGGCAATTTCAATTGTCGGACTGATTGACATTCACTTCACGGGAGGGAAAATAGCTGCAAGCCCGTATTATCAGACAATATTGGCTTTACTAGGTGGCATTGGGATTTATGGCCGTACTACGGCTACTAAGAAGATCGGATAATTCATAAGTTCTGGATTTCACATTGTTTCACGTGAAACAATCGAGATTGATTTAGGATCAATTTCGACCCTATTTAAGTTAGGGTCGTCTGGACAAAATTCAAGTTTTCCGCAATCACACCGCTCTACACGTCCAGGAATCAATGCTTCAGCGCGAGGCACATTCTGTTTAGGCAACATTCCTAATCCTTGCGTATAGATTGACCAATGATGTCTATGAACGCCAAACATTAAAGCTCCATGATTTCAGCTTCCGTTTGTTCATGTCCAGGTTCGCACTTTACTTTCCAAGCATCAATGTGACAAATCTGGTCATCGTCCTCCCATAGAATACCATTTCCTGAGTCGAAAAATGCCTTCAGACAGTTGTCAATGTCGATTTTACGCGCTCCATGGGCTTGGAAGTAGAAAGTTAGCTTGAGCGATAGATCGTTCTTAAAAATGGGCATACCGTTTGTTTGGCGGGCAACTAGGAGTTCCTGCGCAAGTTGCTTTCTGGCTCTGGAACTCGGATCATAGCGTTGGCCATATTTTCCAATTTGCCATCTTTGCTGAACGACCGGGATTCCCGGTATTTTGAATTTATAAGTAGACATCCATATTTTCGAATGCCTTGGACTTCTTAAAACATTCCCAACAGCAGCCCCCCTCAACGACTTGCCAGTAAGTCAGCTTCACGTCACAATTCAAACACTTCATACGTTCTTTGGAAAGATGTTGAAATCTTTGATGATTAAAAGGGTATGTTTTCTTCTTCTTTGTCCTCATAAGGGGCAATCTTGGTCAGAGCATTCCGCATTTTGCCTTCATATTCTCTTTGGACAACGTAGCCTTTGAATCGTCTGCCAATCCAATCTTTAACGTTAATGCTGCATTTTCCTTCCCACTCTACCCCAATCGATTTACGAAAATGGACATTGATTCCGTCACCCGGATCACCCGGTGGAATAAACGTGACAAAATGCCAAATATTAATGTCTTGGTAAGTGGGATCTAGACATTCGCATTTGCAAAGGACCATATCATTGCCGGTACGTGTAGTCCTTTCCTCGGTACTGAAAATCTTGAAGGGAAACCAACCTTCGGGGATTAAACTATACTCACCCAGTTTCACGGCGGTGCTGTCGTACTCAATCATTTGGGCTCCTTCGCAGGTTCAATTTTTGCCTTGATAAAAGTAAGACACTTGGCAAGTTGTTCTTCCGACATTTCGGACCAATCTTCTGCGCCTGCCTTGGTAAGCCATTTATCGATTGTTTCTTCATCCAAGCGCACCAGTTCAACCAACCGTTTCATTTCGGCCACTTGTTCTTGCGTCGCCATGATAAGGGGCGTTGGTTCGGCTTCAACGACTTCTTTGCCGTATAGCTCAGAGAATTTCTTGTAATCAAGCGGATGTTCTGCCCCTTCAGGAAACGACTGGACCCGGCTTTTACGAACGATGAACATTCGATCTTTACCCGCCTTTAAAACTTCCAGCCATAGATCAAGTTCATATTCCAGCTTGTCAAAACCGTCGAACGTGGTCCCGACATAAACCACATCCTTGCCGTGGCGTTCCCACTTGTCGGCTTGATGGCAAATCAAAATGCAGGTCATATCGATCTTGTCCAGCCAGCGGATCAATTGTCGCGTGGGTTTATTGGCTTCTTTTTTATCTCTGGCATAGTCTGATCCGATAACTTCCTCCGCTGCTGCCCTGGCCACGTTATAGAGCTTCGAGAAACTATCGATGACCAAAGTTTTGAACGGATGTTTAGTTGTTGCCAATTCCTTGATTTCCGAGATGATGATTTTAAAGTCCTGACTGCCTTGTTCTTTTCCAAAGTAGGATCCTCCCGCATCGACAAGTTTCTTCATGTACTGTTCTCGCAAAGCCCCCCCCTCCGTATCGATGTAATAGGGCTTTTCGAAAGATAAAGCGAACATCGTTTTACCGACCCCCGATTTTCCTGAAATTAGAAATTTAGGTTTGGCGGGTTTGACGATCTTGGGAGAGACAGCTTTGAGCGGCATAAAAAGCCCCTTTCTATAGTTCCGTATGGCGTTTACTTTAATCCAGCGCGACGTTTACCTTCAGCATCAGCGTCGATTTTTTCTTGGTCTTCCTGGGCATCTTGCTTATCAAGATTGCGTTCTTCGATTACTTTGATCCCATCCGCTTGCCAGCTTGGCATCCCACTTTTGGGTGGTTTTTCGTTGGAGGGAACCACCGCCTTAAAGTCTTTCTCAAAAGCGGGTTTGGCATCACAAGCACAAACCTCCACTTCTTTTTTGTGGTTTTCCAGTCGAAACGGATAGCATCCAGGCCCGCAGCGAAGGGCCGACGCAGGGAGGGCCAAAAAGAGCGATACGGCAAATAATGGGGTCCGCAATTTATTTAGCCTTTCTCGCTAAACTCACGAACGTTTGCAGGATGCGCCTGTTCAATTGGGGAGACGCGAGTAAAGACCTGCATCGGAATAGTCCACTGTCTCTCCAAGTCGGGTAAATCGTAATTTTCGATGATCCAATCTTCCCATTCATGGATTTCTTCTTGTCGGGTTCGACATTGGCAGTCGGGGATACAGATTTGGCTATGCCGGGCGACTTCTCGGTTGTTGGCTTGCCAGAGGATTTTTCGTTCCCAGTGTTCATAGAGATCATCGATCTCAAGGGTTTGGTCCTCGGATACTTCCCCCACTGTCATGTTGAACATCCTCAAGATCTGGAATGCTTGGAGGTAACACCCTAGAGGCAACTTCATCTCGGCTTCTCTTAGCTTCACGCGCTGTTCTGGCAAGAGCTTTAAGGTCAATATAGCCCTGGCCGTCATGGGTTTTACCGCCATTGTCTTCCTCCCGTTTTGATTTCCATGTTCGTACCGCTGCCTGCCAATTTTTCATCGGGGCATTCCCGACTTTCCAGCCTTTGGCCTCGTAATAATCGCAAAACCGTCCGCCGTCCAAATCAAAACCAATGCTTTTAGCGTAAATCGTAACAGCTTCAGGTGCGGGCCTTTGAAATTTCGTAAGGGGGGAATTAAAAGGGGGTTTTTTCTTATCTTCTCTACTCTTCTCTACTCTACTCTCCTCTCCTCTCCTCTTGTACCGTGATCGTTTGACCCTTTCATACGAAGTCGAATCGACTTGATATTTAAACCAGTTATTCATGATAACGATAGTTTTACCGTTATCACATTTGCCCTCCTCAATGTGCACATTTGGTAACACTTTAAGCGCATCAATTGCGGCTTCAAAAGTGTTGCATTCCATGGCCACCATAAAGGACTTGGCTGGGGGGCTTAATAGCAGTGTTCCGCTATTGCCTTGGGACACCATTAAGGCCCCTAAACGGGTCCAACGGCCTACATTTTCTAAGGTCATGTTCATGTGATCTGGATCGAGCAAAATAGTTGTCCAAACTTTGAACCACTTCTTTTGGTCTGCCACTTCATATCCTCAAATACGCACTTATCGAGCTTCCGATTCTTGCTCCAGACATTCTTCACAGACCATGACGCAGCCAACAACATTACGGGAACCGTAAAGGGTCTTTCCACAGTATTTACACAGGCCGATTTCCACTTGAGTTGCTACGAGGATAAAGAAGTTTTAGAATGTCGATACGTAATTGCATACGTTCTAAGACGCAGCAGATAATGGCTCCATGGTCTTTAAAAGCCGTAAACATCGCTTCCAGTGCATGGGTTCTGTTCAGGCGACGTGTCAGACCTTCAATAAGATCATCGCTACTATTGATCATAGGCCGATTCGATATCGATATTCTCCAGATCCGCCGTATCTTTTCCTTCGACGAAGCTGCCTCTCTAATTCAAGTTCATGCTTGTGATAAAGGACAGGATCTTTGAATTTATGGCAATACGGTTGTTCTCGGCAATCTAGGCACATCCCTACCTGTTGAATATGCCGCAAAACGAAATGACCACACACGCATATAATCGCTTTCATAGGCTACCCCGATATGAACGTCGTGTTGTTGTTTATTCGTTAAGAGCTAGAGATTTGCCGCGTCTTTCTTTATCTTCGCTTTTGTGATTGTCCAGCCAAAAGATCAACTCGTCATACCGATAAAGGCGCTTCCCAGCCACTTTGTAGCTTGGAATGCGTTCTGCTCCCCTTTTTAAATTCGTATAGACGTTTAACCATTGTCGGGAAACAGGCCAAAGTTTCATGACCTGTTTGATCGTCAGCATTCGGGCACTGTCAAACTGTCCGAGCTGCGGCTTGATGGTAATGGTCGTGGTGGCGTCAGCGGGTATTTGCATATGATTATCCTTGACAGTGAGTGGGCATTAATGTACAGTCTGGACACTTGTGGACACTGATGCACACTTCTGTACTTGTACACTAGCATGACGGGTAGTGATTAAAAGTGGTTTCATCATGCTTGTGTACAGCTTAGTATAACCTTGGATTAATGTCAACTAAAAAGATTTCATCGTGGAGAAATGATAGAACGTGTTTGCATGTGCGGTTGTATTTACAGCCTGCTGTAGTGGAATTTATCCACCTGAAAGCGAAGAATGAATTGCGGGAAGAGTCTTATATTCTATCGAAGGCTATCGAGGCTTATTTTGATAAGACGGAAAGAGGGTTGAATCCTTTATGGACCAAAAAAGCAGGATAGCGGCCAAGAAGCTGCGGTTTACCGTCGTTATGGAACCGCCTTTATCGGAAATCTTTCTAAAAGAATGTGATCGGGAAGACCGGGATATGGCGTCGATGATACGGGTTATTTTGAAGCGTTACTTTGTAGATCGGAGTCAGGCTTATCTATCGGATCTACCAAGGCCAGTTTCAACGGATATACCACATTACGAAGATCAGCCTCCGAGAGATCGGGAGAGAGTACAAGGATTTGAGCGGCAATAAAGCGGTGAAAAGCGACAGGGCCCAAGCTGAATCGTTGGCCAGCGACTTCATAGACGTACTTTTCGCCGTCCTTGTAAACTTTGATGGGAACCTTACCTTCGTCGCTTCGATTTGTCATGATCGGGCCTAAGTTTAATCAACTAAAGGTCCCATGTCAAGTAGGTCGTAGGACTCAAAACATATTAACGTAGCCTAAAACAAAACCCCTGGCGCGTATGGTAGTACGCCACCAGGGGTCTGTCTCTGTGTTTGCTGCCTCGGATCCCCTTTTACAACAAATATAGATTATCAAAAAGGCTTGAGTGTGTCAATATCTTATGATCCCTCTATTGCAATTTAGTGACAAATCGTGTCCGTTTGCCCTACCAGTGCCCTTCAATAATTAAAAACATATCTAAAAATCAACTACTACGCCATCCATGCCATGGAGATGTGCTCCCAATTACACCACCGGCCCACCGGCCGTCTGAGACCTGAAATTATTCAGGTTTATCGACGGTAAATATGGAGATATTATCATTGTACAATTGTCATGCAATGTCATGCTTAATCATGCTGCGATAACTCAGAATCGTCATTTTTGCCCTGCTGGTGCCCTACAGGTTCCATCTCTTCACGCATGATTTTGAGGATAGCTGGCATGTTTGGATCGCCCATCAGAGAACGTTCCATGTGCCCATAAACGTCGGCTGTCATTTGAATGGAGGTGTGACCCATGAGGTAGGATAACTTTTTTAAACGCCCCCCATTTTCTAAGTATCGCCTGGCAAAAGTATGTCTCGTCCAATAGAAGGTTTAAAGGACCTTTTTCCCACGAATGAATTTGTCTTCAAGTTTAGCAAAGTCCTTAATTTTCGTGAAATAATTGTCCATGCTATTTTCAGTCCAGCGTTCAAAAGGTTTGTCTCCTTTCGGTAAGAGATCATATACCCCTGGGGGCAATCCAACGATCCGCCCTCCCGTGTCGGTTTTTGTCTCATCGCGAGGAATGGAAAGTTCGACCTTGTTTTGTACATGATTCCAAAGAATATCTGAACTTTTAATTCTCCTGATTTCTCCTGGACGCAAGCCGCAGCAATACCCTAAACGAAAAATACAGCGATATTCTTCATTATCAATGGCCTGTTCAAGCGCGATGACTTCTCCATCTGTTAAATACCGTTCAATTTTCTTTGGGGTAGGCACTCGAATATCTTTATAAGGCAACGTTTCCAAATATTCATGGTCGACTGCCCATCCTAACCACTTACGCAAAATGCCCATATAAGTTTGTACGGTATGCTGAGAATATTTATTTTGTAAAGTTCCTAAGAATTCCAAAATCCTTACTCGTTTGATATCTGACATTGTTCTTATAACGAGATTATTTTGATTGTCTTTTAAGAGCAAGAATAAATTCAAAGCGCATTTCATCGTATCGGCCCTGGTTGAACCAATCTGATACATATTTTCCAGAAAAGACTCAACGCACTTTTCCGCAGAATGATAAATATTTTGGCGGCCTATAGATTGATTAATTAGTTGCTTTACAATTAAATTTCTTCGTGCTTTTGCATCCGTTGCTGTATCGAATCTATACTTGTCTGAATATTTTTTTCCGCTTGCATCGCGCCATCGAACGACATACTTTTCCCGTTGCTTTTCAATCCAAGGTTCTAACGATGCCATAGAGCCTCCTAATCGCGATACTTTTTTCTATCTAATTGATTTCCTGGGAAATGAACACAAGCTTCTTCAAAACTTACTTTATCACCGTTGCGTGATACCCAGTCTGTCGTTCCATGTCCTACATAACAGGCATAGTCACCGATATCCCCAGCTACTAAAACTGCTAAAGTCGGCGGTGGAAATTTGCACCACGTATCAAATCCGTACGATAGGTGTTCACATTTCGGTCTCAAGCAAAATTCTCCCTGCATTGAATAATGGCGTTTATTAACTCCGAGAATATCACCCGCTTTATTCATAGAATCTCCTTTAGTTTTAGTAGCTCGACCATGCGTTTCCCTTCAAATCGCCGTGTATGCAATTAACGACGACGTTCCCGAACACGGCGGGCTCGGTTGGATCGTTGAAATAGTACCAATCTCTTCTGGCGTCCGTCATCCCGGCACTTCCGCCGTTGGTCACGCTGTTTCCTTCCGGGTGATAAGTCGGCGTAAATTTCAGTGGGATCTGCGACAAAATTGGCGAGGGCCCTGTAGTCAAATCTTCCAGTATCGATGGATAAATCCCCTCGGTGTTTGAATGATAGACGGTGATTGAACTTCGCAGGATAGCCAGATTTCCCTTGGTACGCGCTTCCTGAGCCCGCCGCATGACGTCCGAGACCTTGCCAGCGGAGATCGCAGCCAGGATGCCGATGATAGCGACCACGATCATAAGCTCCACCAATGTATACCCCTTTGTGTTCACCCTCTGGACCATCTCTTTTATTCCTTCCCCTCCACTTTGGCGATGGCTTGCGTTGCTATTTCTTTCTTATCTTCTACGGTATTACGACAATGCTCGAAATTATCCTGAGAATAACGACCTTTGCCTTCCATAATTTCCTTTAAAGCGTTCAGCAATATTTCATAATTATTGAAGACGCGAAGGCATGTCGTACAAAGTGCTGGATCATGTCCGTAATGATCTGGCCCCATCCATGGCGTCGAATGCGGCTTGCAATCATCACACTCATGAGGCGGACGTTTCGGCCAACCATCAATATCAAGTTCTTGTTTCTTCTCGTCCATATTGGGCTCCCTTAGCCGGTGCTCCAGCATTTCAGCGGTGAGGAACTGATCTTCATTGTCTTCGGGGAATTTTTCATGACCTTCGTCTGGATTGTATTTTGGTGTTTTCATGGTTTGCCCTCCAAGGACATTCGGTTATAGCGTTGCTGGGAGATTTCCCTCTCTAGATCTTGAAGCCGGTTCCTGATAACACCTTCCAATTGCAACAGTTTGTTTTGTTGCATTGCCAGTTGATATAAGCGTTTAGTCAGTCTGTTGTATTCACTTTTGAGGGGATCATAAACAGTCGCAGGAAGTTTCATTTTCATGTCCATTCCTGATAATCGCAATTGGGACAAATTAAAATGGTTTCTCCGTCTTTGTCATCGAGATCGTATAAGGAGCTCACCAAGAATTCATTTTTGCAAACAGGACAATATCGATCCGTGATAATACCGATGGTGGTTTTCATTCTCAATGTCCTTTCTGTTGGAAGGTGAAGTAATGTTTACGGCAAAGATGCAGATTGTGGAAGAAAAAGATCGCCTTTTGAGGGCAATCCTGCCAGTAGCCATTGGTTTGTTTATCGCGTTTAAAGATCCGCCATTCACAAAGATTGAAAGGAACTAAGGCCGTGACAGCCTCCAGGCAAGTGATCATTCTGTTGCTTTTGGTTTTACCCATTTTAGGCAGTTTTTAATTCAGCTTCCGGCTTTACAATGGGGATGTCCCATTTATAGGACTTACACGATGGGCATTCCTTGGGATGTTTCACGTATCCCTTGGGTTGCCACGTGTAATGGCATCTTTTACAGGTCAGTTTATTCATTTGGTTTTATCCTTTGATTTTCCTGTTCCACCGCTTCGGCGCATTTCCATTCCAATCGGCGAGTCCCCACCAAGATATCATCCAATAGAGTAGTGGCTAAACCCAACAAAATGTGATGGTTCTCGGCTGATTGTAATATTCTTAATACAAACTTCAAATCCGTAACAATTTGGTTCAGTTCTGTTTTGTTATTCATCGTCGTAGTCAGATCCTTTCTCATAGCGCCAGAGTTTAAACCATTGTTCCCGAAGATCAGCCTTGCCAGCGCGTTCCTCAGCATAGCGGATTTCGCGTCCGATCTGCCAATTTTCGCGATGTTCATATTTTGTATGGGTCAACTGATCCAGCCACCATTGGGGCAGTATTTCAGAGATAGTAGCTATATCGAATCCGTTAATCCGTGCGAAATAGGCTATTTCATCGGGTGAGCGCCCGCGCAAAACAGGGGCTGTCTTATTAAGCCAATTTAGGAAGTCTTCTTTATCGGTCATTTGAGGATCGCCTGAATATTGACTTCTTGGACAATGCCGGTCATGTTGTAAACGGTGACAACATTTCCAGCCAATGAATAATACGAAGCACCCATATTAACGTTGAATAGTTCATACCATG
>Ga0066652_100001030_pt1 | contig 14001 bp, 17 predicted proteins | sample GraSoiAngelo_101_FD_71413 | JGI IMG/M metagenome (GOLD analysis project Ga0066652, IMG submission 71413) | Grasslands soil microbial communities from the Angelo Coastal Reserve, California, USA - 14_0903_02_30cm | ecosystem: Environmental > Terrestrial > Soil > Grasslands | place: USA...
CCCCGCCGGCCGCCACCTTCGCCGCCGCGCGCGCGTGGCGGCGCGCCTCGCGGTTCGGCAGCTCGCCGGCGCGGAGCTCGACCACGAACGAGGTGCCCGGGAGGTTGTGGTTCTGCCAGCGGGTGGCCGTCCCCGGGAGCCGCTGCCCGCGACAGCGCTTGGTCGGGAAGCGCGCGATCCGCGCGTAGCGCCGCTGGATCGGCGCCGGCCCGTGACACGGCAGGAGAACCTGGCCCCACGGCTGGTGGTACCAGATGGTGACCCGCGGCTTGATGCGCTCGGCGAGCCGCCTGACGGCCCGACTCTCCGGCTCGGAGAACGGGTGGGGCCCCGGGTAGTAGCCGCTCGAGCGCGGGACGCCGCCCTTCCAGCGGTAGGAGAAGTTTCGGTTCAGGTCGACGCCGTGGGCGTTCTTTCGGGTTCCGGCCGCGACCCCGTCCGGGTTGACGGTCTTCACGACCCAGAGCTGGACTCCCCGCACGTGGCGGTAGCGGTGGCGCAGGATGCGAACGATCTCCTGCCCCTCGGTCTCGTCGCCGTGGATCGAGCCGACCACCAGGGCCTTTCGCGAGGCGTTGGGATCGCCCAGCCGGATGGCCCGGAGCCTCGTTCCGCGGACCGAGTGCCCGAAGGGCACCCGCCGGCGCCGCAACTGCCGCTTGGCGGGCGCTGAAGCGGGTCCTCCGATCCCGGCCTGCGCCCCGACCGCCGTCGAGCTCGGCGAGCCTGCGGTGGCCGGTCCGCCTGAGCGGGCGAGCGCCGCCAGCGCGAGGCCGGCGAGCGCCAGAAGGAGGGCTAGGCGAAGCGTCCGGATCGACATCGGCCCGCCATCACTCGACGATGTGACGATCGCCGGGTCAGCCCTTGTGTGCGCTCCAGTTGTGGTCGCCGCTGCATCCGGTCACGCCGATCGCCGTGAAGTCTCCGGAGATCGAGATCGTCCCGTGCGCCTTCCTGCCGTGTTGCGTGAACGCGCCTGTCACGGCGACCGTGCCCCCGCCGGTGAAGACGCCGGTACCGTGGAAGTGGCGGTGCTTCACCCGCATCGCGAAGTTGAAGTTGCCGCTGACGGTCTGCGGCCCCTGATCGCAGGTCATCGGGACGTGGGTGAACGTGAAGCCCGGGCGCACCTTCGTCACCTTGCCGGAGTGGGTGGTGGCGCGGAACGAGACCGATCCCGACGGGACCACGGGCCCGGTGAAGTGCCTGACGCCCGCCCCCGCGGCGGCGGGCGCGAGCAGGGCGAAGATCGCGATGGCGGTGATCAGATATCGCTTCATAAGGCCTCCGTTCCCGGCGATAGGACCTCGGACCGTAGACCCGACGGAGGGCCAAGTCAATCCGCTCGGAGGTTCGCGCGGCTCTAGTGCCGGGCCCCCGGGATCCCGGCGCCGAACGGCCACAGGTAGCGGCGCCCGCAGCGCCGGCATCGCTTCAGGAAGCGTTGCCCCACCGCTCCGCAGTGGCGGCAGGTCCGCTGCGGCGGAACGACGGCTCGCACAGGCTGAGCGTACCCGCCCCGCCGCCCCCGCGCGGTGGTGAGCCCGGGTAGATTGGAGCCGCGAACCGGAGCGCGCGGAGAGAGGAGAACCAATGCCGGATCCACAGCCCTTTGTCTGGGACGAGCTCGCCGTGTACAAGGCGGAGAAGCGCTTCCTCGACGGCTATCCCGCCGACGAGTGGACCTTCTACGCGCCCCGGGACGACCTCCACGGATTGCTGACCGCGCTGATCACGAGCACGCAGCGGTCGCTCGTACTCAACATGTACGGCTACGACGACGACGAGCTAGACGAGATCATCCGCGGCAAGCTGGCGACCAAGCAGGTCTACGTGCAGATGAGCCTCGACAAGTCTCAGGCGGCGGGCGTGCACGAGAAGCAGCTCCTCGCCAAGTGGTCGAACGACGAGTTCGGCAACTCGATCGCGATCGGGACCTCGGTCAAGCACGCGATCTCCCACCTCAAGGTCCTGATCGTCGACGGCGTCTACACGGTCACCGGCTCGACCAACTGGTCGATCTCGGGGGAGACCGAGCAGGACAACCAGCTGAGCCTCAACCGAAACGCGGTGATCGCGGCCGAGATGCGCGGCGTCCTCGACCTGAACCACGACTGGATGCTGAAGCAGATGGCCGCCGACGCGGCGGGAAAGCCGGCACCCAAGGAGCATTGACCACGAGTCCGTTCGAGGAGAGGTGAGCATGGAAGGAGCGCGCGAGAAGATCAGCGACCTGCTGCACGAGGTGGGCGAGACGCACCACATCGTCTACCGGATCACCGACGGCGAGGACGCCGATTGGGCGTCCTGGTACGCCGATTGGCTGGTCAACCACTCGGAGCTGCCCCAGCTCCTCGGGACGACGCCGGTCAGAAGCGAGCTGGTGTTCACGCTCGTGAAGCTCGACAAGGACTTCACCGAGCAGGCCCCAGAGGGGCGCTGGGAGGACTGGTACGCGACGCGGATCGTCGACGAGCTCGGCGCAGGGTGAGGACGAGGGCGGCCTTTGGCGCCTTGTTGCTGCACACCAGCGATAAGGCGCCAAGTCCGCAGGCGCCTTCGCGGGGATTCGGCGGTTCAACGAACGCCGTGGTTGCGACGGGCTTGGACGGGAAGGAAGAGAGGCGCCGAGTCGTTGCGATCGCTCGGCGGCGATTGACGATCGACGAAACGGAGGAGGACGGATGGCACAGACGAAGGCACAGCGCTCGGCCGCGGCGAAGAAGGCGGCGGCGACCCGGAAGCGCAGAGCGGCCAAGCGTGGCGAGGCGCAGGTCGCCCGCGACGTGAAGACCGGCGCGACGGGCGCGGTCCGCGGCGGCGCGAAGCGGGCCGTCGGCGCCGCGAAGTCCGGTCGCAGGACCGCCGGCAGCGCGGCGAAGTCCGGTCGCAGGACCGCCGGCAGCGCGGCGAAGTCCGGGCGCCGGACCGCCGGCAGCGCGGCGAAGTCCGGGCGCCGGACCGCCGGCACGGCAGTCAAGGCGGCTCGAAAGCGCGCCGACGCGGAGACCACGCGGGCCAAGGCGGCGGCCAAGAAGCTCAGGTCGCGCTGACGCCTACTCGGCTGACGCCTCGCGGCGCAGCGTGTCGCGAAGGGCCTCGAGGCCCGTGTATCGCGGGGCCCAGCCGAGCTCCCGCTTCGCCTTGCTCACGTCCATGATCGCGGGGTGGCTGAGCGCCTCGACCCACTCGGTCGCGGGCGGGAGCAACGGCGGGGCCGGGAGGGCGGCCACCGCACGAGCGGCCGCCTGCACGGGGGCGCCGGGCACCGGCACCGGGGCCAGCCCGAACTCGCGCGCCACGTCGGTCCCACTCAGCACCCCGTCGCCGGCGATGTTGTAGGCGCCCGGGGGGCCGGCGCCGGCGATGCAGAGCACGAACGCCTGCGCGACGTCGTCCTCGTGGATGAACTGCACCGGCAAGGGCGGGACGGGCGCCGGCAGGGGCACCGGCGAGCGGCCCCGCGCGAGGTTGACGAGCCGGCGGCCCAGCGGCGCCAGCGGGCCGGGGAGGACGTCCTTGGCGCCGACGGCGTGCGGGCCCAGCACGATCGGGGGCCGCAGCAGGTAGAGGCCGAGCTCCGGGTGGGCAGCGGCCTCCTCGTTCAGGAGGCGCTCGAGCTCCGCCTTCTCCTGGGCGTAGAAGAGATGAGCCGCGGGGCGGACCGGCCAGTCCTCGCTCATCCCGACCGGGTTGTCGCGGTGGAATCCGTACGCGGCGACCGATGAGGCGTAGACAAAGCGCTTCGCTCCCGAGGCGGCTGCCGATCGGAAGGTGTTGAGCGTCCCCTCCACGTTGATCGCGCGGGTGGTCTCGCGCGACGCGGTCCCCGTGATCAGGAACGCCAGGTGCACGACGACGTCCGCCCCCTCGAATGCCTGCTCGAGGGCGGCGGGGTCGCGGACGTCACCGCGGCGGTACTCCATCTTCGACCACCCGCGCTCGGTGGGATCGAACGGACGGCGGGCGATCCCCACGACGCGGGCGATCCGCTCGTCGTTCTCGAGCAGGGGGACCAGCGCGAACCCGAAGGTACCGGTGGGTCCGGTGACGGCGACCGTGAGGCGGTCTTCGGCCACCCGGCGACGGTACCCGATGCGGGCCGGATTTCACGCCGGTCGGGCGATTACCTTCCGCGGCGTGGCAGAGTCCGACGACGCGACCAGTCGCCTCGACGAGCTGGAGACGCTGGCCCGCGAGTACGGGGTGATCCCCGCGTTCAGATGGCCCGATCGAGACGAGGAGGAGGTCGAGGCCTGCTACTTGAGGCTGCGGTGGGACGGCGCCAAAGGCGACGGGCTGATGGTGCTCGAGGTCGGGGCGGTGGATGGGTCTTGGGCCGACGACTACCTCGTCGGCGCCCGGCACTTCGTTGCGGCCGCCCGCGGAGCGGCCGTGCTCGAGGGCTCTGACGAGCCCTTCGGCTCGGGCCCTTCGAGCTGATCCCGGGCGGCTAGGTGCGTCCGCGCCCGGTGGGCTCCCCGCCGATGACTCGACCGATGGGCAGGGGATCGCGCTCCAGGCCGCGGCGGTGGAAGAAGGCGGCGAACGACCCAGCGATCGCCGTGACCACCGTGATCGCAAAGAACTCCAGCGCGACGTCGATCACGCGCGCCCCGGTCGAGACTGGGTTGTGGAGCGAGGAGGATACGGTCAGGAGCTGCGTCGTCGTCCAAAAGGCGGCCGAGCCGATCGAGCTGATCTCGCTCTGCGGCTCGTGCCGCTCTAAGAAGTACACGGCCACCGTCGCGATCGCGTCGACGAGCAGCGTGACGATCCCCGCGGTGAGCAGCCGGTCGCGAAGGTGCTCGTGGGTCGCGGTCGCGGCGCGAGCGACGCCGCTTGCCTCGCGTGCCAAGTCCCCGAGCATCTTCCGCGGTCGCACATGGTGAACTTTCGCGCCGGAGGCGGACGGCCACGCCGCGGCCGGCTGACGACGCGAATGCGGCCCTGGGCGCCCGATGGCACATGGGAGCGACGCTTGACCCCTCACGGCGTCCGGCGTATGGTGCGAATGGAGGTGAAGGAGCTGGCCGCCTACCGACACCCGGAGGCGTCCGGCTTATTGGGCCGATGAGGTGCCACGCCTGCGGGAGTGAGAACCGCGAGGGACAGCGGTTCTGCGCCCAGTGCGGGGCCTCGCTCCAGCTCACCTGCCCGACGTGCGGCGCCGGGCACGAGCCGGGGGATCGATTCTGCGGCTCCTGCGGCGCCGCGCTGATCGGTGACGGCGAGCCCCGCGGGACCGCGGCCTCCCCGATCTCCGAGCGCCGCCTCGTCTCGATCCTGTTCGCCGATCTGGTCGGGTTCACGACCCTCTCGGAGCACCGGGACCCGGAGGAGGTCCGCGAGCTGCTGAGCCGTTACTTCGAGCGCTGCCGATCGCTGATCGAGCGGCTCGGGGGGACGGTCGAGAAGTTCATCGGCGACGCCGTGATGGCGGTTTGGGGAACGCCGGTCACGCGCGAGGACGACGCCGAGCGGGCGGTGCGCGCGGCGCTGGCGCTGAATCAGGCGGTTCGCGCCCTCGGCGAGGAGGTGGGCATGCCCGACCTCCAGGCGCGCGGCGGCGTTCTCACCGGCTCGGCGGCCGTCGAGCTCGGGAACGAGGCCGAGGGCATGGTCCTGGGCGACACCGTGAACACCGCCTCACGGCTCCAGAGCCTCGCCGCGCCCGGCGAGGTCCTGGTCGACGACGTCACCCGTCGCGGCAGCGAGGCCGCGATCACGTACGAGGACGCGGGCGAGCACGCGGTGAGGGGCCGCGAGGGGTCGGTGCGGGCGTGGCGGGCGTTGCGGGTCGTGGCCGGTCGCGGCGGGGCGGGGCGCCGGGCCGGTCTCGAGCCGCCGTTCGCCGGGCGCGAGCGCGAGCTGGAGCACATCGTCTCGGCGTGGGAGGCGTCGGCCGCCGAGGGGCAGGCGCGGCTGGTCTCGATCGTCGGCGAGGCCGGGATGGGCAAGTCGCGGCTCCTGTGGGAGTTCTCGAAGTACATCGACGGGCTCGAACGGACGGTGCTCTGGCACACGGGCCGATGCCTCTCCTACGGGGAGGGAGTCGCCTACTGGGCGCTCGCGGAGATGGTCCGCGCGCGTATCGGGGTGGTCGAGGAGGAGGGTCCCGAGCGAACGCGCGAGGCCCTTCACGCGGCCGTCTGCGAGCACCTTCCCGACGAGCGCGAGCGCCGGCTCGTCGAGCCCCGCCTGGCGCATCTGCTCGGGCTCGAGGAGCGGGTCGCGCCGGACCGCGCCGACCTGTTCTCGGGTTGGCGCCTGTTCCTCGAGCGGCTCGCGGACCAGCACCCCGTCGTGCTGGTCTTCGAGGACCTCCAGTGGGCCGACTCGGGCCTGCTCGACTTCATCGAGTACCTGCTCGAATGGTCATCCGGCTTTCCGATCTTCATCCTCGCGCTGGGGCGCCCGGAGTTGAGCGAGACGCGATCGGGGTGGCCGTCCCTGGCCCTCGAGCCGCTGGAGAACGAGGCGATGTTGGAGGTCCTCGGGGGGCTCGTGCCCGGCCTGCCGGACGAGCTCGTGGATCAGATCGTCGAGCGCGCCGAGGGCGTGCCCCTCTACGCGGTCGAGACCGTCCGGATGCTGCTCGACCGCGGCGTCCTGGCCCAGGAGGGCGCCCGGTACGTGCTGACTGGGGAGATGGGGGAGCTGGCGATCCCCGAGACGCTCCAGGCCCTGCTCACCGCGCGCCTCGACGGGCTCGAACCCGCCGAACGGGCGCTGGTCCAGGACGCCTCGGTCCTCGGGCAGTCGTTCACGGCGGCCGGGCTTGCGGCGCTCGGCGAGCGATCGATCGACGACGCCGAGCGGATGCTCGAGCGCCTGGTCGCGAAGCAGGTCTTCGCCTTCAATGACAGTGAGCTCTCGGCGGAGCGAGGCCAGTACAACTTCCTCCAGGCGCTCCTCCGCGCGATCGCGTACGGCACTCTCAGCCGCCGCGACCGCAAGGCCCGCCACCTCGCCGCCGCCCGCCACATCCAGGAGGCGTGGGGAAGCGAGGCGGGGGAGATCGCCGAGGTCCTCGCGTCTCACTTCCTGGCCGCGGCACGTGCCGACCCCGACGCGCCGGACGCGCCGAGGATCCGCGAGTCCGCTCGAGAGACGCTCGCCGAGGCGGGCCGGCGCGCGTCGTCGCTGGCCCTCGGAGAGGAGGCGCGCCGCATCTTCGACAAGGCGATCGAGCTCGCCGAGGACGACGCGACCCGGGCGGCGCTCCTGGAGCAGTCCGGCCGGGCCGCCTGGCAGGCGGACGACGCCGACACGGCGCGTGAGCGGCTCGAGGCAGCGATCGACCTGTATGAGGCGGAGGGACGCGGCGACGCGGCGGCGCGGGCGACGGCTGCGATCGCCGAGGTCCTGGCGATGACCGATCGCCTCGACGAGGCGCTGCCGCTGGCAGAGCGGGCCTACGCCGGCCTCGACCCGGGCCCCGAGCGGGCCGCGGTGGCGGCGCAGCTCGCCAAGCTCCACATGTTCCGCACGGACCTCGACCGGGCGGTCGAGGCGACCGACGAGACGCTCGCGATGGCCGAGGCGGCGCGCGCCTGGGAGACGATCGCCGACGCCTTGATCACCCGGGGCACGGTGCAGACGTGGCGCGGGCGCCCGGAGGAGGGGCACGCGCTGATGACGCGCGGCCTCGAGCTCGCGCTCCGCCACGACCTACCGCTGATGGCGATCCGCGCCCACAACAACCTCGGGGCGGTCGCCTGGGCGAGCGACCGGACCGCGGACGCGCTGGCTCACAACGAGGAGGCGGTGAAGCTGACCCAGGCACGCGGGGACCGCGTCTGGGAGCACCAGCTCCTCGGCTCGCGCGTCTCCGCGCTCATGGCGCTCGGCCGCTGGGACGAGGCGACGGAGATCTGGGAGAACCTCGGCGCCGAGCGGGCAGCCCAGCGGGACATCTTCTACCTCAGCGATGCGTTGATCGGGATCGCCCGGATCTACGCGGGGCGGGGTCAGCACGAGGCGCTCGGGCGGATCATGGAGCAGAGCGAGCTCGGACTCGAGAGCACCGACACCCAGGTCCGGCTGAGCTGCGCGACGGCGAAGGCGATCTCGCTCCAGGCGCTCGACCGCCCGGGGGAGGCGCTCGAGGTCGCGCGACCCCTGATCGGCGGCGACGACCCCGGCTCCCGCAGGTTCGCCTACGCCGAGGCGTGCCTGGCGGCGTGGCGAACCGACGCGGAGGCCGAGCTGGAGGAGCTGATCGCCTACGTCGAGGAGCTGCCGCCCGCGGGCCTGATGCCGTCGATGCGCGCCCACGCCGATCGGTTCGCGGGGCTCGCGGCGGCGCGGCGAGGGGATCGCGATGAGGGGGACAAGCGACTGCGGCGTGCGGCGAGCTGCTTCCGCGAGCTCGGATACCCGTTCGAGCTGGCGCAGGTCCTGCTCGAGCACGGCGAGACCGAGCTCGAGGCGGCGCACCCCACCGGCGCCAAGGCGCTGCTCGCGGAGGCGGCCGCGAGGTTCACCGAGCTGCGGGCCCAGCCGTGGGTCGAGAGGGTCGCCGAGGCGCGCGAGCGTGGGCCGGAGGTGGCTCCCTCGGCTAGCCGCTGAGGGCGGCGCCGGTCGCGCCGCTCCCGCGCGCGCCGAGGCTCCGGAGGGTGGTCTGCTCGCCGAGCGTCAGCGCGCGCCAGCGCTCGACGCCCGGCTCCCAGACGTAGACGCGGACGTCGGCGACGCTCCGCACGGACTCGAGGTACTCCATCGCCGCACGCGCATCGACGTCCTCCGCGAGCGTCCTACGGGTCAACACGTCGACCACCTTGAACCTCAGGGGCTCCCTCGGGTCGGGCGCGAGCTCCACCGGCTCCTCGCCGCCGCGCCTCGGCTTTCGGCGAATCACGGTGAGCCGCTCGCGCGCGGGCGCGGAGCTCTCTGCACGCGATCGAGGGGCACCATCTCCGCGCCGGTGCCCTTCGTCTCCGTGTCCAGAACCCACACTCTTCCCATCGTCGTTCGCCTCACTTCGATCGTAGCGGCGGCTCCTCGAGCCCTCCGGCGTCCCGGTTGACGGGTGGCGGGATGCGCTGAAACTGGCATCAAACGGCCGGCCCGCGAACCCCGACATCGGGGCCGACGAGCGCGTCAAATAGCCGCCGAAACAGCCGGTGCCGTGGCTAGGGTACGGCCGGCGTGTACCACACGCTCCTCTTCCTTCACCTGCTCGCGGCGCTCGCCCTCGTCGCCACGGTGGTGATCTTCAGCGCCTTCGCGTTCGGTGCCCACCGCGACGCCCGCCTGCTGGCGGTTGCGAACGTGCTCTGGGCGATCGGCGGCCTGGGGACCATCGGATTCGGGATCTGGCTCGCTCTCTACCTGGACAACTACGAGATCTACGACGGATGGATCATCGCCGCGATCGTGCTCTGGGCGATCGGCTCCGAGCTCGGACGGCGGGCCCAGGCGGGGTTCACGCCCGTGGCCACGGGGGGCGAGGGCGGGGGCGAGACCGCCCTCCCTGGGGAGGCCGCCCTGATGCACTGGCTTCGCTCCCTCGCGGTCCTCGCCCTGCTCGTGGTGATGATCTACAAGCCGGGGGCATAGGCATGATGGCCGCCGCCGCCATCTCGCCGACTCGGCCCGACTCGTGGGACTTCCCGCTCCTGCTGCACGTGCTCGGAGCGATGCTCCTGGTGAGCACGCTGATCCTCGCCGCCGCGGCCCTGCTGTTCGCGTGGCGCGCGGGAAGCGCGGCCCTCGTCCGGCTCGGCTTCCGCGCTCTCCTCTTCGGCGTGCTTCCCTCGTGGATCCTGATGCGCGCGGCCGCCGAGTGGATTGCCTCCAGGGAAGGCCTCATGGACTCCAACCTCTCCTGGATCTCGATCGGCTTCACCACCGCCGACACCGGGATCGTCGTGATCCTGATCGCCACGGTCCTCGCCGGCCTCGCGGCCCGGCGCTCCGGCCGCGCCGAGGGTTCCGGGGCCGGATTCGGCCGCGGCTCGGCGGTGCTCGTCTCGCTTCTTTTGATCACGTATCTGGTCACGGTGTGGGCGATGGCGACGAAGCCGGTCTGACACGCCCGGGCGGCCGAGCCCCTTGCGGCCCAGCTCTTCCTCGCCGAGCCCGGGCGCTGCAGCCCTGGGGGTAGCCGAGGAGCCACCAAAGGCTTCAGGCATCGAGGGCGGCGCCATCGGGGGCGAATCTCCGACAACGGCTTCCTGACGCCGCGAATTTAGGAAAGTCTGAGATCGCCCTTGAACTCCGGGCACGCGCGGTCCCGTATCCCAGGTCAAGGAGGTGATTCCATGAGCACTCTCTTCAACTCACGCCGGGCCTGGATCGTGACCGCAGTCGCGATCGCCGTCGCAGTCGTCGTCGTCTTGGCGGTCGTCTATTCCGGCGGCGGTGGGTCCGGCGGCGGCGCCTACTAACGCCGCTCCCGAGGCCCGTCCACCCGGTCGACCCGGCGGTGGAGCAACCCATCACGGAACCCATCACGTGACGGAAGCCACTCCGTAACGGAAGCCGTGTCGTAACGGAAGCCGTGTCGTAATGGAAAGGCACTTCGTAACGGAAGCCATCGCGTAACGGAAGCCGTCCCGTAACGGGCCAATCCCGTGACCGGCGAGCCCCATCAACCGGCTTGGACCGCGGCCGCCACCGTCGCTGGTCGAGTTTCCGACGACAATGACAACGCAACTCGACCAGCGATGAGCGAGCGGGGTCGCTGGTCGAGTTCCGACGACAATGACAACGCAACTCGACCAGCGATGAGCGAGTCGTGGTCGACGAATTGGGTCGGAGATGCGGAGGCGCGGTCGCACCGCGATCCCATTGCGCGGGGCCCGTGGAAACGGGCTTGGGCCGATGGCGAGGCAGCGCACCCGGCGAGCGCGCTCGCGTAGGATGCCCCGCGCCAATCTTCGTCCCCGGTCGACTCGCGATGCCTCTCCTCCGACCCGCCACCCTGCTCGTCAGCGCGCTCGTGCTCGCCCTCCTCGCGGGGTGCGGGAGCAAGTCCTCCAGCACCACCACCGGCGCCGTGAGCGCGAGCGACTGCACGCCGAGCAAGCTGCAGACGAAGTCGGCGGGCAAGCTCACGGTGGCGACCGACAAGCCGGCCTATCCGCCCTACTTCGAGGACAACGACCCGACGAACGGCCGCGGGTTCGAGAGCGCCGTCGCCTACGCGGTCGCGAACCGGCTCGGGTTCTCGAAGTCGGACGTCGACTGGACCGTGGAGCCGTTCAACTCCTCCTACGCGCCCGGGCCGAAGAGCTTCGACCTCGACGTCAACGAGATCTCGATCACGCCGCCGCGCGCCGAGCACGTCGACTTCTCGGCGCCGTACTACACGGCGAACCAGGCGATCGTCGCCGCCAAGGGGTCCGACGCCGCGAGCGCGAGCACGCTCGCCGACCTGCAGAGCGCGTCCCTGGGGGTGCAGATCGGCACCACCAGCCTCGATGCGGTCAACTCCGAGATCCAGCCGTCGAGCGATCCGAAGGTCTTCAACGATTCGAACGACGTCGTCACGGCGCTGAAGGAGGGCCAGGTCGACGCCGTGGTAGTGGACCTCCCGACCGCGCTCTATCTGACCTCCGCCCAGGTTCCCGACGCGACGATCGTCGGCCAGTTCTCGGCGCCGGGCGGCGACCGGTGGGGAGCGCTTCTGGCGAAGGGGTCGCCGCTCACGGGCTGCGTCTCGCACGCGATCGACGAGCTTCGCTCATCCGGTGAGCTGGGCCGGATCGAGCAGCGCTGGATGAGCCAGGCGGCCCAGGCCCCGGTGCTCCACTAGCGCCGATCGGGCGGCCTCTGTGCCGCCGCACCCGCTGGGAGCATCTCGCGGGTGACCGCGAGCGAAGCGACGGTCGACCGCCGCGCGGCCCGCGAGGCGGCGAAGCGCGAGCGCGCCCGCCGCGGTCAGGCGATCGCCGCGATCTCGTCGGTCATCGTCCTCGGTGGGCTCGCGGCGCTGGCGCTGACCAGCCCGGGCTGGCCCGACGTCCGCGACACCTTCTTCTCGTGGAGCGCGTTCAAGGACGCCTTTCCCGACGTCCTGTCGGGCTTCTGGCTCGACGTCAGGCTGTTCCTCGTGGTCGAGATCGTGGTGCTGGTTCTCGGCCTTGTCGTCGCGCTGATCCGCACCAGCCGGGGCCCCGCGCTGTTTCCGCTTCGGCTTCTGGCGACGGTGTTCGTCGACCTCTTTCGCGGCATCCCGACGATCCTGCTCGTCTATCTGGTGGGCTTCGGCGTCCCCGCGCTCGAGCTGTCCGGCCTGCCGACCGACCCGGTGGTGCTCGGCGGGATCGCCCTCTCGCTCTCCTACGGGGGGTACGTCGCGGAGGTCTATCGCGCCGGGATCGCGTCGATCCACCGCAGCCAGCGAGACGCCGCGCTCGCGATCGGCTTGACCGAGGGCCAGGCCCTCCGTCACGTGATCCTGCCGCAGGCGGTGCGCCGGGTCGGGCCGCCGCTCCTGAACGACTTCATCGCCCTCCAGAAGGACGTCGCCCTGGTCTCGATCCTCGGGCTCCAAGAGGGGTTCCGGGTCGCCCAGATCATCGCCGCATCCACGTTCAACTACACGCCCATGCTCGCGGCGGCGCTGCTCTACCTCTGCGTCACCGTGCCGCTGGCGAGGGTCGTCGACCGGATGGGCGCGGGGGGGAGGGCCCGGGTTTGAGCGCGCCGCCCGTCCTGGACATCCGCGGGGTCACCAAGTCGTTCGGCGAGCTCGAGGTGCTCCGCGGCGTCGACCTTGATGTCCGCGAGCACGAGGCGGTGGCGCTGATCGGCGCCTCGGGGTCGGGGAAGTCGACCCTCCTTCGGTGCGTCGACCTGCTGGCGGAGATCGACGACGGCGACGTGCTCCTCGACGGCGAGGTGATCACCGACCCGGCCGTCGATCCGGTGGCGGTTCGCCGGCGCCTGGGCCTCGTCTTCCAGGCCTACAACCTGTTCCCACACCTCACGGTGCTGGAGAACATCGTCCTCGGCGACATGCGCGCGCACCGGGCGAGCCGGACGGAGGCGGAGGAGCGCGCACGCCGGCTGCTCGGCCGCTTCGGCCTCACCGGCCGCGAGCGCGACCATCCCGACGACCTCTCGGGCGGCCAGCAGCAGCGGGTGGCGCTCGCCCGCGCGTTCGCGGGCCGCCCGCGGGCCCTCCTGCTCGACGAGGTCACCAGCGCGCTCGACCCGGAGCTCGTCGGCGAGGTGCTCGAGGCGGTGCGCGACCTGAAGGCCGAGGGCGTGACGATGCTGCTCGCCACCCACGAGATGAGCTTCGCCCGCGAGGTCGCCGACCGCGTGGGCTTCCTGTATGAGGGCCGCATCCTCGAGCTCGGGCCTCCGGACAAGGTGCTGGTCGCGCCGGAGCGCGCCGAGACCCAGCGCTTCCTGCGCCGCCTCCTCGAGGCCGGCCGCGTCTAGGCGGCGGCCGTCCCGAGCGCCTCGCTGATCTCCGAGATCGCCTGCCGCTCGGCGTCGCTGACCTGCTCACCGTGCTCCTTGTGCGCCTCGGCGACCCGGTTGGCGACCGCGAGCACGAAGCGGCGGTAGTCGTCGACCTCCTCCGGGCTCGCCTTTCGCTCGAGCAGCCCGACCGCGTCGCGGAGGTGCTGGAGGAAGTCGCGTCGCAGGTCGACCACCGAGGAGTGGTGGGAGCGGTCGGTTTGGGGCTTCGCGGAGACGATCTCGTCGAGAAGCTGGCTCCCCCCGTGCTGCTGTCGAGCCTCGGAGTAGGCCTTCGCCATGGAGAAGCTCTCGCGGAGCGTGCCGCCGCGGTCGGCGGTGATCACGATCATCCCGGCGCTCGGCGGCCCCTCGCTGACGAGCTTCCACTCCTCCGGCTCGAAGTCTTGCCTTCCGGTCATCGTTTCGCCCTCCTTGCTGGTTTGGCGCGGTTGCGGGTCGCCGCGACCGGATTGTTGCCGGTTCGCCGGACCGGCGCCTCGCCGTAGAGGCGCTCCTGGACGAACCGCTCGAGCTCCATCGGGGACCGATGATCGAAGAGCCGCGCGCCGCAGCCCG
>Ga0066652_100001031_pt1 | contig 13992 bp, 13 predicted proteins | sample GraSoiAngelo_101_FD_71413 | JGI IMG/M metagenome (GOLD analysis project Ga0066652, IMG submission 71413) | Grasslands soil microbial communities from the Angelo Coastal Reserve, California, USA - 14_0903_02_30cm | ecosystem: Environmental > Terrestrial > Soil > Grasslands | place: USA...
AAAACAGGAGAGAAGGAGCATGCCACACCCTTATTTCTTACCAGCAGCTTTACCTATGATTCAGCAGAGGAAATGGCTTCAGCCTTTGCAGACGATACACTGGACATAAATATTTATTCCCGGTTTTCAAATCCTACAGTAGATGAATTCATCGATAAAATAGTTGCCCTGGAAGGTGCAGAAGCTGGAATTGCTACGAGCACGGGAATGGCGGCCATCTTTTCAACCTTCATGACTTTTTTAAGTAAAGGCGATCATATCATTTCTGCATCTGCGATATTTGGTTCAACGCATACGATGTTGACCAAGTATTTGCCAAAATGGGGAATTGAATGTTCGTATTTCAATATGAGCATGCCAGAAGATATCGAAGGCCTGATCAAAGCGAACACAAAAATGCTCTACCTGGAAACTCCCAGTAACCCCGGCCTGGATATCATCGATATTGAATTGGTTGCAAAGCTTTGCAAAAAAAATAATATCATGTTTGTTGTTGACAATTGTTTTGCAACGCCTGCTGTACAACAGCCAATCCAATTCGGCGCTGATCTTGTTTTACATTCCGCTACTAAGTTTATCGATGGGCAGGGGAGGGTATTGGGTGGCGTGGTGGTTGGCAAAAAAGATCTCATACAGCCTTTGTATCTCTTTATACGAAACACGGGTCCTTCATTAAGTCCTTTCAACGCCTGGGTATTGAGCAAAAGCCTGGAGACATTATTTGTAAGAATGGACAGGCATGCCGAGAACGCACTTAAAATAGCTAAAAGCCTGCAGGGACATCCGAAGATCAGCCGCGTTAAATATCCTTTTCTTGAAACTCATCCGCAATATAAGATTGCTAAAAAGCAAATGAGCAATGGCGGAGGATTGGTAACCTTTGAAATAAAAGGCGGTGTTGACGCAGGAAGAAAATTTATGAATGCATTGAAGATGATCTCCATGACCAGCAACCTCGGCGATAGCCGCACTATTGCTTCACATCCTGCATCTACTACTCACTCCAAACTGACGGAGCAGGAGAGGAATGAGGTGGGTATCACACCAGGTCTTATTCGTATTTCTGTGGGATTGGAGCATTCTGATGATATATTAGATGATATCCTGCAGGCGCTGGCAAAGAGTTGAATCGTGTGAACCGTCCCCGGTAACACCTCAATTAGCTGCCTTTCTTTTTAAAGGAATCAGGTAGCCCATTTTTTTTCAAGAAGGTCATAGCTTCCTCAGCTTTTTTTCTAAAGAAAGGATCTTTGCTGTAATCTTTCATTTTTTTTACAACCACCACGTTATCGGACTTGAATTTGTTCGAAGGTATTGCTGGCATATCCTTTTTTTTGTGTACCAAATTTACAATTTTTGTTTTGTCTTTAGTGAAAAGGCCTGGTAATTTTTGCCTTTCTGAAATCGTTCCCAATGCGATTTGTAAAATCCTTCTATTTCAAATGATTGAATAATCTCCCTCAGGTTATTTGCAATTCCTATTTGGTAAAGTCTTGTTCTTGCAGAAGTGCTTCCCTTCGCAAACACAATGGCTTTTGGATGATGTTTAAAGAAATCTATAACGGTCGATGCAACTGTGCGAAGAATTTTTTGGCGATCGCTATTATTGGTTCTGGCCATACCGTTAATTCTTTTTTTATATTCATCCCAATCTCCAAACGCAAGGTTATAAATGTTATCTCCGACGTCCTGATAAGCTACCATTTTTTTGATTGTTCCATTGGGACCTTTACTCAAGAAATGATAAGATTCATGGCGATCATCCGATATGACTAAATACCTATCTAATTCCACAGCTTGAGGAATATCCGGTAAAGCAAAAGAATGGCGGTGGAGATTTCAGGTGTTTTACACCGGGAATTTTGGTTTTTTACGGTCCCATTTTGGTGTGACTTGAGCGGTCATGAAATTTTAAAACTCAGGTATTGGAGTCTTTATTTCTTCTTTCTTTTCTCCAACTGTTGTATCGTCGCCCTTAGATCTTTCGAGATTGGTGCTTCGAGTTCAAAATGCTCACCCTCATTTCTAAACTTTAGTTTAAAAGCATGTAGCCCGAGCCGGTTCAGGATCGGACGTTCCTCATCTTCTTTTTTCGAGAGCTTGAATTTGGATTTGAAAGAAGATAAAAGAATCGGCTTGTCATCACCGTACAGTTCGTCACACGCAACGGGATGGCCAATATCTTTCATATGCACACGTATCTGGTGCGTGCGGCCGGTGTGTATACGAAATTGCAACCAGGAATAGATACCAAAATCTTCGAGCACCTCATAATCCGTTACTGATTCTTTGCCGCGCTGGTGAATGATCATCGTTCCTTTTTTTACGGTGTTTTCAGCTATCGGCTTATTAACGGTTCCTTTTTTTTCGATCAATGACCCCAGCACCAATCCCAGGTAGATCTTCTCAGTTTGCCTTTCTGCGAACTGCATGGAAAGATTCCTGTGCGTTTCTTCATTTTTGGCAAAAACGATCAGGCCGCTGGTGTCTTTATCCAGCCGGTGAACAGTGAATATCTGCGGATACTTTTCCTGCAATAAAACTTTTAATGAAATTTCTTTTCCCTCCCTGTCAGGAATGGATAACAAACCAGATGGTTTATTTAAGGCGATAAGATCATCGTTTTCGAAAACCAGGTAGTCAGTAAGCTTCATGGAAAATCATTCGATCAATATAATCAATGGGCGCCCTTGCCGAAATGCTTAAGATCCCTTACCTCTTTTTCAGACAGGTAGCGCCATTTGCCCCTTTCAATATTTTTTTTGGTCAGCCCGGCAAACATGACCCTGTCGAGGTTTTTGACATCATAACCCAGGTGTTCAAAGATGCGGCGCACAATACGGTTACGCCCGCTGTGTATTTCAACCCCGATCTGCGTTTTGTCTTTCAGGTCTGGGTAAGCAAGCACATCTACGCTCGCCGGCCCGTCTTCCAGCGTTATTCCTTTTAATATTTGGTCAAAATCTTTTTTATCAAGAGGCTTGTCGAGCGTCACCTGGTAGATCTTCTTCACCTCATGGCTCGGATGAGTAAGCTTTTGTGAGAGATCGCCGTCATTTGTCAGCAATAAAACGCCGGAGGTATTCCTGTCCAGGCGACCAACAGGGTATACTCTTTCTCTTGTTGCCCTTTGAATGAGATCCAATACTGTTTTTCTTTTTTGTGGATCATCGGTGGTAGTGATATAGTCCTTTGGCTTATTGATAAGGATATAAACGAGGTTCTTCGCCAGGAAAATCTTTTTACCGTTCACCTGGATCTCATCTTTTGCTGAAACTTTGTGGCCCGGTTCGGTGACCAGTTGGTTATTCACTTTCACCAGACCTTTCTTCACCATTTCAGCGGCGTCTCTCCGGGCACAAATACCTGCGTGGGCAATGAATTTATTTAAGGGCATTTCCTGTTGCTTCGCTCCGCTCGCAATGACGGCTACCGGGTGCCTGGTGCCAGGTGTCTGTTTTGAGGTGTCCTTCTGCTCCCGGCTTTCGGCTTTCTTTTTCTCAAAATATTCTTCTCTTTCTTTCTTCCATTCCCTTTTTTCTTTTTTGAACTGTTCTTTGATAGCGGCATTGCTTTTTTTGCCGGAGAATTTGCTGAAGTTGTTGGAGGATTTTTTTTTCATGTGTGGTATTAATGCTGTTTTACAACAGTAGTGAACCGCAAAGGTAACAAAAAGCCCCATCCCGCCTGAGGCGGAATAGGGCTGTATTTTATAAGATAATAGCTATATAACGACTCTTCTTTTCATTTTGTGATGGTGGCCTTCTTTCAATTTCTGTAATTGCTCTTCTGTCAGCAATGATTTAGTGGCCTCTTTCTGCTTTTTCAGAAGTTCTCTCTTTTCCTGTTGTTTCTGTTCCTCGCTCAGGGCCTTGTTCTCCTCGAGGGTTTTCAGCTTCTCATCAAGAGCCTTCCTGTTCTCCTTCATTTTTGCCGCCTGTTCATCGGTCAGACTCAATTTTTCCTTCATTTTCTCAAGCCTTTTTTCGTTCATCGCTTTCGATTTTACCTTGAAAGCTTCCCTGTCTTTTTTTAACTGGGACCTTTGTTCTTCTGTCAGCATGGACTGGAATTTCTCCCGGTGCTCATTGTGGAGGGCTTCAGTTTTCTCCCTGTACTCCTTCAGCGTAAGGGTCTCCTGTTTCCTCAGTTCTTCGACCTTCTTGCGCATTTCCTGGTTCATGGCTTTTAGCCTGACTTTTTGCTCATCTGTCAGGTTCAGGGAATTCTTTTCTTTTTTGTCAATGATCTTTTCCTTCATTACTGGTTTCGACTGTTCTGTTTTACGCTCGGGTATTTCCTGGGAACTGGCCGATGCAACAATAAGTACAGCTGCCAGCGCTACGAATGCTCTTTTCATGGCTATTAATAGTTTATTTAAAAGATTCAATAAAACGTCAGTCAGACCTGGATTTAGCTGAAGGGTTTAATCAAAAGTATGAAAACTTTCGTAGATGCTCAAAACCGGGTAATGTCCCTGTTTGAAAAATCACAATGGCCACAGAGGAGCCAAAGAAGAAAAACAAACCCTGCCCTGGCTACCGTACTTCGTCATGGCTACATCAAGGCAGCAGAAGAGAGCCACGGACGTTTTCTTCTCTGTGGTCCTCCGGTTTTCTCCTAGGTTCCCTGCCCGCCGGCAGGCAGGTCTGTGGGCAAATTCAAAATCGGACATACCCAAAACCGGTAGGATCCCAGTTGTATTTTAGAACACATATAAAAACGAAACATAGTATAAAACACATAAAATTTTATCTACCGGAACGATAGATTTCAAGAATTGAAACTTTCCCCCTCGCGCCTTGAAAACATTTTATAAAATGATTATTTTCGGCCGCCACCAACCAGAAAATTATATGAAAAAGAACCTTTTCCTGCTCCTTTCATTACTTTTCGCGATCGCATCCTTTTCCCAGAAAAAAGCCGTTACTGAGACGGGTGACGAGGTCATCCTGTACGAAGACGGCACCTGGAAATATTCAAATGACTCCTCAAGGACAAAATCGGAAATATCGGTAAACCCAAAGCCATTTAAGAAAAGCGACAACGCTACCTTTCTTCTCAAAAGTGCAAACACCGACGCCGGTATTTGGATCGATTCCAAAAAATGGTCCTTTAAAAAGGCAGAAATTAATGAAGCCGCCGAGTACCAGCTACAATTGAAAGGCAAGGATCTTTATGCCATGATAATTACTGAAAAGATTGAGGTGCCACTCGAAACGCTGAAAGCTGTTGCGCTGGAAAATGCCAGGAGTGCTGCAAGCGATGCAGAGATTGTCAAGCAGGAATATCGGACTGTCAATGACAAAAAGATACTCTTTTTACAGATCAATGGCACTACGCAGGGAATAAAGTTTGCGTATTACGGCTATTATTATTCCAATGAAAATGGTACAGTTCAGGTCATCACCTATACTGCACAGAAACTGCTTAACGGCTTTAAAGCAGACGCAGAAGATCTGCTGAATGGTTTTGTCACAACCAAATAGCCGGCTGCGAAAGATCGATGGTATTTTAATGGTTGTCCTTGTTGGCTAGTTGTCCGCAGGCAGCATCGATATCTTTTCCGCGGCTACGGCGAAGCCGGGCATTTACCCTGTGTTTGCCAAGATAGCTGATAAAAGCTTCCACCTTTTCTTCGTCGGGTTTTTCAAACCGGGCGAAATCTATCGGGTTGTATTCAATAATATTGATCAGGTCGGCAGGCACCTGGCGATAGACCTTAATTAATTCATCGGCATCCTTCAAAGAGTCATTGAAATTTTTGAAAAGAATATATTCGAACGTGATCTCGCTCTTCGTTTCTTTATAGAAATAGTTTAAAGCCTCGATCAACGACTGGATATTATTCGAATCATTGATGGGCATGATCTCGTGGCGCTTGGCATCATTGGCAGCATGCAGTGAAAGGGCGAGCTTGAACTTTACTTTATCATCACCCAGTTGCTTTATTTGCTTGGCTACCCCCGCTGTTGAAACAGTGATCCTTCTCGGGCTCATTGCAAGTCCATCGGGCGATGTGATCCTTTCGATTGCTTTCAGGACATTTTTATAATTCAAAAGAGGCTCACCCATGCCCATAAAAACAATGTTGCTGAGTTTTTTGCCATAGGTTTTTTCACATTGCTGGTTGATCAACACCACCTCGTCATATATTTCATCAAAATCAAGGTTTCTTTTTCTGTCAATATAGCCGGTCGCACAAAACTTGCAGCTTAACGAGCAACCGATCTGCGAGGAGACGCAGGCGGTATTTCGCGATTCGGTGGGAATCAATACGCCTTCGACCAAATGACCGTCCCAGGTCTTGAAACGGTTTTTTACCGTTCCGTCGGCGCTGTATTGGGTGGCATCGATCGTTAAGGCCGGTAAAGTAAATTCTTCCCCCAATTTTTGTCGCAACTCCTTGCTCAGGTTGGTCATATCAGCAAAGCTCATGGCCTTTTTTTGCCATATCCATTCATACACCTGCTTTGCCCTGAATTTCTTTTCACCCAGATCTTCAAAATATTGTTCTAAATCAGGCAAAGTCATGTACCGTATGTTCCTTTGCTTAGTTTTTGTCATAGTGCAAAGATAGTTAGTATGCGTTTAACGGCCTGCCTGCCGCTAGGCAGGTTTAAGGGCTTAAGACTTCCAGGTAATTCTTTGCTTTGTCTTCGACCCAACGGGATTTATGAACCGGTAAACATTAAACGTTTAAACGATTAAACCATAGAATGAATTCTCGATCTTTGCACCCGAAATAAATTTTGATGAAAACAGCTTACGTCATAGATGTTGTTCGCACACCCGTTGGAAAATACGGCGGTAAATTATCGTCATTTCGCCCGGATGATCTGTTGGCCCATGTCATTAAATCATTACTGGAAAGGAATCCCTCGATCGATGTTAACCGGATCGAAGATGTAATTGCAGGCGCTGCCAATCAATCGGGCGAAGACAACAGGAACGTAGCCAGGATGGCCGCCCTGCTGGCAGGTTTGCCGGTTACCGTTGCAGGAAATACCGTCAATCGCCTTTGCGCTTCCGGGTTACAGGCAATAATGGACGCCGCCCGGCAGATCATGTGTGGCGATGCTGAATTGATCATCGCCGGTGGATCAGAGAGCATGACCAGGGCTCCATTCGTTATGGCAAAGGCAAATGCGGCGTTCCAGCGAAATACAGAAATATATGATACAACACTGGGATGGCGCTTTACAAATAAGAAACTGGCTGAAATGTACCATCCTTACAGCATGGGCGAGACGGCTGAAAATGTAGCCCGGCAATGGAATATCTCCCGCACCGAACAGGATACATTCGCCATGTCATCCCAGCAGAAATATTTTGAAGCACATGCCGCAGGTAAATGGATCAACGAAATAGCGCCGGTATTTATTCCTCAACAAGAAAAGGATGCTTTATTTGAAGCCGATGAACATCCCAGGCAAAGCTCACTGGATAAGCTGGCTGCGTTGAAACCGGTATTTGCCAAAGATGGAACGGTTACAGCAGGCAATTCTTCCGGTATCAATGATGGAGCCGCAGCCATGTTATTGGGCAGCGAAGAAGCGGTAAAAAAATACGATCTAAAACCAATGGCTAAAGTTATTTCCATGGCAGTTGCCGGGGTAGATCCTTCCATTATGGGCATCGGTCCCGTACCCGCGACAAAAAAAGCGCTCGAAAGAGCGGGCCTGAAAATTGAACAGCTCGACCTCGTTGAACTAAATGAAGCATTTGCCTCGCAGTCGATAGCCTGCATTCGCGATCTTACTCTCGATATTAATAAGGTAAATGTAAATGGCGGAGCCATTGCCATCGGCCACCCATTGGGTTGTAGCGGCACGCGTATCTCAGCTACTCTATTGCATGAAATGAAAAGAAGAAACGCGAAGTATGGCCTTGCTACGATGTGTATCGGTGTGGGACAGGGAGCGGCTGTGATCTATGAAGGGCTTTAAAATGCAGCTTTGCGCTAATTCAATTTATATAGTTGATTTTTTACCATCCTGTAATTGGTAAACAGTGAAAGAAGGATCAATGCCAAAGCGGTTGCTCCAACAGCCCAATGAACAAATGGCGAAAGCTGGGGTTTATCCTGCATGATATAGTGATAAAACAGCCATTGTATGGCCTGCGTCAATAACAAAGCGACCAGTACTACAAAAATGTAAACCGGTAAAAATCGATTAGAAACTTTTTTACTCATCCACGACGGCGAATACCCTAAGGTGAGAAGCAATTTCAGATTGTCTTTACTTCTTGCTATGATCAGTTGCAGGTAAAAAGAAAAAAGCATCAACGCCAATACCACGACTATTAAGCCGAATATACCCATGCCGGTTACAATGCCTTGTAGAAGCATTTTGTTCCGGCCAAGAATGGTTTGTTCTTTATTGATAACATAATGCTTCGAATCAAGGAAGGAAAGCAAATGAGGATCATTAGCATCTTTGGTCTTGATAAAAACACGTGAGGCCCCGAGAGGTTTTTGTTGATCAAAGGTCTGATTCGCCCAGCTCAAAAAAGATTCAGGTACCAGCACAGAATTGACACGATCGCTTAGTGCCACGATCTTGCCAATGAATTGTTGTTGACGGCCATTCCCGTAACAGTTAACTATGAAACTAAAACCGACAGCAGCATCTCTTGGGATCTTAGGTAGCTTTTGCCCGGCAGAGAAAACAGTATATATTTCAAAGAAATCGGATGAAAAAATAATGGGAATTGTTTCCTGTCCTTCCTGCCATTTGAAGGTAGGAGGTACCGTATCGATAAAATCTTCTTTCAGGCTTTCAATAAAAAAATCTGTTTCAAATGAAAGAAGGCTTCCAGCGCTAAGCTGAATGCGGAACTGGTTAGCGATAAGCGGAGCGGCATCCTGGATAAAAGGCTGCGTTTTCAGTTCATCAACTTCCGGTTGGGTAAACAAGGTTTTTTCCGGGTTTTTTAACGCTTCCGTTGTGATATTCTTGGCGATTGGTACATAGTCAAAACCATTCTTGCGCATATTGCCTTCGACCACCATCTGCCGGATATTGATATACATCTGTATCGAACACAACAATAGCAATACCCCCAGGCACAAACCTATATACGAAAACCATTTTGAAGCGGCGCTGGTGCCGGTCTCTAGCAATGGTCGTATGGGTTTAAATGATAAAGCCAACGGTAATTTTTATAAATGATAGATTCTGGTATAAGGAAAAATTTCGGATCGTTCCAGGTCAGCATAAATGATCGACGCATTCCTGGCCCTGGTCTCTTCCAGTATCAATTGCATTGCTTTTTCCGAATTGTTATTGTCCAAATGGCTGAAAGGTTCATCCAGCAACAAAATATCAAAGGGTTGGAGCAGGGAACGAATGATGGCAATACGCTGTTGTTCCCCGTATGAACAGGTACTGCATTTAAAGGAAAGCCTGCTGTCGATTCCCAGCCGCTCCGCCATCTCTTTTATCTTTTCAGGAGGATGATAAGGGTTCAACTGCCTTTTTATTTCCAGGTTTAGTGCCGCGGTCTCATCGGCAAACAAACGCATATCCTGGAAAACAATGCTGATATGATCTTTGCGGTAGCCTGCCAGTTGTTCGGGAGAAAAATGGCTCAGGTCTTTACCCGAATAGGAGATCATGCCGGTATAATCCGTTCGCAAGCCATACAGAAAGTTGATGAGGGAAGATTTGCCGCTGCCGGAAGGAGCAACTATTTTAATAAGGTCATTTTTCTCAACTGCCCATTCCTTACCCCAGATCTCTGAAACTTGCGTGACCGATTCATCGAAATATGCGGGTAAAAGCTGGCTGACGACTAACTGCATTTCCTATCCTTTAAAACGCTACAGCCCATTATTATCTATGGGCTATAGCTACGCAATGGAATTATTTACCGTATCCGGGAGCCATTGCCACTGAATCGGGCATGGCTTGATTCATTGAATTGTGCCATCTCATTTGTTCCTCCTTCTTCTTTTTGTTATAGGCCGACGCTTTGTCAATAAACTGGCTGAGCTGTTTTAGGCTGTTCGTATTCTTATCAACCAGGTTGACCTCAAACTCGCTTTCTGAATACTTACCATTAAAATCGCCGCCTGTTGCAGTAATATTCTCCCAGGTGTTCAAGGCCAGTTGGGTCATCTCGGCAGAACTGCTGTCTTTAGCCATCGACATCGTTCCAAAGAACCCGATAATCCTCTGTAGATCGACATAAACGCCCATAGGATGACCGATGATCTTGCTTGCAAAGGGAAGATTGCTCTTACCACCTGCCACGAATTTATCGGTATATCCTTGGTTGTTGGTGACAATGAACCAGTCGTTTTCCAGTTTGTAATTTATGCCGGACAGGAACGGCATACCGGGTATTTTTCCTGGCATACCTGTTTTGCCACCTTCGACATCCGCTCCACCCATCATTTGTTTCCGGGCCTGGCCCAGCAGGCCGACCATTTTTTCAAATGAAGCCCTGTTCTTTACTGAAGTGGCAAACAGTATGTTCGCGGACGGCATAGAAGGAACAACCCGCATTGTGCCCTTATAGTTCATCGTGTCCGTCTTCAATTGGGGATCGCTTACGGCAAGCAATATCCCGCCATTTGAAGCACCAACTATTTCGTCAATGCTAAGATTGAATTTGGAAACCAGGAATGCATTTGCCATCACATCTACGCCCAGTAGTTTCAACATTCCTATTATGTTTTCGGGCGCAAAATTGGAGGCAAATACGGCCACTACATCGGAAGAAGGAAGGCGGTTAATCATATCGGCGCTGATATTTTTCGGCCGGTTAGCGGCAAGCACTTTGCTCATCCCCTCATTAAAGTATTGCTTTGTCTTTGCCGTGATCTTCCCGTTCTCAAAACTTAGCGACATGGCGCTTACATTGCCTTTCAGTAGTGTATCAAAGTTTGCCATCGGGAATTTTTCTTTCAGCATGTTCATGCCGGAATAAAACAGGCCGGTATTGAACCATATATGCACATCCCTTCCGTCGTTTACCAGATCAGCAAAGCGACTGTCATTTTCCAGATTGTCTCCTTCCAGTATCAGTGCCTGTTGGCCGAATACGAGGAGGCTATCCGATTTAAATTCTACATCGTCAAATGATAAATTAAGGTTGGGCCTCATGCCACCTGACATACGACTGGCAAGACCTCCCGTTTTAGAGTTCGATACCAGGGCAAATCTTGATTTGTTCCATACAACCACTGTTTTTTCATTGGGGACCATATAACTGAAATCGCCTGCTTTTTTTATTTCCTTTGGCTTTTTCTTAGTCATTTCGGCAAGCGTTTGCTCATAAGTCGCCTGGCTGTTCAGGAATCCTTCAAAGACCATATAACTGCCGCCAGCGTGTTTTTTTGAAAACAGGACAAAATCTTTTTTCGTATCAACGCCAGAACTGGCAGGGTCAGCCAGTAATCTTTTGGCGAGGCTGTCGTTGGACTCAGCATCTTTCTGAATTGCATTGAACCAACTGGTTTGTTGAATCTCGTTCCAGCTAAGCTTGGAAGTAAGCGATTCAGTGTTGATGTGCAATACAAAGGCTGCATCTTTAGGAACCAACAATCCGGATTTGCCACCTTTATTGCTGCATGATGCGAAGAGCAATACAACCACGGAAAGGACAAGGAATGATCTCTGTTTCATGTGTTATTATTTATCTTTTTTTCTTAAAGTGGGTTTGGAGGGGCAAATCTAATTAAGAAAAGGGGTTTTAGGTAAAGGAAAACCCCAAAAGCCGGTCAGCTGGTAGTGTCTGTTGTTCGCCGGTTCGCAGATCTTTGATCACACAAGAATTATCTTCCAGTTCTTTACTACCCATGATGACGGCATAGGGTATGTTTTTCTTTTCCGCGTATTTGAACTGCTTATCAAATTTTGCTGTTTCGTGATACAGTTCGCAGCGGACATTCTGGTTCCTCAGTTGTTGCATCAGTGAAAAAGCGATTTGACTTTCTTTTTCTCCCAGGTTAAAAAACAGTGCCTGTGTGCCGGTATGTACTTCTTCCGGAAAAAGATCCAGCTCTTCCATCACGTCATAAATACGGTCAACGCCAAACGAAATTCCGACGCCCGGAACACCGGGCACCCCGAATAAACCGGTCAGGTCATCGTAACGTCCCCCGCCACCAATGCTCCCCATTTTTACATCCGCGGCTTTCACCTCAAAAATGGTACCTGTATAATAATTCAATCCTCTTGCCAGGGTAGGATCAACAAGTATCTTACTAGTAAAGGCAAGCTGACCCGTGTTATCAAGTATGAACTGCAGGTCTTTTAAACCTTCGTTGCCGCTGGCATTTTCCACAAATAATTTTTTCAATTCATCCATCACCATTTTATTGTCGCCTGAATATTCCGCGATCGCCAGGTATTTGTCGATGATGACAACCTGTTTGTTGTTCAGGCCCCGGCCATTCAATTCCAGTTTTACTTTTTCCAGGCCGACCTTATCCAGCTTGTCGATAGCAATGGTAATATCCATCATCTTATCCAGGCCGCCGGAGATCTCAGCCAGTGCCGATAGCAGTTTGCGGCTGTTGATTTTTATTTCAACATTGATCTTTAATTTTTCAAAAACGGTGGCATAAATACTGGCCAGTTCCACTTCGTTTAGGAGGGCATTGCTTCCGACAATATCAGCATCGCATTGATAAAATTCCCGGTAACGGCCGCGCTGTGGTTTATCTGCCCTCCACACGGGTTGCACCTGGTAACGTTTAAAGGGGAAGCTAAGTTTATTGTAATTCATTGCCACGTAACGGGCAAATGGAATGGTGAGATCGTATTTCAGTGCCCTTTCTGTAATGCCGGCTACGTTTTTTCCCGCCAGGATCTTTTCAAAATCATCACGTGCCTGTTTTTCCTTTTCTGGTCTATCCAGGCCATTGTTGAGTATTTTGAAAATTAGCTTATCCCCCTCATCTCCGTATTTCCCCATCAATGTATCCAGGTTCTCCATCGCAGGCGTCTCCAAAGGTTCAAACCCGTATAGTTCAAAAACAGACCGGATGGTATTGAAAATATAATTGCGCTTGCGAACAGTATCCGGTCCGAAATCCCTGGTGCCTTGCGGCAGGCTTACATTGACTTTTGCCATTGTAGATAAGTTATTTCAACTTTAGTGAGGTTTGGAAAGCCCCTTCTTTGGAGGGGTTGGGGGAGGCACTGTATTTTTCGATGATCCGGTCGCAAACTTTGTCCAGCATCTTATACACTTCATGATAGGCGGGTTCCCCATCATAATAGGGGTCGGGTACATCCAGGTTTTTGCCTGGGTAAAGCTCATTCATCAGAAGGTCAATCTTAGCTCCATCAAATTTGTTTTTTGCGATATCACTGATGTCAGTTATCACATCTCCTGCAAGCGCATAGATCCGGTCATACCTTTCAAAATCCTCGGGAACAAATGTCCTTGCCCGTTGATGGCTAATATCAATCCCGTTCATCCTCGCCACTTTTTGCGATAAATGATGTGGTGAATCTCCCGTATGATAGCGGTTAGTACCGGCACTTTCCACGCTCCAGTTAAGTCCTGCCTTGAAAGCCTTATCCTGCAAAATGCCTTCAGCCAGGGGGCTGCGGCAAATGTTACCAAGACAAACCATCAGAATTTTCATAGGCGCAAAGGTAGGAGTTGATAAGTTAATTGGTTAATCGGTTAATCGGTTAATTAGTTAATCGGGAGTCAGTTTAGGGGACAATACCAATCAACTAATTAACAAATCAACCAGTAAACTAATCAACTAATCAGTCAGTCAACTAATATGGAAACTTTGCACTGCTCGCATCTTAATCCAATAATCAGTTGATCGGTGATTAGAATTGACTCTAAGGTCGACGTCCCAATCAACCAATTAATTGATCAACTAATAAACTAATCACAAAATTCAATAATTTGCCTGCCTTGAAAACAGAGCCCATGCTCGAAGAATACGAAAAGAAAAGACAAAAGCAGGTTTCCTTTATGCGCACACTAATGGATTTTGCGATGGGGACGATC
>Ga0066652_100001032_pt1 | contig 13985 bp, 13 predicted proteins | sample GraSoiAngelo_101_FD_71413 | JGI IMG/M metagenome (GOLD analysis project Ga0066652, IMG submission 71413) | Grasslands soil microbial communities from the Angelo Coastal Reserve, California, USA - 14_0903_02_30cm | ecosystem: Environmental > Terrestrial > Soil > Grasslands | place: USA...
AGGTAGAAGCGCCAGAAGTCGTTCTCGATCGGCAGGACGTCGGCGCGTGAGAAGCCGGCCTCGTCCGCGTAGCGCCGCAGCGTGTCCGCGCGCATGACGGTCCCCGTCCCGGCGGCGTCGGGGCCGACCATCCCGGCGGGGAGACACGACAAAATGCTGAACCCGTAGTAGAGGCGCTCGAGGTCGCTCGCCGGCGCGCGGAACGAGTCTTCGGCGCGCTCGTCGGCGATCAGGACGGAGCCGCCGTCGACGAGCATCCCACGGATCGTCCGCAGGACGTCGACCGGCCGCGACATGTCGTGCAGCGCCTCGAAGATCGTGACGAGGTCGAAGCGGTGGGCGAACGATGCGTCCGCTGCGTCGCGGTTGTGGAAGAGCACGCGCTCCTCAACGCCGCTGCTCGCGAGGTTCCGCTTCGCCTCGTCGATGGAGGCCTCGTCGAGGTCGATCCCGTCGACCGCGACCTTCGGGTACGCGCGTGCGATCGAGATGCTCGACCAACCGCAGCCGCAAGCGACGTCGGCAACGCGAGGGGCCGGATCGGCGGAGAGCCGCTCGTGGATCTCGGGGATCGCCGGCAGCCACTCGGTGCCGAGAAGGTTCTCGAACAGCGGCCGAGTGAACCGGGCCTGCGCGAGGTGGCCGTCGGGCCCGTAGCCTTCGAACGTGAGCCCTTCGCCGGTGCGGAAAGCTTCGACGAGCTCATCCATCGGCCGAGCGCAGGCGATCGCGTACTGCGCGAACGGCGCGGCGAAGTTGAGGCTCGTCTCGTCGAGGAGCACTTCCTCGTGCCCGGGCGGAAGGAAGAAGCGTCGCTTGCCGGGCCGAGCGTCAGCATCCTCGACCGCGACGATGCCGGAAGCCGCCTGCTGCTCGAGCCACTCGCGGGCGTAGCGCTCGTCGATGCCAGCCCCGTCCGCGAGCTCGGCGGAGGTGGACGGCCCGCGCTCGCCGAGCACGCGGTAGAGCCCAAGTCGGTCGCCAATGTAGATGCCGTAGAGGTCGAAAGTCGCGATCGCAGCCTGAAAGAGCCGCTCAGCGAGCGCATCGCGCGAGGTCGTAGCGCCTTTCACCCCGCCGAGTCTACGGCCGCGTCAGAAGGTCGAGAAGCTTCGCGTGTTCAGGCGCAAGCCGTAGCGCCGTTCCATAAAACGTGGGCCGCTCCGATTTCTCAGACGGCCCGACGTGCCAGCCCCGAGGGCCATAGCCTTCGGGCTAGAACCTAGACAAAAGGAGAGAGATGGCTCGCGTCTCAAGCTTCACGAAGATCACCGCGCCGCGGAACCGCGTTCATAGGACAGAGGTCGAATGCGGGTACACAACGGTCGAAGGAGACCGTCGGGCTACTTGCACTTGGAGATGTACGGGTCTGACGAGCGACAGATCCCGGGCAAAGTCAGCCAGACGCTGCAGTTCGACGCTGACGGGGCAGCGGAACTCCTTAAGCTCATCTTGCTGACATTTCCGGAGCTCCGGCAGCGCATTCGCTAGCCCGCTGCGGCCAGCACGCTATCCGTCAGCTCCAACGTCAGCAGCCGACGCGAGCAGGAGCCTTCGAGCAGTATCTAGCGGCCGACTGGCGCGACCACCGCTCGGGTCGGCCCCCGATCGCACCGGAAATGGCACACTCAAGCCAAAGCATTATCCCGTCGAAGAAGCAGGACAGCTGGCGCCGCGGTCGTGGTCGTCGCCTGACCGCCTGAAGGAGGCGTCACCTTGTCTGACGAATTGCGCGCTCAACGAACCATGGCCTGCCTGTGACTCGTAGGCGCGAACTCGCCAACCTCGTCGGCATCGCGTTGCCGCCCGCCGGGCTCGTCGTCGCGATCGTTCTCCTCTGGGACCGGATGGTCGGGCCGGTCGAGCTCGCGATCCTCGCTGTCGGCTACGTCCTTGCGGGCGTCGGGATCACGGTCGGCTACCACCGGTTGTTCACGCACCGGTCGTTCCAGACCTATCGCCCCGTCCGCTACGCGTTCGCGATCCTCGGCCAGTTCGCCGTTGAGGGCAACGTCGTCAGCTGGGTCGCGAACCATCGCAAGCACCACCAGTTCTCCGACCGGGACGGAGATCCGCACAGCCCGCACGCCGGCTACGGCGAGGGATTCCTCGAGGGCCTGAGAGGTCTCTGGCACGCCCACACGGGCTGGCTGTTCGACGGCGACGCAACCGGCGACGCTCGGCGCTACGCGAAGGATCTGGTCCACGATCGGGGGCTTCGGATCATCGCCAACCTGTTCGTCCCGATCGTGCTGCTCTCACTTCTGGTTCCCGGTCTCGTCGGGTGGGCGCTCCTCGGCGGCACGTACGGATTCGTCGCCGGGGTCGTCTGGGGCGGTGCGATCCGCATCCTGCTCCTGCACCACGTGACCTGGTCGATCAACTCGATCTGCCATTTCTGGGGACGCCGCCGCTTCGGCGTGCGCGACGAGTCGCGCAACGTGTGGTGGCTGTCGTGGCTGTCCTTCGGCGAGTCGTGGCACAACAACCATCACGCGTTTCCGTCCTCGGCCTTCCACGGGCTGCGCCGGTTCGAGCTCGACCCGGGCGGCTGGGTGATCCAGGGGCTCGAGCGCTGCGGACTCGCCTGGCGCGTCGTCAGGATTCCGCCCGAGCGGCAGCAGGCGAAGCTCGCCGAAGCCTAGGAGCGAGCCCGAGGATCCGGCGAGCGGCGTCTACCATGCGTCGTACCTACAGATTCCGAGCGTGAGGAGATGCGAATGGCTACGAAGAAACAACAGAAGCGCGCAGCGGCTGCCGGCAAGGAAGTACCGGGCAAGCCGAAGCCGAAGAAGAAGACCTCGCGCGGGAAATAAGCGCCCGCGCTTAGCCCACGCTAGACGCGAGCGGGCTCCAGCTCCACCACCGGGGCCTCGTAGAGATCCGCCGACTCCACGGTGAGGCCCATTCGGCCCGAGATTTGCTTGCGGCGTTCCACGAGCTCCTGCTCGGCTGCGTCCGCCGTTTCTTCGCTTTCCCAGAGGATGAGCGCCTTCGCGCGCTTGTTCTGCTGGTCGTACAGCGCGATGTAGCCGGCGAAGCCGTCGTACTGGCGCAGCATCGGGACCACGGTCTCGCGGATCGTCTGAACCGCGGCGTCACGCTTCTCGGGATCGGCGCCTGCGAACGAGATGAGCCTTGCGTACATCGGATGCTCCTTCGGATTGGGGGGCACAACGATCCTACGCCTCTGACGAGCTGCGATAGCGATCTGGCGTCCACTAGGCGCCCTTTACGAGCGGCCGGCCCTCATCGATGGCTCGAAGCAGCGCGTGCGCCGCGCTCGCCTCCCACGAGTCGCCGACTTCGTTCCCGAGAGACAACGCCCGCTCGGCGTCGCGTCGTGCAGCGGCCTGATCTCCTCTCTCAAGAGCCAGCCCGCCGCGGGCCCGATGAAGCGCAGCGCAGTACGACTTCGGGACACCGCCGCCGGCTGACACGGCCATGCCTTGTCGGAAGTAACCCTCGGCCGCGGCTGCGTCTCCCTGCGCGTGCGCGGCTCGGCCGAGGGCCTCGAGCGCGCACGCAGTCAGCAGGTCGACGCCGATCTGCTTCGCGACTACGTACGCCTCCTCGGCTTCGGCACGTGCCTGCTCGAGCTCGCCGAGCGCGAGCGACGACAGCGAGACGAGCCACAGGAAGTACGACGTGAACCACGGGTCGCCCATCGCGCGCGACACGGACAGGCCTTCGCTCGCCAGCTCGCGCGTTCGGTGCGCGTCGCCGCTCCGGCTCACGCTCAGCGCGAGCCCGAAGAGCGTCATGCGGATTCCGTGCGCGTCGTGGTTCGCGCGCGCGATTCTCAGACCCTCGCTCGCGGCCGTCATGCCAGCCTCGAGCTCGCCGCACAGCGGATAGATCGAGCCCACGGTGCCGAGCGCATCCGCGAGCGCCCACTCATCGCCGGCCTCGCGGGCGGCGGCGACGCCTTCCTCGACCAGCGCGCACGCACGCTGCAGATCCTGGGCGAAGAACGCGAGCAGGCCAAGCATCGTGAGGCTCCGCGCGACCGTCTGCCGGTCGTGGATCGCACGCGCGAGCTCGAGGCCCTGCTCCAGCCGCTCGTGACCGCTTTCGACGTGGCCCGTGAGGACGGCGAGCATCCCGGCGCCCCACAGCGCCTTTGCGTACACCGGCGAATCCGCGGCGTGCGGCGACGCGAGCGCGCGCTCGAGCCAGTCGACGCCCTCGCCGTAGAAGCCGCGTGCGTACCAGAAGATCGCGAGCGCCGACGCGAGGCGCAGCACCTGGTCCGTCGCCTCCGTTGCGAGCAGCTCGTCGAGCGCGGCGTGCAGGTTCTCATGCTCCTGCTCGAGCTCCTCGAGCCGCTCGGTCTGCTCGCCGCCCGTGAGGCCGGCCTCGAGCTGCTCGACGAAGCGGACGTAGTACTCCGCGTGGCGGCGGCGAAGGTCGGCCGCCTCGCCGGACTCCACAAGCTTCCCGCCGGCGAACTCGCGGATCGTGTCGAGCAGTCCGAGCCGTCCCTCGGACTCGTGCACGAGGCTCTTGTCGACGAGCGACGCGAGTACGTCGAGGTCGGCGTCGGGCACCGCCTCGGCCGCCTCGAGCGCGAAGCCGCCGACGAAGACCGAAAGGCGCGCGAACAGCCGCTTCTCCTCGTCCGTCAGCAGGTCGTAGCTCCACTCGATCGTCGCCTCGAGCGTCCGCTGCCGCTCCGGGGCATCGCGCGAGCCGGCGGTGAGGAGCGGCAGTCGCCGATCGAGACGAGCAAGGAGCGCGGAGGGTTCGAGGAGCCTCGTGCGCGCGGCGGCGAGCTCGATCGCGAGCGGCAGGCCGTCGAGCCGCCGGCAGATCTCGGCGATCTCTGCGTCGTTCGATCGTGTACGCCTCGGGCTCGCGCGCTGCACGAACAGCTCCATCGCGGACGCCTCCGCGAGCGGCTGCAACATGTACTCCGCCTCTGCGGCGACGCGCAGCGGCTCTCGGCTCGTCGCGAGGATGACGGTGCCGGGACACGAGTCGGTCAACGCGGCGAGGTCGGGCGCGGCGGCGGCGACCTGCTCCAGGTTGTCCAGCACGAGCAGCATGCGCTTGTCGCCGAGGTGCTCCGCGAGCGTGCCCTTCGCGCCGAGCGCGCTCGCGACCGTCGGGAGCACGAGCCGCGCGCTCGAGATGGGGGAGAGGTCGACGAACCACGTGCCGTCCCCGAACCCGCCCGCGAGTTCGCGCGCGACCTCGATCGCGAGCCGCGTCTTGCCGACACCGCCGGCGCCGACGATCGTCACGAGGCGCGCGTCCGGCGCCTGCAGCAACGTGCGCACGGCTACGACGTCGGTGTCACGCCCGACGAGCGGTTTCCCCGCGCGCGGCAGGTTCGTCGCCGCGGCCGTCGCGAGCGGAGGGAACTCGCGCGAGCCGAGCTGGAACAGGTGCACCGGGTCGGCGAATCCCTTCAGGCGATGGAGGCCGAGGTCGGCAACGGGAACGGCCGCGTCGAGCAGGTCGCGGGTCGAGTTCGAGAGGAGCACCTGGCCGCCGTGCGCGGCAGCCGCGATCCGTGCGCCCTTCACGACGTCGAGACCGACGTATCCGTCCGCGATCCGATCGGGCTCGCCCGTGTGCACACCCATCCGCACGCGGATCGGTCCTCCGTCGAGGGAGCGCTGCGCGTCCTGAGCCGCGGCGACCGCGTCACCGGCTCGCGGGAACGCGACGAAGAACGAGTCGCCCTGCGTGTCGACCTCGGCGCCGCCGTACTCGCCGAACGCGGCTCGCAGTGACCGCCGATGTTCCAGGAGCTCATCCGCGAAGCCCGTCCCGAGCTCGTGCAGCAGCGCCGTCGATGCCTCGACGTCGGTGAACAGGAGCGTCACCGTTCCCTCCGGGAGTTGGCGCACCGTGGTCTCCGGCGGGATCAGCGGGCGGCTTCGCCGTCCGAGGCGCTGAGCCAGATCTGGTCGCCCGTCGACACGTCGAGCCCCTCCAGCGCGCTCGCCGGATTGCCGCGCACGACGGTCAACCAGCCGCGCGGGTCCATCAGCAGTCCGTACTCGCCTGCCTCGAAATCGGCGTACGTCTCTCCGGGACGCGCGAGCGCCGTGGCCGAGACGGCCTCGACCGCGACTTGGTTCCGGCTCTCGAGCCCGGCCGCCACGAGATGCGCGTGCCGGACGTTCAGCTGGAGATTTCCGAACCGATTGAAGTTCACGACCTCGCAACGGATCTTGCCTGGTTCGACTTCCGGCTCCGGAACGTCCAAGCCGGTGAGCGTGCCTGGGTCGATCTCATGGCCCAGCTCGTCGAGCGCGAGCCCGGACGCGACATGTGCGGCGGCCGGCGCGAGCACATCACGCGCGTGGAACATCTTCGACACCGGCTGCAGGATGACCTTGTCCGACGTGATCTCGACCGCGCGGCGGACACCCCCGAGCGACTTCCAGGCGGGAACGAGCAGGCCGTTGTCCGGTCCGACGAAGAGGCGGCCGCCTTCGGCCTCGATCGCGATGTCGCGGTCGCGGCCGACACTCGGGTCGACGACGGCGAGGATCACAGCATCGTCTGCGATGTACGCCAACGAGTCGACGAGCAGGACGGCGCCGAAGCGAACGTCGAGCGCGGGGACGAGGTGTGAGAGGTCGACGATCGGACTCGTCGGCGAGATCCGGCTCATGACGGCGTGGCAGATCCCGACCCACTCGTTGGACAGACCGAAGTCGCTGACGAACACGATCGAACGCGCCGGCTGAGCCATCGACGTTCAGCATGCTCCTACCGGAGCGCCCATTTCAAGGCGTTACGCGGTCGTAGCGACCCAAAGCCGGGTCAGGACTGCCCGGTTGACCGCTTTGAAATACGTCTTTTCGTGGCTGCCGTCGCAGAAGGGCTTTGTGGCGGAGTGGCCGCAGCGGCAGAGGGCGGTCGTGTCGTCGACCTCGTAGGGGTTGCCCTCGGCGTCGAGGAGGGTGACGTCTCCTTGGATGAGGTAAGGGCCGTTGTCGGTGGGTGTGATGGTGGCGTGGTTCACGGTTTTCTCTCCTGGGTGTGGGGTTGCGCGCCCGCCCAGTGTGTGCAAGCGGGCGCGCTTTGCGGTTGCCTGGTCAGTGGCCGGGGGGCGGGCCGGGGGGGCCGAGGATCTGCATGCCGTTGCGGGCGGCGATCGGGAGCAGCAGGTCCATGTCTGGATGGCCTTCGAGCGGCGGCGGCACAACGCGTTCGGGCGCGGGCTCACCGACTGCTCGTTGGAATCCCTCGAACTGCATCGGCGCGAAGCCGACCAGTGCCTTCGCTTCGCCTGACTCGGCGTAGAACGTGTGCGGGACTCCCTTGGGGCCGAATGCGAACGAACCGGCCTTCAGGGAGAGGCGTGTGTCGGCGATCCAGAAGGTGAGCTCGCCCTCGAGGACGTAGAACCACTCGTCCTCCTCGGGATGGACGTGCCAGGGCGAGCCCACGCCCTCGGGCACGACGATCTCGAGCAGCCCGTACTGCCCGTCCGTGTCGTCCCTGCCGATCTTGATCGTTTGCAGCATCCCGAGCAGCCAGTACGCCTCTCCGTCGTCCGGGTCAAGCAGGTAGCCGTCCGTTGCGCGCTCTGCAGTTACAGCGGTCATCTCACTTCGCTCCTTCCATCTGAGTGGTATGCTTCACAACTGTCTATAGGAGAACAGTTGCGAAGCAAACTATCCCAGAGCGAACAGAAGTTGTCAAGCGCCTCCCCCGAACGCCTGCGGGCGTGGCGTCTCTACTTCGAAAGTGCGCTCGCACTCACCGACGTGCTCGACGCCGAGCTCGAGCGCGACGCCGGGATCCCGCTGCGCTGGTACGACATCCTCGTCCACCTCGAGGAGACACCAGACGGGCTGCGCATGAACGAGCTCGCCGAACGGATCCTCTACAGCAAGAGCGGCTTCACCCGCGTCGTCGACCGACTCGAAGAAGCCGGCCTCGTCCGCCGCGTCCGCCCCGACAACGACCGCCGCTCGATCCTCGTCAGCCTCACCGACAAGGGCCGCGACACGATGGAACGCGCGCGCGGCTACCACCGAGACGGGATCGAACGACACTTCTCGCAGCACCTGTCCGAACAAGAGATCAAAGCCCTCACGCGCGCCCTCGAGAAGGTCAGCACCCACGCCCGCCGCCTTCGCCCAGGACGCATCCGCAGCTAGGAGCCAGGCGCGAACGCAGCGCCGATCACAGGGATCTCATTGAGTTAGGCGTTCTAAGCGCTTTGCGTCAACGAGCTGGAGCCCGAGCGCGGTGCCGAGGCCGACGATCCCACGCAGCAATGCCTGATCCTTCTTGCCGGCCCGATCTTCCAGTCGCATACTCGACGTATGGCTGGCACCAGGCTGGCGCGGCCGATCGTCGCGCTCGCGGCGGCCGCGCTGGTCGTGGGCTCGGCAGACGCACCGAGCTCGGTCGGAACCAAGGCCGCGCTACCCCGCTTCGGTCCCGAGCGGGTCGTCGCGCAGGTTTCGCGCGGCGGTTTCGTGACCCAGCTCGGCGTTGCCGATCTCAACGGAGACGGCCGGCCGGACCTGATTGCGACGAGCAGCGAGTTTCAAACACCGCGCACCTTTCCCGTCACCGTGCTCATCAACAACGGGCGGGGTCGCTTCGTGGACGAGACGCAGTCGATCTTCTCGGGCGAGGTCCCCGTCGTGCAGAACGCGAGGGAGCTCGTCGTCGCGAAGTTCAACGGAGACCGCCGTCCCGACGTCTTCATCGCCGATCACGGGGACGATCGCGCGCCTTTCTCAGGGTTCAAGAACACGTTGATCCTGTCCGCGCCGGGCGGGAAGCTCGTGGATGCGAGCGGCAACCTTCCGCCCGCGTCCGACTTCAGCCATTCCGCCGCCGCAGGTGATGTCAACGGCGACGGGAGCGTCGACCTCTATGTCGGAAACATCTATGGAGACAACCGCGTCCCGCCGCGGATCTTGCTGAACGACGGCAGCGGACATTTCCGCGTCGGAGACGGCCTGCTCCCGTCAGCGCAAACGGACCTCGACCAGAACAAGTACACCTCGTGCCTGTTCGTCGACGTCAACGCGGACGGGAAGCTCGACCTCGTCCTCGGCGGCGAGGACATCACGCCGAGCTCGGTCGTACTCCTCAACGACGGCACCGGCCACTTCCACGTGCTCCCGAACGCGCTGCCGCCGAAGCCGTTCGGCCCGAACGGGATCACACTGGACATCCTCTCGCTCGAGCTCAACGGCGACGGCCACCCGGATCTGCTGATGGCGTCGACCAAGGGAGACCCGTTCTATGTCGGGCGGTGGATCCAGGTGCTCATCAACAACGGCAACGGCACGTTCCGGGACGAGACGGCGATGCGACTTCCGCAAGTCGACAACAACGCTGCCTGGCCGATCTTCCTCGAGCCCCTCGGCCTCTTCGGCAAGGGCATCGGTTTCGGCGTCCATCTCGGCGGCTCGGCCGAGGCGCCGCCGTTCTACGTGTCAGGCGACGACGGGAGGTTCCACTCGGCTGCGCTCCAGGTCCCGATCGGACGGCTCTGGGCGTTCCTCGACGCGAACCACGACCGCCGGCCGGATCTCGTCACGGTCGACGAGTCTTCCGGAACGGTTTATGTCGCGCTCCAGAAGACGAAAGCGGCGAAACCAAAGCTGCGCAAGTGCAAGAAGGGTCAGCGTTCCACGAAACGCAAACCGTGTAGGCGGTAGGTCGCCAGGAGGGTTGGCGATAGAGGGCGACGTGTGGGACACTCTCCGCGTACGCGTATGAGGCCGGACTAGAGGCGCGGTGGAGGCTGCGAGCCGAGACGCCGTTAGGTCCCCTGGCCGAAGACGCTGGTGGCCGAGACCCTGCCTCCGGCCTCTCGCCGTGTCTTCGACCTGACCATTCTCGGTCGGCTGGCGTTGGGACTCGCCAAGGCGCAGCGCTTTTCCGCTCGCTCCGTCGTAGCCGACGGTTTACTACGGCCGTGCGGCGTGTGGGGACCCGTCTCCTGATTGAGTCCATCAGGGTCGTCTTCGCGGTTCTCGTCGGGTGGGGATGCGCCTACGCCCTACAAGGCCCAATCGAACGCACATGCGGGCCGAATCCCCTCGGGGAAAGTGGTCCGAACGGAACTTGCGCCGGGGTAAGTGGCCTTTACGGCGCTGTGCTCGGCTTCTTCGGAGCGCTCATTCTCAGCCTCGTCGCCGAACGGCTCTGGCGCAAGCGTCGCAAGCGTCGTTTGGCGAATCCCTCCTAGGCGCCGAGCGCTTGCGCCGCCTCGGCTGCCGGCTCGGGCTTACCGAAGTGGAAGCCCTGCGCGCCGTCACACCCAAGGCCGTGCACGATGCCCTGCTGCTCGCCTCGCTCGATTCCCTCCGCCACCAGCTGCAGGCCGAGCGCCTTTCCTAGACCGACGATCCCACGCAGCAGCGCCAGGTCCTCCTGGCCGGAGTCGATCTTCGCCGTGAAGCTGCGGTCGATCTTGACGATGTCGACCGGCAGGCGCTGCAGATACGCGAGCGACGCGTAGCCCGTGCCGAAGTCGTCCAGCGCGAGCTTCACCCCTCGCGCCTTTAGCGTCTCCAGTTGCTGTTCCACTCGCTCGCCCGCTGCGACCAGCACGCTCTCCGTCAGCTCGAGCGTCAGCAGCGCGGGCGGCAGGCCGGCCCGCTCCAGCGCGCTGTCGACGTGGTCGACGAACTCCGGATGCTGCAGCTGCCGCGCGCTCACGTTCACCGCGATCTCGACGTCGCGACCGAGCTCCGAGCGCAACCGCGATGCGTACAGGCACGCCTCGCGCAGCACCCAGCGGCCGATCGGGACGATCAGCCCCGACTCCTCCGCGAGCGGGATGAAGTCGAGGGGCGCGACCTCGCCGAGCTTCGGATGCTGCCAACGCAAGAGCGCCTCGAGCCCGACCACCTCGACCGGCTCCAGGCTCACGACTGGCTGGTACGCGAGCGTGAACTCCTGCTGCTCGAGCGCGCGCCGCAGCTCGCCGATTCGCTTGAACCGGTCGAGCGCCGCGCGGTCGAGTTCGTCGTCGTAAAACGCGTAGTCGGAATCCGGCTGCGACTTCGCGCGATACATCGCTGCGTCCGCCTGCTTGAGGAGATCGATTCCCGAGTCGCCGATCGCGATGCCGACGCTCGCTCCCAGCGTGAAGTGTCTCTCCGCGACGTCGATCGGCGCGGTGATCTGCTCCAGGAGACGCTCCGCGACGACGGCCGCCTCGGCGGGCTCCGACACCACGGCCAAGAGCACCGCGAACTCGTCGCCGCCGAGCCGCGCGACCGAGTCGCCCGCGCGGATCAGCTTCTGGATCCGCTCGCCGAGCGCCGCGAGCACCTCGTCGCCGACACTGTGGCCGTACTGGTCGTTGACCGCCTTGAACTGGTCGAGGTCGATGAAGATCAGCGCCGTCTGCTGGTGACTCTCCTTGCGGATCGAGACCGCGTGCTCGAGCTGCTCGTGGAAGAACGCGCGGTTCGCGAGCCCGGTCAGCGGGTCGTACAGCGCCTGCTGACGGAGCTGCGCCTGCGCCTCGCGCTCGGCCGTGATGTCCAGCAGGTATCCCTGCAGGTACAGCGGCTCGCCTTCCTCGCCCAGGACGATGACACCCTCATCGCGGATCCAGACGACGTCGCCGTCGCGCGAGAGCAGCCGGTACTCGATGCTCAAGGGCTCGTGGGTGCGATGCGTGCGCGCGTGCGCGGCGAGCACCCGGTCGCGATCCTCCGGATGGAGGAGCCGGACGAAGAGGTCGCCGTCCGACTGCCACTCCTCGACCTTGTAGCCGAGCATCGGCTCGACCTGCGCGCTCGTGAAGATGTTGGAGCTGGACTCGTCGAGCGCGTCCACGTAGACGACGAGCGGCAGCTGCTCGACGAGCGTGCGGTAGCGCCTCGCGATCTCGCGTGTCTCTCCGCCCAGGAGATGAGCAGTCACATCGTGGCAGCCGCAGTCCACCTAACCCAAATCGGGGATGCGGCCGTTCGGGGCGCTCCCTCCAACAGGGGATTCGCGCGGCACCGTCACGAAATTCGTGGCGAAAAGGCGGTCGTGTGCCGCAGCCGCTATCGTGGAAGCACGCGGTTCCGTTCTTTCTCGCTCTCATGACGAGCCGGCCGCCAGTGCGCACGTCCGCGCGATCTCCGAGCAAAGGGAACTGGATGTCAGGAAAGAAGCAGCAGACGTTCGCGAAGCTCACGCGTGAGCGCAAGGTCAAGGAGAAGCGCGAGCGCAAAGCCGAGAAGAAGGCCGCCGTCATCGCCGAGCGAGCCCGTCTCGCCGAGAACGGCGGGGTCGAGCCCACGGAAGGCGACGACGTCTCGACGGAGGAAGGCGAAAACGTCTCCGAATCCCCCACTGAAGGAGACGTCGATGGCGAAGCAGTCAACATCTAACGGGACGCCGGCAGGCGCGGCAGCCGAGCTCAGCGCCGACCAGATCCGGGGCATGCTGAGCGACGCGGACCAGCTCGGGTTCGGCATCCGTCCCGACGGCTTCGTCCTGATCAACCGGGAGCGGCTGATCGAGGCCGCGGGGCTCTCGAAGACGAACGCGAAGCGGATGGACCAGTGGGTCACCGAAGCGGGCGGTGCGGTGCAGCCGCTCCAGCGCGAAGATCCCGCGACGGCGCCGAAGCGCTATCAGCGCGTGAAGCGGCCGGACATGATGGTGTGGGGCATCCCCGCAGAAGCACTCAAGTAGCAGCCGGGCGCGCCCAGATCTGAATCGAACGATGCGGTCCTGGGGCGGGTCTAGGATGGGCTTCCCGTGCCCGAGGCGCCGTTCGTCCATCTACACGTCCATTCCGAGTACTCGATCCTCGACGGAGCGTGCCGCATTCCGGCGCTCGCAGCCCGCGCGGCCGAGTACGGTATGCCGGCCGTCGCGCTCACCGACCACGGGTCGCTGGCCGGCGCCGTGCAGCTCACGAAGGAGGCGGCGAAGCACGGGGTCAAGCCCGTCATCGGCTGCGAGGTGTACGTCGCCGACGACCGCCGCGCGCAGGCGAAGGGCTATGCGCACCTGACGCTCCTCGCCGAGGACAACGCCGGCTACGCGAACCTGATCAAGCTCTCGTCGCTCGGCTACCTCGAGGGGTACTACTACAAGCCGCGGGTCGACTGGGAGCTGCTCGACCGCCATTCGCAGGGGTTGATCGCGCTCTCGGGCTGCCTGTCCGGACGCGTCTCGAAGGCGCTCGAGGAGAGCAGGCCCGGCGACGCGGCGGCCGACCTCGACCGGCTCGTGCAGATCTTCGGCCGCGACAGCACCTACGTCGAGATCCAGAACGCCGGCCTCGAGCCGCAGCAGCGCATCAACCCGCTGCTCACGAAGCTCGCCGAGGGCACAGGCCTGCCGCTCGTCGCGACGGGCGACGTGCACTACCTGGAGCACGGCGACGCGAAGGCGCACGAGGCGCTGCTCTGCATCCAGTCCGGCGATTCGCTCAAGAACCCGAACCACTGGCGCTTCGACACCGACCAGTTCTTCTTCAAGTCGCCGGAGCAGATGGCGGCGGACTTCCCCGGACACGCGGACGCGCTCCGCCGCACGGTCGAGGTCGCGGAACGCTGCAACGTGACGATCGAGCTCGGGCGGATCCTCCTGCCGGAGTACCCGACGCCCGACGCGCGCGACTCGTTCGACTACCTCGTCGAGGTGACCGAGCGCGGGTTGGAGAAGCGCTACGGGCACGCGACCTCCGAGCTTCAGGAGCGGCTCAAGTTCGAGCTGAAGACGATCAAGGAGATGGGGTTCGCCGACTACTTCCTGATCGTCTGGGACTTCATCGCGTTCGCGAAGCGGAACGGGATCAGCGTCGGGCCGGGCCGTGGCAGCTCGGCCGGCTCGCTCGTCGCCTACTGCCTCGAGATCACGGACATCGACCCGATCAAGTACGACCTGCTGTTCGAGCGGTTCCTCAACCCCGGGCGCAAATCGATGCCGGACATGGACATCGACTTCGCCGTCGACGGGCGGGACCGCGTCATCAACTACGTCGCCGAGAAGTACGGCCGCGATCGTGTCGCCCAGATCATCACGTT
>Ga0066652_100001033_pt1 | contig 13985 bp, 9 predicted proteins | sample GraSoiAngelo_101_FD_71413 | JGI IMG/M metagenome (GOLD analysis project Ga0066652, IMG submission 71413) | Grasslands soil microbial communities from the Angelo Coastal Reserve, California, USA - 14_0903_02_30cm | ecosystem: Environmental > Terrestrial > Soil > Grasslands | place: USA...
CCGATGGTTGCACCTTTACGGACGATGGTTTGCCGGAATTCGTTCTTTCTTTCAATAAAGCTTCTTGGATTGATGACATTGGTAAATACCATCGAAGGACCCAGGAAGACGTTGTCCTCAATGATCACCCCGTTATATACAGAAACATTGTTCTGGATCTTTACATCACTACCTATGACAGTATTATTATCTATATATACGTTCTGGCCGATATTGCATCTTTCACCGATCTTACTTGTTGAAGCAACATGGCAGAAATGCCAGATGCGTGTTCCTTTACCGATTTGTGCTCCTTTATCAATGATAGAACTGGGATGAACGAAAACGTCGTTGTCTTCCATACCACCAAAATAAATCATTGCGCAGGCTTTGCCAATTTAAGTAATGTCTTGGTTAAAATAAATCTCACGTTACAGAGTTGAAGAATAGTCACGGATATCTTTAGAGACTTTGCAATCCTTGCGATACAGGAACTATCGCAAAGTGGGCGGGGGCTTCACAAAAAACGCTAGAAATTCGTCGATATCTATAGGAATCGATTTTATCGCCATACAACGAATTTGCCGTCGTCCTCCCAATGGGGGATGAAATCAAAATGGGACATACTAAATTTATCAGGTTGAATTCACTACATTTAATCACTAAAACACGATTGCTTGAACCAACGTTTTTATTCACTCGATGTATTCCGTGGCGCTACTGTTTGCCTGATGATCCTTGTAAATAACCCCGGCAACTGGTCGCATATATATCCACCACTTGACCATGCAGAATGGCACGGTCTGACTCCCACAGATCTTGTATTTCCATTTTTTCTTTTTGCGGTGGGTAATGCATTGTCGTTTGTTATGCCGCGCCTGCAGGCCGGCGGAGATCGGGTTTTTTGGAAAAAAATCATCATAAGAAGCTTGCTCATTTACCTCATCGGTCTTTTTCTTACCTGGTGGCCGTTTGTAAGATGGACAGGAGATCACCTCTCATTCAGGCCATGGGTAGATCCAAAAAATCCGGAAAGCGGCGTACGTATCTTAGGTGTGCTGGCAAGGATCGCTATCTGTTATTTTTTCGCATCGATTATTATTTACTATTCCAAACTAAGAGGCGCTTTTTATATCGGTCTGCTCCTGCTTCTTTTGTACTGGGCTCTTTGTTTTCTCCTCGGCGATTACACTATGACAGGCTGGTTTGGAAACAAAGTTGACAGGGCTGTGCTGGGTGTAGCGCATATGTACAAAGGTGAAGGCATTCCCTTCGATCCCGAAGGCATCATGAGCACTATGTCTGCTATTGTGGAGGTGATCTTTGGTTACCTGGTCGGTGATTATATTCAGAAAAAAGGTAAAAATTTTGAAATGCTCAGCGGGCTGTTTGTGGCGGGTGTTGCCATGATCCTCACAGGTTTTTGCTGGGATATGGTTTTCCCGATCAATAAAAAAATATGGACCAGTTCATATACCGTGTATACAACCGGACTGGCAATTATTACAATAGCCACGATGATCTACCTGATCGAATTCAAAAATGTGAAAGGTTGGATGTCCCGGTTCTTTGATGTATTCGGTAAGAACGCTTTGTTCGTTTTTGCACTCAGTGCTTTTTTACCAAAGACGCTGGCCTTGATCCGCATACCTGATCATCTCAAAGACGGGAAAATGGTATATATCAATCCCTGGAACGCGTTGTATCAAAAACTATTGGTGCGTATTCCTGGTGATCCAAGGATTGGTTCATTACTGTATGCCATCTGCGTCATCATACTCATGTGGGCCATCTGTTACTGGATGGATAAGAAAAAGATTTATGTAAAGGTATAATTGGATACTGTTTTGAATCTTGGGTGCTCGATCTCGTCATTACGAGCCGCGGCTGCGGAGAAGCAACTGGACACTACCCCTCGGACCCGTCTTTGCGAAGCAACAGAAGTTGAATACAAGAGCCTTCACCGGGTGCTCGATGCGCTCAGACCGTAACCTCTCGCGGACCCGTCCTTGCGAGGCACCGAACGCCGAATTGAAATAAGTAGCTCTTGCCGACGCAATCTAAAGAGCAACTAATCCAAATTAACTACCACCTGTTTTTTTCTTTCATTAACAATAAACCATTTCTATTTAACACCAATTTTTAATCCGGAGTTTTAGCTTGCTCATACTAAAACCACACGTTATGAGAAAAACTATACTTATCCTTATTACCTTATTTCTCTGCACTAATCTTTTCAGCCAGGACGCCTTATTAAAGACATTCAAATACCGCATCGATCATTACAGGGCTATCAGTTTTAATTTCGGCGGCGGCAGTCAGTGGGCAGACAGAGATCCTGCTGCCGGAAATAATACAACCAATTCATCATATGGGAGCTTTAATGGTAATTATTACAGTATAACAAGTACTGATAAAAGACTCTTTACTCTATATTCTTACATAGGATCGGGCTTCGGGTCGGCCAGCGCTAAATATCCCAACGAAAAAAACAAGAGCCGGAGCTTAACTGTTTCGCCCGGTTTGAGCTTTACCAACCAATGGTTCAGGAATACGAGTTTTTTAGAATTGGGGGCTGACATCTCAGGTAGCTTTCAGCAAAGCCGTTACACGAATAATAATCTAATCAATCCTGATGTTACAGGCAAAGTCAAACGGACTGACTACAACATGGCTATTGTGTTGGGCATTGGCAAAGGAAGACTCGAAAACGTTACCAATATGCAGAACGCTTTATGGCTTTATAAGGATCTGCAGGATGAACAACGGCTGACCCGGGCATTGACGCCGGATGAACTGAATGAATTGGGCCAGGCCATCACGCTTGCGAATAATACCCGCATATTGGATGCACGAAGACGGACGAGATTCATACTTGAAACGACCGACAAATTCTTTCAGCAAAAAAACGTTTTGACCGCCTCGGATATAAAGTATTTCAGCGGTCTTAACGATATCCTTTTCTTCGCGATCAATCAGCCCCGGTTAGCCGGTACAGAGATCTATGTCCGGGTTGCGCCTGCCATCAACCAGTCCATGAACGACGATATCAATGATCCTGTCGGCATGGATTATAAAGGCAGGTTTGACAACAAATCTGTTCTTTTTTCGGCCGGTCTCAGCCGGTATAATCCGGTAAGTCTCCAGCACCAGAATAATTACGGAATTGCACTCGATCTGATTTATAATTCAGATCACGAAAGCAACAAGTACTTTGGAGGCGGTAGCCCTGTTAGTCAATACGAGTTCAATCCCACTCTCAGGCAGGGGGATCTGAGCATATTTTTTGAACATGCTATTTATCCCAACACAAGGACTATCCTCAATTTTTCGCTTAATTCAAAAACGGGTTACCAGGATGTAGATGCTCAGTCTGGCTTTTTCGGAACAGCCAACTTATCGGCCTACATCAATTATTTTGTCAGTTACAGGACCAGGCTTACCTGTAACCTGGGAGCCAACTATTCAAAAAATATGCATGCTTATACTTATTACAATACGTTGGTGTTGATGCCCGACAACATCCAGTTTTTCGCAAATGCTGGTATACAGGTAGACCTGTGAAAGGTCTGTGGAAATCATCTGAATATCCCTGCATTCGAGTTAAAAAGTCACGCCCTGTAGATTTTTTACCCCGTTTTTAGATTACCGTTCGCCCAAATATAGCGGGATGCAACAATTGGTCTCGCTCAAGGCAAACGCATTCTTGCTTTTTTTGCCGTGGCATGAAAATTGAAAACTATAACTGTTCGTAAATAATGATGTTATGAAGAAGTCTTTTCAGAAATTTATCAAAACATCTCTCCGGAGATTAAGACAGCAAAAAGAGCGTATAAGTAAATTAAGGTTTTCTACTTACCCGGAAGATTTCGTGATCACTGAACAGGAAGAAAGAGAAGGTGGCTTCTTCGGTATTGGTGTAGCTAAAAAGAAATTAATTTCCTCTTGAAATAAAATAGCTTTTAGAGATTTTTCTCATAAGCAGTTAGTTTTGGTTCAAACCTCTGTTTCTACAGAGGTTTTGTTTTTTTCAAGTTATGGTTACTTTGAAACTAACCATAACATTTATAGAAAAAACAGATCTAATAGTCAACATTTCCTGCCATCGAATTAATCTCTGGCAGTACTTTAAAGATAGTACTCCGGTCTTTCTACAAGCTACAAAGAACGGGGAACTAAATAGTGGCTCATGGCGGGTGAAGGAAGAACACTCGCCATGGCCAAATCTTCTAATGAGGCACAGAATGAGAGCGAGAGCGATGGCTTAGCACTTCGTAGAATTTTCGAATTTACTATTCACCCTCTACCTTTTCTCCTTTCTTTCCATAGACCCTATGCTTCGCTCCATCCATCTTCACTATCCTTGGTATAAACTTTCCAACAATATCCACCAGCGCTTTCTGCGAACGCATGACCGATTCGATATCCTTGTAAGCAAACGGCGCTTCATCCAGCCCGCCACCGATCAGTTTTACACCCTGCTTTTTCAATTCATCTTTCAATGCTTCATGCGTGATGGATTTTATCGCAGCAGTCCGGCTCATCTTTCTTCCTGCTCCGTGGGCAGCGGAATTGACAGCTGCAGATTCACCTTTTCCTTTTACGATAAAACCTGCTGCAGTCATAGATCCGGGAATGATACCCAGTACATCCTTACCCGCTGGTGTTGCTCCTTTACGATGAACGATCAGTTCTTTTCCTTCCCAGGTTTCTTTCCAGGCAAAATTGTGATGGTTCTCTACCACCTTTAACGGTTTTCGTCCCAGTTGCCTGGCGATCTTCTGGTGAATGATATGATGATTGGCGGATGCATAATCACCTGCCAGGTTCATCGCCATCCAGTATTCGATCCCTTCTTCTTCGTCGAGATTCAACCAGGCTAGATTATTGGCTTCACCGGGCAAACGCCTTTTCTGCTTCGCGATCTTTGTATAATGATTGGCAATGTTTGCTCCCAATGCTCTTGAACCCGAGTGTGACAACAATCCGAGATAAGATCCGGCATCGATGCCAAGTATTGCATCTTTTTCGCTGATCTCAACTATTCCAAACTCCGCGAAATGATTTCCCGAACCCGATGAACCCAGTTGCTTCCACGCTCTTCCATGCAACGCTTTCAATATTGGGACTTCATTAAATTCCATTCTTTCCATCACTTCGTGGTCTTTCGCTTGCTGAAACTGGGCGCCGCTTCCAAACAAAGTAGCTTGGTTCAATTCCCGGGCGAAATAGTTTTCCCTCTGAATTAATTCGTTCGGATCAATATCAAAAACGCTCAGGCACATCCGGCAACCAATATCCACGCCTACTCCATAAGGAATAACGGCATTTTCTGTTGCCAACACACCCCCGATAGGCAATCCATAGCCTGAATGTGCATCTGGCATCAATGCCCCAGCTACTGCAACAGGCAATTTCGCGGCTGTATACATTTGATGCATCGCACCTTCTTCGATGTACTCGCTTCCAAAAACATTGAATTGAATACCGTTGTTGTTTAAGGAAATTGCTACTCCGTCCGTTTCCGGCTTAGGCAGCAATGCTTTTGCAATATTGCCCAGTACCGGGTCACCTGCATATTCATTCGGACTTTGGAGAATTGATCCCAGTATCTCCATCGCCTCTCCGTGCGGCAGGTGTTTGAAATTTTTTTCCATTATATTCATAGCAATGCTGACGACCGGTCCTTCAGGGTAACCGATGGACCGGAGCTCTTTGCCACGTATCTTAAGTTTGCTCATTTGCTTTCAAGTTTTAATTTAAGTCTTGTCTTCCTCAGGAATTCATCCTGTCAATTCAAGCCGATCCTGTCTCCCACTTGAATCCGATTATTTCCATTTGGCCGGTCTTTTGTTCTTCTTCGTGCTGGTTAGCGATTTCAGCAATAGTCATCGGTCTGTTGATGCTCGTATTAAACCCAAAATGATCGCTTAGCTGCTGGGCCTTCGCTATTTTCAACTTCCCAAATTCATATGCTGCGATCAATCTTCCTTTTCGTGTTAATGCACTGTCGACGGTTGCAATTGAATTGTTGAAGGTGCATACCAACTGTACATTCAAAAAGTCCGCCAGCAATCCATCTGATATATTTAAAAGATTGGACACGGATGAACGACTGCTTTGCCGCCTCTCCATTATGATATTTTCTGCATCTTCAATGATCAATACCGTATTTGGATTGTTGATCAATAGCTCAATGAACTCAGGATTCATGAGATTATCGGCTACGGACGGCGATAAAATCAAAACCCTTTTTTTAATCTTGCCAACCAGGTAGCGCAGGTAAGTCGTTTTGCCGGTACCTGGCAAGCCGTGCAACAACACAACACCCTTATCGTTCTTCCGGCTTAATCTTTTCCTGATTATTTCGTCGGTTTCTTTAAAATTCCCGTCATAAAAAAGATCCAGGTCGAGTTTCGTACGTTTAATCTCCATCGCCTTTAATTCCAGCCGGTTTCTACCCTGCACGATAAGATTAACTTCCAGGGGCTGTCTTCGTTCTTTTTCTTTAAACTGGAGAACGATGTCAATTACCATTTGTATGCCCTCGGGGTTCTTTCCATCATGCAATATCTCGCAAAAATTATCATCAAGTTCCAACATACAATTCCCGTTCATTACGATTACCGTATTATCGAACTCAAATACTTTTTTCTTCTTTTTATACCATTTCCGCTGGTGAATATTCATAATTTCCGCCGCAAGCTTTTCTTTAATCGCGGCAAAAGCTTTTTCACCATCGATATTCCCGATAAAATGTATGCTCGGTAACCTGTTAAAATTATACAGGTACAGCATCTTAACATCCAGGAAATTGTCGGCAAAAACGTTGTTTGCATTGATAACTTTCTGGGTAAATAAATTTTCCATCTTTTTTACATTTAAATCATTCATTAATTTTTGGAAAAGCGCCCCGCTGCATCGCGGGAACGCTTATTTTCCTCCTCTGCACATTATATCTTCATCTTGTATTGAATTCAGCCGGGTGAATTACCTGTTGACCTCCGGCAGACACATCATTCCTTACCACCTTTCTCTTGCCAGTGATCAATTCAGCCACAAAACGGATCGTCAATACCATCATGATAAATTTCATAACTACCTCCTTATTTCCTCCATCTGTGTGGAGGTTTTTCCGTTGCCCTGGCGATCGTCACCAGGATCGCACTTACCAGGTGCAGTACAAGTGTTATTTCCATTTTTAAATTTTTCTAATAAAAAAACCCGGTCGTTTGTTGCGACCGGGTTTCTCTTCAAAGTGTTGTGTACACTTTATGAATTGGCATAACCTGGTCGCTTATGAGCACTATCATTTTCCGTCATCCACACAATATTCGCCTGCACACGGCAATAGCCCAATGACGATAGCGCTCTATTACTGCGTCTTGTAAATCGTGTATGTTTTATCTTATTCGGCATTTTTATTTTTTCTTTCGTTACAGATTCAGTTTGTTTTCGTTTACATAAAATCAGTTTGAAAAAATTTAGCTTCCTTCTAATTTCATGCAACGACCTTATTACGGCAGTCCATACGTTGCACCTCAGCGTGAGATTTATATTCAACAAAAAACCCCGCAATCGCTTGCGGGGCCTGTATTTCATTGAATTCGTTAATTCATGTATTCAACACCCCGCAAACTGTATAGTCACCTGCTGGACTAACCCGGTTCACTGATTCGATATGTAATTGTTGTCTGCGGAGCATTTAATTTGTTTTGCGGATGCAAAGATGAAAATAATTTTTCGATAGTGCCAAATTTATTGCAACTAATTTTAAAATCTTTTATCGCGTGATCTCAGCAATCTCTATTTCACCATATTGATTATCCATGATCACATTCTCCACCTCGATCGCCTGGTCCTGTTTGCCGAAATTGACAATTTTTCTGATCCTTATGAACGTGGGTATCGAACCTGAGTAATAGTCATAGTAATTTACTTTGATCTTATATTTCCCGGCCGGTGCACTCTTTATCTGGTACTCAAACGGTGTATTATAACCCCAATAATAGCCCTGTAGTGTTGTTCCTCCGTTCTTTGTTACCGGGTTTGTATAATTGCAGTTCTGGCCGTCGGGTTCATTGATACTTATCCCGGAAAGATTGCCTTTGTTACAATCAATCTCAAGTCGGATATCAACAGGCAGGGATTTGATGATCGATGATGGAATAGCGCCAGTGGCAATCTCTGACCCGTGCAGGGCAATAATAGCGTTCATGTCACCCAGCATCATAGCCTTTGCATACATGTTAATATTTTCCTGAGCTGTATTCATGCTGATCGCTGCATATAAAACATCAACTGCCTGCTGGTAATGACCAGCCTGGTAATGTGCCCAGGCAAGGTCCCGGTAAAAATTCAGGTTAAAAGGGTTATCGTTAACCAATTGCTCATAAATATTTATGGCTTCTTCAAATTCTTTCCAGTTCTCCAACGTGTACGCTATTGCAACTATCACAGCCTGGCTACCATTTGCCGCTTCAGTAGCGTTCACCAGTATTTCAAATGCTTTCTTTTTCAACCCGCATTCAAACAAATGTTGTGCGACATCAAAATAAAAACCTGCGTCACCACCATATTCCTCCCTTAGTTTTTCATACACATCGATCTTTTCATAACGATCCGCAGCCTTCAGTTCCTCCAGGTATTCCATATCTGGCATATCCTTTAACCGGTAGGCTTTATTGTTATACCAGTTGCTATAATTTGTTCTTCCTTTTTTGGTCGTTATCACTATAGCTCCCGAAGCGGCGCGACTGCCATAGATCGCCGAGGCACTTTGGTCTTTCAGCACAATGATCGATTCAATATCGTGAACGTTCACAAAATCGTTCACATTACCTGACACCGGTATCCCGTCTATCACATAGAGCGGTTCACTGCTACTCCCGATACTTGCCATTCCACGGATAGTGACCACAGAAGCTCCGCCCGGTACGCCGGATGAACTGATATCTAGTCCCGCTACTCTTCCCTGCAAGGCCTGCTCTATGCTGGTCGCAGATGAAAAAACCTCAGCACCGGTAACGACAGCTATTGATCCTGCCATACTTCTTCTTTTTGAACTGTATCCCGTAACCACAACTTCCGATAGTTCCCCTGTAACACCACCACTCACATCACCAAAAAACCCTTCTGATGTATTTCCACGTAAAGGCAGTGACATCTGTGAATAATCCACCGTCACCGGAGTTTTATCGCCCCTGTCCATGTCTTTGGGAATCACATACACCGGTCTTTCGTTGACATCCCATTTTTTTATACGATCATTATAAGCATTCGCCACGTTGTTAAGAATATCATACTCACTTACCTCGTCAATTTTATTTCTTTCGTTGCGGGTATCACGCTTTACATAGTTCATCTTCTCACATTCGGGCTCCAGGTCTTTGGGAGGAGCGATATTGTACCGGATATAATCTTCGACCCTTTCCAGGACGATGTAGGCGGTGTTGGGCGTCACTATTTTTTCCCGCAAACCAAAATCAATAAGGTTGCTCCATGAAGAATGACGAATGACACGATCAAAATTACCCAGCATGGTTATCCTGTCAATTGCCGAACCCGTGCATCCAGCAGTTGACCTGACCGGTATCCTTTCAATGTGTGTGACCCGGCTGTTATTACCATAATAGAAGTACAGCGTATCATTCCCCGCTGGCATCGATCCATTGATCAGCAACGTTGTTTGTTGCCGGGCAGGCATGGTTTGTTCTATCAACACTTTTCTGCTTGCCGAGGTAATGTCCATCAGCCAGGTTTCCGCCTGGCTGCAGCTGTTTACCGCCGAGCTCATGCTTACTTTATTCAGGTCAATAACCTTACCGCCGCCTGCCCCGACGATTTTTCGCAAGGACTCAAGGTTGGCTACAGGCGAGGTATGAACACAGGTTATCAATGCACTGCCAGTCTTCGGCCCGGACTTACCGTAAGTGTTATTTCCATCGGTAAATAAAAAAAAGATGTCTGACTTCAGCTTTGCCAGGTCAATCAGGCCCAATTGAGTGGCGCCATCATAATCAATATCCCGCAAATACTGTTGCCAATTACTATTTTCTGTTTGAAAGGTAGCTGTATCCAGCAGTTTATGATTGAAGGGTATTATCGTCATCTCGGGAATACGGTGATAAGAAATAAATTGTTTAAGAAAGTTTATCTCTTTGTTGATATCCCTTTTTGACTGCGAAGCTGAAGCATCCCAGAAAATAGTTGCCGTCTTTGGGTGAATCGGGTTCTCTCCTGAGAGCGATGGCATAAACCGGAGTGCAAAAAATGTTTGCTGTTGGTTCGATTGGGTGCAAAGCGCGAAAGGAAGCGCTAGTGCCATTGAAAAAGCGATTGGACCTTTCAAAGATATATTCGTGGCTTCCCAGTGAAGTGCATATTTTTCATTTTCAGCTGCAAAAAGCTTCTCAGCAATAAGTCCCGCCTTTGTCGCTGGGGTTGCTTTCCGGTCTGTTGCTATGTTCAACACGAAATGATCAACCGTGTTGCCAATATTCAAAGGAAGAGAATACACGAGATTGTTATTTTCAGCGTTGAGCAACTGCTGGACGGTCATCGTTACCTTACGGCATCCTTTTGCAGGAATGGGATAGATCCGTAGAGTGTAGTGTTCAGGATAGATCATGGTCAGCAATGCCGGGTCAATACGTTTTCCAACCACCGAATTGTAAGCATTGGCCGCTTTCCATCTTTCTTCGATAGAACCATCACGGTATTTTCCGTTCAGGCTGAGTTGGAACGAAGTGATGACCTGTCCCGGTTTCAATTCAAACTGGTAAAGGCCTTCAATATCGCGGTCATTGGAATTACAAAACTCCATTTCAATAAAAGTCGTGGCAATAAAAAGATCGGCTTTAATATCGATGGAGCAGTTTTTAAGATCCATGGGCCTGTCCCACTGTTGTTGCGCATTTACATTTATACAGCAGAATAAGATAAAGTTGAATGGCAAGATAATCCTCCACATAAGCACTGATTTGTCATCTGGATGCTATTATGAAGATAATTACACACAAGAACCAAGAACCAAATGGCAATCCCGCCACTTGGCGGGATTGGATCTTGGAATTTGGTTCTTTTTTAAAAAACTGCAAAATTCCTTAACAGCTTATGCATTCCTTACCTCTTCTGCATCTTCTTTCTAATTAAGATCCTACTTTATGCAAAACATACTCTTACCGGCGATTGTATTCAGCTTACTCCTGTGTTTTCAAAAACAACATGGTTCGAATGTGAGTCTTCCAACCGGGAATAAAGCTGCCGCCATACAGGATTCTGTTAAATGGTACTTAAAAAAAATTCATCATGATTCCGGAATGGTAGATGTCCAAACACGAAGAGCATTTATCAGGTTGGACATAAAAAACAACAAAGCCGGTGGCAACGGTAGTTGTAATTCTTTTGGTTCGACACTGGCAGTTAAGGGCGATAGCATCAGCTTCACTCATACTTTCTCTACCAAGATGTATTGCGACGAAGTTCAGTCAACAGAAAATTACTTTTTCACCTTTTTACAAAAAGTGAACCGGTATGAAGTAAATGGAAATTCGCTGTTGCTGTTTAAAGACAGCAGCATGCTCCTGGAGTTTGAGAAGCAGTGAAATAAAATAGCAAGAACCAAATAAATCCGAAATAAGAAATTATAAATCCGAAATAATTGTCGGGATCTTCTGGCTACATATTTTGGCTTTTGATTTCTTTGACGCGCCAGTTTGTGTTTTGGGTTTTTTAAAAAAGGATTCAAGAACAAAAAGGCGACAATGTTTTAACAGAAACCTGAATGATCGAGATGTCCTTTTTTCGAATTTCGCGTTTACAATTTCGAATTTCTTTGGTTCTTGATGCTTGAGATTTATTTGTCCCGCCAGTTGGCGAATTGGTTCTTGAGATTTGGATCTTCTTATCGTTATATTTTAAGCGCGAATAGTTCAACTCCCATTTTCTTTCCCTTTAGATCAATTATACCAAGGCTTTCACTTTGCCAGTCTTTTAGATCCAGGGTATCGATCACATCTTTCGATACGATGAATTTTTGATTGAGCTCGCTGCAGGCGCTACGGATGCGGGCCGTCGTATTCATGGTGTCGCCGCTCATGGCCAGGTCTTTTTTCAGGATGCCGATCTCGCCGACCGTGACTTCGCCAATGTGTATACCCACCCTGAAATCAGGTACAATATCAAACTCGCGCCTGAAGTTCTCTCCGTTTTGTTGTATGAGTTTTCTTGTATCGATCAGTGCGTCCAGGCAATGCTTTGCATTCTTTACATTATATATCCAGGAAACTACTATTTCGTCACCGACATATTGATAGATCCGCCCGTGATATCGCATCAGCGCCGTAGAAACGATCTCAATGAACTGGCGTATGAATTTAAAGTATTCGACATGTCCCAGTTTTTCGGCGATAGGTGTGGAATCTTTCAGGTCGATAAACATTACGATGCGCTTCTCCACCTGCGGGTGCCGGTATCTTCCCAACAGCACGTCAAGGAAAATATCCGGGGAGTATTTTTTGATCACTTCTACCACGACCTGGAGCAGGGAAAAAGTCAACAGCCAGCCGGGTAATTTTTTTATTAGCCAGGTAGTATGAAAGCCATAATAGGCAAAGTTCCTGAAACTCTGCACCGGGTCCTTGTGCAAAAACAGGATAGCATGTAAATAATAAAGGAAAAAATTCATCAGGAAAGCGATCACAACCAGCAGCCCGATCTTCAACAGGAAATTCAGCGCAAGCGGTAATTCGATCGTGTTCCGGTGAGCCTGGTAAAATAAAGCAAAACCCATTGATCCGCTGAAAATGAAAACGATTACCGCACGAAAGAAAACCACTCCCAAACTTCCATAATTGAAGAGGTCACGGTCGGGTGAAATTCCAGGCAGGCTGACGCGGACAAACAGGTAAATAAGGTCCAGTAATGTCCAACTCAGTGCCAGGTACAAGACCACCATGGCCCTGTATTTGGCGGCAACAGGTATTCTTCTCCATTTTAAATTCACTGCTCTCATACCTGTTGTTACAATTTATTAGATCAAGTGATTACAAAGGCATGGCTGTGGAGTTAGTGGCGCCGCCACTCCTGTTCAAAATCACAGCCAGGCTAAAAGCTAATACTGCTATAATTATGCCTACCATAAAAATGACGTAAGCCAGCCGCAGGAGCCGGTATTTTTTCCCCAATACTACCCCGAGGTAATAAATATCCTTTACCAGCGTACTATAGAGATACCCCTGGTCTTTCATCATCTCCTGCATACCCCATTCGTATTCCTGCAGGGTTGCTTTGTGAAAATTGCCAAAGAAAAGAAGGTTTGTTTTTTTATTCAGGATGTCTTCTTTACTGAAATGACCACTGCTTACTTTGGGCCGGGTAGCCATGATCGCAATAACGATAGTGACCAGCGAAAATAGCAGGAAGAAAACTGTCGGGAATACAAGATAAGTGTCTACTTCCAGGCGACGGAGCAATACCGTTAAAATAACCGAAATGATAATTGCATTGACAGAGATCAGGATATTCGCCTTCCCATCGGCAAGACTGCTCAGGCGCAGGTGGTTTTCTGAAGTAAGCCGGAGCATTGTTTGAATACCTTTGTTCAGCAGGGTGGTTTTTTGTTTCAGCTCTTCCTTGCTCAGTTTTTTGTCTGCATCGGGATTACCCTCATTAACCACTTTCATTTCATTTTTTATGGTCCTCTCCCGCAGCTTCTCGATATTTTTTTGCTTTCCTTCTTCAAGCAATCCTTTGCAATAAGGAGTGTAATAGCTGTGAGATTCGAGAAATTCCAGCGATTTTTTGTTCCAGTTGGTATTTGGAGCAATCAAATGCCGGAGGATGTATTCCTTTTTCAGTCTTTTATTAGTATCCTTAAATTCTTTTGTCCCAAGGTGATAGGTATCTGCATCTGCAAGGATCTGTTCGGGAATCGTTCTCGGAGTATTGTTCCTATGAGTGGCCATGATGCATTTCTCGATCGCCGGTACTAACTGTTCCTGTTC
>Ga0066652_100001034_pt1 | contig 13980 bp, 7 predicted proteins | sample GraSoiAngelo_101_FD_71413 | JGI IMG/M metagenome (GOLD analysis project Ga0066652, IMG submission 71413) | Grasslands soil microbial communities from the Angelo Coastal Reserve, California, USA - 14_0903_02_30cm | ecosystem: Environmental > Terrestrial > Soil > Grasslands | place: USA...
GAGATCGAATCTTTTCTTGGCCTTTCGGACATCAAGGTTTATTTTTGTTAATTTGAATTTTATCGGACGGCGGAAACGGCGTTCGCTCACCCCTGCCACTTCCTTGACACAACCCGATACGGAAAAGTATATTCTGAAATTCGGCTTTCGTTCCGGTTCTTCGGCATTTCCACCACTCAAGCCGCCCTAGCTCAGTTGGTAGAGCATTCGATTCGTAATCGAAAGGTCGTCGGTTCAAATCCGACGGGCGGCTCCAGTAAATACAACCCCTGCGATCGATACATTGAATTGTCAGTATCGCTTGCACACATATCTGCACACAATAAGTGTGTGATACTCGGTAAGCTGGAGCTTGCCAAGTATTCACACGCCGCCCGCCTGCACGGCGCCACGCTTCTGGGCGATCCGCGGCCCGAAGGCATAAATAATCGCCCGCACCGAACAGATCGGCGACCCCCCCTGTTCGTCGCTTCTTGTACTGTCGATACGCACCATGAGTCGCTGGAGCACTCCAGCAGCCCGATTTAACGAAATAACGGGTATGTCGAGCGACCGGTAATGCTGTCGGCCCAATTCAATTTACGAGCGATCTTTAGCAAACCGTTTAACCTTGGGAGAGGAACGTAGAGCTTTGAAGCGGTCGAGTTCCGATTCCGAGTAACAGTGGTCCATCAAACAAAGCGGATTGACAAGACAGGAAAATAAAGCAATTCCAAGGGTCTAAAGATTTCTTCGGTCTACTTTTGCGAGCTGAAGATCAGGCAAAAGCCAACATTGATTTGTAGTGAAATCGAAAACGTTCTTCAAAACGAACATGGAGCCGTTCGGCATCCGTTGTGCCCTCACCCGATGAAAATCGGCGCCTTTTACATCATCGAGCATGAACGGAGGCCGCAGATCGTCCTTCATATAACTGACCTCGACGTCGGTCATTGTCAAGCCTTTTACGTGGCGTATGAAAAATCCATACGCAGGAATCTCGCCAAACATGACAGGCTCCGGATAGTCGATCTCCTTTTCCGGCGGCTGGAGAGCTGCCTGTTCCTTTGTGCCGCCGCCCTGGTAATAAATGCGAATGTTGTTAAATCGCACATCTTCGATGTCGTTGCCCGGAACGCCGCTGATGATCGAGCCGTATTTCGGGTCGGCGTTGTAAATCACAAAATTGCTCAGCATCACGCGGCGCAGCTTACCCTCCGTCAACGTTTCTTTCGGGCCACGGTTTCGCTTGCCAAGGCGAAGGAAAATAGGGGCATTCACAACGTCACGCATCGTTATATTGCTGATCGTGACATCCTCGAGCAACCCGCCGTCCACGGTTTCAAGAGCGAGGCCGCGCGAATAATCAAAAACACAATTGCTAATCGTTATATTCTTGAAACCACCATTCGATTCCGTGCCGAACTTTATCCTCCCGGTCGGACTACTGTGGCTGTATCGGTTGTATTCGCGTTTGTATGTGCCGTCCAAAAAAGTCCCAACGTCATAACCGCTGACGGAACAATTAGTGATAGTCACATTCTCGGTCGCCCGCGCAAAGCCCAACCCATGCGAGCTTTTCAGACATATCGCATCATCGAATGGTGAATTGACTGTCGTATTCGAAATCCGTACATGTCTACAGGCATCTATGTCGATCCCGTCACGGTTTGTGTCGATCTTGAGATTGTCGATCGTAAGATTGTCGACACCGGTTGCGAGGATCGCAAAATGACCGCCCTCTAAAATGGAAACGTCACGGATTATCACATTGCGGCAGAGTTTGAGGCTTATCGCCTTATTCCCCCAACCCGTTTCGACCGTATCGCGCGGGTTCGGATAACCAAAGGGCGTTTCCGGTGTAACCGTCTTAACGTCCTGAAGGGCGTCATTTTGTGCCTGGTTTCGCGATTGTCCTCCGCTTCGTACAAGCCCTTTGCCCCAAATAAGTCCCGGTCCAAGGATCGAAACGTTCTCGAGGTTCTCACCCCAGATGAGGCTGTTGTGCCAATGCGTATGACCGAAATCCTGATACTTACTCCACGGATTGGGCTCAGGCTCATCGTATTTTCCATCGCCGTCGTTTGGGCTGGCCGCCAGCAAGGTTGAACCCTGATCAAAATACAGCGTAATGTTGCTTTTCAGCCGGATCGAAAAGCTGCGATACGTCCCGGGGGGAAAGAAAACCGTACCGCCGCCTTTCGCTGCAGCGGTCTCTATTGCCTGGTTGATGGCCGGTGAGTCGAGAGCCTTGCCATCGCCCTTGGCGCCAAATACGCGGACGTCAAATGAATTGGTAAAGACGGCAGAGGGAGGAGCGGCTAGGCGATCCTTCGACGATGCCACTTTGTTAGGATCTTGCGGCCAGCCCGAGACTGTTAATACTGCCAGTAATAGGCTTACGGGCAGAGTTCTTGATCTTATTTTCATAAAGGCTCTCCTATTGGTAAGGCAATCCTGATTCCGGGATTCGATTCTTCCTGTGAATGTTACCGTTAAAACTATATTTATCACACTGAATTCCGGCAGTGGATATCGTTACTTGATTGAAATCTATTATACCGGTAACATAGTGTATTCATGGGCGCAACCCTTGCCGACATAGCACGTGAGCTTGGTCTTTCAAAGATGACCGTTTCGCGCGCCATAAATAACGACCCGTTGGTTAAGGCAAAGACCCGCGATCGCGTGCTTGAGGTATCCCGCCGGCTAAACTATCAACCAAATCATTTCGCCCGGGCACTGGCCACCAACCGCTCTTATTTGATCGGCGTGATCGTGCCGGACCTAATGCACTCTTACTTTGCCGAGATCCTTCACGGGATCGGCGCCGTTGCACGTTCCGCTAAATATCAGATCGTGATCGGCAACTCGGAAGAATACGTCGCTCGCGAACTCAGCGAGGTCGAAGCATTGCGGTCTCGCACGGATGGACTGATCATCGCACCGTGCGCGCCGGCGTCGAAAGCGGGCTTGTATGCCGACATGATCGAAGACGGAACGAAGATCGTTCTCATCGACCGTACTCTTGACGGATTAGATTGTCCTATGGTCTTGACGGACGATGTCGAGGTGGGAATGCTTGCGACCGAACATCTGATTCGGCTTGGGCACCGCAGGATCGGTCACCTGCGCGGGACCATCACATCAACCAGTAAGAAACGGCTGGAAGGATACAGGAAGGCTTTATCGGCAAATGACATAAATTACAATGAAGCGTTGGTCCGCGAGTGTGGGCTGATGGAAACTGATGGTTATCGGGCAATGCAAGCATGGATCGAAGGAGGTGATCTTCCAACAGCTATCTTCGCCGTGAATGATCCAGCGGCCATCGGGGCGATGCAGGCTCTTCATGAAGCCGACATTGTTGTCGGCAAGGATATTGCAATGGTCGGCGGAGGTAATATTCATTACGGGGATATGCTTAGGGTCCCGTTGACGACTGTTTCCTGGTCTCGAGGCGAAATGGGACAGGCGGCGGTTCGATTGCTCATACAATTAATCGAAGGGAACGGACACGATATCACGCATCAGAAGATGATTCTGTCACCAAGCCTAGTAGTGCGGAGTTCGTGCGGCGCAATGACCAGTTCGATTGTGGTCGCCAGTCAGCTTTCACCGCAGAAAAACTAATAAACTTCGTCGACGCGGACGAGACATGCCGATCCTGCAGCTTCGTGAAATAGTCAAACACTTTGGCCCTACTGTTGCTCTCGACGGCATAGACCTTGACTTGCATGAGGGCGAGGTTCATGCGCTTATCGGAGAAAACGGCGCGGGCAAGAGCACGCTGATGAACATACTTCACGGAGCGTTCAGGCCGGACGGAGGGTCGATGGAGCTCGGGCGAATGCCATATAGTCCCGTCGATTCTCTCGACGCTCGCCGATGCGGGATCTCGCTAATCCATCAGGAATTGATGCTCGCACCTCATCTCTCCGTAGCAGAAAATATCTTGATGGGAATCGAGAATTTCCGTTTCGGTTGGTTCGATAAAAAGGCGTTGCACAAACGGGCGCGTTCAGTGCTTGAAAATTTTGACCACCCGGATATTCGCCCGGAAGCTACGATCGGTGAACTTTCAATCGCAGCTCAGCAGGTAATTGAGATCTGTCGGGCCGTTGCCTCGAATTCGCGAATCCTCCTTATGGACGAACCGACCAGCAGCCTTCAACGGCATGACGTCGAACGTCTTTTTGGTTTGATACGAAGCCTCAAGGCCGACGGCGCGAGCATTATTTATATCAGCCATTTTCTTGAGGAGATCCGCGAGATCGCAGACAATTTTACCGTTTTGCGCGATGGAAAGAGCGTTGCCCACGGCAAGATCGGCGAGGTTTCGGATCAATTCTTGGTCTCACATATGGTAGGCCGAACGGTCAAGAACCTGTTTCCGAAGCGAACGATCAATGAGGAGCGCGAGACTGTGCTAAAGGTCAAGGATCTCTCGTCGCCGCCAGCTCTTAGGTCAGCAAATCTTGAGTTGCGACGCGGAGAGATCCTGGGTATTGCGGGTTTGATGGGATCCGGCCGGAGCGATATGGTGCGGGCAATTTTCAGGCTTGTAGATGCCGCGTCCGGCACGGTCACGGTTCGGGGCAACGAATCACAAGCCACGTGCGGAACGCCAGCATCTCGAATTTCACAGGGCATCGGCTACTTAAGCGAAGATCGAAAACGGGAGGGCCTCGCTCTTAGCCTCTCGGTCGCCGACAACATTACGATCACGCGATGGTCGTCATGTTCTCGTTTTGGGTGGCTCGACCTTTCAAAGCAGAGAAGGCGGTCTGAGGAAATGATCGCCCAAGTAGGAATAAAGGCCGCCGGGCCCGCCCAACCTCTGAAAGAACTATCGGGTGGAAACCAGCAAAAGGTCGCCGTCGCTCGATTGATCCATCAGAATGCAGAAGTACTGCTTCTCGATGAGCCGACGCGAGGCATTGACATCGTCAGCAAGGCACAGGTCTACGAAGCGATCGCTCGGTGCGCAGCCGGTGGCAAAGCGGTCTTGATGATAAGCTCGTATCTTCCAGAACTTTTTGGGATGTGCGATCGCTTGGCAGTTATGAGCCGCGGCCGGCTATCGCGTACCCGTAAGATCTCCGAATGGACGCCTGAATCTGTTCTTCAGGAAGCCATCGGCAGCAATTAGACTGTCCCATCGATGGATACCCATATATCGACATCCGCGAAGACGATCTCCGGCATTATGCGGACGTGGATAACCCTCCTCGGCCCGTTCCTTGGACTTGCGCTCGTCATATTAGCCTTTTCCATTTTAACCGGAAGCCCTGAAAAATATCTCTCACCTTTTAATATCAGGGTCGTGCTTTCGCAAACTGTTATTGTCGCGGTGAGCGCGATCGGCATGACGATCATTATCATTAGCGGCGGCATCGACCTCTCGGTCGGCTCGACAATCGCCTTGTCTAGCGTCGTTACAGCGCTTACCGTGAACGCCGGGTTCGAACCCGTTGTCGCCGTCTTCGCCGGGATCATGGCCGGCGCGATCGTCGGACTTGCAAACGGATTTGTCATCACTGGGCTACGCGTTGTTCCATTCATCGCTACCCTGGGAATGCTCGGGGTTGTACGCGGCGTCGCAAAATGGCTGGCCGATCAACAGCCGGTTAATGTTTCGCAAACTTGGATCAACGATCTTGTCGTCACATTTCCGAATCCACCGTGGCTGTTGTTGGCTCCTGGAGTCTGGATCGCGATCTTTCTCGCCGTCTTAATGGTAGTCGTTTTGCGTAACACGATCTTCGGCCGAAGGGTTTTTGCCATCGGGTCGAATGAGGAGGCGGCCCGCGCGTGCGGTATTCCAACGAAAAGGCTTCGGATCTGGATCTACTCGTTGGGCGGACTCTTCTTCGGCCTGTCGGGCGTGATGCAGATGTCGCGGCTTCGACAGGGTGATCCGACCGTGGCGGCCGGGGCCGAGCTTGATATTATTGCGGCGGTGGTCATTGGCGGCGGCAGTCTGAGCGGCGGGCAAGGGGCCATCCTTGGCACTATGATCGGTGCGATGATAATGGCGTTTTTGCGTAACGGCTGCCAGCAGATGGGATGGCCTAATTATGTTCAGGAGATAATCATCGGGGCTATTATTGTTGCTGCTGTCGCAGTTGACCAACTGCGACAGCGACGAACCTGATCGATTCGACGGTCACCGCTTTTGCCGAAATTTACCAATCCAAACTTTTTCGATTGACAAGATATTAAAAAAATGTTATCGGTAAAACTAATTTTTTGTTATCGGTAACAATATTTATAGATTCCCATCGCCGATCTTTAAAAAGGGCATGCAATATCAGCCTTGCTCGGCTTGAAAGAGATCAGACATTCGTTTCAATTGGAGCTTCATTGACAGTTGATATCGGACAGGTTTAGCAGCGATTAGTTGCCTTAGAAAATTGGTTATACCAATTAATGAAGCTTAGATAGTTGAAAGATATTTGACTCGGTCTTTTTTGGCAAATCGTTATCTACATGAAAGCGGCGGCGTGTCGCCGTGACCTTGACAAACCATTTATCGCGCCAAACCTGCCTTAGTTGGCGCCCTTTTGAGGAGCACTTTTCGTTATGCTTAGGAGGATTTCAATGTCAACCTTCAATTCGTTCGGTATTAAGATCATCGGTGCATTTTTTATAGTCCCGATCCTGGCACTTTCGGTATTCGGACAGAATACCGGCACTATTTCCGGCACGGTAACCGATTCGAACGGCGGATTGATCGCAGGAGCATCGGTTACGCTGATCAGCGACCAGATCGGAAGCTCCCGATCGGCTGTCAGCAACACGGAAGGCCGGTTTACGTTTACAACGGTCCAACCGGGCACGTATACGGTCAAGATCGAAAATCAAGGGTTCCAAACTCTGCAGCGGACCAATACGGTTTTAAGCGCGAACGAAAATCTGACTCTCGGCGATATCGCCTTGACCGCCGGAAACGTGAGCGAAACCGTCACGGTAACCAGCTCGGGCCAGTTAGTTGAGACGACGAGCAGCGATCTTACGGCTCGACTGACCTCCGACCAGATAGCCTTGATCTCCACGAAAGGGCGTGATTTCACCTCATTGCTTCGTCTGTTACCTGGAACCTCAAATAATGATGATATTGAGGCCGTGGGCGAAGGCTTCGGCACCGACTTGCCAAATATCTCCGGCCAACGCGGACGCACCACCACAACGTCGATCGACGGGTTGACCGCCAGCGAGCCGAGCGGTTCGAACAAGGTAAGCATGTCGGTAAATCAGGACGCGGTCGGTGAAGTCCAGGTATTACGAAACAACTACTCTGCGGAATACGGCAATAACGGCGGCGCCATAATTAATGTCGTTACCAAAGGCGGCGGAAAAGATTATAGGGGCACCGCCTATTACTTTTTGCGAAACGAAGCACTGAATGCAAACAATCACATCTTTAATAAGACTAACGTGAAAAGACCCTTGTACCGGCACAATATCTGGGGCGGCAACTTTGGCGGGCCGATGTGGCTCCCACGATTTGGCGAAGGCGGTGACTTTTTTACAAAAGACAAGGCGTTCTTCTTCTTCTCCTATGAGAAACCTCACTCGATAACGCCACAGGACCCGCGGTTTGTCACGGTGCCGACCGCATTGGAACGTTCCGGTGATTTCACACAGTCAATAAACTCTTCAAACGCACAAGTTTTTGTTCGTGATCCTCTTATCCTTTCCGGGAACTGTAATGCATCGGATCAAACCGCGTGTTTTAGAGATCCTTCACGGGGCACGGCAGCGAACCCGCAGGGCATCAATATTATTCCTGCGTCGCGTATTAATCCCAATGGAGCGGCGCTGCTCAAGTACTTCCCGCTGCCAAATACGTCAGGATCCACAAGCTTTAATTACGTTACACAGAGCCCCGCGGACGTCCCGAAACGAAGTCTTCTGCTGCGTTTCGATTTTACACCGACGAATAAGGACCGCATTTCATGGAAGATGCAGAAGTGGACATCGGACAATGAAGGAACTGGCACCTCCGGATGGCCGGGCGGTGACAACAACCGCTGGGGTATCAATTCACACTATTTGTATAAGGATGACGGCTGGTCAGCTAACTGGGTACACATTTTCGGTTCTTCGATGGTTAATGAATTTAATTTCGGAATGCGACACGATTCGGAAGGTTTTGTTCCTTCAGATGGAATGGTGGAAGGGTTGCAAAGAAGTGCCCTCGGCTATACCGCGCCTCAACTCTTCCCCGAAAACAATACTCTTGGCACTGTACCGAGAGCGACCGGTTGGAATGGCGTACGTGGCGTCAACCCAGCCAATATTAATTGGTTGGATCGTTGGGGGGAGGTGGCCAGCGATTATATCAAGCCATCCTTCGCAGACAATTTTAGTTACACCCAAGGAAACCATACCTTAAAGTTTGGAGTATTTTTTGAGCGTATTCGAAATAGCGAAGCACCCGGGGGTCAGTGGTCGGGGGTGTTTAACTTCCGCGGTGATGAGTCCGCGTATACCGCTGCCCTCGGGAACACGGGCTATGCCTACTCAAATGCATTGGTCGGCAGCTTCCGAAATTATCAGGAATCGTCCGCTCGTCCGTTTACCAATCTGGAGATCAGGCTTTTTCAATGGTACGCGCAAGATCAGTGGAAGATTAGCAGGAAGTTTACTCTCAACTACGGTGTCCGCTTTGGCCATCACACACCGTTCTTCCAAGTGGACGAGCAGGGATCTAATTTCGTTCCGGATCTGTTTGACCCCGCCCATGCGGTGGCTCTCTACGAAAGTGCGTGCGCCGTCGCGTTTACACCCCCGGCGACCTGTCCGGCCGCGCAGAGACGCGCTCGGGATCCGATTACCGGTCAACTGTTTCCGTTAACCGGGACCAATTCAGGTCTTGTCGGTGCGATCGTTCCGGGATCTGGAAATCCAACAAACGGACTAATGTTAAATTCGGATCCTAGCACTCCGCGTGGCTTTAGAATCACCAGAGCGGTTGACATAGAACCGCGCCTCGGTTTCGCGTGGGATATCCTGGGCTCCGGCAAAACAGTGATCCGTGGAATGGGCGGTATGTATCACGCACCCCGGATAGGCGGCGGTACGACGGGCGGAAATTTGGTTAATAACCCACCCGCTACGCGAACCGTCAGCATAGACTTTGGCAACATTGACCAACTTGCTAATCTCAGCGGTACGGCTTTATTCCGGCCAACAGCGCTAAATGCGGTTGAGCTGAACTCCCATACGCCTGTAACTTATAACTTCTCCATAGGGTTCCAGCAAGATATAGGTTTTGATACCTTGGTCGAGGTTAGCTACGTCGGGTCACGCAGCCGGTATCTCGGTGAGCTGCGAAACATAAACGGCATACCTGATGGTGCAAAGCTGGGTACCAATAATATCGATCCGGTTACCGGATCGCGTTTGGGCGATGATTTCTTACGGCCATACAGAGGTTATGGCAACATTAACATGATCACATGGGGCGGCAATTCCAGATATGACGGCCTGCAGGTGCAGGTCAATCGTCGCTACACGAGATCCTTCCAGTACGGGATCGCCTACACCTATTCGAAAACGCAGGATCGCGCTAATGACGACTCGTCCGATGTTTTCTTTCCGCGTCCGTACAATGCGTTCAATTACGGACCCGCCGATTTCGACCAACCGCACATCTTGACCGTTAACTACATCTGGGATCTGCCTAAGCTCAGCAAGATTTGGGACAACGGTTTTGTCAGGACCGTTTTCGATGGCTGGCAGATCTCCGGCACTACATCATATGCGTCCGGCCGACCAAAGATCTTTGGTAATGGCCCTTCGGGATCTGGCCTTACGTGGACATACAATGCGGGAACTGCGACGATCACCGCCGGGCAAACTTGTCCGCCGGGTACAAGCCAGACAACTGCGACAGTTTGTACGATGATCACGGATTTCACCGGAGGAACCGTAAACGCCCGCCCTGTCGTTACGTGCGATCCGAACGTCGGTGCCACCGGGTCGGATACCACCGGAACGGCGTATGTAATCAACCGCGACTGCTTTACTGTTCCGACGGCCGTTGGCGACATCGGCAACCTCGGGAGAAATACTATACGATTGCCCTCCATATTTAATACCGATCTGGCTGTCTTCAAGAATTTTCGAATCGGCGAGAATAGGGCTATTCAGCTCCGGTGGGAAACGTATAACGTATTCAATACCACGAATTTCAGAGACATTAACGGTGTAATGACATTTGCCGTTGCTCAGGTCAATCCCGGCGGCACGGGCGCGGCGTGCACGACAACCAATGTATGTACTGCCGTAGTTCGCCAGACCAATAATGCTTTTGGAACACCAAACAGCGCCCGATCACCACGCGTGATGCAGGCGTCGATCAGGTTAAATTTCTAGTTAGGACCGGCGAGAGCCTCTTTGGCGTTGGGACCGTGAGAGAGGCTCTTGCATTAGCGAGAAGGATCTAAACTGGGCCGCGGAGTCGGCAAGACTTTTTTGTTCGGCGAAGGCATTCTGGAACGATCATGAGCGATTTATCAAGACGGGACTGTTTAAAGATCATTGGTGCGGGTGCGGCGGTGGCCGCGACAGGGATATCTATCGTGTCCGGGCAGAATCCGCAGAATAATACGGCGGACGAAAGCGCCGAGGTCAAATTCGACCGTGCGCGCCGGATGAAATGGTGGCACGAGGCGAAGTTCGGGATGTTCATTCACTGGGGGCTTTACAGCGTCCTCGGGCGGCACGAATGGGTCCAGGAAATGGAAGCCATCCCGGCCCAGGAATACGAGAAGCTCGCAGCTCAGTTCAAACCAAAGCCGAACTTTGCGCGCGATTGGGCGCGGCTTGCAAAGCGTACCGGGCAGAAGTATATGGTGATGACGACTAAGCATCATGAGGGCTTTTGCCATTTCAATACATCAACTACAAATTTTTGCGCTCCAAAACAGGCGGCCGGACGCGATCTTGTAAAGGAATACGTCGAAGCGGCCCGGGCCGAAGGTTTGCGCGTCGGTTTTTATTATTCCTTGATGGATTGGCATCATCCGGACGGAGCCCGCTGCGCTGATGACGAAGGGGCCAGACGCCGGTTTGTCGATTACATACATACGCACATCCGCGAACTGATGACGAATTACGGCAAGATCGATATTCTCTGGTACGACGTTTCGTGGCCGCTCGATGTAAAAGGTTGGGAATCCGAGAAAATGAACAAGATGGTGTTCGGTCTGCAGCCGGACATCATCGTAAATAATCGAAATAAACTGCCCGGCGATTTTTCGACGCCTGAACAGCGCATTGAAGCGGCCGAAGCCGGTCGCGCATGGGAAACGTGCATGACTCTGAACGATAGCTGGGGATTTCATCGCGCCGACGACGCATGGAAAACGCCCAAACAAGTTGTCAGGAATCTGATCACATGTGCCCGCGACGAGGGCAACTACCTTCTTAATATTGGCCCACTCGCGGACGGTTCGATTCCGCCCGAATCGATCGAGATCTTTACAAAGGTTGGCGACTGGATGAGTCGTAACGGCGATGCTATATACGGTTCGGACAAATGCCAGCTAACACGTTCTCGGAATGGAAGCTTTTCGCGAAAGGGCACCACGCTATATTTCCACATCCATTATTATCCGGGCAGCTCCGTCGCGTTTGCCGGTTTAATGACCAAGGCTAGATCCGCGAGACTTTTAGCAACAGGGCAGAAGGTGGATTTCACGCAAGACACATACGGGATCAGATTCACCGGCCTGCCCGAAAAGGCTCCCGATTCGCCGATAACTACAATTGCGATCGAATGTGAATCGGTGCCGACTCAGGACAACATATTTGTCCGCAAACGTGAGCGCGGACAGGTCTGACATAACGAACGCGTCTTTTGAGAGAGCATGCATCACAAGCCAGAATTGATCACGCGGCGCGATCTGCTCCGCCTCACACTAGTTTCGCCGCTTGCCGCTGCAGTGCTGCCTGCATTTAGCGGCGCTCAAACCCGCGTCACCAAGCTTAATCAACGAGTTTTTCTTGAATCCCCTTTCAAAATTATTCCCAGCGATGAGGCTCGCCCTATCGACAACTTGCGCGTGATCCGTGAGTGGCGAGGCTCATTTTGTCGTTCCAGGATCGCAAACACCGGCAGCCAGAGCGTGAAGGTAAAAGAGATCGTACTCTTTGATATTCCGCATTCGATACCGGATCAGACACGTCTCTACGGCGAGGGATTTCAAATGCTGAGTCAAACCGGCGGCACGATTGGGAATCCGAAGGACCTCGGCTCTTACACCGATGCAAAGCATTACAAGATGCCGATCCCGGCTGATGCCCGGGCGTTTTATGGGATGATGGCCCTGGCCTCGGACGATGGAAATCACGATCTCCTCGCGTTTACATCCTGTCGACGATTTAACGGCGGGTTCTATCTTGGTGATGGCTCGCTTCAGGCCGTTCTGGATACAGAAAGCCAGGAGTTGAGACCCGGCGAATCGTGGGATCTGGAAGAATTCACATACACGGCCGGCAAAGATCGCGGCAAGTTGCTTGACAGTTTAGCGGGTCGTCTTGCGGTAAATCATCCGCCCCTGCGATCTCCTGCTCCGCCTGCCGGCTGGTGCTCGTGGTACTGTTTCGGTCCGCGCGTTACGGCGCAACAAGTGCTCGACAATCTTGATTTCATTGCCAAAAACGAACCGGATCTTAAGTACATTCAGATCGACGATGGATATCAGCCTGCGATGGGCGACTGGCTTGAAACCGGAAATGCCTTTGGCGGAAATGTCCAAGGCGTGCTGAAGAAAATTCGCGAGCGTGGGTTTCAGCCCGCGATCTGGGTCGCACCGTTTATCGCCGAGGAAAGCTCGACTTTGTTCAACGAGCACCCTGATTGGTTTATTAAAGACGTTGCGGGCAAGCCGCTGCGTTCGGACCGGGTAACGTTCGGCGGTTGGCGTTCGATAAAGGAAAAAGGAGGCTGGTACGCGCTCGACGGCACGCACCCCGCGGCGCAAAAACACCTCGAAACGGTTTTTGGCACAATGCGAAACGAATGGGGCGTAACCTATTTCAAGCTCGATGCAAATTTTTGGGGGGCGATGCACGGCGGGCGATTTTACGATCCGCAAGCCACACGTATCGAGGGTTATCGACGTGGGATGCGGTCCGTTATAAAAGGCGCGGGCGATGCATTCATTCTCGGCTGCAATCATCCTATTTGGGCGTCGATGGGCCTTATCCATGGCTCGCGCAGCTCGAACGACATCAAGCGGACATGGGACCGCGTGAGATCTACGGCCCTTCAAAACCTCAACCGAAACTGGCAGAACGGCCGCCTATGGTGGAACGACCCCGACGCCGTCTGCCTGATGGGCGAGTTGCCGGACAATGAGTTCGAGTTTCACGCGACGGCGATATATGCATCAGGCGGCATGATCCTCTCGGGCGACGATCTAACAAAAATATCCGGAGAGCGGCTGGCGATGTTAAAAAAACTTTTGCCGCCACAGCCAGTTGCAGCAACTTTCGCAGACGATTCGTTTAGGGTCGGGAACATCGAGCGTAACGGCGTCAGGACGGTTTGTGTTTTTAATTGGGAGGAGGCTCCGCAAACATTCTCGATTCATCTACCGCGATCAACTCAGATCAACAACTTCTGGAGCGGCGAAGATCTTGGCACGCACAGAGGTACATTCTTGATTAAGGAACTGCCTGCTCATTCGGCAAAAGTGCTGGTATGCAAGTGAGAGACACTATGAGGTTAAGTCGAATACTCGCCGCCGTTCTTATAAGCCTTGCGTTTATCGCCGCTTTTGCAGGGGCGCAGAATATAGATCCCGTCAAGACCCGATCGACGTTGGCCGACGAGCTTAAGGAAAAGCGGCTCCGTTGGTTTCGGGAAGCTCGGTTCGGAATGTTCATACACTGGGGTCTTTACGCAGTTCCAGCAGGTGAATGGAGAGGTAAACTCATTCCCGGCCTCGGCGAATGGATAATGAACCGCGCGAAGATCCCTGT
>Ga0066652_100001038_pt1 | contig 13957 bp, 9 predicted proteins | sample GraSoiAngelo_101_FD_71413 | JGI IMG/M metagenome (GOLD analysis project Ga0066652, IMG submission 71413) | Grasslands soil microbial communities from the Angelo Coastal Reserve, California, USA - 14_0903_02_30cm | ecosystem: Environmental > Terrestrial > Soil > Grasslands | place: USA...
AACCAAAACTAACTGCTTATGAGAAAATTGACTGCTTTATTTGTGAAGAACTTTTATCTATAACGCAAATTTACTGCCAATATTTTGATGTCTGTTGTTAATGAACTATTAAAGGTCTTTCCCTCGTATTTACACTTTCTAAAGGGGGAAATCTGCGAGGAATAACTTCAACTTCCAGCCATTTTCAAATCAAAGAACCTCAGGTTTTTAAACGCCTAAACCCATTCTTTATTTTATCTTAACCCAGGCAATTTGTAATCTTCTATGCAATACATCTGACTGTAAGGTGACAAAAACCATTCTAATTATACTTTAAAACGTTCACATTAATATGACGACAAAAAGAAAGCGTTCCTGTTAAAGGAACGCCAAAGAGTTTTTTATTTTATCAGATATGATCAATTCTGCTTTGCAAGCTTCTCTGAATTTTCGGCAAACTGCAATGCATCAATAAACTCATTTATATCGCCATTCATAACAGCAGGCAAATTGTAGGATGTATGATTGATACGGTGATCTGTCACGCGGCCTTGAGGATAATTATATGTTCTGATCTTGGCGCTGCGGTCGCCTGTACTCACCAGGCTCTTTCTGTGGCGTGAAATCTCTTCCTCTTGCTTCCTTACCTGCTCTTCATAAAGCCTTGTTCTCAGCATTCCCATAGCTTTTTCCCTATTGCCAAGCTGGCTTCTTTCTGTTTGGCAAACAACTACTGTACCTGTTGGGATATGCGTTAGCATCACTTTTGTTTCTACCTTGTTTACATTCTGGCCACCTGCTCCACCGCTTCGGGCTGTTTCCATCTTTACATCGGCAGGATTCAATTCAAAATCTACCTCCTCTGCTTCAGGCATCACTGCCACGGTAGCCGCTGATGTGTGGACCCTTCCTGAACCTTCTGTATCCGGTACTCGTTGCACACGATGCACACCACTCTCAAATTTCAATGTGCCATACACATCCTCGCCAATTACTTCCAGCTGTACTTCTTTATAACCACCCACTGTTCCTTCACTCTCACTTAATACAGCCGTTTTCCAACCGCGGCGTTCACAATACCGCATATACATACGCAACAGGTCGCCGGCAAAAAGGCTTGCTTCATCACCCCCAGTGCCTGCACGAATTTCAATGATCGCATTTTTATCATCCTGTGGATCTTTTGGTATCAGCATTTGCCTGATGGTCGATTCCATTTTCACTTTTTTTTCTTCGCTTGCGGGTAGTTCTTCTTTTGCCATCTCTCTCAATTCTTCATCGGTTCCGTTCAGCGCCTCTTTATACATCGTCACGTCATCAAGCAACTTTTTATATTCCTCGTAAGCGATCACTATTTTTTCAAGGCCGCGATATTCCTTACTTGTTTCTGCAAACTTTTTATTGTTGCCAACGATAGCTGGGTTGGTAAGTGCTACTCCTAACTGATCAAATCTTGCTTTTATAGCTTCTAAGCGGTCTAACATAATAGAAAATTCCAATTTTTTAAAACACAAATTCCATTGGGGTGCAAATGTAACAAGAATAGTTTTTTGGGATTTGGAATTTGTTTTTTGGAATTTAACAAATTGCATACAGAAAGTTAAAAGCAGATCAGTTGTTCGATTGTTATCGTCTTCATGGCGATGATAAAGTTTTAATTAATGATGATTCAGGAAAAATTGAAAGCATTGTCCCAGCTTCAGAAGCGGGTGATGATGTACAAAACTTTAACGGTATCCTTTCACCAGGTCTGATCAATTGCCATTGCCATCTTGAACTTAGCCATTTGAAAAATGTGATCCCTCCATATACCGGCTTGATCGAGTTTTTATGTTCGGTTGTTACTAAAAGAGATTTTCCTCGCGATGTTATCGACCAGGAAATAATAAAAGCAGAAAAAGAAATGTATGATAACGGCATTGTTGCTGTTGGTGATATTGGTAATACAGCAGATACTGCCGAAGTAAAAAGTAAAAGCAAGATCAGATGGCAAAATTTTGTAGAGGTATTGGGCTTTACTGATGAAAAAGCTGATGAGAATATTGAACATTATAAACAAGTTGCCCAAACCTTTGAAGGTCAAAAGTCAAAAGTCAAAAGTCAAAATCGTACATCATTAGTTCCTCATGCCCCTTATTCAATTAGTCCAAAAACATTTAAACTGATAAACCAATTAACGAAAAATCAAATTATCTCTATTCACAACCAGGAACACCCAGCAGAAGATGAGTTATACAAAACTGGTGGCGGCGATTATTTGAAACTGTTTAAAATATTTGGAATAAACAAATCGCCTTTCCCCGTTACAGGATTAAGCAGCATTCGTTCAGTATTGCCTTATTTCAATAATGGACAAACGATTTTTCTTATTCATAATACATTCATGCCAGAAGAAGATGTCGTGTTTGCAAAAGAATATGCGGAAACGAATGGACTAAAACTGGTCTGGTGCCTTTGCATAAATGCTAATCTATATATCGAGAACAAAGTGCCGCCAATAGAAATGTTGATGAAACAAGATTGTCCGATCGTTCTTGGAACAGATAGTTATAGCAGTAACTGGCAACTCAGTATTACAAAGGAAATGCAATCATTAAAAAATAAATTCCCTTCTTTATCAATTGAAACTATTTTACAATGGGCCACCAGCAGCGGAGCTAAGGCTTTGCAATGGCATAAGGATTTAGGAAGTTTTGAAAAAGGTAAGAGACCGGGAGTAGTTGTGATCGATTCAAAATTTGAAACCTCAAAAAGAATAATATAACACGCTGGAAGGATTAACCCAACACTTCTCTCAACACTGGTAGCGTCTTCATCGTTCCAAAATCCTGTATATGCAAAGCATAATAAGTTTCATAAGCAAACAACAACTGCCTGCGAAAATCATGATTGAGTTTTAGCTGTTCTAATTCTTCCGGTTGCATCATCTTTAATAACTCACTTGTTACTTCTGCCTGTTTGCCTTCCAAAAAATGAAAATGATTTGGACGTTCTGAAACAAACATTCCCTCCTGAAGATCGACAATTGAATTTTTATCTGTATATTCATCACTTATTCTAAAACCAAAGAAAACCGGTAAGTGTAAAGCAAAAAATAATGGAAAGTTTGCCATCACAGGGCCGGTGCTTTCATCCAGATGTATAAATGCATCTTCGCAAAATTCAAAAAGCTCAGGGTTGGCTTCCGGTTGCTTCAAACATTTTGTAAGTAACTCTATCATGAATAAAGCCACCGCATTTTTTGGAACATCGGAAAAAATATTCTGGTACAAATAAGACCATTTGAATTCTTTAATACGATTCAAATGTTTAAGCTCATTGTGATAAACTACCAGGTCAAGCATTGCTGTTGGCTGAAAAAGATTTGCTTTGCCACTTCCCTTCTTTGTCGATGTTCTTACTCCATTTACCAAATAAGATTGTAAGCCAAAGAGCTCAGTAAACATGGTAACGATCAAACTTGTCTCGCCATATTTCACGGCTCGTAAAACGATCCCTTTTGTTTTATGTAATTGCGAAGACATTATTTACTTATAAAAACAATTTTTGTTGCCAAATTTTCTTTTCTCCCTTCATCGCTGACCAATACCAGGTAAACACCGCTTGAGATCTTTCTCCCTTTATAATCTTTTCCGTCCCAAACTGCTTGTCCGCCCAAAGCTTTTGTTTGATATACCAATCTCCCATCCATTTCAGTAATTTTTACTATTGCGTTGTTCACTAAACCACGAATGGCAATACTTCCACCATATCCCGGCGGCACCGGATTGGGGAATACTAATACATTACTATTTGTTTCACCGCCTTCTGTCGCTGTGCTTCTGAATGAGCAAATACCATTTGAAGTAGCAAAAAATATTTCTCCTGATTTTCCATCAATAGTAATCCGTTTTACGTCATTACTTAACAAGGGGCTGTTTGTTTCGGTAAAACGATAGATCACTTTATCACCTTCGGCACTAACGAGCCATGCGCCATTCTTTGTTGCCACCCATTTTCGATCAGCGCCATCAACAGCGATACTTCTTACTTCTTCCCCTTTGAAAAGATATTGATTAAATCCGCCCTGCGTCACAACTGGCAACACTGCATCGCAACCTGGTGATGAAAAAACATTTTGCGGACATTGAACAACAGCAACACCATCGCTTGTACCAATCCAGATAAAACCATTCTTATCTTTTGCAATGCTCAATACATTGTTCGTTGGCAAATTTCCAACACCGGCGCCACTCCTGTTTAATTTCCATTTATCATCAGCTGCATTATCGACTGTTTTGTTATCATTAAAAACGATCAATCCATTTCCTTTTGGGGAAACGATCCATTTCTGATCTTCATCATCTAGTATTATTTGCGAGGCAGCATTCTCATTCAAAGCAAATGGCGGAGCAAATGTTTTCCAGCTACCATCATTTTTTCTAACAACAATATTTTGTGCAGCGCCATAATTCGAGATCCATAAATTATTTTCTTTATCAAATGCAAGACCCGAAACACGATAGCTGCCTGGGTCAAAGATTGCTTGTCCTATTGGAGAATTCTGTTTAAAGATCTCAAAACTATTATCGGCTTTTATATGCAATAACCCTTCGCCATACGAACCTGCCCAGATCGTTTCATCCCGTGGATCGATCGCAATTGAGACCAGATCCGGCAAAGAATCAAGCTGAGCAAAATGTTTGTTGTTATAATTTGTCCATTGTCCTCCTGAAAATTTATAAATACCATCTTTATTATTTTGTTTTTGCCAGTTTTCATTTACACTACCTGCTGCCGCATAAAATGTATTATTTACAAAAACAATTTCTCCCGTCGCAATTGATTGTGGGGAATTGAGATCATAATTTTCAAAACCAACTGACATGAACTTTGTTAATCCTCCGCTGCTATCAGCCACCCAATAATTATTTACCAAAACTGCTTTCTTTGGCTGCACAATCGATCCTGGCTGTTGAATAGTCCGGGCAATTGTTCCATCTGTATTTAGTGAAGTGATCTTTGCACTGCCATCATTCTTTTTTTGACAAACAAGTATCTTCCCTTGAGAAGAATTAATATTTAAGACCTTCCAACCTGGTTCCGTAAAAAATAAATTCCAGTTTAACCCGTTAAGTACAAACACAGAATCATTTTTTGAAACAAATATTTTACTCTGCGCATTTACAACATTATTACAAACACCGGCAGCTAATCCATTCATGCCACTGATATTTTGCCAGTTCAAATAATTAGCCGGATCAACCGTATTTATGGAAGTAATTTTTAATCCTTCATCAGTAGCAGCATAAAAAAAAGAATTGTCGGAAGTAAAGCCATTTACTTTTACTTGTCCTCCGCTATTGCCAATAAACCAGGAATCTTTCACTTCATATTTATCCGCATCAATAACAACTATACCAAGACCGGTTGAGACATAAAAATATTTCCCTGAAGAAAAAACATTGTAAATGGTTTTATCGCCAACAATATTATCAAGTTTGATCTCCGGCACATTAAAAATATCGTTACGATAAACAATATCAATATTGCTGTTGCGATAACCGATGAATAGCTTATCACTTACTTCATTATAATTGATTGCTGAAACACCAGTTTCGTGCAAACCATTTACCCGACTCATCCTGGTAACAGAATTTTCAGACATGTCAATACTAAAAACACTATAAGGTGTAGCGCAAAAAATTTTGTTGTTTCCTGCTGAAACATCGATGGCAGAATGATAAGGCAGATGATCTCTCCATTGCCCGATCGGCGGAATTGAATCCTGGGAGAATCCTTTAGAAAATAAAGCAAATAAAGTATATAAAGTAATTATGGATCGACGTAAACTCACTTTTCAAAAATATCACTCTTAATCTAAATCGTTAGTATGGTTTAACGGGCGGTTCAGTCATTTTTCTGTTTCTTTGCGCAGTTTCTTACGTCAACGAACAATTATGTGGAATATTCTCGGCCGGTTCATACTAAAATACAGGATACCATTATTAATTCTTTTGCTGGGAGCTACCGCTTTCATGGTTTATAAAGCAAAACAACTTCAATTGGGTTATGAATTTGCGAATGCTATCCCAACAGATCATCCCAAGTATAAAGCTTACCAGGACTTTAGAAAAAAATTCGGTGAAGATGGCAACATGCTTGTCATAGGTATACAAACTGATAAACTTTTTGAAGAAAAAATTTTTAATGATTATACACAGTTTGTAAATGACGTGAAAGCTGTAAAAGGTGTTGAAGATGTGATCTCCATAATTACTGCCGTTAACCTTACCAAAGATTCAGCAACAGAAAAGCTCGCCCCTCAGGCTATATTTCAAAAGGGACCACTTTCGCAAGCCCAGATCGATAGCTCCAAAAATATTTTTTATTCACTTCCGTTTTATCGGGATCTCTTATACAATCCAGATTCAAATGCATGGTTACTCGGTGTGCATATAAATAAAGCTGTGCTGGCATCGAAAGCAAGAGAAGCAACAGTGGCACAGATCTCCTCTTTAAGTGAGGCATTTAGCAAAAAATATTCTTTAGAAACTCATTTAAGTGGTTTGCCACTAATTCGCACTGTATTAGCAAAAAGAATTGCCGATGAAATGCAATGGTTCCTTTTAATGTCTGTTATCCTTTCTGCAATTATCTTATTGCTTTTTTTCAAATCGTTTAGCAGCATGTTGCTATCCATTGTGGTGGTTGGTATTGGCGTAGTTTGGAGCTTGGGCACAATGGTATTGATGGGTTACAAGATCACTTTGCTTACTGCTCTTATCCCCCCATTGATCGTAGTGATCGGTATTCCCAACTGTATTTATTTTCTGAATAAATTTCACGTTTCGTATAATGAAACCGGCGATAAATCAAAAGCACTTGTAAAAATGGTAGACCGTATGGGGATCGTTACGCTGTTTTGCAACATCTCTGCTGCCATTGGTTTTGCCGTTTTCTTTTTAACACGTAGCCAGGTATTAAAAGAATTTGGTGCCGTTGCCGGTCTTAATATTATGGCCTTGTTTTTTATCTCTCTTATCCTGATCCCTGTTGCATTAAGTTTTCTTCCTCCACCCAAATCCCGGCATACAAAATATTTGGATAACCCAAGATTGAGAAGATGGCTTGACAGGCTGGAACGCTGGTCGCTCAATAACAGGAAATTTATCTATACAATAACTATTGCGATTTTAGTTGTTGCTGTATTGGGCATATTAAGATTAGAAAGTAATGGCTACATCGTAGATGATCTTCCGAAGACGGATAAGATATATACGGATCTGAAATTTTTTGAAAGAAATTTCAAAGGAGTAATGCCGCTTGAAATAATTGTAGATACAAAAAAGAAAAGAGGAGTTACACGGTCACTGACTACTCTTTTAAAGATCGATTCTCTTTCACAATTTTTAGCAGCAATGCCGGAAATTGGGCGACCACTTAACATTACTGAAGGACTAAAATTTGCAAAGCAGGCTTTCTATGAAGGTGACAGCGCCAACTATTCAGCACCAACCGAGTTCGATATGATCCCATTGAAATCTTACCTCGAGTTTAAACCCGATTCGGGAAAGAGTGAAAGTTCATTTGGGAAACTTCTTTCTTCGTTTATCGATAGTAATAAACAGGAAGCAAGAATAAGTGTGAGTATGCGTGATGTTGGCAGTTATCGTTTACCCAAGATACTTGATACGATACAGAAAAAAGCCGATTCAATTTTTGATAAAACGAATTACAATGTGCAGCTTACCGGCGCCAGCGTTACTTTTCTTACCGGTAGCAATTTTATCATTAATGGTTTAAAAGAAAGTATTATGTGGGCATTTGCGCTGATTGCTGTTTGCATGATGTACCTGTTCCGTTCTTTCAGGATCTTAATATGTTCATTGATACCGAATATCATTCCATTAGTGATCACAGCCGGTGTAATGGGATGGCTCGGTGTAAGAATAAAGCCCTCCACTGTTTTAATTTTCAGTGTTGCCCTTGGTATTGCCATCGATGTCACTATCCGGTTTCTTATAAACTATAAACAAGAATTACCGCGTCATAATTATGATATGAAGCATACGGTGATACAAACAATTCATAGTACCGGTATCAGCATTATTTATACATCGCTTGTACTTATTGCAGGGTTTATTATTTTTTGTTTCAGTGGTTTTGGTGGCACACAATCACTTGGCTGGCTGACTTCACTTACACTGGTCACTGCTACAATTACCAACCTTGTATTATTACCCTCATTGCTGATCACATTTATAAAGAAAAAGAAATAAACAATAAAAAGGATTGCCGTATGACAATCCTTTTTTATTGAAAGATAGAATTCAATTTAATACTTCCTGTAGTTTTTGTTCCAATGCATTGCCCCGAAGATTTTCAGCAACGACTTTTCCCGCGGGATCCACTAAAACATTGAAAGGAATACTTCCAATTTGATATACAGGTACCACTTCACTTTGCCAAAACTTAAGATCACTAATATGTGTCCACGTTAAATTATCTTCTTTTATCGCTTGTACCCAGGCTTCTTTTTGGCCGGGACGATCAAGTGAAACACCAAGTATTGTAAAATTTTTATTCTTGAATTGTTTAAAGGCCTGCACAACATTAGGGTTTTCCCTTCTGCATGGCCCACACCAACTTGCCCAAAAATCAACAAGTACATATTTCCCACGAAATGAACTTAGCTTAACAGTTCTGCCTTCAGTATCTGGTAAAGAAATTTCCGGCGCCGGTTTACCTACCCACATTGTTTTTGGAATTGTTCCTTCCACTGAATTTCGAATACCCGCTATGTCTGTACGTTCGGGGAATTTGTTAAGCATATCAGTTAGTAAAGCAACAACCTCCGTATCAGTAAACCCATTTACTCTGAAATTCGGATCACGGGCCATTCCCTGGTAAGTTGAAAGAATAAATAATGCCAGTGACGAATTGGTCGCTTGCTGAATGGTTTGTTGTGTGTATGTTTTTTCATCGGTTGAAATTTGTTTCTCCTGGTTGTTAAGGTTTGTTACCAGTGTCGAATCACCATTATTCCTTTTGAGGCTATCGACCTGAAAATAAATATTGAACCGTTCCTTTTGCATTCCGGTTATTTTAGCAAGATATTCTTGTATCGATTTACTGGCACTTGAGCCGGTCACTGTATAAAAATCAGTTTTTTTGGTGAAGTCTGCATCTACATTGATCTTGGAAGCATCATTGATAAGAGTCACAAATTGTGATACATCATTTTGTAAAAGAAGATTGTAAACAGCATCTTTCTTTGCATCCAAACTTATAGAGAACTTACCATCAGTAGCAATAGCAGAAGAATCTTTTACTGTCTTTTGTCCTGTCGTAATATCTGACTCTTCTATATAAACAACTTTTGAGGGAGCATTATGCAAAACACCTGAAACAGTAAATGTTTTACTTTCCTTCTCCTTACACGAAGCCAATAATGAGATCACTAACACTGATAAAACGATCTTACGCATATACTAATTATTTTTAACTATTCAGTTTTTGACTTAAAATTTCATTTACAACTTTTGGATCGGCTTTTCCTTTTGATCTTTTTATTACTTCGCCTACAAACAATGCCAATAAGCCTTTTTTTCCTTTCCTGTATTCTTTCACTTTATCTTCAAATTGCAAAAGTACAGCATCAGCAATTGGGAGAATATAATCTGAGTTACTATCCATTAGCAAGTTCATTTTAGCTGCTTGCTGCAATGGATCTGTTTCTGGATTTGCTGTCAGCACGGGAAATATTTTTGATGAAGCTGCCGAAAAACTTAGCTTATTTTCCTCGACCATTTTTATAAGTAAATAAAAATTTGAGGGAGATACAGGGAAGTCATCAATGTTTTTCTTTTCATCATTTAACCATGTTCTTACAGGTCCGAGCATCCAGTTAGCGGCGGATTTTGGTTTTATTCCAGCGTTACTTCCATTTGCATTATTTGACTGAATGAGTTGCTCAAAATAATTTGAGAAATCTTTTTCTTCTGTTAAGGCAGCTGCATCATATTCGCTGAGTTGGAATGTCGAAGTATATTTTTTTATTCTTTCTTTTTGTAATTCCGGTAAGCTTGCTTTTATTGCTGCAATGAGGTCATCAGTAAGATCGAATGGCGTAAGATCAGGTTCGGGAAAATAGCGATAGTCTTCAGCATCTTCTTTGTCACGAATGGCAAACGTTGTTCCATTACCCGCATCAAAACTTCTTGTTTGTTGTTGTATTGTTTCACCATTTTCTAATAATTTGATCAAACGGCCTGCTTCATATTCAATAGCGATCTTTACATTTCGCATCGAATTAAGATTTTTTACTTCTACTCTTGTACCCAGTTTGGTATCTCCCATTTTTCTTACAGAAATATTTGCATCACATCGAAGACTACCTTCTTCCATATTCCCATCACAAATTTCCAAATAGCGAACAAGTTTGCGTAGCTCGGTTAAATAGGCATAAGCTTCCTCGCCGCTCCTCAGATCAGGTTCGGTAACAATCTCCAAAAGCGGTACTCCTGCCCGATTATAATCAAGTGCAGTCTCTTCATTGTATACATCGTGCAGGCTTTTGCCCGCATCTTCTTCCATGTGGATCCTGGTCAGTTGTACATTCTTGTTACCAGTCGCGGTCTGAATTGTTATATATCCTCCTTTACAAATGGGTGTTGTGTGTTGTGATACCTGATAACCTTTGGGAAGATCAGGATAGAAATAATTTTTGCGTGCAAAATAATTTTGTTTCTCAATTTCAGAATGACAGGCAAGGCCAAGTTTTACCGCAAAGCCAATCGCTTCTTTATTCATCTTTGGCAAGGTACCTGGATGGGCAAGAGTGATCGGGCTGATATTTGTGTTTGGTTCATCACCAAAGAAAGAACTATCTCCACAAAATAATTTGCTGCGGGTAAGAAGCCTTGCATGCACCTCAAGCCCTACCACTATTTCATATTCCTGTTTTGCTTCCATTTATAAGACGGCAAAAATACACATCAATTTTTAAGGTCTTTGAAATATGAAAACAAAAAAAGCCGTCTCGCCTTAGGCGAGACGGCTTAAAATATAAAATATGTTGATCTTAAAGGTCTGCGGTTTTCAACTTGCGGGGCATTTTTACTTCAACAGTTTGGACCTTACCATCTCTTTTTATTTTCAAACTGATAGTTGGTTTGTCTTTATTTTCTTTCACCAGTTTAGCAACTTCATCAGCGCTGTTCACTTCCGTACCATTGAAATTTGTTATAATATCATTTTCTTTCAATCCTGCTTTTGCAGCATTGCTTTCATCATCCACATCGATCACTTTTACACCTTTACCGTCATCAGTATCCTGAACAGATAAGCCCAACCTGGGCGCACCACCATTATATGACCATGCCTGTCCACGCATACGTGGCATTGCCTGGATCTTTGGAGCAATCAGCTCATTATAATCCATATCCATTTTAAAATTCTGACCAGGGCCAAAACTATATGCGGAAGCTCCTTTCCATTTTCCCAATTCTGCCGTTACTTTCTGTTCTTTTTTATCTCTTAATAATGTAACAGTTACTTTTTCACCTGGTTTGTGATTACGCACAGCTTCGGATAATTCATCGGGATCTTCAATTTTTGTATCGCCAATTTTTGTGATAATATCACCTTCTTTGATTCCAGCTTTTTTCGCGGCGCTTTCATCCGTGATCTCGGTTACTTTCACACCTCCATCTGTTTCTTCGGTCACCACACCAAGCATTGCACGGTCTTCCTCCACATGATACATGTTAAATCCATCTCCATTGTCCCAATTAAAATTTCCTCCGCTTACCCTTGTTCTTGGCGTGCCGTAATAATTTAACCCTTCCATGGTCTTGTATTTATTACGATGAACTGTAACGTCACCGTCCTTCAGGTCTTCGATTGGTTTTCCATTCACAGTTATTTTATCGCCATTGATCTCAACAATGGTTTTTGTTTTATCATCCGTTTTCCGGGTGATAGTGATCTGTTCAACTTCTTTTTTTGTATCCTTTGTATCCTTACTCTCTTTTTCCTTTTCTTTTACGTCTTGTGCAAAAGAAGGAATAGCTAAAGTTGCGAGTAAAACAGTGATCGCAAAATTTACAGCAAATCGTTTCATAAAATGTATTTTTTTATTTCCTACGTTTTTTTTCGTAGACCAAATATAAAGACTTTTTTTGGAATACGAAATGTTTCGGAAGTGTTAAATAGCCAACTGCTATCCAAGTAGCTATTTTATCTGACGGACGGATTCCAGATCTCGTAGGTTTTAACCGAGTAACCATCCACTTCTTCATCCCCGATATAGGTCATCCCGCATTTTTCAAGCACTTTCCATGAACCAATGTTCTCGATCTCAGCACGGGCCACTATGCGTTGCAAACCAATTTTTTCAAATCCATATTGAATAGTTGCATAGGCGGCCTCTGTTGCATATCCTTTTCCCCAACCTTCTTTTTTGAACCGGTAACCAAGATCTATCTCATTCAATTCAGCACGATATTTTAACCCGCACCAACCTAAAAATTCAAGGGTTGCTTTTACATGTACGGCCCAGCGGCCATGATTATAAAGAGCATATTGAGGTATAATAACTTTTTCAAGGATCTCTGATGCATGTGAAAGATCTTTTATTGGATCATGGGTGTAGCGGATAACATCGGGATCAAGATTTAGATCATAGATCAACGCTGCATCATCTTCTGTGAAGGTGCGAAGCAAAAGACGATTGGTTTCAATGATAATATTCATTGTCAGTAAAATTACCGGTTACAGAGTTGTGTAGTTCTTCTTACCCTAAAATGGTATTGGTCAAAAGTATTGATTTCTGAAATTTGAAATATAATTCACCCTTAATAATTGCTATGTATATATGGACAGCAATATTTGCGTTAGTCATATGCATCGTGGTCATTGCTGTTGCTATACGCATTTATAAAGAAAGCCCGAAGATCAGGAAGAAGGATGGTAAAGATCTATTTAATTAATCCCTTTATAGTATCAATTACTTTTTGCAAATTAGACGCATCTTGCCCACCCGCAGTAGCCAAGGTTTTTTGTCCACCACCACCGCCTTTAATGATCGGCGCTACAATTTCTTTAATAATCTTTCCTGCATCAAGATTTTTTGCTGCAACAGTTTTTTCATCAATGCCAACTGCAACTGAAGGCTTACCCCCGATATTGGCACAAAGTACCACTACATAATTGTTGAGGTTATTTTTAAGATCGAAGCAAAGTTTTTTTAGTGCATCAGGGTTATTTACTTCTATAATATCTCCAATAAAACTTATTCCATTGATGATCTCATCTTTTTGCAACAATTCATTGCGAACTCCAACAAGCATTCGATTTTCAATATTTTCTAATTGCTTTCTTAAAGAGGCGTTTTCGGATAAATTGCTTTCAATTGTTTTTAAAAGATCTTTCGGGTTTTTGAATTGCTCTTTAATTGAATTCAATTCATTCAATTTATTATTGATATACTCTTCTGCAGCTTCACCACAAACAGCTTCAATACGTCTTACACCTGCAGCAACTGCAGTTTCATGAGTAATTTTAAAAAAACCAAGTTCGCCTGTTGATCCAACATGTGTTCCACCACAAAGCTCCACTGAATATGTTGGATCAATGATCACCACTCTTACCACATCGCCATATTTTTCACCAAATAATGCCATGGCGCCCAGCTTCATTGCCTCATCTTTTGACATTTCTTTTATTGTAACAGGGATATTCTCCCTGATCTTTTTATTCACAAGGGTTTCAATTGTTGCAATTTCTTCATCTGTAACCCTTGCAAAATGAGAAAAGTCGAAGCGGAGATGTTCCTCATTTACCAAACTTCCTTTTTGTGCCACATGTGTTCCCAATACGTTTCTTAATGCTGCATGTACAAGATGCGTGGCAGAATGATGAAGCTCTGTATGCTTTCTTTTTGTTGCATCAACTTTAGCAATTACTTCAGTAGAAATGTCAGCAGGAATAGAGT
>Ga0066652_100001040_pt1 | contig 13948 bp, 14 predicted proteins | sample GraSoiAngelo_101_FD_71413 | JGI IMG/M metagenome (GOLD analysis project Ga0066652, IMG submission 71413) | Grasslands soil microbial communities from the Angelo Coastal Reserve, California, USA - 14_0903_02_30cm | ecosystem: Environmental > Terrestrial > Soil > Grasslands | place: USA...
CAGGTGCAGGGCGCACTCCTGGGGGTCGATGCCGGGACCATGCGGCTCGAGGATCGGTCCGTCAACATCCGGGCGCGCGCGCCGGACTCGGTGCGCTTCGACCAGGAGCAATTGCCGTCGCTGCCGATCCTCGCGCCGGCCACGAAGACGCCGGTGCAGCTCGGATCGCTGGCGACCTTCACGCCGGGCGAATCGCGCGCCGAGCTGCTGCGCGAGAACCAGCAGCAGATGATCGACGTCACCGCCGACATCGCGGACCGCTCGCTCGGCGCGGTGATGAACGACGTGAAGAAGGTGGTCCGCGAGAATCCTCCGCCGGCCGGCGTGCGGCTCGAGCTGGCGGGTCAGTACGCGAGCCAGCAGCAGGCGTTCCGCGCGCTGATGGTGGTGCTGGCGCTGGCGGCGGTGAGCGTGGTGGCGGTGATGCTGATCCAGTTCGAGTCGTTCATCGAGCCGCTGGTGATCCTGCTGGCCGCGCCGCTCTCGTTCGTGGGGGCGATGCTGCTGCTCCTGATCACGGGCACGCCGCTCAACGTGTCGAGCTTCATGGGACTGATCCTGCTGGTGGGGCTAATCGTGAAGAACGGGATCATCCTGCTGGATTTCACGCGGCGCCGTATGCTGGAGAGTGGTGTGACGCTCGAGGAGGCCATCCGCGAGGCCGCGCGCATCCGGCTGCGCCCGATCCTGATGACGACGCTCTGCACGCTCTTCGGTCTGCTGCCGCTGGCGCTCGGACTCGGCGCCGGCGCCGAGATGCAGCGGCCACTCGCGCTCGCGGTGATCGGCGGTCTCGCGCTCTCGACGCCCGTCACGCTATTCCTCGTGCCGTCGCTGCTCGTGGCGATACGAGGGGCGGACTACCGGTTCGCGCGGGCAGAGGAAAGCCGAGCTGGCGCTGCTGCGTAACATCGAGATCCCGAGACGGCAGGTGTCAGGACCTCCGTGTTCTCTGTTCTGAGGTGTAGAGAACCTCCAGATAGGTGTACAGTTTTCCAGCTGATACACCTCAGCGACTATCTGGAGTTGCACTAGACATGACAACAGAAAACTTGGAGGACCTGAGGTGTCGGACTGTTGAGGATCACGCGACTCTGTTCAGTGCCCAACCTTTAGTGAGGCCTGAGATTCACGTTAGCTCTTGTGTCCACATGAGGCGAAGAAGCACGGTCTCACTCGTGCCGTAACGCGGTCACTGGCTCGAGTCGTACCGCGCGTCGTGCCGGGAAGTAGCACGCGAAGAGCGCCGCCGCGAAGAAGCCGAGCGACACGAGCCCGAACGTCCCCGAATCGTAGACGTCGTTCTCCGAGCTGAGGAACGCGAAGAGCAGGTTCACGGTCTTCCACGTCACGATCAGCCCGAGGGCGATGCCGAGCAGGCAGGGAACGCGGCCGTATGAGAACACGTGACGCCTGATGTCGCCGTTGCTGGCACCGAGTGCCTTGCGCACCGCGAACTCGCGCTCGCGCTGCGCGACTGCCTGTGACACCACGGAGTACACACCCATCAGGGCCACGCCGAGGCCGAGTGCGGCGAACACCGCGAACAGCGACGCTACGAAGACGTTGCGCTGCCGGTCACGCGTGAGCCCGATGGAGTCGTCGTAGGTCGCGAGCCGAAAGAGACGGATCTCGGCGGCAAGGGGTGCTAGCTGGCGCCGCAGCACAACGGGGAGACGCGTGACGTCATTGGTGGCCCTTGCGTAAATGAAGTACCACGCGAAGTCGAATGGTGCGAGACCGCGCGTTCTCGCTGGCGCGTCCAGCACATATATGCGGCTGAGCGTCGGAGTCGATCGCGCGATCTCTCCGCGCACGAGCGAGTGGTGCCAGTCCTCAACCGACTCGGAGACACCGATGATCCGGATCCACGGCGCGTCGGAGCTCAGCGGCCCGAGCTTGATCAAGCGACCGACCGGATCCGCGCCGTGAAAAAGGAACGCCGCCGACTCCTCGTTGACGATCGCGACCGGCTCGGCGAACTCACCCTCTTGAAAATCGCGACCGCGCCTGATCCGGACGCCCCACGTCCGCAGCAACGATGGCGACGCAATCGTGTAGTGCCACAGGCCGGTCGGGATCTCCCGGGCGGCGCCGCCAGGATCATCGAGGGAGATCATCCGACGCACAGGTTCGTCGTTGCCCTCGTAGGCGGCATCGGCGACGCCGGGTGCGGCGCGCATCTCGGCGACCATCCGCGTAGCCAACGCGCGCGCCTCGTCTGTCGAACGCGCGCGCCGCGCGCTCACCATGCCGGTGACCATGTTGTGGTAGCGTGACGTATCCACCGCGAGCGTGAGCACAGCCGTGCGCATGAGCAGCGCGCCGGCCACGACGAGCGGCAGCGCGAGGCCCACCTGTACGACCACGAGCGCGCCGTACTGACGGCCCGCGCGCTTCGACGCGCCGGTTCCCGCGCCGGACTTGAGCACCTCGCCGACGTCCACGCGCGAGAGTCGCAAGGCAGGCAACAGCCCGATCCCCGCCAGGCACACGACGGCAGCGAGCGCAGCAAACACGAACAGTCTCCAGCTCACACGCGGCCGCACGAGGTACTCCTCGAGCGACAACGGCAGCGTCGCCCCCACCACGTGCATCGCCCAGAAGGTGAGCAGGATACCGAGCAGCAAGCCGCCCAGGGCGATCCAGGATGTCTCCTCCACGAGCTGGAGCACGAGATCGCGCCGCGTCGCGCCGATCGCGGACCGGGTGGCGAGCTCGCGCGCGCGTGACACGCCACGCGCGAGCTGCAGGTTCGCGAGGTTGACGCACGCGACGAGCATGAGCGCGATCACGGCGCCGATGAGCGCGAGATGGAAATGACGGTACTGGAAAGGCTCGCCGGTGGCGGGAGAGACGCGCAGCGCCGTCTTGGAGGGATCCATCCCGTGCCGTTCCGCCCACGCACGCCCGAGCGCAGCGAACCCTCCCTCCACCTCGCGCTTCGAGATCCCAGGACGAACACGGACTGTCGTGATGGGTGCTTCGAGGAGGGCGTCGGATGGGAACAGCCGCCACACACCAACCCGGCCCATGTCCGCGACGACACCGACCACGGCGTGCGGCTCTCCGTCCACGCTGATGCTGGCGCCGTTGACCCAGCCGCTGTCGGGAAACAGCGCCTCCCACACGCGGTCACTGACGACGACGGGTGAGCCCGCCGCGTCGAGATCGGATTGTCCGAGCAGCCGGCCATGCATCGGCTGCACCTGCGCCACGTTGAAGAACGTCGGCGTCACGTCTTCCAGCATCACTTCCCGGAAGTTCCGGCCGTGCTCGGCGATGTGCGTTTCGAAGTTGAGTTGCGATCCGGCTGCCCCGATGACGAAGGGCATGGCCGCGACGTCGCGATTCCGTTCCTGCTGAGTCACGCGCTGCGTCTGCTCACCATAGAACGCGTACCTGTAGAGATGCTCGCGGTTATGCATGGCGCTGGCGGGATGCACCAGCGCTTCCATGACGCTGTAGATCGTGGTGTTGAGCGCGATCGCGATGCCGAGCGCGGACACCGCTAGCGCCACGAACCGTTTGCTTCGCCAGAGCAACCGCAGCGAGCGGGGCATCCTCGATGATGTCACCGGTGAAGCGCTGGCCGCAAGTCTCCTGCAAACCGAACCACAGAGGACTCAGAGGACTCGGAGAAAAACCTTTTGATTCTTTAAAGGCGTTGCTGTTCTCTGAGTTCTCTGAGTACTCTGTGGTTCATCTTGTCATTGCGGGCGTGGCTCATTCCAGAGCGCGCGTCCACATCAGCCTCGCCTCCCGCGGCGCGTCCGCATAAGCGTTCCGCGTCGCCGTCCGCAGCTGGAATCCGACCGCCGCATAGAACTGGCAGGCATCGGTGTTGACGTCCTGCGTCTCGACATCCAGCCCCAGGCATCCGGCATCCAGCGCGACCTCCTCGGCGGCGCGCACGAGGGCGCGGCCCACGCCGCAGCGTTTGGATTTCGGCGCCACACGCAGGTCCCAGATCAGCGCGTAACCGGCGCGTCCACCGAGCTGCTGCACGGTCTGGACAGCGGTCACGATGATCGCGCTGCCGACGCGCCGATCATGCTCGAGCGCCGCGAGGATGGTCCACGAGTCCGTGTCGTACTGGGCAAGCCAGCTGGCCGGATGATTCCCGGGCCGCGCGTCGTACGGGCTGGGAATGGATCCATAGAGCGACAGCCTTGCCCCGTCGGCGGCTTCCCGTGTGATCTCGAGGTTCATGATTCGGGCTCCGCGACCGTTGCGTCGTGCCAGTGCGTCGATTGCGAGTGCACGACGCCGGATTTCATCTGGTCGCGGTGGAGCAGCTCGTACACCGCGCAGCATCCCGCGCCGAACGCCGCGCCGACCGTCCAGCCGCCGAGTACGTCGCTCGCCCAGTGCACGTCGAGATACACGCGGCTGATGCCGACGAGCAGCGCGATGAGGGCGCACAGGGACACGATGATTCGTGGATGCACGCGCTGGCGGATGGCGATGTACGCGAAGAGCACGGCGACCGCCGCGGCGCCGGTCGCGTGGCCGCTCGGGAAGCTATACCCGAGGTGCTCCGCGACTCCGCCCGCAGGCCGCATGATGTGAAAGTCGCGTTTGAGCAGCGCGACGAACTCGCCCGCGGCGAGCGCCGTCAGTGCGAGCAGGGCGAGCAGCAGCTTCGTCCCGCGAAAGAGACGCCACCCCGCCAGTGCGGCCACGGGCGCCAGCACCTCCTTTGCCCCGAGGTACGTGGTGACGCTGAAGACCGCGCGCAGCGTCTCCGATCGGTGCAGCGCTACCCAATGCTGCACCGCGGTGTCGATCGCCAACAGCTCGCCCTCGAGCATCTCGGACGCTGTCTTGGCGAACGCCCACGCGAGACCGAAGCAGCCGAGCGCGAGCACGAGGAGCAGGAGTTGTCGGCTTCGGGGGCTCATGGCAGGGCGGAGAAGGGCAAATTCCTCGCCGCGCCGAACCAAGGATGAACCACAGAGGACTCGGAGGACTCGGAGAACTGCGTGAGTCTGCCATGACTGCCGATATCGCCGTAACCCGTGTCGTCCATGAGAATGCCATGCGCTCGCGTTCGGAGCAGCGGCAGCTCTTCTTGTGCCAGAGCCCTCGCGTCGTCAGCGTTCGCGAGCGTCCGCTTGGAGAGGAATACGGATGAAGCATCTCCTATCGTGGCTGCTCGCTGTCCTGTCGCTCGCCAGCGCGGCCGGTGCCCAGACCGATTCAGTCGATGCATTCGTGCGCGGCTTCATCCGGCAGCACAACATTCCGGGAGCCGCGGTCTCGGTGGTGCATCACGGCAAGGTCATGAAGGCCGCGGGCTACGGTATGGCGAATCTCGAGCTCCAGGTAGGGGCCACCCCTCACAGCGTCTTCGAGATCGGATCCATCACCAAGCAGATGTCGGCGGCAGCCGTCATGATTCTCATGGAGGAAGGAAAGCTGGGGCTCGACGATTCGCTCACGTCTTACGTGAGCGGCCTGCCCGAAGCGTGGAATGGGATTCGCCTGCGCCACCTCCTCACGCATACGTCGGGACTGCACGACTGGGAAGGTGACACGACATTCTCCCTGCGCCGCGAATACACGCCCGCCGAATTCATCGCGTTTGTGGCGCGCCATCCGCTCGATTTTCCACCGGGTGACCGATTCAGTTACACCAACAGCGCCTATCCGTTCATCGGCATGGTGGTGGAGAAGGTCGCCGGGGTGGCCTTCGAGCGTTTCGTCACGGACCGGATCCTCAAACCCGCGGGCATGTCGGAGACTCGTTTCCGGCACGCGGCGGAAATCGTGCCCAATCGCGCGTCCGGCTACGTCGACCGCGCTGGGGTGTTGATGACGGGCGAGCCGCTGCGTCCAGCGATCCTGGCACCCAACGGCTTTCTCCTCAGCACGGCCACGGACATGGCAAAGTGGACCATCGCGCTCACGAACGGCACGATCCTGAAGCGAACGAGCACGGATCTGATGGCGACTCCGACGCGCTTCAACGATGGGTCGACATTCGCCGCGGGCGGCATCGGATGGTTCTTCGGCGACACAAAGGGGCACCGCATGATGGTGCACAACGGGGCGACCGCGGCCGGTTTCTCGTCAGTTATCTACCGCTATCCGGATGACGACCTGAGCGTCGTCGTGCTCGTGAACATCGACCGCGGCGATACCGTCAACGCTCTCGCGACACGTGTCGCCGGCTTCTACGTGCCAGGATTGCGTTAGCGCGCCCAGTCGGCTGCCGAATGGTCTGGCAGAGTGTCAGCGATGTACCTGAACTATTCTGTCAGCGATCTCCCCGGCCGTTCAGCGCCGGCGCGAGCAGTGCCGCGAAGTCGTCGACTGCGCGCCGGAGCGTGCGCGCGAGTAGTTGAAGTTCCTCGGCCGTCCAGACTGGCGGGTCGAAGCGCTGCGGGTCACTCGCAGCCATGTCCACGCGGTCCAGCTGCGAGACCACGTGCTCCAGCGCTGGGTCGAGCTCGTCCTCGTACATGCCCGAAATTACATCGGCGTGGTGAAGAAACATCCAGCCGTGGACGATTGCCTGTCGGTCAATGGTCTCAGCGCGCGGCTTGGTCGCCCAAGTCGTGACGGCGTCGAGATCGTTGACTGGATCGACGCCGGCCGGGTGGACTTCCACTGCGAGACCGCTTGCTATGCCGTAGGCGCGCGCCGCCTCGGCGGTCGGGAATGCGGGGATGCGACCCGCCGAATCGCGGAACACGCGGTCGGCCACATCGAAGTCGAAGGCAGACTGCCAGAGGACGAACCGATCTGTCCCTCGGAGCCTTACACGCTCGGCAAACGTCTTCAGGCTCATCGCGATCATGGTAGCTGTTCTAACGCCACAGCTAAGCTGCGTACGAGTTCAATAAAAGCGCTCGCCGGAGGCGAGCGCAATCCGAAGATCGTACGTCAGCTTCAGCGTTCGTTATGCCGCTGCCGCGGAGATCTCAGCCGACTGCCTGTGCACACACGGTTGGGGACAGCCGGGGCCCGTCATCTTTGAAGGCCCGCGCGGAGTCTCCAGTGCCGTTGGCCGATCACTAGCAACATCACGCCTGCGGTGCCGACGAGTGCGCCTGCAAGATCTGGGAGCACATCAGTCATCCGGCAATTGCCAGTGCGCGTCGCGCCCTCTTCAAGTTCAACCAAAGCACCCAATACCACGGTCGCCAGGATACTCCAGCCAACGGCCGTCCGATTCACCCGGGCAAACTGCACGACCGTCAAAACAAAGAACACGCCGAACAAGACGAGATGCGACAGCTTGGTCAGCGAGAGCGCTGCATTGGCGAGTGTCAGGTGCAGATCACAGGCTGGACAGGCGAACCGAAAACCGGTGCGCGCCGGAATGCGGGCGATGGCAACGACGATGTAAGCAGCGTAGAGCCACTGTCTGCGACGCCACACGGCGAGGAGCCACATGTACATCGGCGATTGTACAGGTTGCCTGAAGGGTAGAACACGGAGCGGCAGAAGATCTGCGCCTTTACTACCAACGCAGCGGCGCGGTGAGTCTCATGGGTCAAGATTGTCGTCTGGCCACGATTGCGCCATTTCCAACTGTCGCCCGGGTCCGAGTTCAAACGGCTTGACATGTGTACTACGTGGCACGATACTACGTATCACGTACTATGTCTGATCCAACCCTTCTCATCCTCGCTTCGCTAGCCGGCGGACAGAAACATGGCTACGCCATGCTGACGGACGTCGCCGAGTTTTCTGGTGTTGCATTGGGCCCGGGGACTCTCTACGGCGCGATCGGCCGCCTCGAGCAGGAGGGGCTTATCGAGGCGGTGGGCTCCACGGGGAGGCGCCGCCCATATCGGATAACGGCGCGCGGCAGGAAACACCTCGAGGCGCAGGTCGCGGCCCTTGCACCAATCATTCGTGTGAGCGCGCGACGACTTCGCAACGCATGAAACGTGTCCCGCGCGTTGTCTACCGCTTGTATCCTACTTGGTGGTTGGACCGGTACGGGGACGAGCTGGACGCGTTGGTAGAGGATACCGGTGCGTCGTGGTCGACTGTCGCCGACCTTGCCTTCGCGGCGCTCGTCGTGCGCGTGCAGCAGCGCGCGCCGGCGGCGGCCGGACCGCCCACTATACGCGATCTCCTCTGGCGCCCGAGCGGTTTCGTTCCGGTCGCCATGTCCGCGTGCGCGTTGGCCGTGATAGCAATTCACATCCTCACCTCGGGAGTTGCTCCCCAGGCAGACGAGGGTCCAGCTGCGCATCTCTGGCAGTTGCTGATGGCGGGCCAACTGCCGTTCATCGCGTGGTTCGCACTCAGGTGGGTTCCCGAACGCGGCCGCCGCGCGATGGCCGTCTCAGCGATTCACGCCGGTGCAATTGCCGCCGCGCTGTTTCCCGTGTGGTACCTCAAGTGGTGAAGTCCGCGCGCGGCGCAACGATCATGCGCTGGCTCGGGCGAATCGTTGCCGGTGTAATCGCGGCGCTCGTGCTGCTGATTGTCTGCATTGTGGTGGAGCACTCGCTTCCCCTTGAGCTCCCGCACCCCTCGGGGCCGTCACCCGTCGGTCGTACTTCCCGCACGCTCGCCGCCGGCGTTTCCGCGTGGATCTGGTATCCCGCCAGGCACAGCGAGAGCGTTGCGCCATATCTCCCCGACAGCATTCTCGAAAGCTGGACTCGTGCGCGGCCGGCCGTGATCAAGCTTCTCACGCGAGATCTGTCGAAGGTGCGAGCGCACGGGGTGTTCAACGCACCGTTCGCGGCCGACACCGCGCGGCATCCCGTGATTCTCTTTCGCGGCGGCGGTGGAGGCGGCGCGCTCGGTTTCACGTCGCACTTCGAGGAACTGGCGAGTCGTGGCTATGTCGTCGTCGCGATCGAGGGAGGGTTGAGTGACAATCCCGAGTCGTGCGTCGGGAAAAAAGACGAAGACGCGTGCGCGACCAAGCTGCTGGGCGCTGCAGTCGCCGTGATGGGCGCCGCGATCGACACGCTCACGGCACTCTCGACAACGGATCGGCTTCTCGCCGGACACCTCGAGGTAAAGACACTCGGCGTATTCGGGCACTCGTTCGGCGGGGCGCAGACACTCGCGTTCTGCGCGGCGGACTCGCGGTGTACGGCGGGGATCAATATGGATGGGCGGTTGTTCGGAAGCCTCGAGAGAAGCAAGGTCACCGCGCCATTCCTCTGGCTTCTGTCAGATCATAGCTCGTCCACGGACTCCGTGAGTCGGCAAATACTTGGTCAGATCGAGTCCGTCTATGAGCGTCAGCCGGCCGAGCATCGCATGCGGATCGCAATCAGGGGCGCGAACCATTTCACCTTCAGCGAGGATGGCGCGATGCTGAAGAGCGGCGCGCTCCGCGGAATCATGCGCGTGATGGGGATTCTGAGGATCAGTGGACGGCGGCAGGTCGAGGTCTCGTCCTACGCCGTAGGGAGCTTCTTCGACGCCTGGCTGAAGCGCGCCGGCGCTGCGCAGAACATGTTTCCCTCGCCCTCGTATCCGGAAATCATATTGATTCCGTGATCGAGAGCCATGAAAACACATCGCGGTCGGTGTTCGGCAGATACCCACGTTCTGTGTCACGCGCCGCTTCCCACGCCGCTGCGCATTCGTAAGCGGAGCGGCCTGTTTTCCAATGCCTTTCGGAGCCGGCTAGCAAAGGTCGCCAGTCCGAGCGAGCGTTGGACAAACAGTCTCTTCATCGACTCTCTGTTGCGGTATAACGCCCAAGTTAAGCTGCGGGCGACTCCATAAAATGCCGCGGCGAAGCCGCTGCTTCCATAGATCGACCGTCAGCTTCAACGCACGTTATGCCGCGTCTCACCGACCAGCGTCGTACGCGAGTGACGAGGACAGGGCCTTGTGGGCGCTGGCTTGGGCGAGCAACTCGTTGGCCTTTTTCGTGAAAGTCTCGACAGCGTCGGCGCCGGCGGGCCAACGCTTCGGCGGTTCGACCTCCGTGGCAAGTTGGACAAGAGCCTTCGCGAGCTTGGCAGGATCACCGCCCTGTTGGCCGTTCATCTTCTTCCACGCGGCAATAGTTTCGCGCGTCGTCTCAGCGTAGTCCGCAATCGACGGCTCGGGCCACTTGGTCGACTCGTCTGTGAGCAACTCGGTGCGGAAGAAGCCGGGTTCCACGAGCATCGTACGGATGCCGAATCGCGCGATCTCCGGTGCCAACGATTCCATCCAGCCCTCGACGGCGAACTTCGCCGCCGAATAGGCAGACACGAAGGCCTGCCCGGTGATGCCACCGGTCGAAGAAATCGTGATGATGAGTCCGCGGCGCTGGGCACGTAGGATGGGGAGCACGGCACGCGTTACGTTCACGGTGCCGAAGAAGTTGGTCTCGACCTGCGCTCGAAAATCCGCCGGGGAGATCTCCTCGAAGAAACCGGCGTAGAAGTTCCCAGCGTTGTTGACCAGGACGTCGAGGCGACCGAAGCGTTTCACGGCTGCTGCCACAGCGGCCTCGGCATCGTCAGGATTCGTGACATCGAGCTTGACGACGAGCAGATCGCTCGTGGATCCGACGGCTTTGGTCACGGCCTTTGTGTGACGGCCAGTCGCCACCACGGCGTGCCCCGCAGCGAGCGCTGCCTTCACGATGTCCACGCCCATGCCGCGGCCGGCGCCGGTCACGAACCACACGGTCTTGTCAGTCATCGCATGTCGGGTCGAGGTTAATCGCGGCTGGCGGCAGAGTCGTCAAAGCCAAGGCTGTGGTGTTGAGGCGGCGGAGGCAGGTGCGGACGCCGGCGGTGCGACAGGCTCCGTGGTCGGCATAACGCCGAGAGTTAACCCGCGAGCGCTCGACCCGACTGGCTCGCGATGATGACTTCCAAAATACCGGATGCTGGCGAGAAACCGGATGCTCTGCAGCGCTCGTCGGGTTCAACGATCGTTATGTGGCGGGTCGCGATGGCTGTGTCGCTTCGGCTAGGATCGAGGTCATTATCCGGAGGCAGTCGGCGCACACGATCACACTGCCACTGCCAGTGGTCGTGACTTCACCTGTCGCACGGCGCTGATGACAGAATCGGCAACGGGCCGCGTCGGGTGCTAGGCTGTGTCGGGCGAGCCTACGTGGGGCGAGCTGCCGAGCAGCCTGCGCGACGCAACGTTCGCACATGTAGACACGCGGACCGGCGATCATGTACGTGACCTCGTCCTTGAGCCGACCGCAGCCGTTGCACCGGACGATCCGAATCCGCCCAGCTATTCGCGACGCCTGTGGCACGGGTCACCTCGGTCGAGACTCCGATAAGGACTACGGGTCGAAAGCGTTTGGCGCCACATAACGCGTGTCAGTTCTGCTGCGGCGCCCGCCGGCGGGAGCGAAGGCAGCTGCAGTTCATCGACGCCATACGGGCGTCGACCATGATGCCGTCAGGCGCCGCCAGCAGCAACTGCTCGTTAGGCAACCAGGTCATCGTACTCTGCGTGCGAGCCTATCCAGAACCACAAGACTCCATCATCCACGTCGACGCCCAAGGCGCGGTAGTGTAGGCCGACGCGAACGGAGCGAAACCGACCGACGCGCTTAAAGCGGAGCGACGGGTGCGACGGATCGGCTTTCAGGAGCTCAAAACACTTATCCGCGAGCGCCCGAACATGCGCCGGGAGCGCGTCATAGCAGCGCCAGAAGCGCGGCGACGCGAAGTGCTTCAACGCGGACGAGAGCGTCCAGCGCGATGATCGGCCAAGGCTTCCTCGGCAAACTGATCGAGTGCGCCGGCCTGGGCATCAGCCTCGAACTGGCTGTCCCACGCCTGCGCATCGAACTCAACATACCAGCGACGAAACTCACTCAGTTCTTTCTGCGACAGGGAAGCGATCTCGCGCTCGAGTTGCTCGATTCGGGTCATTCCTGATTATACCGAAGCGTTTGATGGTTTGCCTAACGCGAGTGAGTTTAGCTGCGGCGTACACTTTCATTACTCAACCAAGCTGCTTCCCAGCGCCGCCAGCTACAACTCCTCGTTAGATAGCGCTGGCGCAAAGGGTCAAAGTGGGGAGCGTCGGAGATACTCATCCAAGCGCTCGGGGAGGTTCGCGTTCCAGTCACGAAGCGCGCGGCGCAGCTCATTGGACAAGTCGCCAACCCATTTCACGCGGTCCGGCCGTGAATCGAAGTCCATTACGGCCGCAGCATCGAATTCATCCGCGTGGAAGATTGCATGTCGGTACTGCGCTAGGTTGGCGACATGATCGGCCGTGAGAAGCACATCGACCTTAGCGTCGAAGAACTGCCACTTTCGCCAGCCCTCGACGACGACGTAAAGGAGGGCGCACCAAACAGTGTTGTGTGCGGCAGCGCGGAGGAAATCGTTGTTTTCGACGCGTATGCGTTGGTCATTTAGCGGGGCAATGAGATCATCATCGGACAGACCGCTCTCAATGACCTTGGTCATCTCGCGATGGTAAGCTTCCCATGCTGCATCGGCTCGCATCATAGCGATAGACAGCGACGCTAACCGCTTCAGGATGCGCCCCATCTCGGCTTGCATTGCGGCAACGCGCCGCTCGAACTTCGGTCCGGACGTCTCGTTCGCCACAGAAGCGTGTCGGCTATCTAACGCCAATTAGACGGTGAAGAACCAGCGCAAACGCTGCGAACACGATGGAAAAGCCGCAAGAGGCGCAGCATAATCCACACGCGGCCGCGCGTCAGCCAAAAGAGCAACGGCACCTGCGAGACGCGATAAGAGGCAGCCGCGAACGCTGGGACCGCATGATCGCCACGATGGGGAACGAATGGCCCACGTCGGGACGCGAGACCCGTATCTCTCTGAGTCCTCTGAGTCCTCTGTGGTTCAACGTTGGTCCGCGTGCGCCGTGAAGCTCTAGCCGCGGCGCGCGGCCTCGATCGTCGCGATGTCGATCTTCTGCATCTGCATCATGGCATCGAACGCGCGCTTGGCCGCAGCCGGATCGGGATCCGTGATCGCCTTCGTCAGCGCGATCGGCGTGATCTGCCATGACAGTCCCCACTTGTCCTTGCACCAGCCGCACGCACTCTCCTGTCCGCCGTTCCCGACGATCGCGTTCCAGTATTGATCCGTCTCTGCCTGGTCGGTGGTCGCGACCTGAAACGAGAAGGCTTCGTTGTGCTTGAACAGCGGTCCACCGTTCAGGCCGATGCACGGAATACCCAGCACGCTGAACTCGACGGTCAGCACATCTCCCTTTTTCCCCGACGGAAAGTTTCCAGGCGCGCGGTGCACCGCGCCAACGGACGAGTTGGGAAAGGTTCGCGCGTAAAATCGCGCCGCGTCCTCGGCGTCGCGATCGTACCAGAGACAAATCGTGTTCTTTGCCGGCTTGGCCATGTCATTTCTCCGCCGAGAGGTAGCTAGTACCTATTTGATCTTTCGCGCAGCGCGGTCACGACCGAACTGGTGCAGCACGAAGCCAGAGACGTTGCCGGACGCATCGCGCGTGAAGGTGATCTGCGCATCCACCTCCTTCACGAAGAAACCGGTCGCGCTTTCCGGCCAGAGCCGCACCGCCGGGCCAGTGGTCGGCCGCACGAACAGCGCTCCATCGCGCAGCGTGACGTCGAACTCGAGGCCGGGAGCGACGGCATACAGCCCTGCATACGGGGACAATGTCGACACCGGCAGTTCGATCGCCGTTCGCGCTCGCGGCGGCAGCGCGGACGGAGGCACGAGTCCCAGCAATCGCATGTACGACCCGAGCTGGCTGTAGTGCTCCGCCAGGTCCGTCTCGAAGGCGAGCAGGCTGGCCGCGAGGGCGGGCGAGTCGAGGCGCGGCACGCGTCCGATCGCGGAATCACAGAAGTCGAGCGAGCGCTTGAGCCGCGCGACCAGCGTGTCCTTGGGCCAGCGCGCCTTCACGGTGTCCGCAAGCGAGTCCTTCGCCGTGCGCTGGTATTTGAGCTCGCCGAAGCGCGAACAGAGCGAATTGTTGGCGTCCTCGAGGTGCTGCGCGATGTAGCCGATCGATTGCTGCACAGGCGTCG
>Ga0066652_100001041_pt1 | contig 13942 bp, 8 predicted proteins | sample GraSoiAngelo_101_FD_71413 | JGI IMG/M metagenome (GOLD analysis project Ga0066652, IMG submission 71413) | Grasslands soil microbial communities from the Angelo Coastal Reserve, California, USA - 14_0903_02_30cm | ecosystem: Environmental > Terrestrial > Soil > Grasslands | place: USA...
GTCTTCCAGCGATACGGCCGGTCGTCGTCGAGCTGGAAGCGGTTCGCCGCGACGTAGGCGACGCACTGATCGTGCGCCGACGCATCGATCGACGAGACGCGCGTGTCCTTTTGCATGTCCTTCGGCGTGACTTCCGTCCATCTCGTGCCGCCGTTGCGAGTGAGCCAGACGCGCCCGTCATCGGTGCCGGCCCACAGGTAGCCCGTCGTGCGTGGCGACTCCTCGAGGATGAATACGGTGTTGTAGTACTCCACCGACGTCTGGTCGAGTGTCAGCGGACCGCCCGAGCTCTCCTGCGTCTTCGTGTCGTTGTAGGTGAGATCGGGAGAGATGACCGTCCAGCTTTCGCCCCCGTTCGTCGATTTGTGCACGTGCTGCGAGCCCGCATACAGGAGGTTCGAGTTGTGCGGGCTGACGATGATCGGGAACGTCCACTGGAAGCGGTACTTCAGGTCCTTCGCCGGGTGGCCCATCGGATTGTCGGGCCATGGATTCACGTTGCGCTCGAGACCATTGCGCAGGTCCTTCCGTGTAAGCAGCGCACCGTACGAGCCGGCGTAGACGACGTCCGGATCGTCCGCGCGGGCTGCGATCCAGCCGGACTCGCCGCCGCCCGCATCCTTCCAATCATGAATATCGATTGTCCCTGCGGGGGAACTACTCGGTCCGCAGAGCGTGGAGTTGTCCTGCTGCGCGCCGCAGACGTGATATGGGAAGTGGTTGGTCGTGATGACGTGATAGAACTGTGCGGTCGCGAAATCCTCGTCCGTCCACGTCTTGCCGCCGTCGGTCGACGCCTCCGCGCCACCGTCATCCGTCTCGATCATGCGGTTCGGGTTGTCGGGGGCGATCCACAGGTCGTGCGAGTCGCCGTGGTGCATCCCGCGCACCGGACGAAAGGTCTTGCCCGCGTCCGTGGACTTCTGGAAGGACACGTTGTTGACGTACACCACGTCCTGATTCTTCGGGTCGGCGTGGATCTTCATGTAGTACCAGGCGCGCTGCGTGAGCGAGCTCTCGCCATTCGCCTTCTGCCAGGTGGCGCCGGCATCGTCGCTGCGATACACGCCGCCCTCCTTCGCCTCGATGATCGCGTACACGCGGCTGGAGTTCGCCGCGGACACGGAGATGCCGATGTCGCCCCAGATGCCGGCCGGCAAGCCCGGGTTGCGCGTGATCTCCGTCCAGTGATCGCCGCCATCCGTCGTCTTGAACATCCCCGAGCCGGGACCGCCGGAGTTCAGCTCCCACGGCTTGCGATACACCTGCCAGAGTCCGGCGTACAGCACGCTCGGGTTGCCGGGATCCATCACGAGGTCCACGGCGCCGGTCGAGTCGTTGCGGAAGAGGATCTTCTCCCACGTGGTGCCGCCATCCTTCGAGCGATACACGCCGCGATCCGGATTGGGACCGAACGCGTGGCCGAGCGCGGCGACGTAGACGAGATCCGGATTGGTCGGATGGACGATGATGTCCCCGATGTGCTTCGTCGCGGCCAGGCCCATCAGCTTCCACGTCTTCGCGCCGTCGGTGGACTTCCACACGCCGTCGCCGTGCGAGACGTTGCCGCGCAGCGGATACTCGCCGCCGCCCGCCCAGACGATGTCCGGGTTCGACGGCGCGATCGCCACCGCGCCGATGGTTCCGCCGAAGTACCGGTCCGTCACCGGGAACCACGCGTTGCCACCGTCCGTGCTCTTGAAGACGCCGCCGCCGGTGGTGCCGAAGTAGTACTCGTTCGGCCGCGCGACCGACCCGACCGCGGTGACCGAGCGGCCGCCACGATACGGGCCGAGCTCACGCCAGTGGACACCCGTCAGGGCTACGGAGTCGAACGGCTGAGTGACTGCAACGCTCTGCGCGGAGAGCGCGGGAGCGCACGAGAGCGTGATTACCGCAACGCGAACGAAACGGAGCACGGGGTGCCTCGACGAAGGAGATCGGTGGAGGCAGGAAACATCTTCGCCTCAGGAACGGCGGGAAAGGGGGATCGAGCCAGCGGCGGGAATGGCTCGATCGGGAAAGGGCGAACTGAAAAGGCGGGAAAGGGAAAGGGATTCGGGGAACAGGCGGTGGATGAACTGCGCCTCCCTGTTCCCCTGTCCCCTTCCATTTCCCGCCCCTGCGGTTCGCCTTTCCCGATCGAGCGATTTCCGCAGTTCAGGCAGTTCGTTACTTGAGGGCGTCGATGTTCACGACGGATTCGGCGAGATCGGTGAGCTTCTCGTCCGTGTCTCCCTCCTCGTCGAGAGTGCGCTGCAGCAGATCGGCATGCTCCGAGAGTCCCAGCATGTGCGCGTACGTGCGGGCACAGCCGTACCCAGCCATCTCGTAGTGCTCAACGCGCTGCGCGGCGGAGATGAGCGCGGCGTCGAGGACGTCGGAGTCCGAGAACTCCTTCATCACTTCTTCGCCCTCCTTCACCAGCCCTTCCATCCCCTTGCACTTGTGGCCGCTCAGGTCTTCGCCCAGGTCCGTGCCGATCTTCTCGAGCCGCTGTTTTTGCTGCTCGGTCTGCTGAAAATGCTCCTGGAAGGCACGCTTCAGCTCGGGGTGCTTCGTCTGCTTCGCCATCTTCGGCAACGCTTCGAGGATCTGTTCCTCCGCGCTGAACAGGTCCTTCAACTGTTCCAGATAGAGCTTCTGGAGTGACTCCTTTTCACGAGGCATGGTTGGACTCCTTTGCGACAAGTGGGGTTCTGCGGTCTGCGTCTGCGCGGCGCCGACGACACGCGGTTCGTGGGCGCCGAGGCGGATGAGTGAATGCAGATTCCCTGCCTGTCGCGATGCGGCGCGACTATGATTGAGCTCGCTCGACTTCTAACCGGAGAATTGTCATGCGTCGTACGGTTGCGTGGTGTGCGGTGGTCGGCTCGGCGCTGGCCGTCGGCTGCGCGAAAGACTCAGGAAACGCTGATTCGACGGCTGGCGCCTCGGCGGCCGCGGCGTCCCCCACCGCGGCGGCGGCGCGCAAGCTCGGTGAGACTGCCGGGCTCAAGGTGCCGGAGTCGGTGCGCTATGATCCCGAGCTCGACGTCTACTTCATCTCGAATATCAACGGGAATCCGTCGCAGAAAGACAACAACGGCTTCATCGTGCGCCTGCGGGCCGACAGCACAGGCAGTGCGCCGACGATGCTCGTCGAGGGTGGCAAGGGCGGCGTGACGCTCAACGCGCCAAAGGGCATGGCGCTCGAGGGGGACACGCTCTACGTCGCCGACATCGACGTGGTACGCATGTTCAACCGCCGTACCGGCGCGTCGCTCGGCAGCGTGGACTTGCGGGGGCAGAAGGCCACGTTCCTCAACGACGTGGTCGTGGGTCCGGACGGCATTTACGTCACCGACACGGGCATCCTGTTCGACGCGAAGGGCGGGATCACCCACCCCGGCGTGAACCGGATCTTCAAGATCGTGGGCAAGACGGTGACCGAGGCGGCGAAGGGAGACTCGCTCGGCAGCCCGAACGGCATAGCGTGGGACGCCGCCAACAACAGGTTCGTCCTCGCGCCCTTTGGCGTCGCGAACGTCCAGACGTGGACGGCAGGGCAGGCCGCGCCGACGAACATGATCGCGGGTCCCGGTCAGTACGACGGCGTCGAAATCGTGCCGCAGGGCATCCTGGTGTCGAGCTGGGCTGACAGCGCCGTGCACATCATCCACGGCGGCACGCACATGGCAACGCTCGTCTCCAACGTGAGCGCGCCCGCGGACATCGGGGTCGACACGAAACGCAATGTCCTTGCTATCCCGCGGTTCAACGACGGCAAGGTGGAGTACTACTCGATTCCGTAACGCAGTCATGCTGAGCGCAGCGAAGGATCTAGCATGACTGAAGAAGATTCTTCGCTTCGCTGAGAATGACCGCATATGAACTGACGCGATGCATCGTCTGCGACGCCGCGGACACCGACGTGGTCGCGGACGCCCACGACATCCGTGTCGAGTCCGAGCTGCTCTGGGAGTTCCACATGCGGCGACTCTCGCCGCGCACACCGCCGGAGCGGCTCGTCGATCGCGTCGCGTTCTCGCAGGACCCGCCCTGGCGGGTGGTCGCGTGCCGGGCGTGCGGCATGGTCTACCGGAATCCCGTGGAGAAGCGCCAGGTGTTGCGGGAGACGTATGTGGACACCGCGCCGGCGCTAGAGACGTTACAGGCGCTGCACGATGCGCAGCGGTCTTCGTACCGCGCGCAGGCGCGGCGACTGCGCAACTTCCTCGAGCGCCGCGGCGCCGGACTCGAGGTCGGCAGCTACGTCGGGGCTTTTCTCCGCGCCGCGCGCGACGCGCGCTGGCATTTCGAGGGGCTCGACGTCAACACGCGCGTCAACGATTTCACGCGGTCGCTCGGCTTCACGGTACATGACGGTGACCTGGAGACGTTTCGGACCGACCGCACGTTCGACGCGGTGGCGATCTGGAACACCTTCGACCAGCTGCCCGATCCTCGCGCCGCGCTGCTCGCGGCCAGGCGCGCGCTGCGGCCGGGAGGCGTGCTCGCGCTCCGCGTGCCGAATGGTGGCTGCTACGCGGAGTGGCGCGCGCGCATCGCGCATGGGGGCCGCGGCCTTCGTGGCTTCGGTGTCGCGCTCCTCGCGCACAACAACCTGCTCACCTTTCCGTACCGATTCGGCTTTTCGCCACATTCGCTCACGCGCCTGCTCGACGACACCGGCTTCCACGTGGAGCGCGTGGTCGGAGACGTCCTCGTTCCCACGGCGGACGAGTGGACGCGTGGCTGGGCGATGCTGGAGGAGCGGATCGTGAAGCCGCTCACGAGGCGATGGAAGCCGTGGTTCGAGGTCTACGCGCGCGCTTCGTAGCGTCCGCGTCTCGTAGCGCCCTGCGCTCAGCGACGCTGGGCGCGAGTGTGAGCCGCGTTCGTTCGCGCGGCGCCGAACAGCTGCTGCGCCAGCCACTCCGCGGCGAACCCGATGTCCCTGGCAGGCGGCCAATGGCCGCCGCCATACCAGCGCATCGTCTTCGGCTCGTGTGCCGCCGCGAACAGCCGCTCGGCCTGCGCGGGTTTCACCGTGCGATCGAAGCGACCGTTCACCATGAGCAACGGTCGGCCCCCGACGCGCCGTACCGCGCGCAACGGATCCACGACCGTACGCACCAGCGACTCGAATGGCAGTCCGTCCGGAAGATCGCCACCCGCGGCAAGCACCACCGCCCGAACGGAGGGCTCTCCGGCCGCGACGATGTTGGCGAGGAACGAGCCGAGGGAATAGCCGACGATGCCCAGGCGACTCGAGTCCAGCGCCGGATGCGCCGCGAGATACTGGAGGGCGATGCCCGCCTCGCGCACGGCTCGGCGCCACGTAGCGAGGAGCTGCATCGGATTGCTGACCCGCAGGGATGCGACGTCGCCACGCGCGCCGTGCATCGGCAGATCGATCGAGAGCGCGCACACCCCGCGCGTCATCAGCGCGAGCCCCACCGAATCGGTCATCCGTTCCTTCTCGGACCGGAAGCCATGCAGCAGGAGCGCGGCGGGCACGGCCTCGCGAGCGGATGGCACGAGCATGATCGCGGGCACGCGTTCCGTCCCGTCCACGAGGTCGAGGTCGAAACGCGTTCCCGGCGGGACGTCGCGGGCCGCACCCATCACGGCTAGAATGCGGTCGGCTTTCCGCGATCCGCGGCTGTCGCCCTTCACGCGCGCTCCGCACACTCTGAGGCCTTGCACCACATCGACTTCATGGCAGCGCAAGACGGCAAGATCGTGGCCCCGACTTGAAGCGCTGGCTTCTAACCGCGCTGAGCTTCGCGGTCGTTCTCGCGGTCTCGGTCTATGCGGTCCGGAGTGGCGCGCCGCATGGCGTCGATCTCGTCATCCCGCTGCGCGCCCACCTGCTCGCGCTTGCCGCGTTCGTGATCGAGGTGGTCGCGCGCTCCATCAAGCTGACGTTGAGCGCGAAGGCCGTGCACTCGCGCCTGCCGCTGACCACGTCGGTGCGTACGTCGCTCGGAGGCGATTTCGGCGCGTCGATCACGCCCGCGCGCGTGGGATCCGAGCCGGCGCGTTTTCTCATCCTCAAGGAAGCGGGAGTGCCGTCGTCCGAGGCGATGGTCATCCTCTACACCGAGCTCTTCCTCGAGGCGCTCTCGCTCGCGGCCGTCGTCATCGGCATCGCCTTGATCTTTCGCGCGTCGGGCAAGGCCTTCCTCGCGATGATCGGCGTGGTGGGCATCTATGCGATGTTCGTGATCGGCCTTGGCCTCCTGGGCTACATCCTGTCGCGTCGCGAGGTCGCCGACGAAGCGCCAGGATGGGCGCATCGCGTGCGCCTGCATGGCAAGCGATGGGAGATCGTGCAGCGCTGGTTCGGTCGCGTGCGAACCACGGTGGATGCATTCCGCGACATGTCGCTCGGCTGGGCAGTGCTCTCGCTGCTTTTTTCGATCGTGCACGTCGGAATCCGCTTCACTGTTCTCCCCGCGATCGTGTACTCGACGACCACTGCCGCGGTCCCGCTCGCGCCGCTCGTCGTATGGCCGCTCGGCATCATCTATGGTGCGGGCGTCGTACCAGCACCCGGCGGCGGCGGCGCGGTAGAGCTGACGTTCCGCGCGGCGCTGCACGGTGTCATTCCGGCGGCGACGTTCGCGGCCGCGCTCGTGTGGTGGAGGTTCTACACGTTCTACATCTACATCGTGCTCGGCGGGCTGATCGCGGGCAACACGGCGCTACGGGCAGTGCGCGAGACGGAGGAGATGGAGGAAGAGCTCGAGCGCGGAGAGTAGGCTCGGGATGACTGCACTACGCCTGCGACACTGACACTACTTCGCCCGCCATCGTGTCCGCCGGGAAATACGCGTTGCGGACGTATTGTTCCACCATGCGCTGCGTGTTGAAGAAAGAACCGTTGAGCGCGATGGCGGAACGCATCACCTCGGCGTACGCAAAGGGCAGCCCATAGAAGAGTGGAAGGATCACGCGCTCGAGTTTGAGATAGATGTCCTGCGCGTCCATCGATTGGTCGCCTTCGGACTCGTCGGACCCGATCGACCATCCCGTGACGCCCTCGACGTGTCCTTCGATCCACCATCCGTCGCGCACGGACAGGCTGGGCACGCCGTTCAATGCGGCCTTCATTCCGCTGGTGCCGGACGCCTCGAGGGGCTTCATCGGGTTGTTCACCCAGACGTCCACCCCCGCCACCATCTGCGCGGCGATCGACATCTCGTAGTTCTCGAGATACACGACGGTCACCCGGCCGCTGAGCTCAGCCGCCGCCTTGTGGATGCGACGAATGAGGTCCTTGCCGCCCATGTCGTTCGGGTGTGCCTTCCCGCCGAAGACGATCTGGACCGGACCGACTTTCTCCGCGATCTGCGCGAGCCGGTTCGGATCCGTGAACATGAGGTCGGCGCGCTTGTACGGCGTCGCGCGGCGGGCAAAGCCCAGCGTGAGGATGTTGGGATCCAGCTCCGCCTTCGTGCGTCGCGCCAACTCGGCGAGGAACGTCTTCTTCGCCTCGGCGTGCGCGGCCCGAATCTCGGTGAGCGGGATTCCGACGGCGTAGCGCAGATACAGGTTGTCGGTGCGCCACTCGGGGATGCGCTTGTCGAACAGCTGCTGAAACGCCGGTGACACCCACGTCCCCGCGTGTACGCCATTGGTGATGGAGTCGATCGGGAACCCGGGAAACATCGCGAGTGACACCTCGCGGTGCTTCATCGCGACCCCGTTCACGAACCGCGAGAGGCGCAGCGCCAGGTGCGTCATGTTCAGCTCAGTGGGATCGAGCACCTTCGCCGCCTCGAGCAGCTGAAAGCGGTCGGCGCCGACGATGCGCTGCACCAGCTCTCGCGGAAACCGGTCGTGTCCCGCTGGCACCGGCGTGTGCGTGGTGAAGACGCACTGATGACGCACGGCTTCGATGTCGTCGTCCTTGAGCTCGAAGGGCTGGCGTCCGTCGAGCTGCCACTCGAGGAGCGAGATCGCCAGCAACGCGCTGTGGCCTTCGTTCATGTGGAAGCGCGTATCCGCAACGATGCCCATCGCGCGGAGCAGCTGCGCGCCCCCCATGCCCAGCACGATCTCCTGACACAGCCGATACATGGCGTCGCCCCCGTACAGCTGGTCCGTGAGGGCACGGTCGTATTCGCCGTTTTCGGGCATCGCCGTGTCGAGGAGCAGCACGGGTACCTCGTGGCCGGTGACGCCCTTGATGGTGTAACGCCAGGCGCGGACCTGCACTTCGCGCCCCTCTATGGTGATCACGCAGCGCTCGGGCGTTTGCTGCAGCACGTCTTCCGGACGCCACTCGACGGGGCCCTCGGACTGATTGCCCTGCGCGTCGATGTGCTGTCCGAAATATCCCTTGCGGTGCAGCAGCGTGACGCCGACGACGGGCAGTCCCCGGTCGGCGGCGGAGCGCAGCGTATCGCCGGCGAGCACGCCGAGTCCCCCGCTGTAGGTGGGAATTCCCTGCTCGAGACAGATCTCCATCGAGAAGTACGCGATTCCCGCGGTCGTCTTCGTCCCGTTGGTCACGCTGTCATTCATTCGAATCAGTCAGAGGTTCGTCAGCCCAGATGATCGGACGACAGCGCAAGCGCACTCAACGAGTGTCCCGCACCAGTAGCTCGCAGGGCTGGCTCAACGGCATGAGCAGGGCCACATCGATTGTCACCGGAGAATCCACACTCACCAGCTCGACCACGCGATCGGTGAGCGCGGAACGCCAGCGCCCGGCGAGGTCAACCGGTAACGCCACCTCGTGCACTCTATCAGCCATACCCCCGTCGCGGAACCGCGTTCGAGCAGCGGCAATGCAGGCCTCGCTCGCAGTCCGCCGGGCGAATGCAAAAATGTCGACCTCGAGCGGGGACGCAACGGGGCGGGGATCGGGCTCGGACTGGGGGTGGACGGGCAGGAGCGGAACGTACTCGCCATTCAGCAGCAGCAACGGGTGTGCGCGCCTGAATCGCAGCAGCGACGACACCAGCGCGAGCTTCACCTCGTCGCCGAGCTCGACATCGTCCGTCGCGAACGCCGATTGCAGGACCGCTGACGCATTCTGTCGCTCGAGAAGACGCATGCGTCGCTCGAAATCCACGGGCGCGCGATTGTCCGGATCGACCAGCGTGAAGTTCCAGAGCTCGTCGCCCTGATAGATGTCCGGCACGCCGGGCGAGAGAAGGTGGAGGAGCAATCGCGCGAGGGCGACGCGGAAGCCAGGCCGGGCGGTCTGCGCGGTGAGACGGGCGACATCGGGCAGAAAATGCTCTTCGTCCCCGGCCACCATCGTCGCACGCACGAAGTTGTCGAGCGCATTCTCGTACTCCTCGTCGCGATCCACCCAGCTCGTGCGCGTCTTGGCTTCCCTTGCCGCCTTGGCCATGTACCGCACGACACGCTCGCGCGTTCGATCGAGCCATTCGCGCGATGGCAGATCGTCCGCGCGCCGGTCCTGACGCGGCGCCGGCCACAACCCCAGCAGCGTCTGGTAATACAGGTACTCGGAGTTCGTATCCGGCGACGGCTTGCCGGCGACGACGCGCTTTCGTGAACGGTTCAGCCTGCGCCAGCGCCCGACGTAGCGCGCCCACATTCCCGGATCCGCGGTGAGGACGTCGAGGCGCGAACGCAGATCCGCGCTCCGCTTCGTGTCGTGCGTATTCGTCGCGAGCATCGTGCGCGGCCAGCGCGCCGCGCGATCGAGGTTACGCTCGTGCAATCGGACGGGCGCGTCGTCGAGCCGGCGATCCGGTTTCGCGCCGACCTCGTTGCGCGACGCCAGTGGCAGGTACACGTAGAGCGCGGTGTCCTCCACTCCCTTCGCGGCGGCGGGGCCCGACGTCTGCTGGAATCTGGCGACGAGCTCCGCACGCAGTTGGTCGCTGGGCGACGGCACCGAGAGAAATGCGCGCTCGAGCAGCGCGATGGCTCGGATGTCGGCATCTCCGCTCGCGCGCGCCGCGCGGAAGGCGCCCGTCAGCCGCGCGCGATCCGTGTCGGGCACGACGCCGGGCTCCACGACGTACGTGCGATACGACTCGAGGTGCGCCATCACCTCGACGATCGCGCCCGCCGCGGTCTCGACTTCCACGTCGGCGTTCCATGCGTGTGCCATGCGGGCAAGACGCAGCACGTCGGACCACAGCGCGCCGCGCAGCGCCCTGCGCTTCCCGTCGAGCGCCACGGCGCGAAAGTCGAGGTCGGGGCTGTGCCGCAGGCCGCGGTAGTGCGCCTCCACGAGCGAGAATCCGTTGGCGTCGAGAAAGACCTCCTCGACCTGGTTCATGAACTCGTAGCCCGTCGTGCCGGCGACGGGCCACTGCGGCAGGACCTCGTCGCCGCTGAGGATCTTCTCGACGACGATCGGGAACGGATCCGGCGCGTCGGTGTGCCGCGCCGCATCCACGCGCGCGCGCAGCGTGGCGAGGTACCACGCCGGATCCCGGAGGCCGTCCACGTGGTCCACCCGCAATCCATCGAGCACGCCGTCGCGCACCAGCCGCAGCACCAGCGCATGCGTCGCGTCGAAGACCTCGTCCGTCTCCATGCAGAGCGCCGCGAGGTCGCTGACGTCGAAGAAGCGCCGGTAATTGACGTCGGAGCGCGCTTTTTTCCAGAACGCGAGCCGGTAGTTCTGCTGATCGAGCAGCGCCCGGAAGCGTTTCCGTCCGTCGGCCCCCTCGGCCCACGCATCCGCGGCCCCGCGCGCCTCCGGCGTGAACTGCGCCAGCTGCAGCTCGCGCGGCAGCGTCGACGGATCCAGGGGAAACGTCGCGTCGAAGTATTTCACGCGTGAACCGCTCTCGCGGATGTGGAGCACGAGCTCACCGCGCGCGATCACCCTGTCCAGCTCATCGCCCAGGGCGGGCAGCACGACCTTGCCGCGCGCCCGCGGCGCGTCCCACTCGATGTCGAACCAGGACGCGAAGCGCGAGCTCCGCCCGCGCTCGAGCACATTGTCCCAGTACGCGTTCTCCGCGGTCGCGGCCATGTGATTGGGCACGATATCGAGGATGATCCCCATCTCGCGGGCATGCAGATCGTCGGCAAGGGCGCGCAGATCGGCCTCGGTCCCGAGCTCCGGATTCAGGCGCGCGTGATCGATCACGTCGTAGCCATGCTGGCTGCCCGTGCGAGCAGCGAGTATCGGCGAGAGATACAGGTGCGAAACGCCGAGCCCCTGGAAATACGGCACCAGCTCACGCGCGCGCGCGAATGGAAAGCTCTTCGTGAGCTGCAGCCGGTACGTCGCCGTCACGACGCGCGTCATCCGGGCCTCAGCGCCGCGCGGGTCCGCGCCGCGACGCACAGCGAATCGTGTCGTCGACCTCGAAGCTCCACCCCGCTTCCTCCACGGTCATACGCGTGCGGCGCCGCCAGATCGGATACTTGTCGGGTCCGACGCCGGGCACATTCACCGGCTCCTGCTCGGCGATCAGGTCGTCGAACGACAGGCCGACGAGCTTCGCCGGCGACGAGCACAGGAACTCGTGCACCGCTCCCGTGAGCGTCCGTACGAAATGCCCCGTGTCGAAGGATGGCAGCGCCGCAATTCCGAGCAGTCGCAGCAGCGACTTTTTGTCGACCGCCCGCTCCTCCCTCGCGCGCTTCACGTCCTTCGCGTCCGCGACGAGCCCGACCTGCTTCCGCAGGTCGATGTCGCGCCCGGACCAGAAGCCGGCGATCGGCGCCATGTCGTGGGTATTCGCCGTCGCCAGCGACAGCGGCGGGTAGCGCTTCGCGGGCCGGAAGCCGCGCCGGTCGCGCTCGAAGTACAGCACCTTCGACGAAAGAATCCCCCACTTCCGGAGGGCGGGCGGCACTTCCTTCGGCACGACGCCCAGGTCCTCACCCACCACGAGCGCGTCGTGCCGCACGCTCTCCAGCGCGAGAATGCCGAGGAGATCACCGGCTGGAAATCTCATGTAGGCTCCGTCCCTGCCGGTCGCGCCGTCGGGAATCCAGAAGCTGCGAAACAGCCCCATGACGTGGTCGATGCGCAGCGCGCCGGCGTGCTCGAACCCGCGTCGCAGCAGCTGGATCCAGTACCGGTACGATTGCTGGCGCAGTGCGCGCGGATCCATCGGCGGCAGACCCCAGTTCTGTCCCAGCGCCGAATACGGGTCGGGTGGCGCGCCGACGCTTGCGCCGCGCAGAAACAGCTCGGGAAACGTCCACGTGTCGCTGCCGCCGCCGCTCGTGCCGATGGCGAGATCCTGATACACGCCGATCTCCATGCCGAGCGTCCGCGCGCGCGTGGCGACTTCACCGAGCTGTCGGTGCAGCTCGTACTGCAGCCAGCGATGCAGGTCGACGCGCGCCGCATTGGCGTCGCGAAAGGCCGCGACGGCATCGTCGTCCGGCCGCTGCATCGGAGCCGGCCACTGCCGCCAATCCGGCACCCCGGCGCTCTCGGCGATCGCCATCCAGGTCGCGAACCGCGTGAGCTCCGGCTCGCGCAGTCGCACGAAATCCAGGTAGTCGCGCGCGCGGCTCGCTCCGGTGGTGCCGGCGCGCGAGCGAAACGTCTCGTGCAGCGCCGTGAGCACGCGCATCTTGAGGTCGATGGCGCGGTCGTAGCCCACCATCGGCGCCGCGCGCAGCTGGGCGATCTCATGGCGTGTCGCATCGGCGGCCAGCAGAGCGCGCGCCGCGTCGGAATGCTGCAGCTCCGGCACCACCTCGACGTCGATGTACAGCGGATTGCGGAACAGCCGGGTGACCGGACTGTACGGACTGATGTCCATCCCGCGATTGTAGAGCGCGTGCAGCGGGTTCACGCCCACGAAGCTCGCGCCGCGCGCGCCCGCCCATTCCACGAGCAGCATGAGCGTGGTCAGGTCCCCCACGCCCCAATCGTGCTCGCGTTTCGTCGCATACAGGTTTGCGACGATACCCATGCGGCCGCCGCGAAAGAGCATGTCCGGCGTGACGCAGCGTGACGGCACGACGATGAGGGACTGCTCCGCGCGCAGCTCGGTCAGACCGTGTCGTGCGATTGCGACGACGTGGTGATAGCCATACGGCACGCGTGTCGGAAACCCGATGACGGCTCGGCGGCGGACACGGGCCGACGACCGCCACGTGTGGCCCGCCTCTTCGGTGAGCGTGATCTCGACGTCGGCTTCGTGCAATCCGGGTGGCAGCTGCACCGGCACACCGCGCGCGGAGCGGTCGTCTCGCGCCACGACGCGCACCGGGGCGACCAGCTCGCTCCGCGCCTCGTGTGTCAGCTCCGCCAGCCAGCCGCGCGCCGCGTCCTCGGTCGGCGCGTCCATGCCCATGACGGACAACAGCGCCTCGCGCGCGACGTCGCTCGTCGGCACCACACGTTTGCCGGAGATGTCGACGTACCCGTCGAGGATTCCGACGCGTCGCGACAGCTCCCCGAGATAGCGACGTGCTCGTGCCACGTGTCTGCTACGCGCCCCCCCCGGGCTCCGGCGACAGAACGAGCGCGCTGAGCGGAGGCAGCGTGAGCACGATCGACTGCGGGAAGCCGTGGAAGGCGGCGCGCTCCGCGGTCACGTGCTCCCGCGTATGGTGTCCGCTGCCGCCCCACTGCCGGGCGTCCGAGTTCAGCACCTCGCGGTACGCCATCCTCGCCGGCGCGCCGATGCGGTAGTTGTCGCGCGGCACCGGCGTGAGGTTCAGCACCACGACGGTGTGCAGCTCCCCGTCGCGCCGCACGTAGGACAGCACCGAGTTCTCGCGATCCTCGGCACTGATCCAGTTGAACCCTTCGGGCTCGCAATCCCGGCGCCACAGCTCCGAGCGCTCGCGGTAGAGCCGCGCGAGCCGCGCCACATATTGGCAGTGCTGTTCGCGACGGTGATCGTCACGGAGCAGGTTCCACTGCAGGCTCGCGTCGTGATCCCACTCCGACGAGGGCGCGAGCTCCGTCCCCATGAAGAGCAGCTTTTTCCCCGGACGCGTGAGCATGTATGCCAGCAGCATCCGCAGGTTGGCG
>Ga0066652_100001042_pt1 | contig 13938 bp, 9 predicted proteins | sample GraSoiAngelo_101_FD_71413 | JGI IMG/M metagenome (GOLD analysis project Ga0066652, IMG submission 71413) | Grasslands soil microbial communities from the Angelo Coastal Reserve, California, USA - 14_0903_02_30cm | ecosystem: Environmental > Terrestrial > Soil > Grasslands | place: USA...
GTGGGGCGGCCGATCGTGGTGCCAATGATACGAGAAAAGCGAGCCAGACTGAACGGCCTCGCGTCGTCGGCAGTCGCGAGGGCCGACGTGCGGCTCCTCTAGCGCTCGCTCCACGCCGTCATTCATTTCGCGACCGAGCAGTGCTGCCACATCGGTCTCACAGCATGGAGCCCTTCGTGCGTCCATTCCGGATCGTCTCGCCGCGCGCGGCACTCCTCGCGCTCGTCGTCGTCGCCTGCGCGCGCGACGCGAGCACCACGAGCGACTCGACCGCCACGACCGGTGCGACGACGAGCACCGCGCCGATCGTCGCCGGCACCGCGCTCGCCGCGCCGCACATCGGGCCGGCGGGCGAATGGCAGACCCCCGCCGGCGACTATGCCGCGTCGCGCTACAGCGAGCTCGCGCAGATCACGGCGGCGAACGCGAAGAATCTCCACGCCGCGTGGACCTTCTCGACCGGTGTGCTCCGCGGCCACGAGGGACAGCCGCTCGTCGTCGGGAGCACGATGTACGTCGTGACCCCGTACCCGAACGTCGGCTATGCGCTCGATCTCGCGACGGAGGGACAGCCGCTCAAGTGGAAGGTGCGTCCGGAGAACGCGCAGGCGGCCGTCGGTCTCGCGTGCTGCGACGTCGTCAATCGCGGCGCTGCCTATGCCGACGGGAGGATCTTCTACAACCTGCTCGACGGACACACCGTCGCCGTCGATGCGGCCACGGGGAAGCTGCTCTGGCGGACGCAGATGGGGCAGCTCGGCAAGGGCGAGACGATGACGATGGCGCCGATCGTCGTGAAGGGGAAAGTCATCGTCGGCTCGAGCGGCGGCGAGATGGGCGTGCGCGGCTGGATCGCGGCGATCGATGCGACCACCGGCAAGGAGACATGGCGGGCGTACAACATCGGTCCCGACGCCGACATCAAGGTCGGGGCGCGGTTCCGGAACTTCTACTCGACGGACAAGTCGCCCAACCAGGGCGCGACGAGCTGGCCGTCGACGACGTGGCAGCAGGGCGGCGCGACGGTCTGGGGATGGATCTCGTACGATCCGCAGCTCGACCTCATCTACCACGGCACGTCGAACCCGGGACCGTGGAACGGCGCGCAGCGTCCCGGCGACAACAAGTGGAGCGCGGCGATCGTCGCGCGCGACGCGAACACGGGCGAGATGGTGTGGGCATTCCAGCCGACGCCGCACGACGTGTGGGACTACGACGCGGTGAACGAGAACATCCTCGTCGACCTGCCGATCGGCGGCCGCACGCGAAAGGCGCTCGTCCACTTCGATCGCAACGGCTTCGCCTACACGATGGATCGCGCGACCGGCGAGGTGCTGCTCGCCAAAGCGTACGTGCCGATGAACTGGTCCACCGGTGTGGATCTGAAGACGGGGCGCCCCATGCTCGACACGAGCAAGGTCCCCTTCCGTGGCAGGAAGGTGACCGACATCTGTCCGAGCCTCGAGGGTGGAAAGAACCAGCAGCCCGCCGCGTTCTCGCCAGCGACGGGGCTGGCCTACGTCCCGACGAACAACCTCTGCATGGACTTCGAGGCGCGCGACGTCGCGTACCTGCCCGGCACGCCGTACATCGGCGGCAACGCGCCGGAGAAGGGCGGACCGGGTGGCTACCGCGGCGAGTTCATGGCGTGGGACGCGACGACCGGCCGGAAGGTGTGGGGGATCAAGGAGCCCTATCCCGTCTGGGGAGGCGCGCTCGTCACGAAGGGAGGCGTCGTCTTCTACGGTACGCTCGACGGCTGGTTCAAGGCCGCGGACGCGCGCACGGGCGCACTCCTCTGGAAGTTCAAGGTCGGCTCGGGCGTCGTCGGCAATCCGATCGCCTACACCGGCCCGGACGGGAAGGAGTACATCGCCGTCTACTCCGGCGTCGGCGGCGACATGGGCCTCCTCATCGCCGGCGACGTGGCCTCCAATCTGCCCTACGACGTGCGTGAGCGCGGATCCACGCTGCCGGACATTTCGCGCTGGACGAGCTGGGGGGGGATGTTGTTCGTGTTTGGGCTCTAGGAAGAAGAAAGTGTGAGTTGGTGAGTTGGTGAGCGAGTGAGTTGGTCGGTTGTTCGGCGCGCTCGTTTGACCAACGAACCAACCGCCAGAAACCGCACAGCGAGGCGTCCACACTCGTTTCCCGTCTGCCCGACCAACTCACCAATCAACCGACTAGCTCACCAACTCACCAACCAACCAACCAACTCACCGCTTCCATGCGTCGCATCATCGCACTCGCCATGGTCCTCATCCTCCACACCCAGGCCTGCCGGGACTCCAGCGCACAGGAGCCGCGCACTCCGCGCGCGCAGGCGCCCGCGCCGCGTGTGGACACCACGAGCCGCTTCGTCTCACACCTCGAGCACGTCCAGCCGGGCGGGGTGGCGATCCCGCGCGGGATGGTGCTGCGCAACCCATACGAGGGAAGCGCCGCCGCCGTGGCGACGGGCGCGAAGCTCTTCGTCGCCTACAACTGCGTCGACTGTCACGGCGCCGACGGGAGTGGCGCGATGGGACCGAGCCTCGCCGACGGACGCTGGCACTTCGGAGGCACCTCGGCGGAGGTGTACGAGTCGATCTACCAGGGCCGCCCGGAAGGGATGCCCGCGTGGGGCTCGCTCATCTCCTCCGATCAGATCTGGGCCCTCGTCACCTACGTGCGCTCGCTCGAGAAGGGAAAGAACGTGACGACCGAGAACTTCGGCGGCGCGACGGTGGAGAGAACGGGACATTGAACGGCTGTGAGTTGGTTGGTTCGATCGTTGGTGAGTTGGTCGGTGAACCAGTGAACCGAACGGCCCTGGCAACAACCGGCATGGAAGCCCCACTGAAGGATCTCCACGCCGGTTCGTAGCCCGGGCCGTTCAACTCACCAATCAACCGACCAGCCAACCAACGATCCAACTCACCAGCTCACGGCGTCTTCCTGTGGTACAGCAAATCGTACGTCGTCTTCCAAGTCGCCCCGCCGTCCGTGGAGCTCTCACCGAGCTGCCGCACGGTGTTCGAGTCCACGGGCGTGAACGTGAGCCGCATCTCCGTCGCGGAGGACTTGCCGGCGGCGGGAACGTGGGCGCGGAAGACGATGCTCGGCCCCACCCACGAGCTCTCGCGGAACTCCGTCGGGTTGCCGTCCTGCCCGATCCAGTACTGCTGCCACTGCCCGACGGCGGGGTTGTACGCGTTGAGGCTCTTGCCGTGGCCGCCGTTCCCACTGGTCCAGTTCTCGAGCAGCGCACATCCGCCGCTCACGGATTGAATGCTGCTCGAGCCGGCGGGACCGCTGCCCGTCGGTCCCGTGACGGTCCACTCACCGATCCAGAAGTCGAATCGGTGTCGTTCCGCGACGTCCGCGCACGGTGTCGGCGCGCGCTGCGGCGCCGCAGTGGGGCCGGCGTTCTGCGCCCGAAGCGCACGAGCCGTCAGCCCGACGACGGCCAGCGCGAGCGCCATGGAGCGGAGCAGGCGCGTACGGTGACGGAGATTCATCGATGATCCCTCAGTCGAATGAGTCACCAACCCGGAGCCCGAAAGCACAACCAGCGTGAAGCCCCTCCCCGGAGGACTCCACGCTGGTCGCGCTGCGAGCATGTCGATTCTCGATCGAGCAAACCACCAAACCACCAAACCACCAACCCGTTCTACTTGATGTCCGCCGATCGATTGATGCACTGCCCACCCGGGAACTGCGGGTTGTTCGACTCCTCCTGCGGGATCGGGAGGTTCACGTCAGCCGCGTAGTTCGTCCCCTGCTTGTCCGGGTTGTCTTCCTGGTACGGGCCCGTCGGCCACACCGACTCCGTCGCGCGGCCATACTGATAGGTGAGCCGGCGCAGATCGCCAACGCGGTGACCGGTGAGGAACAGCGTGAGTGCGCGCTCCCGGAACAGCAGGTCGACGCGGCCCGCCAGCGTCGCGGGGATGTCGGCCGCCGTCAGCGCCGGCGGCTGCGGCCGCGCCGGCGACGTCTGATCGGGCACGGATGGATACGTCAGCGCGGCGGCGCGCGCGGCGTTCAGCTTCGTGAGGAACGTTCCGACGTCGCCGATCTTCAGCGCCGCTTCCGCCTCGATCAGCCGCGCCTCCGCACCGATCGCCAGTGGCGTCGGCGACTTGTAATCGAAGTACTTGGTCGTGAAGAAGAGCGGCGTGCTGCCGTCGAAGCCGACCTCGTAGCTGTCACCGAGCACGTCGCCGGCCGCGAACACTGGAGCGCGCGGATCGTCGAGCGTCACGAACGGGAGCCCGTTGATCCCCTCTTTGTCCGAGATCGTGAACCGAGCCTCGAGGTAGTTGAACGCGAAGAACGCGTTGTTCTGCCGGCCCGTCGTCTCGCTGTGCTGGATCACGTACACGAAGCTCGACGGCACGGACGCGACGGCCGCGGCGGCCTGCGCGTAGTTCCCGAGGTCGAGCAGCGCGCGTCCCTTGCCGATGCGCGCCAGGTTCAGCGCCGTGGACCCCGCCGCGCCCCCCGTGGTGGCGACGGTGATCGCCGAGTCGAACTTGGCGACCGCCGTGGTGAGGAGCTGGGTTCCCGACTGCGGCGGACCGTACTCGAACGTGCCGTCCGCCAGCACTCGACTGGTCGGCACGCCGTTGCAGTACCCCTCGGCGAACATCACGTACATGTAGCCCGCGAGCGCCTGTGCTTCGGCGCGATTCGGGTTGGTCGGATCGAGGTCGCGATACCGCGCCGCCACGAGGTCGGCCGTGGCGCGCGCCTGCTGCGCGACCTGGAAGGTCTGCAGCGTCGTGGAGTTGATGGGCGTCGTCGCGCGGCGGTCGACCTCGATGCGGGTGGTGTACGTTTCCGCGTTCAACATCTCGTCGGTGAGCAGCGCCGTGATCTGCGCGTACCCTTCGTTGTAGTCGAGCAGGGGCAGCTGGCCCCCGTAGCCGCCGGCATACGCGAGCTGGAAGTCGCCAACGGCGGATGCGAAGGCGCTCGGCAACGCCGCCTTGCTGGCGATGTCCCCCGGCAGCACGACGTCCGGTGTCGGCACTTTGAGCAGCTTGTCCTGATTGCACGCCGCGAGTGTCGCCGCGCCGAGCAGCGCGACGGCAAGGGAGGCGCGGACCGCGCGACGCTTCGAGTGTGTGGGTGTCGTCATTGGGCGCATCCTAGAAGCTCAGCGCGAGACGCGCGGTGAAGTAGCGGACATTCGGAGCGGTGAGGAAGTCGGCGGTGCTGAAGTTCGACTGTGCGTTCGAGTTGACCTCGGGATCGAGGCCCGAGTAGTTGGTCCAGGTGTGCAGGTTGCGGCCGGCGAAGGTGAGCACGGCCGACCCCGCACCGGCGCGCGCCGCGAGTCGTGGGGGCAGCGTGAGCGACAGGGCCACCTCGCGAAGCTTCGTGAACGCCGCGTCTTCGATGTATCCGCCGTTGTACCCGAGGGCTGCGGCCTGCGCGGCCGCCTGCCGCTCGAGGTTGCCGGCGTTGGGGAGCTGCACGGCCTCGCCGTTGGCGAAGATCGCGTTCCGGTAGACACCGGTGAGGTTGTAGATCTTCTGCCCCGAGCGGCGGTCGAGCGTCGCCGTGAGCCGTGCCCACCCGAGCTGCACCGACGGTGTGAAGCTGATCTCCGTCTTGGGGAACGGAGTGCCGAGCAACGTCGCGGAGTCGGCCACGGTGAACTCACAGGTCGGCGAGCCAGGTCCGGCGGGGCAGCCGATCAGGCCGTCGCCGTTGGCGTCGCTGTATGACACCGCGTTCGCCCAGTAGGCGCCGAGCGGCACGCCGGTGCGGAAGATCTGCGTGTTGTCGAAGCCGCCGAAGAACTGCGGGATCGCCACGCCGGCCTCGTCGGATCCGAGATCCTCGAGATTGTTCTTCGTGAACGAGCCGTTGACCGTCATGTCGACCTTCACGAGCCGGTTCTGGAGGACGGCGGCGCGGAGCAGCACCTCGTCGCCCCAGTTGCGCACCTTGCCGACGTTGATGAAGCGATTCGGGCTCGTGCCGAGCGAGGGCGCGTTGTTCACGTTCACCAGCGCGTCCTTCGTCAGCTTGTTGTAGTGCGAGTACTCGACGCTGATACGGTCGTCGAACAGGCCGAGGTCGAAGCCGAGCTCGCGCTCCGTCGACTTCTCCGGCTTGAGGCTGTTGTTTCCCGCGCCGCCGATCGTGAACGCTGGCACGTCGGCGCCCTGGACGATCGACGTCACGGGCCGGTAGTACTGCTCGGCGGCGAGATATCCGGGATTCTGGCCCGACGAGCCGACCGCGGCGCGGAGGCGGAGTTGAGAGAGCGACGGGATCTTCGGGAAGAACGGCTCCTCGCTGGCGACCCACGACGCGCTCACCGACGGATAGACGACGCGCGCGAAGTTGGCGCCGAAGGCGCTGTTCTTGTCGGTGCGGACGGAGCCGGTGAGGAAGAGCCGATCGCGCCACGCGACCTGCTCGCGGCCGAGGAAGCCGAGCGTGCGGATGTCGTTCGTCAGCTCGGAGACGGAGAACCGCGCCGCGGTGCCGGCCAGCGAGCTGCTGCCGGACAGCAGCTTCGCCCCGAACGCGTCCGTCCGGTGGAAGCCTTCGTCGCTGTACGCTGTCCCGGCGCTCGTCGTGAGCTTGAGCGTCGGCATCGCGTTCCACGTCGCCTGGGCGTTCAGGCTCGCCGTGTAGTTGAAGATGTTCGCGTTGTACACGCCGCGATATCCTTCCTGCGACGGCTGATCGACGACCAGCACGTCCGGGGGAAGCGTCTGGGTGTCGGCGCGATGGTTGATGTCCGCGCCGAAGGTGCCGTTCATCGCGAACCAGGCGGTCGGCGTCCAGTTGCTCGTCAATCCGCCGGTGAGGCGCTGCACGTTCTGACGGACGTCGATGTTGAGGAAGTCGTACGGGCTCAGGCCGCGGTTGTAGTAGCCATGGCTCACGGTGTCCGTGCCGCCGCTGCAAAGGCTGGCGTGCTTCGTGGCTTGGCCCGGCGCGCAGTCGGCCGCGCTGCCGAGCATCGAGGCCGACACGACGCCATACGAGTTGTTGTCGTTCTGTGGGCGCCGCAGCTCGCTGTTGATGAAGCCGATGTTGAGCTGCGCGTCGAGCGTGCGGTGCAGCTGCGAGCGCACGTTCGTGCGGATGTTCATCCGCTGCAGCCCGTTGCTCGGCACCACGTTCTGTTCTTTCTGATACTCGCTCGCGATGAAGTAGGTGATCGCCTCGGCGCCGCCGTTGACGCTCAGGCCGAGCAGCCGCCGGTTGCCCTGCTGCAGGAGCCCCGACGACTTGATCGGGATGTTGGAGATCGTCGAGTCGACCGTGGTGCACGCCCCCGCCGTGCCCAGGGTGCGCGAGAACAGGCTGCAGTTGGTGCGAAGCGTGCCGGCCGCCGTGTGGCCGTACGAGCGAAGGTTGGCCGGATAGTCGTTGACGTCGGTGAGCGTTCCCAGCTCGCCGAACCCGTCCCACTTGGTCTTGCCCGCCCGCCCCTTCTTGGTCGTGATCTGAATGACGCCATTGGCGGCGGCGGTGCCGTAGAGCGCGGCGGCGGCCGGGCCCTTCACCACCTCGATGCTCTCGATCTCCTCGGGGTTGATGTCGTTGAGCCGCGAGGGGAACTGGCCGCCGACGTCGATCGGGGACGACTCCGGCGTGTTGTCGAGCCGCACGCCGTCGACGATGAGCAGGGGCTCGTTCGACAGGGAGATGGAGTTGGAGCCACGGATGCGCACGCGGGTCCCGGCGCCGCTCTCGCCCGCCGACGTCTGCACGACGACGCCAGGAGCGCGCGAGCTGAGCGCGTCGGAGAAGGTGCTCACCGCCGCCGTCGTGATCTGCGTCGCGTCGATCTGCGAGGTGGACGCGCCGCTCTCCCGTCGGCGTTCGCTCTGGCCGGTGGCCGTGACGACCACCTGGTCGAGGGTCGTGACCGCGGGCACGAGGATGAAGTCGGCCGTGGCGCCCTGGCTGCCCACGAGGACAGCGCGCGACTGCGGCGCGTAGCCGAGCAGCTGGGCCGCGAGCGTCACGGAGCCGGAGGGCACGCCGGCGATGCGGTAGACCCCCGAGGCGTCGGTCAGCCCTCCGCGCTGGGTGCCGACGACCCGCACCTGCACGCCCGGGATCGCGCGCTCGCTGCCGCGCTCGCGAATGGTGCCGCTCACTGTACCGACCGTACCCTGCGCCATCGCGGACGACGCGAGCGCGAGGACGGCGGCGACGATCGACAGAAACGTTCGGCGCATCATAAGCTCCTTGAATACGGAGACGGCAGTGCGACGGAGTTCGTCGCACCGCGTGTGTGGTGGAACACCCGGACCGCGAAAAGCGTCGTCACGACGATGCAGGGAGGGCACGTTCCGGTGCAGGGAGGGACAATAGTCATGCGGCGGGAGCGGCTGCGCGAGGCGTGCAACGGCTCCCTGATTCGTGACTCCGTGAAACTGGAGCCGCGTCACTTTGGGGCTCGGAGACCTCGAAAAGGCCTCGGGACGCGTTCCGGTTCCCGAGGCCGTTCCTGCGAGGTGCCGAGCTGCAAAGATACCTAGTCAGCTCTCACTCGGTACCACTTCGATCAGCGCCTCCAGCGCCCGCCGCCGGGCGCGGGTCAGCCGCAGGCGGGTCGAATCCTCGAGGACGAGCGTGTGATCGCCACGCGCCGCCATGCGAATCTCGCGGATGCGCGCCAGGTTGACGATCGCCGAACGGTGCACGCGGGCGAACCGCGCCGGATCGAGCCGCTGCACGAGCGATCGCAGTGGTTCGCGCAGAAGGTGCACGCGGGTGCCGACGTGCAGCTTCACATAGTAGTCAGCCCCCTCGATCCAGTCGATCGTGGAGACGGGGACGAAGTAGCTGCGCCCCGTCTCGCGGATGACGAGCCGCGTGACCTGCTCGCGTGTCCCGGCAGGGGCAGCGGCGGGGACGGGGTGGAGGGTGAGGATGTCAGCGCCGGCTTCTACAACTCGGGGCGACTCTTCCAGTTTGGGGTCGCTGACTCCTCCAACTCCTCTGACTCGCGGAATTCGCTCGGCCGCGTCGCTCATGGGCGTGTCTCGGCGCCCGTCGTCCCATCCTCGTTCCCTTCTGCCTCTCTCCACGCCACCCACAGGTCGGTGAGGAACCGCTTTACGGTGGCGCGCACCGCGGCCAGGTGCACCCGCTTCGCGGGCCACTCGGGGTGTTGCGCCGCCAGGTGCGCCTTGCGCTCGTCGTAGACCGCGCGGTACGGCCCACCACAGCGCACGAACGAGACGCCGATCAGATAGCAGATCGTCTTCGCCTCGAGGTCGTACGCGGCGCGCTCGCCGCGCCGCGGCCGTCCCTGGGCCACGCGCACCTTCCCCGTGAGCCCCCGCGGCCTCAGTGGCCCGGTGCACGTGCCGCGGTGACCCACCATCGAGTGCGGCGCCTGCACGCGTGTGCCCGGGGCGACGAACACCCGTGCGCCGCACGTCTCGCACACCTGCTCCTCCGCCGCCACCGTGCCGAGCCCACAGTAGGCCCAGAACGAAGCGGGCGACGGCGCGCGCGCGATGTCGAGCCGCGACAGCAGCCGTGCAGCGAGCACGCTCCCCACCCCTCGCACGCTCTGCAGCCACGGCCACGCCGGGTGGCGGGCGATGAGCATCTGCATCTGCGTGCCCATCTCGTGCTCCTGCTCCCAAGCTCTCGCGTACAGTCGCCCGAGCAGCGGCACGGGGCCGCCCCCCGTCGCGCGGATCTCGCGCAGCAGCGAATCCGAATCGCCATCGCGCTCCTCGTCGGCCACCGGCCCCCAGCGCGAGTCACGGCGCTGGAGGATGGCGCGAAGCTGCTCGCCGTAGCGGACCCGGTCCCGCTGCGCGCGCTCGTACCCCGACGCGGCCAGCTCCAGCAGGGCTTCCGCTGGCACCGTTTGCCGCGCGACTGCATCGCCGCCTTCCCTCATGCACGCATCCCTGTCGACGTGTCGTTCGTACGTCGAGGGTACGCGGCCGTACTACCATCGCCCAACGGATTGTGACGAACTGTATGCAAAGATGGATGGACAGCGCTCGGCGGGGACGAACCGGACTAATGAGTGGGGGGTTTCGCTACTCCTCCAGTCGCCGCTCCACTCCTTCACTGTGATCCCCCAGCATCCGCCCCAGAAACTCCTCGCGGAAGTTGCGCGAGAGCCGGAGCTTGGTGCCGTCGCGGAGGAGGACGACCGCGTCCCCGCCGAACCACGGCTCGAGCCCCACGACGCGGTCCACGTTCACGAGGAACCGCCGGTGGATGCGCGCGAAGCGCGCCGGGTCCAGCTCCTCCTGCAGCCGGCTCGCCGTGCTGCGGATCAGGTACGTGCTCTTCCCGACGTGCACCCGCACGTAATTGCCGTCGGTCTCGAACCAGTCCACGTCGGCGATCTGCAGGATCCGCGTCCCTCCGTCGCTCTTCACGGCGACCCGCTCGAAGTAGGGCGATGCCGACTTCGGCGCCGCGTCGGCGTCGCGGCCGAGCACATCGGCGAGCAGCCGGCGGAGCTGCTCCTCGCGCGGGTCGCTCCCGTCGCGGCGCGACGCGGCGAGCAGGGCGCGCACGCGCGCGAGCGCGCCGTGGAATCGCTCCCCCTCGAACGGCTTGAGCAGGTAGTCGAACGCGTGCACCTCGAACGCGCGCACGGCGTACTGGTCGTACGCCGTCACGAACACCACGGCGGGCATCCTGTCCGCCCCCACCTCGGTGATCACCCCGAATCCGTCCAGGTCGGGCATCTGAATGTCGAGGAACACCAGGTCGGGGGCGCGCGCGCGAATCTGCTCGACCGCACTGCGGCCGCCCTTGCACTCCGCCACGACCTCGATCCCCGGCTCGGCGCGCAGCAACCGGAGCAGGCGCCGGCGCGCCAGCGGCTCGTCGTCGGCGACGAGCACGGTGATCGGCCGCCCGCTCACCGCGTCGCCCGTGGCGGGCATGCGCCGTCCTCGCTCATTGCGCCCGCGCCGCGAACACCTCGAGCGTTCGCGGCGCCTCGTGCGCGGTGTCGAGCGTCGTGCGCAGCCGCTGCGCCAGCTGGGTGAGCCCCCGCTCCGCCGTCGACACGTCGCGCATCACGATGTCCGCCAGCATCTCGAGACGCGCGAGCACGTTTTCGGGATCGAACCGCAGCGACGAGGACGTGAGCTCCGCTTCGGCGATCTCCGCGCGCAGCCGCGCCGTCGCCGTCTCGCGCTCGCGCCGTCGCGCGGCGAACTCGTGATAGCCCGACAGCGCGAGGAGCACGGCGTAGAGCATCACCGTCCAGAGCATCGTCTCGAAGTACCCCGCCGCCCACAGCGGACGGTCCGAGCCGACGAGCAGCTGCCACGCCGCGACGTGCACCAGCGCGAACCCGCACGCCAGGCTCACGTGCACCGTCGCCCGCCACCACCGGTGGCCGCTGAGCAGCGAGTTGCGTCGTGCCGAGGCGAGCATCAGCGGCGTGATCGCCGCCCACACGAGCACCCCCGTGCCGTAGTCGGCGACCACCGACAGCGACCATGGCAGCGGGCGCCGCGCGAAGATCGACATCCACGCCAGGTTGAGCTGCACCCAGAACAACCCCCACACCACCCAGCCCGTGACGATTGTCAGGAGAGCGTTGCGCCGGAACAGCTCGGGCAGCCGCGCTGGAGGCAGCTCGATCGTCGCGTCCTCCTCCTCGCTCGCATCGACGCGCGGCGGCGCGACGTCGGCGCGCAACCGCACCTCCGTCATCGCACCACCGCCCGGCGCGGTGCGCAGCGTGACGCTCGCCTGGTCGCCGTACAGCGTGCGCAGGCGGCTCGACAGGTTTCGCAGGCCGATCCCCCACGCGTCGATGTCGCTCGACTTGCCGAGTCCCACACCGTTGTCGGCCACCTGCAGACAGAGCTCTCGTCCCTCGATCGACGCGACGATCGCGATGTGCCCGCGCTCCGTGCGGTCGGCGAGCCCGTGGCGGATCGCATTCTCGACGATCGGCTGGAGCGTCATCCGCGGCACGCTCACCCGCAGCGCTTCGGGCGTCGCCTCACGCGAGATCGTCAACCAGTCCGTGAACCGTAGCCGCTGGATCTCCAGGTACGGCTCGAGCGCATCCAGCTCCTGCGCGAGCGTGACGGTCTGGCCTCGGCCGTGGACGGCGAACCGGAGCAGCGCCGCGAGCTGGCGAATCATCCGCGCCGCCGTCGCCGGCGATTCGTGGGCGAGCTCGAGCACGGCGCCGAGTGAATTGAACAGGAAGTGCGGCTGAAGCTGCGTCTCGAGAAACGAGAGCTGCGCGCCGGCAAGCTCCGCGCGCAGCGTGAGCTGGCGGCGGTCCTGGCGGATGACGGCGTCGTGCGTGTCCGCGATCCGCTTGAGCAGCACCACGGCGACGTACGCCGCGACGGTCAGGTCGAGGTAGTAGAGCGTCGTCGGCAGGAGCGACTTCTCGGGACCGCCGTAGAACGCGCGCTGGCTCGCGTTGCGCCACGCTCCGTCGATGAAGGCGGCGCAGAGCACGCCGAGCACATGCGCGCCTGCCAGCGCGATGCGCGAGCGCGGGCGTCGATCGAGGAAGGCGACCCAGGCCCAGATGGCGAGCGTGAGCGCGATCCAGCACGCGGACGTCGAGAGGGCGAGCACGATGTCCCACGCCTCTTCGAAGCTCCGGCTCGCGATTCGGCTCAACACCCACTGCGCGAGCGCGAAGGCGAGCCAACCCACCGCCACCGCCCAGACCCGCCGCTGGAGCACGCTCCGCGGCGGCGACTCACGGCTCGACGTCGCGGCGGAAGGGCGGATCACCAGAAAGGAAGATGCGGCTGACACGAGCAGGGTGAAGACCGCCGGAATCCTCGCCGCGGCGGGACCGCCGCGCATCCATTCCGGGATGAGACGATCCTACGCGGGGTGAAGCGGCGCGGCGAGGGGTAGTCCGTGTGGCGTCGAGCCTGCTGGCGCGCGCCGAAACGCGAGCGACAGCGCCGCCGCGCCGATGCACAGCATGCCAGCGCCGAGGAACGCCCAATCGTACCGTCCCGCGCTCACGCGCAGTGCGCCGGCGACGAGCGCGATGGACGCGGCGCCGAGCTGGTGTCCGCCCGAGATCCAGCCGAAGACGATCGGCGCACGGGTGCGGCCGAACGCCTCGTTCGCCAGGCGCAGCGTCGGCGGAACCGTGGCGATCCAGTCAAGTCCATACCACACCGCGAACAGCACGAGCGACGGCTCCGCTCCCGCGAGTGCCGTGGGGAGGAAGAGCAGGGAGAGCCCGCGCAATCCATAGTACGCGGCGAGGAGCCAGCGGCTGTCCCACCGATCGGACATCCATCCGGCGGCCGTGGTTCCGACCAGATCGCACAGCCCCATCAGCGCGAGCAGGCTGGCGGCGCGCACCTCGGGGATGCCGTGATCGTGCGCTGCGGGGATGAGGTGTGCGCCGATCAACCCGTTCGTCGACGCCCCGCAGACGAAGAAGGAGACGCAGAGCACCCAGAAGTTGCGCGTGCTCGCCGCGGCGCGGAGCACCGCGACCGCCCCGAGCGGCTCGCCCTGCTCGGCGGCGTCCACTCGCGTCGCATCGGTCGGCTGGTCATCGGATGCGCCGTACGCGCGGAGGCCCATGCGCTCGGGGCTTTCGCGCAGCAGCCACGCGGCGAGCGGAATGAGCGCCGCGACGATCGCGGCCACGATCAGCACGGCGACGCGCCAGCCGTACCGGTCCGTCACGCGGGCCAGCATCGGCAGGAACACGAGCTGCCCCGTCGAGGCGCTCGCCGTCAGGATGCCAAGCACCATCCCTCGGCGCGCCACGAACCACCGGTTCACCACCGTGGCCGCGAGCACCACCGCGACCAGCCCCGTGCCGACGCCGATGCCGAGCCCCCACAGCGCGACCAGCTGCCAGCGCTCACGGATCAGCGGCGCGATCGCGACGCCCGACGCGAGCAGCACGAGCGCCGACAGCACCACGCGTCGCACGCCGATCCGCGCCATGAGTGAGCCGGCGAAGGG